>Ga0302194_10001688_pt1 | contig 14016 bp, 8 predicted proteins | sample II_Bog_N1_1_FD_200227 | JGI IMG/M metagenome (GOLD analysis project Ga0302194, IMG submission 200227) | Peat permafrost microbial communities from Stordalen Mire near Abisko, Sweden - II_Bog_N1_1 | ecosystem: Environmental > Terrestrial > Soil > Wetlands > Peat | place: Sweden: Abisko, Stordalen...
AGTAGCGGCTGATAAAGGAATTCCTTCAGTTATTGATTTTTTTGGTGTGAAGCTGGCAAAACAATTAGTAGCAGATGGAAAACAAGCAGATTTATTGCTTGGTAATAATGTATTGGCTCATGTGCCTGACATTATGGATTTTGTGGCGGGGATGAAAATAGTGCTGAAAGAGCTTGGAGTTATTACAATGGAGTTTCCTCATTTGTATCAGTTGGTAGTTAATAATCAATTTGATACCATTTATCATGAACATTTTTCTTATTTATCATTCTCCACGGTTAAACAAATTTTTGAAGCCAATAGCCTTACAATGTTTGATGTTGAAGAGATTCCAACACATGGAGGTTCATTAAGAATATTTGCAAAGCATACTAATGATGCTTCAAAAGCTATAGGTAAAAATGTTGAAGACATGTTGGGAAAAGAAAAGGAAGCAGGAATGCTTTCGCTTGATTATTATACTAATTTCAAAGTTAAAATTGAAAACGTTAAAATTGACTTTTTAGAGTTTCTTACTTTACAGAAAAAAGCAGGTAAAAAAGTTGCAGCTTACGGTGCAGCAGCTAAAGGAAATACATTGTTAAATTATTGTGGAGTTAAAAATGATATGATTGAATTTGTAGTAGATGCAAGTCCTTCAAAGCAAAATAAATTTATGCCCGGTAGTCATATTCCTATTGTTAACGAAGAAAGAATAAAAAATGAAAAACCTGATTTTATTATAATATTACCTTGGAATATTAAAGATGAGATTGAAAAGCAACTCGAATATGTAAAAGAATGGGGTTGTAAATTCGTTGTACCCATTCCAAATTTACAGATCAACTAATGATATGAAAGTATTAGTTACAGGTGCAACAGGTTTTGTTGGAACGTATGTTATATCTGAATTATTAACTAAAAATAAAGCTGTTATTGCTACTTCTTCAAGCATTGAAAAGGCAAAAACAAAACCTTGGTTTAGCAAAGTTGAATATATACAACACGATGTTGCAAAAAAAACAGATGAAAATCTTTTTGTAAAATTTCAACGCCCCGACATTGTTATACATCTTGCATGGGGAAATTTGTCAAATTTTAAAGATCAGGTACATATTGATAGTGTCCTACCTGTGCATTTGGATTTTTTGAAAAATCTGTTACAAAATGGACTAAAAGATTTAACCGTTACTGGTACTTGTTTAGAAATGGGGTTGACTGAAGGTATGTTGACTGAAGAAATGACTCCGGAACCTGTTATTGCTTATCCTATTGCCAAAAATAAACTAAGAATTTTTTTGAATACCCTGCAAAAAGAGTATGCATTTTCATTCAAATGGATCAGGTTATTTTATATGTATGGCACGGGTCAAAGTACTAAATCTATTTTACCTCAGTTGCAAGATGCTCTGAATAATAATGCCCCTGTATTTAATATGAGTAAAGGAGAGCAAGTAAGAGATTATTTACCAATTGAAAAGGTAGCGGAAAATATTGTAATAATAGCCTTGCAGAAAAAAATAGAAGGGATTATTAATTGCAGCAGTAATCAACCAGTTGCTGTAAAACAACTTGTAGAAAATTATTTGAAGGAAACAAATCAAAATATTAGTTTAAATTTAGGCTTTTATCCATATACAGATTATGAACCAATTGAGTTTTGGGGAGACAATTCCAAACTTTTAAAAATTAAAAACATGAGCGATCCAATTGAACAATTTAAGGAAGAGCGTAAACAACGTATAGCTGGCTTCGAGCAAAAGACGGAGTTAAAAAAAGCGGCAGATAATTTTAATATTGTTTCCAACAAAGAACAATATTCGTACAATTTTTCCTGGATGGGACGACCTATTATTCAGTACCCGCAGGATATGATTGCTATGCAGGAATTGATATGGGAAATAAAACCTGATTTGATTATTGAAACAGGTATTGCTCACGGTGGTTCATTAATATATTACGCATCATTAATGGAATTAATTGGTAAGGGAGAAATACTTGGAATAGATATAGATATAAGAGAACACAACAGAAAAGAAATAGAAGCTCACCCGATGTTTAAACGCATTAAAATGATTCAGGGTTCAGCAATTGACAAAGCTGTAATAGAAGAAGTAAGAAAACATACTATTGGTAAAAAAACAATAATGGTTTCTTTGGATTCAAACCATACACATGAGCATGTTTTAGAAGAGTTAAAATTATACGCAGATTTTACAAGCGTAGGATCTTACTGTGTAGTGTTTGACACCATTGTTGAGGATATGCCAAAAGGAATGTACGATCGTCCTTGGGATAAAGGAAATAATCCTAAAACAGCTGTTCAGGAGTTTATCAAGTCAACGGATAATTTTGTTATTGATAAACAAATAGACAATAAATTATTGATAAGTGTTGCACCTGATGGGTATTTGAAACGAATTAAATAGTTCTATATGTCGGGTTCTCCTCTTGTAAGTATTTGTATTCCTATTTATAATGGAGAAAAATACATTGAAGAAACTTTAAATTGTGTTGTTAATCAAACCTACAGCAATCTGGAAATTGTAATTTCAGACAATTGCTCAACAGATAATTCTATAGCATTAATTAAAAAATTTAATGACCCGCGAATTAAAATATACAGTAATGTTACTAATCAAGGATTAGCTTATAATTTCAAGAAAGTGTTTACTTATGCCACAGGTAAGTATATTGCTTTTTTAGGTGCGGATGACTTGATGGAGTTAACCAGTGTTGAAGAAGCGGTAGCTATATTTGAAAACGAAAAAAATAAAAATGTGGTATTGGTCAATACTTATATTGAAATAATTAATGATGAAAGTAAACATGTTATTACAAAAAAATCTTTGTTTGGAGAGGGCACTATTTCTACTTATTGGGGCATTCGCCTAAATTTACTGGTCGGTACAAATATAATCGGAGAACCCAACGGCTCACTTTTTAAAAAAGAAGCTTATGATAAAATACCGGAGCCTAAATTTAAAAATGCCAATACTTGGACAATGGACGTTGATTTAAAAAACGAATTATTTCTCATTGGTAATGGGTATATGATTGCTAAACCTTTAGGTAAGTTCCGAATTTCAAATCAGTCAACAAGCAAAAAAGATTTAAAATTTACGCAAGCAAAATTATTTCGGGAATATGCAATGGGAATGTATCGTGATAAGCGGTATAATCTTTCTTTTTTTTGGATAATAACAGCTACTATCAATTCACTTATTCTGGAGGTTGCCAGAAATATTTTTTATAAATTATTTATTTTGAATAAATAGGTTTAGTACTTAAACTCTTGACTTATCTCAATCATTGTATTCTTTATTTCTTCAGGTTTTAAAGGCTTCGTAGCAATTTTTATTTCTGAAATAGGTCCAATATAATAACGCATATACCCCAAATTACCAATGAACAATTTAGACTTAGAAGTCTTGTAAGGACTGGTTAAAGGAATATTGGTAATAAAATCTCCATTTTGAAATATTTCCAAATGATTGGAGTAAACATTCATTACTAAATAAATCCAACTATTATTTAACAACGCTATTTCATAGCCAGCACCATTGATACCAAAGAAATACTTATTGGTTCCGGCTCTTTTTGAAATCATAAATCCGGCTGTATCTGCCATGTTTCCCATTATTGTAGCATAGTCATAGAGTTGATCCTGAGAATAAAATAGAACTTCTATAGAAAATTCAGTCGGAAAATTTGCAGGGCTAATTCCTTGTGAATCATCAACTCTGTTCTTGATTCCTGATGTATCATTACTATATTTTCTATAAATAATGGTTTGCAATTTCTTATTGAAAAAGGATTTTTTCGGATTTTTTCTTGTTCCTTTTTTCAAAAGAAGCATGGACAAATTGGCTTTGTTTATCTCGTAAGAGGCAGCAACAGCAGCTAGTTGACGCTGAAGATAAGGGGCGTTACAAAGTTTGGGTTCAATAAATACTTTGAATGAAGAATCAATTATCGTATTCTCAAATTGCTTTAATTGAGAGTGAAAAATCATATCCTGTTCTCCTGGATTAAAAGCTGAACGTCTTTCATTACCATTAAAATAGTAGGATGGATAATACGATGCTGTGAGTATAAATATTTTTTCGTGCTTTTGGGTATTTTGAACAATAAAAGACTCATTGTTGTTAATTAAGTTCTCTTCCTCCTTTTGCAGTGCTTTATCGGTTTTCTGATAAATCATTTCATTTATTTTTTTTGTACCATAAAGTATTTCAAAAAATGAAAACGAAGCTATAAATAAAAACAAGTAAAAAATAGCATCAATAGAAGATGCAGTTCTATCCTTTATTATACCCCATAATTCATCCCCAAGAATTACCAATAATATAATACAAAAGCCTGACGTTACAGCATATGGCCAATTATGACTTCTACCTTGAAAATAAACTAAAAAGCCCAGAGCTATAAGGGATGTTAAGAAAATAACAGAAGTTTTAGGACTAATTTCCCTCTTATACAATTTGGTTATTGAATACAAAATACCGGTAATGATAATTAATACAGATATGTTCCAGGGATGAACTAAAGTCATAGGGAGAACTCCTATGCCTGTTTTTCCAAAATGTACAATGTGTCCGAATAATAATGAGTAATCAGGGCTAGAACCATAAAACAAAAAGATGATAAATTTATATCCGTAAAAAATAACTATAAGATTCAACGCTGCTACTAAAGGATGAAAGATTATTTTCTTAAAAGCTATTTTTTTGTCAGAATCATAAAAATCATTATAAATGATAGAAACGACCCATGCCAGGTAACACATCATGCCTACTTCCGGATTCCACAAAACAAAGCAACCTATTATCAAAAAGGTAATCCAATAAATAAGACTAGATTTTTTTAAAAAATAAAGACTTGCAAATACTGCTAACGTACTTGGTATTATATAGCGTATAGCATGAAAGGCAAATGCGGTATCAAATGGAGTAACGAATTTAAAGTCTAAAAAAGGAAAAAAAACAACTAATGAAAATCCAAGCAGTAAAATAATGTTGTTTTTAACGTATTGCTTTAAGAGTATGAAATTAGCAAGAAAACAAAGGCTTGACATAATTGACATAATCAATGAAAACTTAAACACATTTAATCCTATGATTTTAAAAACAGGATACAGGAACTGAGGATACAATCCATAAGTATTTGTAAAGCCGTCAACAAGCATCGGTAAACCCGCATACACCTGAGTCATTGAATAATAGGCAGCATTGAAATTATATTTGTTTTGAAAGGTGTAGGGAAACTTAAATGTACTCATTAAAAAAATCGCAAGAATAATACCTCCAGAAAACAGATAGTTCAACAGCATTGAATATTTGACATAAATATCTTTGGTTTGCCATTTCAATTTTCTAAATCCAATAAAAAATATAAATGCAATGGCCGGTACTAATAAAAAAAAATAAAGCAATAAATACTTGTCTAAAAAAAGTCCCTTAAAGAAAAATTCGAAATTGGTGTTGGCTTCTATATCTCTGCTGTTTTGGGGTTGTTCGGCTCCACCTGGTGCAAAAGGATTTGGAGCCGCGAAGCCTTCATAGAGCAAAATAAAAACTAAAACTGCTAATGAGACAATGATAACATCAAAGACTTTGCTTTGCGCAATGTTTTTTACCAGTTGTATTTTTAAAAATAAAATATAAAAGCCTAGCAAACCCAATGATATTATTATTATACCGCTTCTAAACAATAATGATTCAACAGGTTCTGGTCGTGCACCTCCTGAAAAGCTTAATTCAGCTGCTGTTTTTAATAATGCATCAATATCAGGGTGGTAATTTTTAACAATGATTTGCGCGACAAATATATAAACAGATATGGAAGATAGTATAGTCAGTACCCATCGTAAAATTTCTTCTTTTAATAAATTATTAGTTTCTACAGAAACAGGTTTTTCTGTTTGTTTTACTGGTTTGCTTTTTTTATTACTCATTTGTTTAATCGTATCGGATTGAATAATAGTTAGTAATTGAAAATGTTTAATGCCGTTTGAATAAACAGACAATCCTAAAATACTGACAATGCTACCGGATAAAAATACAGAAATATTTATAAACCAAATGACTTTTACAATGAGTTTGAAAATAAATAATAATACTATAACAAATATATAATCCCAAACAAGTGGGCTAAACAGGATGATCGATAATTTAAACTATGATTGTTTAGAAAACAGATTGCTGCCAATAAGTCACAAAAAATATATTGGCAAAAGGTTTGACATACCAAAACACAATTATACCTTTATCTCATTCTTGCAGGTGATGACAAAGCAATTATAAACCCTATAAAATTTTAAAATGATGGCATTAGAAATTACAGACGCTAACTTTGATGAATTGGTAGCGAAATCAGACAAACCTGTGTTGGTTGACTTTTGGGCAGAATGGTGTGGACCATGCCGAATGGTTGGGCCAGTAGTTGAAGAATTATCAAAAGACTACGAAGGTAAAGCCGTTGTAGGTAAACTAAATGTTGACTTCAATGCCAATGTTTCTGCACAGTTTGGTGTGAGAAATATTCCAACAATATTGTTTTTTAAAGGCGGACAAGTGGTTGACAAGCAAGTGGGCGCTGTACCAAAATCGGTACTGGATGCTAAATTAAAAGCCCTTCTTTAGTTTAAAGTTTAAAAGTTAGAATGTTGACAGTAGATGACGAATTCATCTACTGTTTTACTTTTAATGAGTCCAATAACTTTATAATTTTGAACTTTACAACTTTAAACTTTGCAACTTTGGACTTAATTAATAAACAGCCTTTACAACAATTCACCCATTTGGAGTTAATTGCCAAACAAGTGGTTGAAGGTTTTATTACAGGCTTACATAAAAGTCCATTTCATGGTTTTAGTGTTGAATTTGCAGAACACCGCTTATATAATAGCGGTGAACCCACAAGACATATTGATTGGAAATTGTTTGGCAAAACCGATAAGTTATTTGTTAAACGTTATGAAGAGGAAACAAACTTAAGGTGCCAGTTAGTCATTGACAATTCTTCGTCAATGTACTTTCCATTTAAAACAAATAACTCACTTTCTAAACTATACTCATCAATAAATATTACAACAAAAGCTGATATAAATAAAATAAACTTTTCAGTTTATTGTGCTGCTGCACTTATTGAACTATTGAAACGCCAACGAGATGCTGTTGGATTAACAGTATTTTCTGATAATATAGAATTTAATGCTACTCCAAAATCCAGTTCTGTTCATCATAAAATGTTGTATCATGAGTTAGAAAAACTAATGATGTCGTATGACGTTTCAATTCACAAAAAAACTTCTACTATTAAGGCGTTACACCAAATTGCGGAATTCATTCATAAACGCTCTTTAGTAATTATTTTTAGTGATATGATGGATTCATCCCAAAACCCGGATGAATTATTTTCTGCCCTGCAACATTTGAAACATAAAAAGCATGAAGTTATTTTGTTTCATGTTACCGATAAAGAAAAGGAATTAGATTTTAATTTTGAAAATCGCCCATATCGCTTTATTGATATGGAAACACAAGAAGAAGTTAAACTTTATCCTAATCAAATAAAAGAAACTTATTTGTCATCAGTTATTAAGTATAAAAAAGAGTTGGTGCTCAAATGTCATCAATACAAAATTGATTTGATTGAAGCAGACATCAATCAAAGTTTTGATTCGGTATTATTGCCTTATCTATTAAAGCGAAAAAAAATGATTTAAGAGAATTAAATGCCTCATTCATTTCAGTTCGTTATCTATTTTTATTTGCATACAAAATAGCGCCGTTTTCCTTGTTTTATAATCCATTGAAACATTTTTCCAACTCTTGACCGTGAGAACATGATGGCAGAAAATGCTTTTGAAATTCTACAACGTATGGTGAGTCAAATTGATGTAATTATTGCTTTTATATTTTAACCGAACATTCTAGTATTTCTAAAACCTTTACCATTGCCAGTGTATCGCGTTCGCAGTATTTCAAAAGATTTTCACGCACTTCAATAATTTTAAACATATCGGCTTCAGTTTGTAAGCTTTCAAAAGCGGTCATTGCGATACTTCCGCTGGATATTTGCAAATCTGTGTAACTTAATTCCGGAACTAAAGCATGTAATATGTTTTTAATTGAAAATGAATTTTTCATATTCGGATGGTAATAGTTTTTTTCCTGAAAAGGTTTTATTAAATCAACAAAGCGATTTAATACAGCTTCTATATCGGCAGTATATTCTGGGTATTGTTGTTTTAATCCATTCAATACATTTTTCTCCATCAGTACATCATATACCAATATGGTTCCATGCGTGCCAATATCTTTTAATAAACTTTCTAAAAATGCTTTTCGCGGGTCGCTGCCTTGTTCAGCCAAAAAATAAAAATGTTCTAACGTTCCGTCCTCGGTCTTTTTATAATGTATTGAATATTGAAAAGGAATATGTTGGTATGGTTTGGTGCAATCATAAATAGGAACGGCGGGCATAAATGTTTCAAAATCCATGAAAAATAAAGGGTAGGAGAGTTTGTCCAGAAAACTTTTAATTTCAGATTTGTTAATTACTGCCGCATCTTTTTTGTATGCCTGAATGTGAATATTGGCATTTTTATCTAAATTGTTTTCTTCAGGTATTTGTCTGATTGTTTTATAACCTGCATTATACAAATTAAATAGTTCTGATTTTTGAACGCCGCTGATGTCAAAGATAGAGGCGGGAGGCACCTGTTTCCAGCAGGTGCCTGTAAAATCGCAGTTGTAAGGGCTAAAGCATTGTTCTCCAATTGGTATATTAGGCATTTGAGCAGAAACGATTACTTCTTTTAATAATGTAATTTGTTGTTCTATCATTTCCTGATTAAGGAGTACCTCACTTTTTACTGATTGTGTTTTAAACAGTTCCTGAATATTTAAAGCTCCTTTACGTACGTATTGATTATTGATAATAATAATGGACATATCCTCCAAGGGTAATCCTGAATTAGTAATTACCCAATATTGCAGCGTGGCATCTATTAAATAGGTTTGAGTAATCCGCGTTGAACTTTTTACTTCGTATGCAAACCATTTTCCGTCTTTTTTTACAAGTATATCCAATATTACAAGTACCTGATTATGCTGAAATGCGGCTTCATATATAATGTCAGAGCCACTATCAATAAATTTTTTTGTTTGTTCAACCAGTTCTGAATAATAATTTTCGCTTCGTTTGGTAACTACTTTTGAAACATCTGTACCGCCATCAAAAAGTTTTTGCGCTAATACTCCTACATTATTACCACGATTAAATACAGCTTTTTGTTGTGCGGATAAAGGGTCACGCAGATGAATAAAGTTTTTATACAGATACAATGATTTTACACACTGCATACCTCGCTGAAAGGTTGATTTACTTAATGTATGTTTTTCCAAACCTGAGTTATTGAGGCGTTAAATATAGTATTTACTACAATATATTCAGCTTTTATAAGTTGAAAAGCAAAATTTTGTAATATTGTATTGTTACTATGAAGTCCATTCGATTTACCTACCTTATTGTTTTGTGCTCATTTTTTATGAGTATAACCATTATGTCGTGTAAAAAAGATGCAATAATAAGCAGTTCATCTGCAAAACTTAATTTTTCTGCCGATTCGGTTTTATTTGATACAGTATTTACTACTATCGGGTCAACCACTAAAATCTTTATGATTTATAATCCGTTTAAACAATCAATTGTTATTTCAAAAGCATATTTAGCTACAGGAAGTGCCTCGCAATTCCGCATTAATATTGATGGAAGTTCTGGTCCGGCATTACAAAATATTGAAATATTACCTAAGGATAGCATGTTTGTATTTGTTCAGGTTACCGTGAATCCAACGGGAATTAATTCGCCCCTTCTTATCAAAGATTCTATAATATTTGAAACCAACGGAAACAGGCAATACATTATGTTAACTGCTATTGGGCAAGATGTTTACCTGCATAAACCAACTGTTTTCCCAACTGATGGTTCGCATCCATATTCATATATTAATTGTAATACAGCTTGGACGAATGATAAACCTCATTTAATATTTGGTTATGCTGTTGTTAATAGCAACAATGTTTTGACAATGAATGAGGGAACTACTGTGTATTTGAATACTGGCGCTATACTGGAAGTGTATAAAGGGGGCAGTTTAGTTATTAATGGTTCAAAAGGGAAAGAAGTAACCTTTCAGGGTGCCCGTTTAGAAAGTGATTATAGCAAAATACCGGGGCAATGGGGCAAAATTTGGTTAACACCGGGTAGCAAGAATAACGTTATTAACTGGGCTATTATAAAAAATGGTAGTATTGGTGTAGAAGCTGACAGTGCAGGATTTTCAGGGAATCCATTATTGGTATTGACAAATACTATTATTAAAGGTATGACATCGGCTGCGGTATATGCAGTCGGTTCGCACATAAGAAGTTATAATTGTGTATATGCCAATTGCGGACAATATGTGGCGGCTCTTGTAAATGGTGGTAATTATAATTTTCAGCAATGTACGTTTGCTAATTACTGGAGTCAAAGCGTAAGAAATACTTCATTACTTTATATTAACAATTATTACCAATCGGGCGGTACAACAATCACTAATAGTTTGGATAGTGCTTTTTTCGGAAATTCCATCATTTATGGAACATTGAGTGATGAAATTAGTCTTGATCGGTCGGGTGCGGGAACGTTTAATTATAATTTGGAAAACTGTTTAGTAAAAACCACTTTAAATATGAGTAACGACGGGGTGCATTATAACAATGTATTTGTAAATGGCGATCCTTTATTTGTAAATACGAGTAATGATGATTACGAATTGCAGGCTTCGTCACCTTGTATAGATAAAGGTTATACTACTGTTATCAATAAAGATTTGAATGATAAAGACAGACCTAATCCTTCAACATCCATTCCTGATTTAGGAGCTTACGAGTATTATTGATAGGATATTGGTAACATGCATTTATTGTTGTTTCAGCATTAATAATTCAAATCTTAAAGTGCATTAAAGAATGAATTTAAATTTCAGTTCAAAAATAGAGTGGGTAGTATAGTCGTATCATCTCCAACTAAGCACATTGGCTCAAAACGATTATGCCCATCCATCAAAAATTAACAGATAGGCATAATGGCATAAATTATTTTAAGTTTATTTCACTTTTTCTTTCTTTACTTTTTTGTCAATATCAATTTGGTTGCGGAACACAAACTCGTTATTAAATACATCCAGTACAATTTTTGCATCCTTTTGTACTTTACCAGAAAGTATTTGTTTTGAAAGTTCATTCAGTACTCTTCTCTGAATTACACGTTTTACAGGGCGCGCACCAAATTGAGGGTCGTAACCTAATTGTGCCAGCCAGTCAATGGCTTCGGGTGTAGCAATGAGGTTAATGTCGTTTGCTTCCAGCATTTTGGCAATTCCATTAAATTGTAATTCTACAATACGATGCACATCGTCACGGTTAAGCGGAGTAAACATAATGGTTTCGTCAATACGGTTCAAAAATTCAGGGCGCATGTTTTTCTTTAACAATTCCATTACTTCCACTTTAGTGCGTGCTAAAATTTCATCTTTGTTTTTTTCGTTCATCTTCGCAAAGTTTTCTTGAATAAGATGCGCCCCCATATTGGAAGTCATGATGATAATGGTATTTTTAAAATTAACAACACGTCCTTTGTTATCAGTTAATCGTCCGTCGTCGAGCACTTGAAGTAAAATGTTAAACACATCAGGATGAGCCTTTTCAATTTCGTCAAGTAATACTACACTATAAGGTTTTCTCCTTACAGCTTCTGTCAGTTGTCCGCCTTCTTCATACCCAACATATCCCGGAGGCGCTCCCACCAAACGACTTACGGCATGACGTTCCTGATATTCACTCATGTCAATACGGGTCATGCTATTTTCGTTATTAAACAAAAAGTCGGCTAAGGCTTTTGCCAGTTCGGTTTTACCAACACCAGTGGTTCCTAAAAATATGAATGAACCTATAGGGCGTTTGGTATCCTGCAATCCTGCACGGCTTCTTCTCACAGCATCGCTAATTGCTTCAATGGCTTCTTCCTGACCTACTACTCTTTTGTGAAGTTCATCTTCTAAATGCAATAGTTTTTCGCGCTCACTCTGTAACATACGTGATACAGGAATACCAGTCCAAGCAGAGATTACGCCGGCAATGTCTTCGCTATCCACTTCTTCTTTTATTAAAGGCGAACCATTTTTTTGCAGTTCTGCCATTTTCGATTCAAGTTCTTTGAGCTTAATCTCGGCTTCTTTAATTTTTCCATAACGTATTTCGGCTACTTTTCCGTAATCGCCATTGCGCTCAGCCTGATCTGCTTCATGCTTAAAACTTTCTATTTGTTCTTTTACTTTTTGAATGCCTTCGACAGCCCCCTTTTCACTTTGCCATTTGGCTCTCAAATCGGCACGTTGGTCTGCTAATTCTGCAATCTCTTTATTCAAGTCTTCGAGTTTGCTTTTATCGTTTTCGCGTTTGATGGCTTCCCGTTCAATCTCTAACTGACGAATTTTGCGTTCTAAATTATCTAATTCAATTGGCATAGAATTGATTTGCATACGCAGTTTCGAAGCGGCTTCGTCCATTAGGTCAATTGCTTTGTCAGGTAAAAAACGGTCGTTGATATAACGTTGTGATAGTTCAACGGCGGAAATAATGGCTTCATCTTTAATCCTCACTTTGTGATGTGCTTCGTATTTTTCTTTAATACCGCGTAAAATAGATATAGCATCCTCGGCACTTGGTTCATCCACCATCACCTTTTGAAAGCGGCGTTCGAGGGCTTTGTCTTTTTCAAAATATTTTTGAAACTCATTTAAGGTAGTTGCTCCAATGGCTCTTAGCTCGCCTCTTGCCAAAGCGGGTTTTAAAATATTAGCAGCATCCATTGCGCCTTCGCCACCGCCACCGGCACCCACAAGGGTATGTATCTCGTCAATGAACAATATTATTTCTCCTTCGGCACCAGTTACTTCTTTTACTACTGATTTAAGACGTTCTTCAAACTCGCCTTTGTATTTGGCACCTGCAATGAGTGCACCCATATCCAACGAGAAAATTTGTTTTGATTTTAAATTTTCAGGCACATCGCCATTAACAATTCTACTTGCTAAACCTTCGGCAATTGCCGTTTTACCAACACCTGGTTCACCTACCAAAATGGGATTGTTTTTTGTTCTTCGTGATAAAATTTGCAGCACCCTTCGTATTTCTTCATCCCTTCCAATAACGGGGTCAAGTTTGCCTTTGCGTACCTGATCGTTCAGATTTACGGCGTATTTGTTTAACGAGTTATATGTATCTTCAGCTGTTTGACTGGTAACTTTAGCGCCTTTGCGAAGTTCATTGATAGCCGATTTTAAGTCCTTTTCAGTAATGCCATTATCCTTCATTAATTGCGAAGCGGTATCTTTAACGGATAAAATTGATAGCAATAAATGTTCAATGGATACATATTCATCGCCAAACTCTTTTAAATAATTAGTTGCCTTAAGTAATGTTTGGTTGGCATTGTTTGATAATACTGGCTGTGCGCCCGAAACCTTAGGATAGCTTTGTATGATTTTATCCAGTGCCTGGGTAAAAATGGAAGTATTTACATTTAATTTTTTAAAAATGAACGGGATTACATTTTCATCTACTTCAAATATCCCTTTAAGTATATGAGCATTTTCAATGGTTTGTTGCCCATTTGCGGAAGTTATTTGAACAGCTTGCTGCACTGCTTCCTGCGATTTAATTGTGAAGTTATTTAGATTCATAATGGTTTTGTTTAAGTGAATAACATAGCGACAATTTCAAAACTTATTCCAAGTTTAAAAATGATTGCCATCACGACTAAATGTCTGAAAGATTTGATTTTTGGTGACTTTTTGACGCCTTCTGCAAATTATAAATCAATTATTTTTCATATGTGTTTTGTTTTTTTCGTTCAATAGTATTTCATCTTGTTTTTAAAACAGGTTAAGAGATTGTAAATTTTCATATTCGTGCTTCAGTA
>Ga0302194_10001694_pt1 | contig 13975 bp, 7 predicted proteins | sample II_Bog_N1_1_FD_200227 | JGI IMG/M metagenome (GOLD analysis project Ga0302194, IMG submission 200227) | Peat permafrost microbial communities from Stordalen Mire near Abisko, Sweden - II_Bog_N1_1 | ecosystem: Environmental > Terrestrial > Soil > Wetlands > Peat | place: Sweden: Abisko, Stordalen...
AACGGCCCCGAGGACCGCAAGCAGCAAGCCAATCCCGACGAGTGCTTTTCCCAAGTCATTCATGTGCGATCCCCATCCCGGCTACAGCGAAACCAGAGTAGCTGTACCCCGGAAGCAAAATGCCAAGTGGCTTTTTCCGCGCCGGGGTCCCCACGGACAGGCTTTCGTCCGTGGGGCGGAAGTAAAAGCCACCTCGCACACCGCTTGCAAGGATACGTTTACTCTGGTTTCGCTCTAGAATACAGTGAAACTACGGAGCGCGGTTGCGGCTCCGAAGTGTGTGGGGGATCAATGCAGATTGCAGCTTTTGTTGCGGGGATTGCCTGCCTGTTTGCTGTGCTCCTTGATGCTTTCCAGACGATCATTCTGCCGCGCCGTGCCAGCGGGCGTTTCCGCCTCACGCGACTCTTCTATCTCGCTACCTGGAAGCCGTGGGTCTTCCTGACCAAGCGAATGAGCGATGCTCGGAAGCGGGAGACTGTTTTCAGTTACTACGGCCCAATGTCCCTGATTTTTCTTCTGGCGTTGTGGGCCGGCGTGATGGTGCTGGGATTCGCGTTGATTTTCTACGCGCTGGGGAGCCCCTTCAGCGACCCCATCGAGGCGGTTGGCTTTCGTACCGACCTCTATCTCAGCGGAACAACAGTTTTTACGCTGGGGCTTGGAGACGTGACGCCGCACAGTCCGTGGGCGCGCGTCTTCGTGATTCTGGAGGCGGGCACTGGGTTCGGACTTCTTGCCGTGGTGATGGGATATTTTCCAGTTCTGTACGGCGCATTTTCGCGGCGCGAAGTGAGCATTTCATTGCTGGATGCGCGAGCGGGGTCGCCGCCAACAGCGGCAGAGCTCATGAAGCGGCATTCCTATGAGGGCGCGGAGCAGGCGCTTTCCCTGCTTTTGTTGGAGTGGGAACGGTGGTCTGCAGAGCTGCTGGAGAGCCATATTTCGTATCCCCTGCTTTGCTACTTTCGATCGCAGCATACGAATCAGAGCTGGATCAGCGGATTGACTGCGGTGCTGGACACTTCAGCGCTGCTGATTGCCGGAGTGCAGGGCCACGAGGCGCGGCAGGCGCAACTGACTTTTGCCATGGCGCGTCATGCACTGGTTGACCTGGCGCAGATCTTCTCGCTTGCGCCGATGCGTAATGCGCCTGACCGGCTTCCCCTGGCTCGCTACGAGCAGTTGTACACGATGCTGTGCCAGAGCGGCGTGAGCGTGTGCCGCGATGGCCACTCGTTCGAGAGGCTTAGCGACATGCGGGCTCTTTATGAGGGCTATGCCGAGGCGCTCAGCGATTATCTCTGCATGCCGCTGCCGCCGTGGATTGCCGACCAGCCGCACAAGGACAACTGGCTCGCAGTGGCCAAACTGCGCGCGCAGACCGAAGAGGCCAATGCGCCCGCGGGCGGGGCGAAGCCTGGGAAGGATGTGCCGCAGACGATTGCGGGCCTGGTGGACGATCATCACGAATTCTGAAAGTCCATCCGTTGCGCTCGGCATTGCATGGACGCATGTTTGCTTCTAAACTTGGAATGACCCGGTACGGATTGCCTTGGCCGCCTGCGGGATGGCCAGCCAGTTCCGAAGACACCGGCTCGCGAAGTGCGGAAGTGGTGAAATGGCAAACACACTAGCCTTAGGAGCTAGCGCCCAAAAGGCTTAGGGGTTCAAGTCCCCTCTTCCGCACCAATAGCAAAGGAAAGTTTCGCTCCTTCACCAGCGATAGATGGTCAGGTCGTCGAGGTATGCTGTAGCGGTCCCGCCTGCGGCCAGAGAGCCATCCATTTGGAAGTTGGTAACTAATGTTGGCGCCCATCCCAGCGCGAAGGCGGAGGGTGCAGTTATGTTCAACGTGGATTCCGCGCCATCAAGCCACACCGACTTGTAAGTCACGTTTCCCGAGTCATCCCGGGAAAAACTTACTTGAACATGGTGCCAGGTGTTGGTGCTCCACTGATGCGGGTTGCACGCTACCCTGAAGTGCTGCCATGTGTCTATTGGCTTTTCGGGAGTTCCCTTGTTGGTCGTATAATCCCACGTGCCCGACCAGCCATCGCACTGGAATCCGAAGATCACAGTCTGGCCGTTGGCCATCACCTGATTCACGTCCATTTCCAGATTGGCGATAGAAGTGGAAGGGGATGGCAGATAGATCCATGCGTCATAGAAAAAGTTAGTGGAGGTCGTATCGTCTCCGAATGATGCAACAAATCGATGGTCGCCGTAATCTGAGTAACTGCTCACAAACTTGCGTGCGCTCCCACTCCGTGAAGGCGAGTTGACGACGCTGGTCGATCCACTCGAACTGCCCGCGGATGCGCTGTCATTCAGTCCGACCCAATTACTGAGAGTCTGCAAGCCGCCGTTGGTAGTAGCATCTGAAGGAATTGCTGAAACGCCAGCGCTGGCGCCAACGGTGATGGCGACATCGGTGACGCATGAGGAACCCTTCTCACCCCATGCCTTGACATGCAGGGTGTGCGCTCCCGCACCAGACGCTACGGAAGTATCCAACGAAGATCCATGGACAGTCGTTGTTTCCGTGCTGTTGTCGAGCGAATAGCCGATTGAAGCGACAGACTGAGAGGAGCAATTTGCAGCAGTTGCCGATACGCTGAACGGTGAGCCGACCTGCGCCCCATTGGCGGGGCTATTGACCGTAACGCTTGCCATTAGAGGAACCGCCAGGGTCGAAAGGAAAAAGGAAAAGAGAGAAAGTTTCTTGACAAAATTCGAACCTGCATCGGACGTAAGCGATTTCATGAAATCTGCCTCAGCGGGAGTTAAATGCCCGTCGGTGTCAAAGTTGGCGCACGACTCCCAGCGCGGCGGAAACCGTCAACGAAGAGTCAAGGATGTTCGGTGATTTGTGGAACGGGTTTGTCTGAGGGACACAACACTTACAGCGCCAGATAAATCTCAGCAACCTCTTTAAATCGCTTAACTGCTACCCAAGCAACAGATCGGAAAACGTCGGCATCTAAGTTTGCTGAAGTAATAATACACGCTTCCATGAGCGATTCAATACGTTTGCTGACAGAAGATCGAGATTTTTCTGAGCAGTAAGATACACGGTAAAATGTTCTTAGTCCCGGTAAGTTTTACTTAGTGATTTTGAAAAAAATACACTATTTGACAAGCGCAGCAGTGTAACCCCGGCGCGATTTCAGGTTACATTCCACTTCGCGGAGTTTTCGTGCTTCTCAAGAATAAACCAGCGTGATTGATGCTCGTCTCAGTAAGCAATTTGGGCGAAGCAGGGTGTATTCACGCTGGCGCGAAGATCGAACGGGAAAATGCACGTTTCCCTTCTTTCAAACAATGCCAAAGCAGGGAAGCGGTTTGAAACGCTGATCGTGTGATCGGGTTCATGTTGATTTTCTCAACCGCCATGGTCACCATTTGCTTCAGATCGTCATCAAAATGAGGCAGAGGAGGACATCGCCATTCCCCGCCGGCCTACACCAAAAAGCCTCGAATCGCTCAACCTGACCCTGCAGAAACTGGAGCAGACGAATGACCCCGACACGGATGATGCTTCGATCAACGAATTGAAGCGTGTTTTGCTGAACCGCATTGCCGACCTCGAATTGTCTAAGACTATCGAGACAGAAATCAGCGAAGTTGAGCATGCTCTCGAACTTGTCGATTTGGTTGCACCTCCATCGATGCCCGAAGAAGGCAGTCTGGAAGAGGACATCGATAAAACCCTGCTGGACAAGCTTGATTAGTGTCCCAGGCTCAAGTCTCACGGCAGCTTTCATTCGGTGTGAAACCGGTTTGCCGGCTGGAATGGATTCGTGCCGAGACCGTCGCTGATGGCAGCGCAGAGTAATGGTGCGTCCATGCAATTGAACCCGATTGATTATTTCTCTCTAAAAAAAAGTGCAAAATCGGACATTATCACGAGGGGAAAGTGCATCACAGAAATATGCACGTTCGTGCGGCGCGTTTCAATCGTCAACGCTCCATAGAGGAAATGCTTCTCTGATTCCCACGGACGACAAGCCCGGAAAAGAGAATCACACCCATTGAGGTCACAGCCAGTTCCCAAGGAGAGCCATGCCCTACGCCGTCGCACCGACAAATTCGTCCCGCGAGACCCCTCGGAGATTCTCGACTGAAACGGGGTTTGCAGCCACTCCGCGTATCGCGCGCAATTCCGCGACCCATCATGACCAAGCCGATTTGTTGGCCCGCGTTCAGGCCGGCGATCACCAGGCATTCGCACAGCTTTACGCGATACACAAGAGGCAGGTGTATTCTCTCTGTCTGCATATGACGGGCAACATAGCGGAGGCGGAAGATCTTACTCAGGAAGCCTTTCTTCAATTCCACCGCAAGATCAATACCTTTCGGGGCGAGTCAGCTTTGTCCACCTGGTTTCACAGATTGACAGTGAACGTGGTGCTGATGCACCTGCGCAAGAAGGGGCTGCAGTTGAATTCGCTGGACGAGATGATGGAGCCGGATTCTGAGAAACGACCTGGGAGGAGTTTCGGCGCCCCCGACCTGGCACTGTCCGGAGCGATTGATCGGTTGGCCTTGCAGCGGGCCATCAATGATTTGCCGGCCGGTTACCGGCTCGTCTTTGTGCTTCATGATATTGAAGGGTTTGAGCACAATGAAATCGCTACCCTCCTCGAGTTCTCTATAGGCAACAGCAAGTCCCAGTTGCACAAAGCACGGATGAAGCTGCGGGAATCGCTTCGCAGGCGTCCGCAGCAGGAAGGAAGCAGATGACGGAGTCGGCCAACCATCTGCGCTGCGAAGATTTCCAGGCTGCATTACCGGGCCTGATTGGTTCCGGAATGAAGATCGGCGATCATCCGCATACACAGAACTGCAACCTGTGTCGTGCCCTCCTAACCGATTTGGACGCAATTGCTCAAGCCGCCCGTCAACTGTTCCCGATTGAGGAACCATCGGATGCCCTTTGGAATCATATCGAGTCGGCAATTGTGATAGACGAAGCCACACTCCATTTGCAATGAACTGGGTCTGCATTCAGGTTGATAAGCGTGGGCACTTCAAGCGCACCCGGTGATTCGGCCTTTAGTACTGCTCCTTACAGGCCTGGAGTCACCAAGATCGGGCTGGAAGGCATTTCGATTCAAGGATGTTTCCGCCATTCGGGTGCGCCGGTTTGCAGAATCCGAGTCCTTGTGACAATTGAAATGAAATCATGGCGCCGCAACTTCATCGGGGCTGTCCCGCGGCAACCAACCATGCGCGGACTGCGTCCTTCCCTGTCGCGCCTTGAAAAATCGCGGAAGTTGCCCATTCTTTGGCAACCAATTCGGAGACTCACCGCATCCCATATCCCGTCTACACCTGACTGCATCCTGCCGCCGCCCACTGATCCAAAGACTTGCTGACTCGCGACGTGCACTGTTCCCTCTCTCTTAAGTACTTGACGGAAGCCTCAAGGAGACGACTATGAGGAAAAGCCCGCGCGAAGACGGCATCGCCCTCGCAAACCCCTCAAGCGACAATGGCCGCGTTGCCGACGTTCCCCGTGAAACTCCCTTTGGACAAGTTCCTGCTGCACTCGGATCCATTCTGGCTGCGTTACAAACCATGCGGGATGGCGACTTCTCCGTTCGCCTTCCCGTCACATGGACAGGATTAGAGGGCAAGATTGCGGACACTTTCAACGACATTATTTCGGCCAATGAACAGATGGCGCGCGAGTTAAACCGCGTGGGATTGGCCGTAGGCAAAGAGGGAAGGACGCGTGAACGAACCCGCTTCCAGCAACTCCGAGGTGCATGGGGGGAGATGGAAGTGTCGGTGAACACGCTTGTCGAAGATCTCTTAAGACCCACAACGGAAGTCACTCGTGCGATTGCAGCTGTTGCCCAGGGCAACCTGACTCAAACCGTGAGACTCGATGTTGACGGGAGACCTCTCGAAGGCGAGTTCCTGCGCTCCGCAAAGATCGTCAATACGATGATTCAGCAGCTTGGCGTGTTTACTGCGGAGGTAACGCGCGTTGCGCGCGAAGTAGGCACCGACGGAAAGCTGGGAGGGCAGGCGCAAGTACCCGGCGTTGCGGGTACGTGGAAGGACCTGACTGACTCGGTCAACTCCATGGCGAGTAACTTGACCGGACAGGTGCGTAACATTGCGGAAGTCGCCACTGCTGTCGCCAGCGGTGACCTTTCACGCAAGATCACAGTCGATGTTCGCGGCGAAATTCTTCAGCTCAAGGAAGCCATCAACACGATGGTTGATCAGTTGCGATCGTTCGCATCGGAAGTAACACGCGTGGCTCGCGAAGTGGGCACAGACGGTAAACTTGGCGGACAGGCAGTCGTCCCCGGTGTTGCCGGTACATGGAAAGACCTGACCGACTCAGTGAACGCGATGGCAGGCAACCTGACGGCTCAGGTTAGAAACATTGCCGAGGTAACAACAGCCGTGGCCCGCGGTGACCTTTCGCGCAAGATAACCGTGGATGTAAAGGGTGAGATTCTGGAATTGAAAGACACCATTAATACCATGGTGGATCAGTTGAATGCCTTTGCCGGCGAAGTGACACGCGTGGCGCGTGAGGTTGGCACGGAAGGCAAATTGGGTGGTCAGGCACAGGTTCCAGGTGTCGGGGGAACCTGGAAGGACCTCACCGATAACGTCAACTTTATGGCCAGCAATCTCACCGGCCAGGTAAGAAACATTGCTGAAGTCGCTACTGCTATCGCAAATGGCGACTTGTCGCGAAAGATCACAGTGGATGTCCGCGGCGAGATTCTACAACTCAAAGAAACCCTGAACACGATGGTTGACCAACTTAACCGCTTCGCAGGAGAAGTTACTCGCGTGGCGCGAGAAGTCGGTACGGAAGGAAGACTTGGCGGACAGGCCAATGTGCCAGGCGTAGCAGGCACGTGGAAGGACTTGACGGACTCCGTCAACTCGATGGCAGGAAACCTTACCGGCCAGGTTCGTAACATCGCCGAAGTTACAACCGCTGTCGCTCGGGGCGACTTGTCCCGTAAGATCACCGTCGATGTGAAGGGTGAAATTCTGGAACTCAAGAACACCATCAACACGATGGTTGATCAGCTGAACGCTTTCGCCGGAGAGGTCACGCGCGTAGCGCGAGAAGTGGGCACCGAGGGCAAACTCGGCGGTCAGGCGCAGGTTCCCGGTGTTGCCGGCACATGGAAGGACCTTACAGACTCAGTCAACTCAATGGCCAGCAATCTGACTGGTCAGGTTAGAAACATTGCCGAGGTATCAACCGCCGTCGCGCGCGGCGATCTGTCGCGCAAGATCACGGTCGATGTGCGAGGCGAAATCCTCGAACTGAAGGACACCATCAATACGATGGTCGATCAGCTACGTGCCTTTGCATCCGAGGTGACACGCGTAGCCCGAGAAGTTGGAACAGATGGAAAACTGGGCGGGCAGGCGCAGGTCCCCGGCATTGCCGGAACATGGAAGGACCTTACCGACTCGGTGAACTCGATGGCCAGCAATCTGACGGGGCAGGTGCGGAACATCGCCGAAGTCTCGACGGCCATTGCCAGCGGTGACTTATCCAAGAAGATCACGGTGAACGTGAGCGGTGAGATTCTTCTCCTGAAAGAAACCATCAACACGATGGTCGACCAACTGAATGCATTCGCCGGCGAAGTGACACGCGTGGCACGTGAGGTGGGCACAGAGGGCAGACTTGGTGGACAGGCGAACGTACCAGGTGTTGCCGGCACGTGGAAGGACTTGACGGACTCAGTAAACTCGATGGCCGGAAACCTGACGGGCCAGGTGAGAAACATTGCCGAAGTAACAACAGCTGTTGCGCGCGGAGATTTGTCCCGCAAAATCACTGTGGATGTGAAAGGCGAGATTCTCGAACTGAAGAACACGATCAATACGATGGTCGACCAGCTGAATGCATTTGCGGGCGAAGTCACACGTGTGGCTCGCGAAGTAGGAACTGATGGCAAACTAGGCGGACAAGCACAGGTGCCGGGTGTGGCTGGGACATGGAAGGACTTGACAGATAATGTGAACTTCATGGCCAGCAACCTCACGGGTCAGGTAAGAAACATTGCTGAAGTGGCAACCGCAATCGCCAATGGTGACCTATCAAAGAAGATCACTGTGGACGTGCGCGGAGAGATTCTACAGCTAAAAGAAACGCTGAACACCATGGTGGAGCAGTTGCGATCGTTTGCCGCCGAGGTGACGCGTGTTGCACGCGAAGTGGGAAGCGAAGGCCGGCTCGGCGGACAGGCAAACGTGCCGGGCGTAGCGGGCACCTGGAAGGATCTTACCGACTCAGTGAATGCTATGGCTGGCAACCTCACAGCGCAGGTCCGCAATATTGCCGAAGTAACTACAGCCGTGGCCCGCGGCGATTTGTCGCGCAAAATCACCGTGGATGTGAAAGGCGAGATTCTGGAGTTGAAGAACACCATCAACACGATGGTCGATCAACTCAATGCATTTGCTGCCGAAGTTACTCGCGTAGCGCGTGAAGTGGGCACGGAAGGCAAGTTGGGAGGCCAGGCACAGGTGCCGGGAGTTGCAGGCACCTGGAAGGATCTTACTGACAACGTCAATGTGATGGCCGCAAACCTTACTGAACAGGTGCGTGGGATTGTCAAGGTGGTCACTGCGGTTGCAAACGGCGAGCTTACAAAAAAGCTCACAGTGAACGCGAAGGGCGAAGTGGCTGCCCTGGCCGAAACCATCAACAACATGACGAATACGCTGGCCACGTTTGCCGACCAGGTAACTACGGTTGCACGCGAAGTGGGCGTGGAAGGTCGCCTTGGCGGACAAGCGAACGTGCCCGGCGCCTCCGGAACCTGGAAGGACTTGACGGGAAACGTGAATCTGTTGGCCGACAACTTGACCAACCAGGTACGGGCGATCGCGGAAGTGGCGACGGCAGTGACGAAGGGCGATTTGACGCGCTCCATCCAAGTGGAAGCCAGCGGAGAAGTTGCGGATCTCAAGGACAACATCAATACGATGATCGATAACCTGAGGCTCACGACGGACCGTAACACGGAGCAGGACTGGTTGAAGACGAATCTGGCTAGATTCACCGCAATGCTCCAGGGTCAACGTGAGCTTACTACTGTCGGCAGGATGTTGCTCTCTGAACTTGCTCCGCTGGTGAACGCGCAACAGGGTGTTCTGTACCAAATGGAGTCAGAGGAGTCGAACAGTATGGTCCTGCTGTCGGCCTATGCAAGCACAGACGATGGCCATCTCGAGACGATCAAGATCGGCGAGGGGCTCATTGGACAATGCGCAGCCGATAAGCAGCGCATGCTGATCACCGATCTACCGCGGCATAGTGTTCCAATCAGGTCGGGACTCTTCGAAGCTGTCCCACAAAACGTAATTGTATTGCCGGTACTCTTTGAAGATCGGGTCAAGGCGGTAATTGAGTTAGCCACGCTGAGTACGTTCACTGCTTCCCACCTTGCGTTCCTTGAGCAGCTTACGTCCAGCATCGGTATCGTGTTGAACAGCATTGAGGCAACCATGCAGACAGAAGGTTTGCTCAAGCAGTCTCAACAACTGGCGACCGAATTGCAAACGCAACAAAAGGAATTGCAGCAGACGAACGAACAGTTGGCACAGAAAGCGCAGCAACTCGCCGAGCAGAACGCTGAAGTCGAACGGAAGAACCAGGAGATTGAACAGGCGCGCGGGGCGCTGGAAGAGAAAGCGAAGGAACTCGCTCTTACTTCAAAATATAAATCCGAGTTCCTCGCAAATATGTCACATGAGCTACGTACTCCGCTCAACAGTATCCTGGTTCTTGGCCAGCAGTTGGCGGAGAATCCTGACGGAAACCTCAGCGGCAGGCAGGTCGAGTTCGCGCGCACTATCCACGGCGCCGGGACGGATCTTCTGAACCTGATCAGCGATATTCTCGACCTGTCGAAAATTGAGTCCGGCACTGTATCCGTGGAAGCCGAAGAGGTGTTCTTCAACAGCCTGGTAGAAATGGTGGCGCGGCCATTCAGACACGAAGCTGACAACCGGAGGCTCGCATTCGAAGTCGTAACCGACCCGCGCCTGGCGCGGAGCCTTGTCACCGACTCGAAACGCTTGCAGCAAGTTCTCAAGAACCTGCTGTCAAACGCATTCAAATTCACCGAGCAAGGCAAAGTGCAACTTGCGGTTTCGCTCGCCGGCGAAGGCTGGACACAGAATCATCCAATTCTGAATGCGAGCGGAATGGTAGTCGCATTCTCTGTAACAGATACCGGGATCGGCATTCCCCTGGAGAAGCAGCGAATCATCTTCGAGGCATTCCAGCAAGCCGATGCAGGGACAAGCCGCAAGTACGGTGGCACAGGGCTTGGACTGGCAATCAGCCGTGAGTTAGCAAGCTTGCTGGGTGGAGAAATTCAACTTTACAGCACGCCGGGACAGGGCAGCACATTCACTCTGTATCTGCCGCAGACTTATGTCGGGCCTGCAACCTCATCGACAATTGTGCGTGGAGAGGTTCATTCCCGCCCGGTCTCGTTCCTCCCTGTTTCAAGCGCGAACGTGGCCGAGCATCATCCGGAACGGGTCGAAGACGACCGCAGCGGATTGGCAGAGGGTGATGAAGTATTGTTGGTCGTCGAAGATGACGTGCACTATGCACGATTGATCTGCGACCTTTCAAGGGACAAGGGGTTCAAGGTTCTATATGCAGCCACAGGTACCGAGGCTTTGACGTTGGCCAGGGAGTTTCGCCCGACTGCCATTTCATTGGACGTGTTCCTGCCAGACATGTTGGGTTGGACCGTCCTGAATCATCTGAAGCAGGACCCAAGTACGCGTCACATTCCGGTTCAGATGCTTACGTCTGACGAAGATTGGCACCATGGCTTATCGCGCGGGGCATTCGCATTTGTAACCAAGCCGACGACGACAGAAGGGCTCAATGCAGCCATTACGCGCATTAAAGCGTACGCTACTCCGCGCCGGAAGCGGCTCTTGGTGGTAGAAGACGAAAGGGCGCAACAGATTAGCATTGAAGCGCTTCTCGGATACGACGATATCGATGTAGCCTTCGCCAATACGGGTGCCGAGGCCCTGGCCGCGGTTGAGAGTGAAGCGTACGACTGTCTGGTTCTCGATTTGCGTTTGCCCGACATAAGCGGCTTTGAGGTTCTGGAACGTCTGCGCGATACGCCGTCGTTAAGCGAATTGCCGGTGGTGGTGTTTACCGGGAAAGATCTTTCCCCGGAGGAAGATAGCAGGCTTCACTCGCTTGCTCGCAGTGTAATTGTGAAAGATGTCGAATCTCCAGAGCGATTGCTTGATGAGACGGCACTCTTCCTTCATCGTGTGGTCGGGGATCTGCCTTTGGAAAAGCAAAACATGCTGGACCGTCTGCACAGGTCCGATGAGGCGCTGGTTGGGAGGCAGGTTTTGATTGTTGACGACGATGTGCGTAACATCTTTGCGCTCAGCAGTGTTCTTGAGCGCCGCGGCATGACGGTGCTGACAGCAGGAACAGGGCGTGAGGCGATCGAAACCATCGAAAAGACACCAGAATTGGGTATCGTGCTGATGGACATCATGATGCCCGAAATGGATGGCTACGAGACCATGCAGGTGATCCGTCAAAATCCCCGCTTCCAACGATTGCCGATTATCGCACTAACTGCAAAGGCCATGAAAGGCGATCGGGAAAAGTGCCTGGAGGCCGGCGCATCCGAATACCTGGCAAAGCCGGTCAATACGGAGCAGCTCCTGTCGGCACTGCGCATGTGGCTACACAGATAAGATACGTGTTCGGTTTTCCAAATGCTCGCCAGTATCAGATGCGGACTTGGGGGCGCGGGAGAAAAAGTGAGCGAAACGCAACAGGTAAATATTTTGATGGTCGACGACCAACCGGCTAAGCTCCTCAGCTATGAGGCGATCCTCGTAAATTTGGATGCGAATCTGATCAAGGCCCGGTCCGGTCGGGAGGGACTGGAGTTACTTCTCAAGCATGACGTTGCGGTGGTGTTGCTCGATGTGAGTATGCCGGAGATCAATGGATTTGAAATGGCGGACATGATGCGCCAGCATCCCCGCTTTCAAAAGACTGCGATCCTTTTCATTTCAGCGGTTCGCATGAGCGATCTGGACAGAATCAAGGGCTACGAGAGTGGGGCAGTCGACTACATCTCAGTGCCGGTGGTCCCCGAAGTATTGCGGGCCAAGGTACAGGTATTTGTTGAATTACATCGCAAAAGCAGAGAGCTTGAACGTCTGAACCAGGAACTGGAAAGCCGAGTCGAGCAGAGGACCCGCCAGTTGCAGGAGAGCGAGAGTCTGCTTCGCGAGCGCGCCGATCTGCTGGAGTTGGCATCCGAGGCAATTCTGGTAAGAGATCCTGCGGGCGTGCTGAAGTATTGGAACGCAGGAGCGGAAGTCCTGTATGGCTGGGAACGCAGTGAAGTTCTTGGTAATCCCGTTCACGAGATTCTGGAAACACAGTTTCCAGTGGAGGCTAAGAGCAGCGAATCGATACTTCTTGAGCACGGAAGATGGGAAGGAAATCTGGTTCAAAAAACGCGGGATGGCCAGGAAGTCATTGTTGCAAGCCGCCAGGTCTTCAAGAAGGAAGTGGGGACCATCCTGGAAATCAACCGTGACATTACTTCGCAGCTGCGGGCCGAGGAGGCATTGCGCCAAACCGAAAGACTGGCGGCCATGGGCCGCGTGGCCGGCATCATAGCCCACGAGATCAACAATCCTCTGGAAGCGATCACGAACGCATTTTACCTTCTTCGGAATCATCCCTCATTGGACGAGGAGGCGCGCTACTATGCGCAATTGGGCGAGGTGGAACTTGCAAGGGTTGGGCACATTACAAAACAGACACTGGGTTTCTACAGGGAGTCTCAACATCCCGTTAACGTGCCGATTGCCGAGATTCTCGATGACGTGCTTCAACTGCAAAGCCGACTGCTGCTCATGAATCGGATCACACTTGACAAGAAGAATTTCACCGATGGCGAGATCCGGGGATTTCCAGTGGAACTGAGACAAGTGTTCTTGAACCTGATCGGCAATGCGATTCAGGCGATGCCAAATGGGGGGAACCTGCGCATTCGGATGGGAACGCATCGGAACGAGACGAAAGGGAACACGGATTTGTGCATTTCGATTTGCGACACGGGAACGGGAATCAGTCCTGAACATGCCAAGCATCTGTTTGAGCCGTTCTTTACCACCAAGTCTACGAAGGGCACAGGATTGGGGCTCTGGATCAGCAAGGGCATCATTCAGAAATATGATGGGAAGATTCATTTTCGAAGCATTAAATTTCAAGGCAGCCATATGACATCGTTCCGCGTGATTCTTCCCGGAGTCACGCCTGCCTTGAAGGCAGTTGAATTTACGCATCATGCGACTGGTGTCGAGACAGCGAGAGCTTCCCTTGGACCTGCAAAACACGTGCATTCTTGTGGTTGACGACGAAGAACTACCACTTACTCTGCGAAAGCTGGTTCTTGAACGGCAGGGGTATCAAGTGGTGACCGCACGATCGGCTCCGGATGCGATGCGGGCTCTTGGTGCCAGCCGCGTAGACCTGGTCCTCACCGACCAGGTGATGCCCGGAGGGACAGGAACCGAACTGGCTCAGTCCATTAAGAAGAGATGGCCTGAGATGCCGGTAGTTCTCATATCGGGTATCAATGAGATTCCGCCAGAAGCGGCATATGCCGATATGTTTATCAGCAAGGTTGAAGGCCCGACGGCCTTGTGCGCTAAGATATCGGCGATTCTGTCAGCACGACGTAGTCCGTCAGGTTAGGTGCGATGTTCTTCACCACGAGGGATTCGAGAACCTCAAGCAAGCGCAGAGAAACATTCATCACTTCTTCCCTGGCGCAGTAGCCGGGCGAGAAGCTATGTGCATCAAAATATGTACGTATTTGTAAGGCCCCCTTGTTCGCATCTCATCGACATCATGGAAGGCTTCAGTCATGCATAGATTTTC
>Ga0302194_10001700_pt1 | contig 13957 bp, 24 predicted proteins | sample II_Bog_N1_1_FD_200227 | JGI IMG/M metagenome (GOLD analysis project Ga0302194, IMG submission 200227) | Peat permafrost microbial communities from Stordalen Mire near Abisko, Sweden - II_Bog_N1_1 | ecosystem: Environmental > Terrestrial > Soil > Wetlands > Peat | place: Sweden: Abisko...
TTGCCATGGCCATCGCCGCCACTTTGGGTGTACGAACGTTATTTCTGTGTCACACCGGTAACTTGATGGAGCAGGCCATTGAGAGATGTAAACAATTTCTACCCGACGCTCGCATTGGCATTCTTAGAAAAGACAAGTGTGAAATTGAAGACAAGGACATTATATTTGGTACACTACAGTCCCTCTACAAGCGCGATTATCCCCAACATTTGTTAGACACCATCGGTTTGACCATAGTAGATGAATGTCACCATGCCAGCAGTCAAACCTTTGCCACCGCCATCCTAAAGTTGAGGAGTCGTTATATTTTGGGTCTATCAGCTACTCCAAAGCGCAAGGATGGTTTGGCGCACATCTTTCATTGGCTGTTAGGTCCCCTGCTCATCAAAGTGGATCGTACCTTTGAGCATGTAGACTGTTTGTTTGTTGAATATACTCAAGGAAATCAAAAAGAGTACACTCGCGGTAAGAATGTTAACTTTGACAAAATGCGAAAGGTGGTTGCTGGAGATGCTACCAGAAATCAATTGATTATTAGTAGGATTATTAACAAGCACTTTAATAGTTTGTCTGGCGTAAAGAGAAAGGCTGTTGCTTTTTCGCACTTGATCGACCACTTGCAATTGTTAAAAGTTGGCCTTGGTGTGCAGTACAAACAGTTGCTGGAGAGTGTACTTGGTGGCCAATATGAAATTAGACATCCCTCAAAAAACGTGGAGCAGATTTGGCGTACCGATCGTAATGTTGAAAGCCTAGAATTTTCGGTGGGACTCTACTTGGGTGAAATGCACTTGCCTGACGGCAAAAAATACAAGCTTAAAAAGCATGATTATGCTCTTGCTGAGCAGTGCGACGTCATTTTGGCTACCTACCAAATGATGGCTGAAGGAGTTGATATTCCAAGAATGGATATGGCATATTTTTTAACAGGCAATGGTGACATAGAACAACCACTGGGTCGTGTGCTTCGCACGCATCCCGACAAGAACATTCCTGCAATGGAGTATTTTTTTGATCCATTCTCGATACATCAAGGTCAAGGGTACAAGGCGATGAATTATTTGAAAGATTTGGGTTATTCAATAAAGTGGGAAAAACATTAATTTGTCATGTGAGGCCACTATCTAAATTTTATTCCGTACAGATGACCTTGACATCTTCATAATTATGTCTCCCAAACAGCTTTTTCTTGATATTATTCTTGTTGGACATCTTTTCCACTCTCTTCATATTGATGAATACTTGATCTTTTGTATTCTTAGTGCTCATATTAGAGATGCATAGAATAATATTAGTAATCTTGATTGGTTCATGAATTTTGTTATTCTCATATATTTCTATATGCATAATTCCATTAGCATATTCGTCCCAACCCAAAGTTGAATATTGGGACATTATATGATTGTTGCGATAAGCATCGAGACTACATATTGGAAGAATGACATAGGGTTGCACAATATCAAGTTCAACCTTCATAATTATCTTTCTTGACATGTCTAGCTCAAGTTTGGTTTTTCTAAAATTACAAATTCTGCCTCTCTGTAGTACTGCAATGGTATGAGTACTGTTAACATTCACATCTTTATCCAATATCAAAATAATAAACTGTAATCTACCTGACCAAATATCACGGTTGTCGTTTGTCATCGTATAATTTTTATATCCATAATAGTCTTCTGCTAACCTATAATTTACAGAAAAATATTCAAGCTTGTGGGTTTTTTCTACTTTTACATCCGAGTATAAGCTACTATGTGGTACAGTTCCACATTTACTCGTCAACTTTGCGATTGTTGAGTAGAAATTATATCCAGTGTTAAATACATTTATATCTTTCCATTTTTTATCTTGCGGTGTACTTAAACTGTTCAAATTGGTAAGATGTGAAGAGCTCAAGGTCATGATCATGTAAACTTTACTAGAATCAATCAATGTATCCTTGGTGCATATTTTTACTAGTGTTATTTCCCTGTGTTGAAGTTCATTTTTAAAATTTGTATGTAATGGATACAGTTTGCATGGCAATATTTTCCTATCATTTTGATTTACGTGGATTATTTCTATATGACATGACAGGATGGGCAGCCCAACCACAAAAACTTTGTAGTAAAGTAAATCTAGTGAGTTACCGACTGAAAACCTAATAGGTACGCCTGGCGTAACATAAAAGCTTTGTATCGATGCGCTTGCGTAGAAATTCATTTTTCCGAAAATAAAGTTTTTGAAAATATTGTTTTTATTCTGGTGCAAAAATATTATTGAGAAAGTCTTTCCACAAAAAAATTAATGTTAAAAATATTTGAAAATCATGTAGCTAATATTCTTTTTCTCGAAATATTGGGAATGTAAACATTATATTTGTCAAGTAAAATGCAATTCATAAGTAGGGACCCACAAATTATCTTGCTGCATGACTTTTTTTCGCCAAAAGAAATCCAACACATTATTGACTTTTCAGCAAACAAGTTTACTCGCTCTCCAACTGTGGACGGTATACACCATGGTAGAACATCTACAACACTTTTCTTGCAAAAAGCTCAAGACCCAATCATTGCCAACATTGAACATCGTGTGGCTGTACTATGCAATGTCTCACATGACCAAATTGAACCCCTACAGGTTGTCCGATATGAAAAGGGACAGCAGTATAGACCTCATTATGATTACTTTGTAAATCCAAACAGAGATGTCAAGCAAAGAAGAACCACAATATTTGTTTATTTGACAAGCAAAAATGATGGCTGTACAAGCAACATTATCATGGATGGTACAAACTTTGATCATCCGCTAGTATCTGGCTATACAGTATTTCCAATCATTGGTAAGAATATTAAACCAGTGGCAGGAATGGCAGTGATGTGGGAAAATGTAAATCCCTATACCAATCAGGTGGATCAAAGAACATTACATGGTGGTAGCGCCATCCAAGAGCATGATTTTGTAAAACTGGCTGTAAACATCTGGATACGTGAAAAATAAAATTGTTTTTATTCAGTAGAGTCCAACAGGAGCAAGTGAAACTTCATATCTTGGAAAAACCATTTTTCAACTTTCTCCAAAGTATTCATCATTTGCGTGCTGTCGTCAAATGTAGACATAAAAGAGGGCGCTGTAGGGCTATTTATTTTTCGGTATAGGTCATTATTCCAAATACCTGTGTAAAATAAAGATGTCTCATAAATTTTCTTGTTGTTTGCAGTGACAATTAAATTGGCTGTCCTAATATTACCAACATACATGATCAATTTGAAAGCTTTATCTTGCACCTGCCAGTCTGAGGAAATTACTTTATCTTTATCGGTGCAGAACATTACCGACATTTTTCGCAAGTAGCCGCTCTTTTTTTGTTCAATGAGCGCAGCTAGTTCTGGTAATGCGTAAAAATTGGCTTCTTGTATCAATTTATCTGCAATTTGTAGATTGGTAAGTGTACTAATAGTACCATCTCTCAAATATTCCATGATAAAGCTAAAATAGCTACCATCACGATCGATAAAGATGTTGCCTTTGGCATCTGTGTTTTTTTCTATCGAGTGTGTATCCAACAGTGCGGTAAAAAACGAATTAGGAGCAGATCTCAACGTTGATTCTACGGTAGTAAATAATTTGCCACCGACATTCAGCGTTATTAACTCGACAGTTTGTGAATTTGTGTCCATTTTGTAATGCAGTCCGCACAAAATTAATGTTAATTTTTTAAAATAATATAAACATTTGTTTTGCTTTGCAAATTCCACTTTATAATTCAAAAATGAGTCTACAGATCACCAGCAGGAGAAAGATGATAGTGGCAGATTATTTTTGTAATATTTGCAAGGTTACTTTGGTACATTCTTGTCGTCAATGTTCTTCCACAAATGGAACCATCACAGTTGTGACCCACGATAATAAAAAATATAAATTTTCAGGCAACATGACAGTCGAAGAACGTTACGATGGGCAGCTTTATGATAAATACAGTGGAGAGGTTTTGGTGCCTGGCAATTATCATAACGGGAGTAGAAATTTCAAAAGTTGGATAAGCATCGTGTTGGATATTTTCCTATATCTTTTTGTATTTGTCATGTTATTGTTCATGTTTACTGAGTGGAACACAGTGCCATTGTAAAATGTCGTTCTCTCCTATTTTTGTAACCACCAATAAAATTAATTTAACACATTTCACTGTCAAAAAACTAGTAACATGCCAATACTCTACTCTGCCATAGTCTCCGCAAATCTAGAAGTTCACGATAAATATTGGGGCTCCCCTGGTGCTGTGGATTTTATTAAAATAGTAAATCTGGCTATTCCAAGAGTAGTGAGAGAAGCCGACCATAAAAGAACTTTGAGTCACCAATCCTTTAATTTTCACTACCACAAAGTTGACAACCACATTTACATTTGTATAAACAATGACCCAGCTAAGGTCTGGAAATTTTTGGCAGATGTTAGAAAAACATCTTCTGACGACATTCCCACAATGTTGCATGAAAAAATGCAATACCACAATGGTGTCCTGACAGCAAATTATGATGACTTGGACAGGGAAAAGATGCTAGACAGTGCAAAAGCTTTAATTCGTGAACAAGAGGACCAAGGTTTAGAACACATGATTGCTTATGAAAACTGTGATATTGAATTTGCTCTAGCAGCAGATTATAGAAGACGACAAAGACAGAAAAGTAAATGTTGTTGCATGACTATGTAATTTTATTAAATCACAAATTAATTTTCTTCGCACCACTTGTTTTCTTCCTAATATTGTTAGTAATTCCATGATCAAGAACAAACCTTGATGCGTTGCTCCTCTTCTGGCGTAAAGTCATTCTCAATGCCAAACATTTCTCTAATTTGCTAAAAGATGTCAAAACTACAATGGTGAAACTTACCTCTGGGGATTGACCCTTAATCATGGATGCAATTTTGGCGCAAGTTAAATCCAACAGGGGCTTGATATTCAGATAGTTTGTGGCCATAACCAACTCTGTCAATAGGGCGCTATCAATGTTCAAAAAATCAATGTCCCACTGACAAATAAACTCTTCAATTTTGCCCTTTAGTGGTTTTTCAATATCTTGCATTGGATTATCAATGTGGTATATCATAAAATCAACAACCTTTCCCAATACTGAACCAGAAACGTTGGGTAGTGGAATGGAGGGGATTTCACCATCATCATTGTCATCTTCTTCCAACATATCACTGATTAAACCAGATAGTTTGGCCGCTCTCTCTGATATTGAGAATGATTGTTTGTCGCCGGAAATAAGTTCCACTAATCTTCCTTGTTGTTCAACTGCTGTTGTCATTTTGTTTTTTGGTTGATTTTTGGTTTTCTGGTTCCCTTAAGATTTATACTTTTCAAAAAGATAGTTTGAAATTAATGTTAGACATGACAACAGTTTATTGCAACTTGTAAATTGCCATTCCTTCCATAGATCCCAATGGTCTATAAATACTATCCACGACAGAGTTACAGTTATCAGCTCGCTTACGAGTTACATACTCTGCGGTTCCATAGAAACACTCACCTTTTCCATCCACAGACCCATTGCGGAGACCAAAGGCTCTGGCTCCAGCAGTTTGGGCAACAACAAAACATTCTTGTACGGTCTTTCTGGAGTGTGTTGAAAATGGTAATGCTGGGGAACTATTTCCTTCGAAGGACATGTCAGAGAAACATCCATCATAGACAAATTGTTTATTGGCATCGTTGTGAACATAATTTGTCACCTGTGTTGGAGCAGATGGCATTATGGCCAAACTTTGTTTGGATAACAAGTAGGCTAACATGATGCCAATAATAATTCCAACAATTAGGGATGTGGCACCGATAATTAGATGTTTTTTTGTTGACATTCTCTTTGTTTTAGAATATAGATTTTTTATTGGTAATGATTATCATAAATCACCGTCAAAATCGCTCAGATTTGGTAAAAAAAATAGGTATATCTATTCGGAACAGACTAGTATCTTCGTCCTTTGATTTGTAAATATCTGACCATTTTTTCAATTCTGCTTTTTTGCGCTGATTAGTTTCTTTGAGAGACTCCTCTTCTAGTTTATCGGCTATTTGTTTTGCAATTTCTATTATATCGTTCTGCATGTCTATGTTGGGTTTGTATTTTACTATACTGCACCAATAATATTTCCAATAATGTAAAAGTTTTATTGTAATTTAATTAATACACCATAGATGTAAAGACCGGTTCCAATGACGGCTTGATTGCTGGCGTCATATCTAAGATAAATAGAAGCGCTAGTACTATCAACAAAGAGGGGATAGGTAATTTGAAACCTACCTGTGGTATTGGATGTGGGAACAGCTATTCTGGACAAGAGGATAGTGTCCTGTTGCTGCGTATCCCTCAATACCACGGAAAACACACCACTGATGGGACCTTCCTGAATAAGTATGTTATAATCAACATCCACAGAAAACTGGTAAAATCCAGCACCATTGAAATCAAAGAGAATGCGGGGATCGAGTCCATAATTTGGATCATTATCGACTGTGAGAGTATTGTTGGGATCTGCAACAATAAACAAAATAGAATCACCTGGGTTCACGTTGGACTCACCGCTACCGCCAGTGGCCAAACCAATTTTGACGTTGGCAGTGCCTGGTACTCCTTGAAGCCCCTGTGGACCAGTTAATCCTTCAATACCTTGCTCTCCTTGAGGTCCCGGTGGGCCTGTAGCTCCACGACCCCCTGTGCTTCTAAACCACGAATACTGTTGGTCACACATGTTTATAATGATCAATAAAATAAACACAAACCCCTTAATAATAAATAGTAGGATGTATTCCCAACTTGTTGGGATGGTTTTGTAAAGAGGGTGACTTTATACAGTCTGGTCAAGAAGTTGGCATGATGGAAGTAGGTTTGAGTACAATAGTATTAACACAAGGCGGAAATATCTGGCGTATTTCGCTGTCAAATTGCAGACAAAAATTCAATCCTAGTTGCATTATAATTGAAATAAATTGACTGGTTGTTATTTAGAAATAATTCAAACTGAGAGTATTGTTACATTCTTTGATTTCATCATGTCGGCAACTTTTTTGAATATAACAGTCGCACGAGCCACCACTCATTCTTAAATCACTCACTCTAATACTTATTTCTGTTCCTCCAGCTTCTAAGATTTTGGTATATTTTTCTATATGCACTCTTTTTTTCTCATTGTCTTGTCCAAATATGCTTTGTAACATCAGAGCATTTTGAAAATCCTCTCTTGTCAAATATACACTCCAAATATTTGAACATAAACATCCACAACAATAAAACCAATTTTTTGGCGCAACTTGTTTATTTTCAATATTTTTCCTTAACACATCGGCATAGCTGTGCATATTTGTAGTAGGCAACAATATTTTGTAATGTCAATGGCCTGTAAAAACTTTCAAGTCTGTGCATTCTTTTAGAAGTCCTGCGCTTTTGATTTTCTAGAGATGCAAATAGTCCTTCTATTCCCATAACTTGTTAACAATTATTTTTGAGAATGTAAATGATTTTAATTTTTAAAACTGAGATAATGTTGTGCCAGGTTTTGGTAACATGACAAAATTTATTTTCTAAATCCTCTACCTCTACCTGATGGTGGCGTGTAATCGATAGGTTTTATGTCTTGAACGATTACACCTTTTGGCCTTCTCACTCTCCTAGTGTCAATACTTGCAAACATTCCTTCGTACATGTCACTATTGGGTTTCGATGATGATTCTTGAGTCTTATCAGTTGGTAAAGTCATTTATCAATTACTATATATTTTTCTGCAACGATGGGAATTTTAATCCAACAATTTATTTGTAATGCACATGAAAATCTGGAAAAAACAATTTTCAAAAATTAAACATTTGCCGGAGTTGATGATACTTGGAGAATGTTATCGAAGAATATTTAGAATAATTTAAGAAAATATAAATTAGTTACATTACTTTTTCAATTTTGTAGAAATGAAAACATTAATTTAATCACCGATTAGTTTTTCTTGTCCGAAATAATGTTAAAAACCAGCTAATTTTAACATTAAAACTGTCAAAAACATCTCGCATGGTACACAATAAATTATAATAAAAAAGATGGTTTTCAAAGTCACACTCTTTTCAAAAAGCTAATATTTTTCAAGTTTATTCGTTTTTGTTAACAATGTCTGGCGCATCTTCAAAGTAGGGTTGTACGCCGTGTTTGCTTTGCCAGGTATTGCGCTTGCTTGTGGTTAATTTTATGCCATCGTTGACATCCTCTGTGCGGATCATCTCTAGGCCTCCATATTTGCCATTGACACCAAAGTTTAGTCTAGTCCAGCAGTATCCTGGTTCTTCTTCTTTGGTTTCGAATATATTTGTTACGTATGCGCATGCCTTATAACTTGCAAACCACCCTAGCCCAAACTTGGCTCCAGTAATAATACTTTGCATTATTGTCAAAAATTTTGTTTTTATTCTGTTCAATGCCCCCCACATTACGTAGCACCGCCCCACATTTCATATTCAAGAATTTCCCAGCCAAATGCAGAACATTATGCTCAACCAAGAAATTGCTACCAGTTTTAGCAAATGCTCTACACACCAATTGCATTAACTTTACCGAATTGATTGATTCCAATTAATTATATTGTATCATATAAATGTCAAATAGACTAACTATCGAAGAAAACACTCCTTTTGGTACAAAAGTTAATGTCGACAAGCTGCCATACATTGGAATGGTGGTCACATCCGCCGATTGGCAACTCGATCCAAAAGCTACATTAAATCTGATTATTGGCAGAACAGAATTCTTAAAATCTCAAACTGATGGTATGAGAAAAGTCATTATTGCACAATGGATTTTATTAATAGTAATTTTCGTTATCTTGTTTTCCGTAATGTACAAGAAAAAATAAAAATGCAGTTATTTTTTGGGATTTACATGAAATAAAATTAACATTAATTTACGATTATTATTATTTTATTGGTTAAAATCAGTTGACTTGCAAAAAAATGGATCTGAATTCTTTATCTAAAGTATCTGTAGCTAATGCAGTTGTCTATGAATTGAAGCTCAATAAATACACTATCAGGGTGACCGCCAACATGAACAGTGGCATTATTCTTGATAACCTTAATCACATCAGCATCTTCAAAAGATCCAATGGCGTTGAAGACATCTTTGTATGTTTTTGGTGTCACACTTAGACCCATTAGGGTGCATTGATCTGGCAATGGGGTATTGAGCATGGACCACACTAGCTCCACCGATAAATTTGGATCTTTCCAGTTTGTTGATAGGTAGCAAAAACAGTACTTTAAATCCAAAATATCAAACTGATGACTGCTGGCGATTAATCCATCATTGTCGTCAACACCATACCACTCTCTATCACCATTGTCATTCACATATAACACCTCTGGTATTTCCCAATCGTTAGCAATATGCACGTAGCCTGCTTTCACTGTTGTTGACATTTTTCTGGGTAAACTTGGGATGTTGAACAGAACAAAAGTCAACTACGTAGAATGGTCAACCATGTTTACAAAAAATATTGCAAGGCCAGTAAAGAGATGTCCGAATTTGTCTGTGGTGAGTGCAAAAGAAGGCAGCGCAAAGAGAATATATACCAATGCTGGCAAACTAGTTGCAAAAATCTGATTTGTAACGATTGTCTAGGTTTATCAATTACCAAGTGTGGATGTGTTTATTGTTTGTCATGCACAAGGACTTGCAGAGAAATGTTGTGTGGAACTATCATTTGTCCCAGCTGTGACGCTGGACTTGAAAATTACAGTAAGCTTGGCTTTTGCTTGGACTGTGTGGGAAAATTGAAAAATGGCAATAAAGTTCGTATTCTTTGACATCTGTGCACTTTGAAAAGTTTTACGCGAATGACAGGTGCCAATAAAAATGATTACCCACAATAATAATGTTTGAAAACTTTAATTTTGGCGACAACAGGGGTATTATAATTATCGTTACGGTAATTGTACTGGTACTCACTCTTATTTATGTATTGACAAAGCGCACCAAAAAGGAATGCAAATTTGATGGTTTGACTCGCTTGAAAGCTGGGTTCGAACAGCCAAAGTTTGTGAACATCTCTGAGATCGAAGATGTCGGGGAGAAGAAAACCCTGCTAACTAAAATCTATAGTGAAGAAGCAGTTTCCAAAATAATAATTTATTACGCTAGCTGGTGTGGTGCATGTGTCCACTTCTTGCCACAAATGAAAGATGTCGCAACAATACTTCCAACATTTGCGGTAGAGAAAGAAGATGTACCTGAGCAATATCTGCAACAGATCACTGCTTTTCCAACAATAATGGCACAGATGTCGGATGGCACACTTTACAGGTACAGTGGACCAAGATCTGTAACAATGATGGAAAATTTGGATGAGTCAAGCATCAAGTCATGTTATCGGTTCGAAAAAATTGGAAACTGGAAAAGTTACTCAAAATAAATAAATTTGTTTTCAATCTGACCACCACATCTTTTTCATTGTTCTAGTAATGCACACAACTTTAAATTTTAACCCTAATTTACAAGCCTCTTAAATATAAAATTCTCTTGATAAGAACTGGCTTGATGGGAGTTACAAGTGGCTTGATTCTTATTGTTGAAATAACGAGTGCCATGACTTTGTTAATAGAAAGGATATTATTATCCCAACAGATTTCTGGACAAGATCAAAGTCGGCAGATGTTTTTTGCGCAACATGACTTTGAAAATAATGTCGGGAGGTGTTTTTGAGCAACATGACTTTAAAATAAGATATTAGTTTACAACCACAAAAAAAATGAAAACAAACACACGCCCGGGGACAGCGGAGCGAACCATGAAGCGTACCAAAACTAATAAGAGGATGGAACCAACACTGATCGTGGAGTTCAGTGTGTACATGGAAGAAACCAATCCACAGGAATATCCAGAAAGTGATACTGAACTTACAGAAGATGAGACTGGTGCCATGTATAATGCTGATTATCATTCGAAAACATTTATATGTGAGTTCAAAGATCAGGGGCACTACGATATTCACCAGATGGATGATTTTGAACAAGTCATGCAGATCATGCAAGAGAAAATCGCGACCGAAAAAGATTGGGAAGGTTTTCACATGACTGGAGAGTTGGAAATTACAACCCAATATTTATCATCTAGCTTGTTGATTAGTCAAGATGTTGATATTGTTGTTCCCTAAATAATAAATTTGTAATGCACACAACTTTAAATTTTGAAAAAATATTGCATTTCTACATGACTTTTCTAAGATATTTACTTTGGAAAACTATTTTTTATAATTCATCTGGGTTTGACATTATTTTGAGAAAGATTGCAAAGAATGTTTTTAAAATTATAAATTTATTATTGCTCTGACATGACCTAGAAACATTTTTCAAAAAAGAAATTATCATGTGCATGACTTGTTCAAAATATTTTGGAAAATCCAGAAAGTAATGTTTTTTCAGATTTTCCAAATAATGTTTTTCATTTCCATATTTCTAGTTCTCAAAATTAATGTTGTAATTTTTATAATTTTCAGTTTTCTGGAAATACTTTCTGGTTGATATTTTTTCAAAATTAATGTTAATTTCTATAATAATTTTTCGACAAGTTTATTACAAATTAATGTTAAAATAAGTTATTATTTCTACATGATTTTCCAAACTTGAAAAAATAATACTATGTCAAGGCAACAAAACATCAAGTGCTTTTTGGACACACAACAATTAAGCAGATCCTACAAGGTTCCAAAAACAACAAGTTACACGTACGATGACATCTCTGAAGATCTCAAAACATACGAGAACACAGAAATACAAGTATGTAACAACGACTGCATTGCGGTTGCGCAGACATACGCAGAGCAAGAAGGTTCAGTATGTTTACTTAACATGGCTAGCGCTTGGAAAGCAGGGGGAGGCGTAGCCACTGGAAGTTCAGCTCAAGAAGAAACAATTTGCAGGAGGTCTAATTTATATAGTTCATTGGAAAAAATGGAATATCCCATGCCAGAACACGTGTGTTACATGACCAAAGATGTAACATTTTTCAAAGATGATGAACACTCAAACTACCAATTATATGACAATCCATTTCAGATAGATGTTATATCAATGGCAGCATACAAAATCTCAGGCAAGGGCCCCACAGACATACAAATGGGGGGAATGTTAACCAAAATTAAATTGTTACTATTGGCGGCTGCCAGCAACGGAAATGATACTTTAATCCTCTCAGCACTTGGATGTGGTGCCTATGGGTGGAGCGCTACTGTTGTTTCCGAACTGTTCTGGATTGTTCTGGTGGAAGAAAACCTAAAAAAATATTTCAAGACCATAGTATTTGCAATTATCGACGACCACAACACCAAAAAAGAAGGAAACTTTGCACCTTTTGAAAAGACTTTTCGCAGCACTGAATAATTTTATTTGTAGACTTGATAAATTTTATATTTGCCAATACATTCTTCTTCATCTTCTGTGGTATCCAAACTTTGGGGGGCTTCAAAATAGTCTCGTGCATTACCAAATCCAACTTCTTCGGCAACATCTCCAGAACCATGTCTCATGGAAATAAATCTAATATTGTCACCATTCTTTGGTTTTTCTTTCAAAATTGTTTTGGTAACATCTCTGATGGTCTCAAATCTGGCTTGTGGGCTAGCTTTCCAAGAATAGGGTTGTTTGTTTGTGCATCCCAAATACTTTGGTTTCTTGTACGATGGACTTGACTCCCTTGCCAACAAAGTGACCACAATGAGTACCAACATTCCAATGGCGATGATGGCTGCCGCAACAATAATGGTTTTCTTGTCAATTTCGATAGCTACCATGTTTATTATTGTGGTGAGGAAAATAATGTGCACTAATTTTTACTAGTAACATTATTTTGAAAGTAATGCAGCCCAAAATATCGAATCCCGAATGGTTACAATAGTGATAAACAGTGTGACATAGAAATAAATTTTACTTAGTATGCTTTCCCAGGTGTGTGTAGGTTTACGTGTGGAAAATATTTCTCTTGATAAGATTTGTTCTCTGGTGTAGGCGCTTTATGTTTGGGTTCATCATCCTCTTGCTTTTTTTTGGAAACCTTTATCCAGCGCTGACTTTTGCCTACTTTTTTCACTATCCACTGATTACCATCATTTCCTTTGCGCTGAGTACCTATGGAAAACTCTGTGGCGGATCTTGTTGGTGCTTTTCTGGCTGCAATCTTTTTTGCAGACAACTTACGGGTGGATGTTTTCCTGGCACTGATTTTTTTTACGCTCACCCTTGAGGTGGTTGTGGAGCTTCGTAGTCTCATTTTTATTATCTGGCCGAGTAAAATAGTGGTGCTCTACTTTGTTCGAGGTCTGCAATAATAATTTCCAATAATAAAAATGATGAACAAATACTACATTGCAGGAATGGTGTTGGGCGTTATCGTCCTCCTAGTTGTTGTATTCATGATTGGCCAAGCAATGGTAAAGCCATCCATTCCCAGCGGACCAGCTTACGCTTATGGAGGATGTTTTGCAGAAAACCAAACTGGAGCTCGCACTTTGGAAAATTATTTGGGCCCCAACTTTGTTTCCGGCGATGAGTGCTACTCGCTCGCCAAGGCTCAAGGCTACAAATACTTTGGACTCCAGTATGCTGATGGTTCTCCTGACGGAAGATTAGCACAATGTTGGGCCGGTAATGTTGCACCATCTATGCCAAGTTCGGCCTGTATTGCTCAAGATGCGGGTGGAAACTTGTTAGGAAATTCATGGACTAATGCGCTCTACACGATAAACCACTAAATTGTAAAGTGTCAAGTTGACACAAAAACTAAAAAATAAAAATGGAGAAAAGTAAATACGAACTACCACGCTATCCCTCCTGCGCCACCAACAACACTGTGAAAGGCAAAAAGAGTAATGCGACAACATGTGGTCAGTTACCATGTCCAAACTGGAATAGAGGAATTAAAGCCACAGTACATTGCACCCTATGCAA
>Ga0302194_10001722_pt1 | contig 13872 bp, 5 predicted proteins | sample II_Bog_N1_1_FD_200227 | JGI IMG/M metagenome (GOLD analysis project Ga0302194, IMG submission 200227) | Peat permafrost microbial communities from Stordalen Mire near Abisko, Sweden - II_Bog_N1_1 | ecosystem: Environmental > Terrestrial > Soil > Wetlands > Peat | place: Sweden: Abisko, Stordalen...
CCGACTTCATCGAGTGGGGTGGGCCCCGGAGAGAGACTCAGAACGATGGGACGGCCCGTCTTGCGCAGTGCGGCGTCCAGCATCTGAATCTCGTCAGCGTTATATGGCTGCGAGATGCAATCGACTTTCAGAAAGTCCACGCCCCAACCAGCATAGAGCCGCGCGATCGAATCATAGTACGCTTGACCGGCGGCATTGTTCTTCACTCCGTAATTGTCTTCTTGCCAACTGCACTCATCGCTGGTATTGGCTGCTTCAGCGAGGCGAAACGACGAGCCTTCAATGGGAAGATCGTTCTTGACCGCTTCGCGTGGAATACCGTGATTGATGTGGATTCCGAACTTCAATCCCAATGAATGGACATAGTCAGCTATGGGCTTCAACCCTTGTCCGTCAATCGCGGAGGGAAAACGGTTGACGGCGGGCATGTACCGACCATCGCCTGAAATCACCAGGCCGCGCGGCAGGTGCTTCTCAGAATTCTCGGGATGTTGCGCGAACCAACCCTCGTCGATAACAACGTACTGCCATCCAAACGGCTGCAGATGCTCGTGGATCGACTGGACTGTTTCGCGAAACTCAGCCTCAGTTATGCTGGAGCCCCAGGAATCCCAGCTGTTCCAGCCCATGGGCGGCGTTGGGGCCAGGGAAGCAGTTCCGATTCGATTATCGTGCAGGGTACCAGAACTGCCGCCGGGCTGCATCCCGTATGCGCCCATGTCCACTTTCCCTTGATTTGCGCGCGCCTTGCCGGTCAAGTCAGTAAGTGCAAGGCCATAAACGGTTGTGCCTGCTTTGATTGCCGGGCTTGCGGACTGGAGCGTGAAATCACCGCTTGAGGAATTCGCAAACATGGGGTCCACACCCAGGATATTGCCGTTTGCGGCGGTGATGACGGCGGTAGTTCTGGCGAGATTAGTCGATGGTTGCCCCGCAACGCCGTTATACGTGAGATTGTTTAGCCAGATCTCGTTCGTATCCGTAGTGCCTGCCTTGCCGTATGCGCTATCAGTAAATGCCACGTTGTTGGGATTCGCCGCTGGGTTGGCCACCGCGATGTTATTTGCGATCACGTTATCATGGCAACTTTCGAAGCCTGAGATGGAGATATCGCCGCCACCTCCGATTGGATTCTGAGCGTCAAGAAAGTTATCGAAGGTCGTATTGTTGCGTATGGTGACAAAACTGGCGCCAGAGCCCCCGGTAACAATCCCTCCGCCGCCATTGTCAAAGGAGAGGTTGTTTTCAACGAGCGTTTTTTGCAGATATGGATGGTAGTTGTTATCGGGATAAGCATTGTAAGTGTCAAGCTGGATGCCGTTGCCATCGTAGTGCGGGTTAGCGCCGATATTGACTTCCGCATTGTTATAGGAGACATTGTTTCGGATAATGTAGTGGAATTGCGCTCCGCCGCTGTCCATCGTGCTTGCGCTCCATGAACTGGCGTCCAGCGCAAGCGGTTCATAGGTATTGATAGCGGAAACTCCCCATTTCGATGTATTGGCGGTGGCATACACGACGTCCCCTTCCACGTCGAAGTAATCCGCGCAGACGGTTCCGATACCGCTTCCACCCCAGCCGTGAGAGATGTTGTTGAATATTCTGATGTGATGACTCTGAGTGGTGGCAGGACAATAGGTTGCGCCGCCTCCGTCTTCATTACCCATTATCGAAATGCCGGAGCCATCCAGATTCGGCGGCGAATTGTTGCCGGCGAGTTCAAAGCCATCGATCACGATGTATTTCGCATTGGAAAAGTGAATGCCATCGGTGTAATCGGGGCTACCTGGCGCTGGTTGGATAACTGCGCCATGAGGAACAACAGAGCGGAGGACGAAATAGCCAGTCGGAGTATCGGCACTTCCGCTGAGCGCTCCCGCATTGACCGATTCAGTATAGGTGCCGGAATCAACGTTGACGCACACACCGCCGTGCGTGCCGCCTTTGGCGATGAGGAAGTTGATAGCTGTCCCGATTGATTTCCATGGCTTGGCGCTGGATCCATCCCCCGAATTACCGTCTGTTTGTGAGACGTAATAGTTGGTGACGCATGAATAGAATGGCTGAATGTAGCCAGGATTAGGAACGGTCATAGCTGGCAGCGTCGACGCAGTTGCCGTTGCGGATGCGGGCGAGAGATTCCCCGCCTTGTCAAAGGCCTTAACCGTATAGGTGTAATCGGTGCCAGGGGAAAGTCTGACATCGGAGAAAGCCGTGCCAGTGCCGGTGGTCGTGTGCCAGTCCGTGCCTGTCGGTGATCCAACCTCCACGCCATTGCGATAGACCTTGTATCCGGCTACACCCACATTGTGAGTGCCGCCCACCCATCTAAGGTTGACCTGATTAGGAGCAACACCGACAACAACCAGTTGCGTCGGGGGCGAAGGCAAACCCTGACCAATAGCTGCCTGGTGTAAGAAAAGGCCAACGCAGCTGAATACGCAAACGAGAAATGATTTGTTAAATATCGACATAATCTTCTTATTCACTTTCAAATCAATGATTTCATTGGAGTTGATTCGACTTATTGCAAGCAATCAGATTTCTTCAATCAACTTAATCAGAAAACGTAATAACCACGACAAGGCCAAAAAGCCACTGATTCTCCATGTTGCCCCGGGTAGCGAGGAATATAACTCGTGCTTCTGTCGTTTCGAGGCACCCTTGATTGAACCGCCATGACTTAGTTCACCGTAAGTGAGAGCGTAGTAGTTTGCTGAAGCGACCCTGCGGTCGCTGTGACTGTAACCGTCGATGTGACCGGTGGCGGAGTGGACGATCCACTGTTGGAGCTACCGCACCCGCTGAGCAGAGTCAGTCCAAACCCAACTGTTGCCAATAACAGCAAAGCCTGCAAAGTTCGCCGTCTTTTCAACCCCACGCAGAAGAATAGAAGCGCTGACAACACCCAACCTGTTTTTGGAAACGGCCGGACATCCTGTTGGCTCACATTGCTGGCCACGGCGGTTGCTGAAACAGTGAGTGCTGTCGTAATCGCGGCGCCCGATGGCGTTACGGCGGACGGAGAGAAACTGCACGACGTGCCGGACGGCTGACCGGAGCAGGCGAAGGAAACGGCAGCGTTGAAGCCGTTCTGCGGAGATATGGTTACCGTAGCTGCACCGCTGGAACCGGATGCAATAGTCAACGCGGATGGGGAGACGGCGATAGTGAAGGTCGGCGGCAAATTGATGGTATAAGCCGCTGTTGCGACCTCGCTGTCAGCGTAACCGCTTGCGACTGCTATGGCATTAATGGTTTCAGAACTGCCAACTGAAATGGCAGTGCTGTATTTGGTTGAAGATGTTGTGGGCGTGCTTCCGTCGGTGGTGTAGTAAATGGTTGCGCCCTGCGTTCCATCGCTTACAGTTACCGATTGCGCCGAAGTGTAGGCGCCGCCAGCAGGCGAAAACGTCGGCGTTGCAACCTGCGGAAGCGCCGTTACGATAACGGTGTAGTTTGGAGAAGCGCCGGCTGCGAAATTTGTATCGCCCGCATACGAAGCGCTGATCGTATAAGTGCCAGCCTGGGTCAACGTCACAGCCGTCGTCGTTCCTGTGCGGCCCGCCGCATATGCCGTGGTGAGAGCTGTTGCGGCTGAGGCCTGCGCCACCTGCTGAGGAGTGCCGCTGCCCTCGGCAGCAAGGATAGCCACATTTCCGGTCGGAGTGCCGTTTCCATTACTTAGAAGGAGAACCTGCACATTAATCGGCGCGCCTTCGAGGACAGAGGCCGGGGCATTGAGGACGATCGAGCTCGTGGGGGAAACGGGACCGGAACTAGCATTGTACTCGTAGGCGCCGATGTCCACTTTTCCGTTGGTTGTGCGCGGATTGCCGGCCAGGTCAATGGCGGCAACGCCATAGGCGGTGGTGCCTGCACCGATTGCGGGGCTGGTGGATTGCAGCGCGAAATTGCCGCTCAAGTAATTCGTGAACAGCGGGTTTGTTCCCAGCAAGTTTCCGTTTGCGGCGGTCATGGTTGCGGTTGTGTTGTACACGTAGGTAGATGCCTGACCAGGAGTGCCGTTAAATGAAAGATTGTTGTCCCACGTCTCGCTGGTATTTTCATCCGCTGCCGAGCCTATTCCAACATCGATCAGTGCATAACTTGCGGGCTCCGCGTCAGCGTTGTGGACGCCGATGTTATTGACAACGATATTGTCGTGAGAGCTTACAAATCCCGCCAGCGAAATGTCGCCGTGCCCAGTGGACGGATTCTGCGCGTCGATATAGTTATTGAAGGCTGTGTTGTTGCGTACGGTCAAGTAACTCGCGCCGTACCCTCCCTCAACAATTCCGCCTCCTCCGTTGTCGAACGACAGGTTGCTATCGATCAGCGTTTGTTGCGTATACCCGTTGTAGTCTGTTCCATTTGGGTTCAAAGTGTCGAGGCTTATGCCGTTGCCGTCATAGTGTGTGTTAGCGCCGATGTTCACTTCGGCATTGTTGTATGCAACGTTGTAACGAAAGATCTGGTGATATTGCACGCTTGCACTATCCATGGTGCTGGTGCTCCACGTGCCGGTATCGAGCGCAACTGGTTCATAGGCGCCGAGTGCCGAGGTCCCCCAAATGGAAGTGTTCGAGTTGTTGTAGACGACATTTCCTTCTACGTCAAAGTAGTCCTCCATCTGGGTTCCGATGCCGCCCCCGCCCCAGCCATAGGCGATGTTGTTGAAGATCCTGATGTGGTGAGAAGTGCACTGCGTTTTACTGCTGCCGGCCGTGGAAACTCCCGTTCCGTCAATGTCTGGCGCGGCATTGTTCCCGGCCAGCACAAATCCATCCACCACGAAATAGCTCGCGTTAAGGAACCAAATTCCCTGCGTGTAATCCACCGAGCCGGGAGGGAGCTGAATGGTGGCCCCATGAGGCGTGGTGGAGCGCAGGACAAAGTATCCTGTCGGAGTATCGGCGCTTCCGCCAAGGGTATCGGCGTACACCGACTCGGTATAGGTACCGGGCTCAACATTTACGCACACTCCGCCCAGCGTGCCACCCTGTGCCGTGAGAAAGTTGATGGCCTTGCTAATGGAGTACCACGGGTTCGCACTCGATCCGTTATTTGAATCGCTGCCGTTTTTCGAGATGTAATAGTTGGTGACGCAGGTATAAAAGGGCGGGATGTAGGGCGCCGTGGGAATGGAAATGGCCGGCCAAGTCGTCGTCGTTACGGCCGCTGATGGCGGTGAAACAGCGCCTCCGGTCGCGTATGCCTCGATGGTGTAGGTGTACACCGTGCTTGGAGCAAGGTCGACATCGGAATAGGCCGTCGGTGTCCCGGAGGGGGTCGACCATCCGGTACTAGTGGGCGAGCCCACCTGTACGCCATTGCGGAGGACGTAATATCCGGCCGGGGCCGTAGTCCCTGTGCTCGCAGTCCAACTGAGATTGACCTGGCTGGAGGAGACAGCCGTCGCAATAAGTTGTGTGGGAGCCAGCGGCACCGTCTGCGCGGCGGCTTTCTGATGCACGATAGCGATGGCGCAAATCAAAGGAATTAGGACAATTGTTGTCTTCAATCTTGGCTTGCTGATATGGCTTTCACGTAAAAACTCACGATGCGCGTTCATCGGCCCTGTAATTCTCCCCGCGGCTTCGGCGGTGGAGAACCTTCGTGATTTCTTCACCCAGTTTGCCCTTTCTTTTGTGTTGCCCTTCGGCTCCAGGCAATCAGTTTCCCGGACGAGAGGCTGAGTCCGCGAGACATCCTCGATATTCCTTATCCGATTTCATCACCATCGGAGCAGAATCAATCAGCACGCGGATAAATGGGACATGCTCGAACCGCAAATCGATGGAAGAATCCGTTCGGGTTTCAGGATTGAAGCCTCTTTTCGGCCCCATCCCCGCATTGGTTCTCAGGATTTGTAAGCGTAATCAATCCTCGGATTTTACAAGTTAGGGAGATGATTGCCCTGCGCTCTGCCCTAAGGCAAGTGAAGGGTGGTGCTTGCACAATGTTTTACGTAAAGTGTATTTAATTGCAGCGACTTAGATCGTTTTGGAGCACGAATGGAATCGATACTTGGAGGTTGAAAAAGAGATTTTGTTTTGGCCATACAAGGTCGTGAACCGACGCTGGGTTGGGTTCTCTGCAGAATCCTTTTGAATATCGACAGGTGACGTTCTGTAAAAGAAGACTGATGCAAGAGCGAAAGTCCCAGCCACTTTCCGATTGGGGTCCGTACCGCTCGCATATTCAAAGGACAGAATGGAATGAACTGTTCTTCTCGAAAAAACACGGAATGCAGGTCTTATTGTTAAGAGTTCAGGACTTGAACAATTCCGCGCGCTCCCTTAGAGAAATCCGCGCAATCCATGTATCAAGGGCAATCACTTTCCCAGCAACCGATAGGCGAAACCGACGCTAAAACCATTCGGCTTCATGCCATTGCTGGGTTCACCTGAAACGCCGGGAGCGGAGGGCCAGAGTTGATATTCATATTCCGCGCGAATTTCACAGCGAAGAGAGAGTCGGTAATCGAGGCCGCCTCCGGGCGCAAGAGCCAGATATCTGCCCGTTCCAATCTTAAAGGGAAAATCGTTCTGTGCAATGCCGACGAGAACCTTGGCGTAGGGAGCCAACCTTCCGCGACGAAGCAGCGTAACTCTGGGACCTGCCAGGTAGTCGTCCTGAGACTCACCGCTGAAGCCGCCGAAGCGTAAAAAACGCGCCTCTCCTTCGATTCCCATACGCGGGGTCAGGTTCCAATCGACGTAGGCGCCGATACCGGTAATCCGTTGAGAGGGACCAAAATCCGGCAGAAAACTGGAGTATTCCGCGCCGGTCCATATGTTGCTGCTGCGGCCGCGCGCAGCGGGCACGACTTGTGAAGAGAGCCGGCCGGGCGACAGGAGGAAACACGAGGCAAGCAGAATAATTGCCACCAGGCAGGTTGACTGATGGCTGCTGAGATTCCGCATTGCGTGAAAGTCCGTCCTTGCTTTTGGCATCGTTCTCCGAAAGTTACTGACCTCTTCGCCGGAAGTCTCTTTGCTAGAAGAGGGATTGAACGGTGAGCGTAAACTGGGCGCTGTGCGTAAATGTCGCGCCATACCCGGAATAAGTTGCGTTGATTGAGACGTTGTAGACCCCGGGCGCTGTTCCTCCAGTGTCCTTTGGAACGCTGCAACTACTCATCACAGCGAATGCGATGCCCAGGATAGCGACAGACAGCATTCGCCGCAGACGTGTTGATCGCTGGCTGAAAGGAATTCCGAACGGAATCAAAATTAGCGCTAGCATGGCAAGGGCGCTCCCCACTACACGCGACCACCGCGAGTTACTTGTCGTTGGATTTGCGGTGGATTGACTTGGCGCCGTGGTTTGAATAATAAGCTGGGAGACTCCGTTGGCCTTTGACACCGTTGCAGGTGTAAACGCGCAGGTGGAGTCGGCGGGTAACTGACTGCATGATAAAGTGACATCCCGGTCCCAACCGCCGCTCGAGGCCAGAGTCACTGTGATTACTTGCGTGGTCTGTCCGGTGTAAACAGACTGCGATGTGGGCGAAATGGTAATCGCAAAGTCGCCCAGTGCGATCACAATTGTTTCAGTCAGCACGGGCGAGACACTGGGCAGGTAATCGGGTGTGGTGCTGGCATAAGAAGCCGTGATGGGATTCTGGCCGAGGGGAAGCGCCGAAGTCGATAAAGTGGCTGTGCCGTTGAGGTCCAGAGTTACCGTGCCCAGGGAGGTGGCGCCATCGAAGAAGGTGACCGATCCCATGGGAATGGCCGTCGCGCCCGGCGACGTGACCGTCGCCTTAAAGGTGACCGGGTCACCGATTTCCTGCGGATTGACGCTCGATGTCAGGTTGGTAGTTGTGGGGGAGGGCTGAACCGCGATCAGTCGCGAAGCAGATTGGCTGGGCTGAAATGCTACATTGCCTGGATAAACCGCGACGAGGTTATGGTTGCCTAACTGAGTAAACGTATAAGCAAGAGTCGCCACGCCACTCGCGTTCAGCGTTGCCGAGCCAAGTAACGTTGACCCATCAAGAAAGATAACCGAGCCGTACGACTCCACTCCAACGGCCGAAGCGCTGACGGATGAGACGGAAGCCGTCACGGTAGCTGTGTGTTGGGCGAAGATCGTGATTGGAGAAACGGCGAGTGAAGTTTCGCTGTCGTTGATGAGGATGATGACCGGGTAGGGCGCGGAGTTGCTCGGGGAAAAGTTAACATCGCCGTTGTATTCGGCAATCACTGCCTGGTCGCCCGAAGCAGGAAACGCATAAGTCGTCTTGGCCGCTCCCGCTGCGTTAAGCGTAGCCGTGCCGATGTTAGCGCCGCCGCTTGTGAATGTAACAGTGCCGGTTGGAATTCCGCCAACGCCTGTAACTACGGACGTAATAACAGACGGCTCCAGGGCATAACGTTTGGTTGGAGTTACAGAGGTCACCATTGTGCTGGTGAGGAACCCAATGACGATCTGCGTAACTGTGGCAGAATTGCCGAAGAACTTGGTATCGCCGGAATAAGCTGCAGTTATGACCTGGGTGCCCTGAGGGAGCTCGCTGGTGGTCAGGATTGCCACACCACTGGTAAGGGGCACTGCGCCCAGTGCGGTGATCCCGTAGCTGAAAGCAACAGTGCCGGTGGGCGTGCCATTGGGCGAGGAGACAGTCGCAGTGAATGTAACCGCCTGATCGCGATGGCTGGGGTTGAGTGAGGAAGTCAAGTTCTCAGTAACTGTGTATAAAACTACCTGCGTTACCGTGGCCGAAACTCCGCCCCAGCTAATTGCACCGGGATATGTGGCGACGATGAGGTGAGTGCCCACTGTCAACGAACTGGTGACGAAAGTTGCCACGCCATTGGCATCCAGAGGTGCTGACCCCAGCGGATTTCCGTTATTATCGGTGAACTGAACGTTTCCCGTTGGCGTCCCATTGCTCGTGGAAACGATGGTGGCAATAAAAGTGACGGGAGATCCCACAGCGGATGGGTTGGGCGACGAGGTCAGCGTCATGGTGACGTTATCGGGTTGGACGAGGACCAGGACTTCAACTGATACGGCAGGGGAGAAGCTTCCCTGTCCGGCATAGGTGGCCAGCAGCGCGTTTTGGCCTATTGCTAGCGGCAGAGTGCTGATGGTTGCTGTTCCGTTGGAGTCGATCGCCGCCGTTCCGAACGAACTGCCATTCACAGAAAAGGTAACCGAGCCTGTAGGAGTGCCGTTGGGCGAGATCAGTTGCGCGGTGAGGGGGAGTTCGGTTTGTCCATACGGGTTGTACCAACCGGGGTTGAGCAGGATGGTCGTCGCTCCCTCCTGCCGGGCTCCAGCGTGCTCATACGGTCCTATATCCACAATCGGGTAGCCAGCGCCAGTTGAATCCTGAACGCGGAGATTGCCATCGAGATCGATAGCCAATCCGAAGCCCAGGTTGGCCAATTGCTGCAACGCACTGGTGTTACCCGAGTCGATGGCAGGCGAGCCGGCTTGCAGGTGGTAATCGTTGTTCGCCGCGTCCACGAAAAGCGGATCGGCGGAGATATTGCCGTAAGTGCCAATCGGGTTGGAGACAATTCCGCCCCCGTTGAAAGCAGTGCCGGTTGGATTGAAGATATCGTTGTGATCGAATACCACGTCGTTGAGATAGACGCCCGGAGCGTAACTACCGACGTGCGGATTCCCGAACGGCGAAACATTAAGTGGTAAATAGCTGGGATCGACGTAGACAGCTGACTCGGAATCATTCCCGACGATGATGTTATTGGCTAATTCCACCTGCGTGGGATCGCCGATCTCAACTTGAGAGCCGTCCTGCGTGGCGCTGTTATTCGCGATCAGGTTATTTACTAACAGTGCCTCCGACGGGCCGTCGTAAGCTGTTCCGATGACTTGAGGATAGAGATCGTACGAAGGCCCCCAGACGATTACTCCACCGCCCGCGTATGCGGATTGATTGCCGTAAATCAAATTCTGCGCCACGATTCCGGGCGCGGCCAGAGCCATGCCTCCGCCGTAGCCATTGGTGACATTGTTGCGCACGATGTTGTTTTCGATAACGTAGTAGCTTCCCTGCCAGTTGGGTCCTGACGGAGACTGGAAATATGCATCGACCGTTCCAACGGGAACCGCGGAATAATAGGCGTTGAAAGTGTTTTGTTCAACAGTGTTTCCAATCACGACCGCCGGCGGGGATGGAGCCGGGCCATGGGGATCGAATCCCAGCCAGATCGCCGTCCCCGGGTAGCCGTAATTCGGGAAGACTACATACATGCTGGAGCCTGAGAAACAGGCGTTATATCCCGGCGAGTACAGAAGTCCCGAGTAATCCGTTGGGTACTCGGTGTTGTTGATCTGATTATTCTGGATCAGCGGAGCGCCATCGCTGGAGAAGATCCCGGCGCAGCCATTCTTGGTGATGATGTTGTTGGCAATCGTCGGCGAAGCTCCATTCAGGACCTCGATGCCCCCCGTAACTGCCCCCACCGCAACGTTGCTAAAACCTTGAGGTACGATCTCCTGGAAGTGATCGAAGGGCAGACCGGCCCCCGTGATGGTGAAACCGCTGAGTATGCTGTTGCGCGTCTCGTTGCTCTGAAAAGTGACCACAAAGAGATTAAACGGATCGTCAATAGTTGCTGGATAGGCCCAGACGATGGAAGTGCTCGCCGGGCCCCCGGAGCTTTCGACCGTGATGGCCTTGCCCTTGAAATCGATCGTTTCGTTGTAAATGCCGGGAGCCACCAGTACCGTATCCCCGTTGTTGGCGGCGTCGATTGCGGCTTGGATGGTCGGCTGGTCGGCAGGAACGTGGATAGTCGTTTGCGCCCGCGCCGCCACGCTCACGCTGCCGAGCAACGGCATCAGGCAAAACAGGAATAACAGCCGACATAAACGAATATTTTGCTTGTATGGGGATAATGGACCGAAAAGCACACAACCACTACCGGCCATCTTACGAAGCCCAAGTCGGCAATAGTTCCAATAAGGAGGCAACCAAAGCCCCGATACTCTTGTCGAAGTCCGAAAATACGTCAGCAACGAATAAATACGCCGCCAGGCGTAGGGCAGCAAGTGCACGGTGGTGTTTCAACATGTCTTTACGTAAAAGGTGTTTCGTTACAATGGCTTAATCACTCTCTGGAATTTGAAGTTCTTTAACATTGCATCGGAATGGCTCGACGCGGCTTGGTCACATCGATTCCCAATGGATCGAGAAGATTTTCACAGCGTAAATGCGTGATAGACACATTTGCAGCATCTGCTCGCGCGACAAGCATCCAGAGCATGCCCACAACAAGCAGGCTCACTCTTGCACTTAGCCAGGGAATCGACCAACGGCTGAATTTCGACTCACTCATCTAACTACCGTGATGCAGTTCTTCGGACTTCGTCATTTGCTGTATTTCGTTGCCGGAACGGCCACCTCTCCTCGTGGCCGAACTTTACACTGGAAATTGGACTTCTCATTGGGATTGCCCCCTATATAAGTTGGAAATTTGGGATAGGGGCAGATTGGGCGTCGCATCATTTCTCCGGTTAATCGGTTGGTCTCACTTACGCCTTCAATTTCCCCCGGAGCGGAACCTTCTTCGCTCCAATTCTGCAAAGACCCGAGAAGATCGTTTGGATCTTCGGAGATGCCCTGACCGATCCCTACTATTCCAGGTCCGCTGCCACAATGCGCCATTCCCGGCACGAGATAGTATCGAAAAAACTGTTGTGTTGCCGTCAGAGGGTCAGGAGGCGAATCTTTCTCGGGATGCTGCCTTATGAAAGTGACGACGTTTTCGTAATAATTGACAGCATCAGGAAACGGCACGAGCGCGTCCGCGGTGCCGGTGAACATAATCAATTTTCCTCCGTTTTTCTGAAACGCACGGAGGTCGGGATTGTTGGCATTCACGATTGGTGCAAGCTTGTCGTCTAACTGAGCTTCATCTGTGTTGAAGTCGAATTTAGTAGGTTCAAATCTATCACCCAGCGCCCATTGAAAGGGATACATCAACGCGACTGTAGTAGACCAATTCTCTTGAAAGCTGATTCCCCCCGGCGATACTTCTGAGCCGAAAGGGATCGGAGCATATATGCGTTCTCCCGTAACCGGGTTGACTGGTCCCTTGTAAATGGACCTGATCGCAGCTAATTGATCCTGCGTCAAGCAGTGAGTAGTCACCTTCGCGGTGCAGATCGGAAGACGATCTAAGTCGAATTTGCAAGACCGGGGATCGGTCAGGAAGTTATCTGAGGGTGCACCACCATCTTTTCCTGCGCAACTGGAAACTACTGCCTCGGTAATTTGAGTAAGTACCTCTGGCGGAAGCAGAGATTGGTCCCCCGCTTTATGCGTGGCTTGGTAATGCCATAAGAACTCAGAATGGAGGTGAGTGCGATTATTGGCGGGCGCGCCCGCGATAATTCCGTCGTAGTCGGTGGGATATCGCTGCGCCTCAGACAGAGCCTGTTGCCCGCCCGTAGAACAACCATCGAAGTACGAATGCTTCGCGCTAACACCGTAGAAGGCCGTGATGACCGCCTTCGACAGCAGGGTCATCTCGTGGGTCGCTCGATAACCGAAATCAGCCCACTTGTCGGGAGAATCGGCCACGAGGTTCGCGCTGGGTGCAGTTCCGAGATCGGTATTTGCGGTTGCAAATCCGCGCTTGATTCCTGGGCCCATGCTGTCGTAATTGACATATCCGGCTCCGCCGCCAGTCCCAGTGCCGAGGAGTCGCCCGTTCCAGTGGACCTCAGGAAGCCAAAGCTCTATCTGAATAGAAGACTCCGGCGCTGGTTTTGCTACGATTCGAACGCGGCAGAAAGGTGGCAATCCCGCTATCTTTTCCGGTGACAAGGAATCCATGCCGCTGGCAGGTCGGGACTGCCCTGCGATTACGCTCTGCGAGGAGATCGAAACAACTTCTGGAAACTTGAGCGCCTGAAGCTTCTCGCATGCCGCTGCCGGATCACTCTGGACAACTGGGGAATCCTGTGAGGATGCAAGAACAGGAGCGGCGATGAGCAGTGCCGCCAAATAAATAAGAGCGATTGTTGCCGGCATCCAATGCCGGCGAAAGAAATGTCGATTCAATTTGTCTCCTGCGATCAAGCCAGATGATTGTAAGCGGAGTGTGCGTGGCTCTTACTTCGGAGTTGACGCAGGACTTTGATCGGCGGCAACCGGGCTTAACGTAAACGTATGCAGTTTAGGCACGGCATCAGCGTAGATTTTATTTTCAAGGAAATCTTCATACGCTTCGATCACATCGCCCTTTTCTGCAACAGGCCCCATATTTGAATTCTGTATCAACATGTTCATGTGAATCTCGTTAGCTTTGACGCGATCAGAGATAGACCAGCTTACCCTCTGGGCCTGATCCCTCATTGGCGTATGGCAATCCGCCAGGTTGATTCCGTTTGCCAAATCGTCGGCAGAGAATGCTCCCACAATCTGGTCATCGATAGTTAACGTGAAATTCCCTGGATTCAATCCAGTGATGCGGAGCGATTCCTGATTCAATTGCTTTTGTACGTCAGTCAGTTGAAGAATTCGCTGCTGGAAAGCATTGTTCACGTCGAATGGTAAAGGCAGGGCGCCTTCCGTTTCGTTCCATCGCACCGTTCCGCCATCGGCCGCTAATTGATCCACTGACGCGTTCACAGATTGCTTGACTTGAAGCGCGACCGCATCGATGCTTACCGAGGATACCTCCGATGGCGCGTTCCATGCTTTGAGAATGGCTGCGGCCATTGCCCAATGCCCGATTGGCTCGGGATGCACGCGATCCGGAAGAATAAACCGTGCATATGCCGGGTCGACGGCTTGCGCATGTGCTAACAAAGATTGCGTCGGGCCGTTCAGATCCACAAAGGTATCGCCGTGTTCCCGGGCGAGATTCTGATCCAGATCCG
>Ga0302194_10001726_pt1 | contig 13866 bp, 9 predicted proteins | sample II_Bog_N1_1_FD_200227 | JGI IMG/M metagenome (GOLD analysis project Ga0302194, IMG submission 200227) | Peat permafrost microbial communities from Stordalen Mire near Abisko, Sweden - II_Bog_N1_1 | ecosystem: Environmental > Terrestrial > Soil > Wetlands > Peat | place: Sweden: Abisko, Stordalen...
ACCAAGCTGTCCACCTCGACGCATTAAGCGAACCGCGCCCGCTTAAAGATTGGCAGGTTTTGCAAGCGCATTTGGAGTTAGAAACACTTAACACAAACCTATTGTTAAAAAATGTTCCAATGTCCGCCTTTGTTCACGATATTCAGCCCTATGTAGGTGCGAGTATGTCTGTGAATTCTTTCCCAACTAATTCTGTCGTAACATCCCGTGAATCTGTTTATGGATATAAATTGCAATTCTCATTTACTGACATTGCTTACCAGAGAGAGTCTTTTGAAAAATATTATGACCGGAATAAATGGCCAACTGGAAGGCAAGTTTTGAATGAATTCAATGTCTTCAGAATCACACAAAACTTTCTTCCGGTTGATACTGAAGTTGTTGGCGGCTTCGTTGAGATTGAAATAAATGGAGTTGAGACGAATTTTGAGATTTTTCCTCAACGAATGAAAGCAGGATTGAACGAAGGTGAATCTTTCATAATGGAAACAAATTCCGAGCCTAGAGGCGAAATCTTGAAAATTATACGTCCATGAATCAATTTCATGTCAACGCGCCGTCTCATTTCGTCCACTCGCCGGTTTGCAGCTACGGCTTGAGTTTTTCCTTGAGCGTTTCGCATCCGCCCTTTCGGAGCGCCGTCGGCGCGGCATCATTGTAGCCCGCCGTTCACAAAATGAAAAAGCTCCGTAGGAGCGACATATTCGATCCTTGCGGACGGCCACCATGTCGCTCCTGACGGAGCTTGGAAAATTTTATCGGACTATTTTCTACAAACATGCCGCACCTACGGTGCTAAATTTATTCACTCCACTCGCCGGATTGCAGATACGGCTTGAGTTTAGGCGTTTCGTGTCCGGGAATCCCAACGGGATTCCAGCTTTCAGCCCAGGGTCGGCGGACCGAGCCGGCAATTGTCTGACGAGCCGACTCGCGAGCATGCTCGCCCCACCATATTTTAGTAAGATGCAGCTCCCTTGAATTCGCAGTTATTACGGATGGAAACCGTCACTAAATGAATGGAAAATCATAAATCCGAAGAAAAGCATGAATCCGATGAAAAAGCTTATGCCAACCAGAATAATACATGAAAGCAAGAGCACCGCGCACGTTCGTGCCGCCCCGGTGATTTTCGGATGCCAGCAACTGCGATACAGATAGAGAAAAGTTGCTGATGATTCCATAGAGCAGAAATTCAATCCAAAGAATTCCCAGCCGTTCCGCAGCGCGTTCTGAGAGGCAATAGATGATTATCAGGGAAATGAAACAGACAGTGGACGCCCCAATAACTGCTTGTTCAGCAGCAGGCTGGATCTCAGGTATTTGATTGTTGTCGTCCATAATACTCAAACAATTTAAAAATTGAGACGGCGTAAGGATTTATTCCATATCAAAGATATAGACACCGACACCCCTAGTTTTTGTATAAGGATTCGCGTCGCAATTCTATTGAACCGAGTCATCCAGCGCTCTGGCCATATTGTCTCCTGCCACTTTCTATCAGCAGTCGTTGACAGCATCACAAACAAAAACCACATAAACGCCTGTCCAGTTTAAACTTGGTCACACCACCTGGCCACACCGATTTCCAACTGGACACGAATATTGACGAATCAATTTGATTCGGGCGGTGGTTTCAATTTCACTAACACTATGAATAGCAATTCGCCATCTGGTTTTTATTTGCTGCAAATCCCATGAGCCTTGTGAATGGTTTGAAAATTCAAAACTATCTGATTACGTTGGCCCTGTCGTTGTGTCTGGCAGGTAAACTTAAAGCGGATGAAATGCCCGCGCCGCTGACACCCCCGCCCCCGCCAACGCCGCGCATTAATGGCCCGGATGTCTTCGGTTTGCGACCCGGTTCGGCATTACTCTACACTATTCCCGCTACCGGCGATCGGCCAATGGAATTCAGCGCCGACCATCTGCCGGCGGGATTGAAGCTGGACGCCAGCAGCGGGCGCATGACCGGCGAACTGGATGATAAAGGAATTTATCCCATCACGTTGCAGGCCAGCAATGCGTTGGGCGCGGTGGAGAAAAAATTCCGCATCATCGTGAGCGACCAGATCGCGCTGACGCCGCCGATGGGCTGGAACAGCTGGAACTGCTGGGCGGAATCCGTGGATCAGGAAAAAGTTTTGCGTTCGGCGCGCGCCCTCGTTGCCTCCGGACTCATCAATCACGGCTGGACTTATGTCAACATCGATGATTCCTGGCAGGGACAGCGCGGAGGTGTGTTCAATGCGATTCAGCCGAATGAAAAATTTCCGGACATGAAGTCGATGTGCAACCAGATTCACGAGTTGGGGCTCAAGGCAGGCATCTATTCTACCCCGTGGATCACATCGTATGCAAAATATGCAGGCGGTTCGAGCGATGATAGCTCCGGCGCATGGTCAAAAACCCAAGCCAGCACCAAGTTCTGGCATTTCGGGAAAAATTATTTTGCGGATAACGATGCCCAACAATTTGCCGATTGGGGAATTGATTATCTCAAATTCGACTGGAATCCGATTGATGTTTCGCACACGACGGCAATGTCCACAGCCTTGCGAAGAACCAAGCGCGACATCGTTTTCAGTTTGTCCAACACCGCACCGATTGATCATGCCGCCGACTGGGCGCGGCTGGCAAATTGCTGGCGCACCACGTCGGATATTTATGACGGCTGGGAAGAAAATCCTAGGGCAGGTTACAACTACGGCGTTTCAGAAATTGCTTTTTCACAAGACCAATGGGCGGGCTATGCGGGACCAGGACATTGGAACGACCCGGACATGCTGGTGGTTGGGCAAGTGGGCTGGGGAGCCAATTTGCACGCGACCCGCCTGACTCCAGATGAGCAATACTCCCACGTCAGCATGTGGTGCCTGCTTTCGGCCCCATTGTTGATCGGCTGTGATTTGGAGCAGCTTGATGCCTTCACACTCGGCCTGTTAAGCAACGATGAAGTGCTGGCGCTGGATCAGGACGCCTTGGGCAAACAGGCTGTTAGAGTGGCGACCATTGGCGCGGTGGATGTCTATTTGAAAGAACTTGAGGATGGTTCAAAAGCGCTGGGATTTTTCAACCGCGATGACGATGTCACAAATATTAATTTTAACAAACTAAATTACATCGGGTTGTCAGGTGCTTGGCACGTCCGCGATCTCTGGCGGCAATCGGATTTGCCCGATGCCAAAAACGCACTCAAGCTTACCATTGAACCGCACGGCGTGGTTTTGCTCAAGTTGAGCCGGGCTGCATCCAGCAAACCATAAGAAATATATCTTTTCTCTTCGCCACGCTTAATAGTAAGAAAAAACTCGAGGGCTTTCTGTGCCGCTCGGAAACTGATTAGGCAACCCCAAACGGAATGCCTTTTTTTCAAGGTCGAATCGTAACGGCGGCGGAAAATGTTTGCAGCTCGTCGGCAAACCGTTTTGTTTCGAAATCTGGAACGGACTGCGCGAGTTTGAACAACTGGTTGAGCGCGGATTGCACCGGCTCGTTGTTTTTCAACTCCGGCAACCCGGCGACAAGGCGGTCGAGCGCGAGCACCAGGCGTTCAGCGCGACGGGCATTTACCGGTTGCGGAACGGCTTCGCTGAAATCAGCGGAAGTATTTGCCAGCGCAGACAAAGTTGTTTGCGACAACTTTTCCGTCCACGAAATTTTTGCGGCGGCAATTGCCAGGTCATCGCCCCATTTTTGAACAAGCTGAAAACTTTCTTCGTTCGGCCTGAACGTGATGTCTGGCGGCGCAGGCAAAGTAGAATCCATTTTCCCCGCACGTTTGACCAGCCACACCAATCCGCGCCAACGATTGATTTCGTTTTCTGTTGGCGATTCATTTTGTGCCAATTCCCAACTTATTTCCCGTAACGCGACCGCCTGCCCAACCAGCCACGCCTGCGCGCCGTTGCCATTTTTCTCCGCGTTCCAATGTTTTGGCTCGGCCACGCTCTGGCCGTCGAGTTCAAAAATCAATTCAGGATGTCCAGCCATAAGAATGCTGGCGTCAACATTCTGATGGCATGCGACGCAAGTGTTGGCGCGGACGTAAAGATTTTGCAGGTCGCGCATTCCGGCGGAGGTGCGGTCGGCGCGCGTGAAATCTTTGCGTGTGTGCGAGCGAAGCCAGTTTTCCGCGCGGCCGTGACAACTTTCGCAGGAAACGCCGTCGCTAATTTTGAAATTCTCGCCGCGCAGATTTTCCGGCAATTCATTGAGCGGCGCATGGCAGACGGTGCAGCGCGCGTCGGCGGTGGCGTCCTTGATTTCGAGTGCGTCGGCGATTTGTTTCGCGCGCGCGGTCGCGAGCGTGGCGGCGGGGCGTTGCGAATGAAAATCCTTGAGCGACCAGACGAGGAATTGATTTTGATTTTGCCCGCCACCTCCGTGGCAACTGGAATTGGCGCAGGAAACCGCGCCCAGAATTTTCGGCGGCGTATCCGCGCCGTGCGCCACGCCGGCCGCAAAAACAACCCCGGCGGCGAAAGACACGGCTTGGTGACAAATTGTTTTACTCACGGCTGCAAATTGGTTAATGGAGTGGCACCGTGAATGCAACCCTAATCGATTCCCTGCGCAGTGCAAGCGGAGGCAGTTTTAGCTTCACCGTTGGATTATTGCTGCTTGCCGGACTGCTGGTCTGGCTTGCGATTGAAATATTCCGCGCGTTGCTCCGTGCGGAGGCCGAGCGCGCCCAGAACCGCGTGATGCTTGAAAAACTGCGCGCACAGTTGCACGAGACGAAACTGCGCTGCCGCGAAGCCGAACAGGCGCAGCTTGGATGGAACGGCCTCCGCAAATTCACCGTGGCCAGAAGAATCACAGAGTGCGACGATGTCCATGCATTTTATCTCAAGCCGCACGACGGCCGTCCGTTGTGCGCCTTTAAGCCCGGACAATATCTTACTTTTCAACTCGATCTTCCCGGACGCGACAAGCCGCTCATCCGTTGCTACTCGCTTTCAGACAGCCCGCATCAGAAGGATTATTACCGCGTCACGATCAAAAAGGAAAAAGCCCCGCCGGACAAACCCGACGTGCCGCCGGGTGCTGGTTCAAGTTTTTTCGCGGAAACGGTGAAGGAAGGCGACATCCTCAATGTCAAGGCGCCGACCGGACATTTCTTCCTAGACATGACGAAGATGAATCCCGTCGTGCTGCTCGCCGGCGGCGTCGGCATCACGCCGATGTTGAGCATGGCCAATGCGATTGCGGCGAGCGGTTCCAAGCGTGAAGTTTATTTTTTCTTCGGCGTGCGCAATGTCCGCGAACACATCCACAAGGCGGAACTGGAAAAGCTCGCGGCCGAAAATGAAAACATCCATCTGCACATCGCCTACAGCAAGCCGAACGAGAAAGACGTGAAAGGAATTGATTTTCAACACGAAGGTCGAGTGTGCATCGAGCTTTTAAAGGAAATTTTGCCTTCGAACAATTTTGAATACTACCTTTGCGGCAGCGGTGCGTTTATGAAAAGCCTGACCGACGGCCTCGAAGCGTGGGGCGTGCCTGATGAAGTCGTTCATTTCGAGGCATTCGGCCCGGCGAGCGTTAAGAAAAAAACTGTCGCGCCCACAGCCGAGGAAACAAGTCACCTGACGAAGATCAACGTCACGTTTGGGCGCTCCGGCAAGACCGTCCGATGGGAAGCGTCGGCTGGCAATCTGCTGGAGTTCGCCGCTGCCCAGGGAATTAAAATTGATTCCGGCTGTTGCGCGGGCAGTTGCGGTTCGTGCGTCGTCGCCATCAAGTCCGGCGAAGTGGATTATCTCAAGAAGCCGGACGCGCCGCCGGAATCGGGCAGTTGTCTGACCTGTGTTTGCCGGCCGAAAAGCCATCTGGTTCTCGACGCCTAAAATAAATGCCCGCCGCACCGACCATCCTCGAACGCCCGCAACGCTGGGACGCCGCGTTCGACCCGGACATGACCGATGCGGCACTGGATCGCCTGCTCGCCACCGCGCCGTTCCGCGACATGGACGCCGAGAAATTTCCGAAGCGCACGCCGCTCCGTGAAATCCTCCGCAACGATTCCCGCATCCGGCGTTTTCGACAAGGTGAAATCATCGTGCGCCAGGGCGATTACGGCACGTCGGCTTTTTTGATTTTGCGGGGCGCGACGCGAGTCGTGTTGAAACCCCACCTTCCGCCCGCGCTGCTTGGCCGTCAGTCGCCGGGCAAAAAGGGATTTTTCCGCACGCTCGCCCAGCTTTGGAACGGTTCGCGCCCGGCGGAAACTTTTTCTCGCACGCGGCTCCGTCAAGCCGCCGGCCTCGGCGCGCGCCAGACAAAAAATGAAGTTCATGTTTTTCTCCAGGATTTGCCGCGCGTGATGGACGAGCACCGCACCGAGCAGATGACGGGAGGCGATTTTTTCGGAGAAATCGCCGCGTTGAGCCGCATGGCGCGCACGTCCACGATTTTTGCCGACAGCGACGATGCGGAACTTCTGGAGATCCGCTGGCAGGGTTTGCGCGACCTGATGAAATACGACGATGCCCTGCGCACGCACGTGAACAAGATTTACCGCGAACGCGCGCTGTCCTCGTATCTCAACGCCACGCCGATGTTCCAGCATCTGACGAAGGAACAGGTGGACCGTGTCGCCGAGCAGATCGAGTTCGCCACCTACGGCGATTACGACTGGTCTGGCGAATACAAACGCCTCGCACAATCCGGCAGCGTCCAGCCGGAAAAGGAACCTGTCATCGCGCAGGAAGGCGATTACCCGAACGGCGTCGTGCTGCTGCGCGCCGGGTTCGCGCGCATCAGCCAGAAGCTCGGCGGCGGGGAGCGCACACTGAATTACATCGGCGCGGGCCAATTGTTCGGACTGCGCGAAATTAGCCACAACTGGCGCAACAAGGATTCGCCGGTGAACTTGCAATTCTCGCTCCGAGCCATCGGCTACACGCATTTGCTTATCGTGCCAACACGCGTGATGGAAGAAATCGTTCTGCCGTCGCTGCCAAAAAATGAATTGCCGGAGGCGATTGAAATTGTAAAAGACGAATTGGGTTCCCAGCCCGTTGCCGAAAAAGGCGCGCGGGAAAAAGTCGGCGCGGAAATTCTGGAATTTCTCACCGAGAACCGGCTCTTCAACGCCACGGCCTCGATGGTCATTGACCTTGACCGCTGCACGCGCTGCGACGATTGCGTGCGCGCCTGTGCCTCGACGCACGACAATAATCCGCGTTTCCTCCGCCATGGCCCGACTTCCGGAAGCCTCATGGTTGCGAATGCCTGTTTGCATTGCGCCGATCCTGTCTGCATGATCGGCTGTCCTACGGGCGCGATTCATCGTGAATCTTTTGCCGGCCAGGTCGTCATCAATCCCGACACCTGCATCGGCTGCAAGGCGTGTTTCAACAACTGTCCCTATGATGCCATCCGCATGGTCGAAATCCGCGACGAAACCGGCGAATTCATGGTGGACCAGGAAATGAAGCCGATCGCCAAGGCGACGAAATGCGATTTGTGCGTCGAAAGTCACGGCGGCCCCGCGTGCGAACGGGCGTGTCCGCACGGGGCGCTTACGCGGATAAATCTGAACAATCTGGATGCGCTTTCAAAGTGGTTGAAGCCATGAAACGCTTTCGCCGCCAATTTTTCCTCGGCATGCTTGCGCTGATTGCGGCTACGATGGCGGCGTTGTGGCTGCACAAGAGATTCTGCGCGCTGCCGGACTATGCGTTTCTCACCGGCTGGATTTTGTTCGCCGTGATGCTCGTGCTGACATTTTTCAACGCACGAAAAAAACTCCCGTTCCTGGCGCTGGGCAAAGCCGAGACCTGGCTGCAAATCCACATTTATCTCGGATTTTTCACCGTTGTTCTTTTTTTGATCCATCTCAATTTTCGAGCGCCGCACGGCTGGTTTGAAATCACTCTCGCCTGGCTGTTCGCGCTCGTCAGTGCCAGCGGCGTCGTTGGATTGTTTTTCAGCCGCACGCTGCCGCGCAGGCTGGCCACACGCGGCGGCGAAGCCATCTTTGAAAAAATCCCCGCGCTGCGCCACGCTCTGAAAACCGGGGCGGAGAATCTTGCGCTCGGCAAGGAGGCGAAATCACCCGTCATCGCGGAATTTTACACGCGCCAGCTCGCGCCGTTTTTTGAAGGGCCAAAAAATTTCTGGTTGCACACATTTGAATCGCGCCGTCCGGTAAGCGCGCTCCTGGCTGAACTCGACGACCTGCGCCGGTTCACCAACGAAGCCGAGCGCGCCACACTCGACAAGCTTGCCGCGCTCGTGCGGCAAAAGGACGGCCTCGATTATCATCGCGCGCTCCAGCTCACTCTCAAACTGTGGCTGTTCGTCCACATTCCACTGACTTACGGACTGCTGGTTTTCACGGTATTGCACATCGTTCTTGTTTTTGGATTTTCAGGAGGTGTGCAATGAGCGAGCAACTTCCCGCGCCGGATTTTGACGCGCAAAATTACGCGCGCCCGAACCAGAACTGGGTTTGCGGCCATGCGTGCGAAGGCCAGCCGTGCCGGCATGGCCCGGATTCCAAAGGCCGTTGCCGCGCAACCGCCGAGTGCAAGCCAGTATTGGAAACCAAGCCGGGCGAAACCAAGGGCCGCTGGCGTTGCACGCGGCCGGGCGAGCCGTGCGAATCCGGCCCGATGCCTGATGGAAGCTGCTGCCGTCCGATTTCGAAATGTTCGCCGGTGCCGACATTGCGCGTCTGGCGGAGGCGTGCGACGCTTGCGGTTATCGCCGCATCGTTCGCAGTGTTGTTGGTTTTACTCGGCAATCCGTCGTGGAGGAACAACTTTATCAGTCCCGGAGAAATTTCCAGCGCCCATTCCGGCGAGGCGTTTGCGGCGCTGGCCGCGACGAATCGTTTGAACCAAAACTGCGGTGCGTGCCATGTCGCCGGAAATTCCGGGCCGAACGGGATGGTGAAGGCGGCGCTGTCAGCCGAGCCGGGATTTTTCGAGTTCAATAAATTTCTGGACGCGCATGCCGCTGCGCCGACGGCGATTGACGGGTCCTGCGAGCAATGTCACGTTGCCCATAATTTTCACCAGCCAAATGCCGCCGCGGTTTCCTGCGCGTTCTGCCATGCGGAACATCAAGGCAAATTGATGGCGGCGGCGACGGATGCGGACTGTGTTTTCTGCCACGGCGACACGGTGAAAATGGCCGCCGCCAGCACGGCAGGCAGTGTCGTGCCGGTCATCCACCATTTTGCGGAGGATCATCCGCAGTTCCGTTTCATCACGGAAAAATGGCGCGACCCGGACACTTTGAAATTCAACCACGCATTGCATTTGATGGGCGCGACCATTCCAAACCTGCCCGGAGGCGCAAAACTGGACTGCGCGTTCTGCCACCAGTTGGACGCGGCGGGTGCGTTCATGAAGCCGGTGGCATTTGAGAATAATTGCCGCGTCTGCCATTCGCTGCAATTTGATCCGGAAACGCCTCAACTGCAATTACCGCACGGCAGCGCGGAATTTGTCACGGCGTTTTTGCGGAGCCTGCCGAAGCAATATGCAGACCTGGCGGCAAAGAAAAATCAGCCGGACGCAAATACCTATGTTCAGCAAAAACTGGTGGCATTGCGGACGCAATTTGGCAGCGGCGATGATTTGGAGCGGCGGATTTTTTTCAGCACGGAGACGTTCGGGCCGGATACGCAGGTTGGAACTTTGAGCGGCAGCACACGCGCCTTGTTTCCGGGCTGCGAGTTGTGTCACGAGGTGAAAAGTTCAGAGGCTGGTTCGCCTGCAATCACGAAGCCGATCATGCTGGAACGCTGGCTGGCGCAGGCGAAATTTAATCACGCGAAGCACGCGAACATTTCCTGCGGGCAATGCCACGACGCGGTTCACAGCAAGGACACGGCGGACATTTTGCTTCCGGCGAAGGAGACTTGCGCGACTTGCCACAGTCCGCGCGGCGGGGTGGTGGATACCTGCGCGACCTGCCACACTTACCACAATGCAGCGGTCGCCGCGCGCTGATTATTTGGCGCCCGTCGTTGGGGAAATCGGGATTATCGTCAAGTCGTTTCCGCTCAAGGTTACTGATATGTCCGGATATTTGTTGAGGACCAGCTCCAGCCCTTCGCCGGTCGTCTGCAGAGGCTGGAAGTTGAACTTCCTCTTGCCTGAGGCAACTTGTTCGTTTTGCAGTTGAATTGCCGCTTCAATGAGCGGCATCGAGGAGAGAGGGGTTGAAAATCCCCTGAGCAGCAGCAAATGAGACGCAAATTGTCCCAGATGGACATCCATCACCGGGCTGAAGCTGTTCCCGTCTGCCGACGCGCTCACGGTCTGACCGGGACCGACCTGGACTGTTTGGCCGTTTGCCAGCGTCACCAGGGCTTCGCCTTCAAGCACGACAATATTAAAAACACCGCCCGGACCGACAAAACAAACCATGGTTGTTCCCAAAACGGCAGCAGACGTGCCGCCGTATTTGACCGTTCCACCGCCCACACCGGCGGGTGGATGGAATAAAACGCTCCCTTTTTCCAAACGGATGTCTCTTGTGCCTGGCTCGAACGTGAATGCCGAATTTTCCCCGACTCGTGTTATGGTTTTATCCGGCGCCGTCATTTCCAGGCGGGAATTCGATCCGGTCCGCACCACATCCGGCACCCTGAAAACCTCGTTCACATGGGCGGGTGACACGGACTTGTCGGCTGCGGCCTCAACATTGGCCTGTTTGATGATTTCCGTGAAGGTGCTTTGCGTGAGCGCGCCCGCACCAAATACCGGCACGCTGGCAAAAATGATCAGTCCGGCAAGAAGAAGTCTGATTTTCATGTCTCTCTGCTTTATGGTTAACTGCGATAAAATATTGAATCATTATTATGAATTGTCAAGGTTGCAAACAGTGAATAATCTGCCCCGACCCTTGCGCCCTCGCGGGTGGTGAAATGATGAAAACACCTACCAAACGCTCCGTAATTGTGCTCGCCATTTGCGGGGTTTGCACGCTGGCCGCCGTCGGTTTGTGGAAGGGCGGCTTTGTGCCGTTGCAGCAGATGGAATTTTTTGCGCAGGACTGGCAGACACGTCTCGGTCGCAAAACTCCGGTGGACGACCGCCTCGTCCTCATCGGCATTGACAAGCCGGTGTATTCGTCCGATTTCAGCGACGACGAACTTCAGCGCGAGCCGGTGCTGAAGGATTTGCAGAACAATTTCCCGTGGTCGCGCGAGGTCTGGGCGCGGCTAATCGAGAAACTTTCCGACGCCGGTGCGAAGGTCATCGTGTTCGACCTTGTGTTCGCCTCGCAGAACGACGGCGACGACGCGCTTCATCAGGCGCTTGATAAATACAAGGACCGCGTCGTCATCGGCTACAACATCAATGTCACAATGACTGATCGCGGCGAGACCAGGGAGCTGCTGCTGCCCAATTCGTCCGTTCTGACGCCGGACGCGACGAATTCACCGGTGGAGGACGACCGGCTCGGCTACGTCAACCTCTGGCCGGATTTTGACGACACGCTGCGGCGGGTGAGCTATCGCCAGACCGGCGCGCAGGTGGGCGAACTCGTTCCCGATGAAACCGTTCTTGAATCGCTCGACGCTCGGGCGCTGCGCAAGTTCGGCAGGCCCGACCTCATGCCGCCCGGATTTGACGCGCGCCTTTTCCGCTACACCGCCCCCGCGAACCAGGCATTCAAACCGGAACCGGTCGGCGATGTCCTCTCGCCGAAACTTTGGGAAAAGAATTATGGCAACGGGCAATTCTTCAAGGACAAGATCGTCCTCATCGGCCCGACTGCGGAAATTTTCCATGACACTCACAACACGCCATTCACAGATCCCAAGCCGATGGGCGGCCCTGAAATCCATTTGCAGATCATCAGCGCCGCGCTGCACGGCGAATTTCCGCGCGAATATTCAATCTTGGGAAGCCTGTTCATAATCACAATTTCAGGCGTGATTTCTTGCGCGCTGTGCTTTTTGGTTCGCCCGCCCGGAATGCGGTTTTTGAGCAACATCGGATTGAGTGTCGGCTATGCGCTTTTAACGCTGCTGCTCTTTGATTATGCCGGGCAGATCATTCCACTGGCCGTTCCGCTTTTGGTTTTGAATGTAAGCGGCATGATCGCGCTCACCTATGATTTTGTTTTGGAACGATTGGAGCGCATGAAGCTCCGCAACACCATGAGCCTCTATTTTTCGCCGGCCGTGTGCGAGGCCGTGCTGGCGAATCCCGGCTCCATGGAACCGCGCCGCGCCGACGTCACGCTGCTGCTCACCGACCTCCGCAACTCCACGCCGCTCGCCGAGGCGCTCGGCCCGCAGGGGATGTTCGAGCTGCTCAACCGCGTCTTCGAGGCCCAGACCAACGCCATCATGGGCGAAGAGGGGAACCTGGAACATTTTCTCGGCGACCAGTTTTTAAGTTATTGGGGCGCGCCGCAGGCACAACCCGATGCCGCCGACCGCGCCGGTCGCGCCGCCATCAAACTCATCACCGCGATGGAAAAACTCCGCCCGACCTTCACGCCGCAGGTGCAGAAGCTGTTCAACTACGGCGTGGCGCTCCACAGCGGCGGCGTGCTGGTCGGCAACAAGGGTTCCGCGCAGCGGCTCGATTACGGACTTGTCGGCGACACCGTGAACGAAGCCGCGCGCATCGAGGCGCTCACGAAATATTACGGCGCGCGTCTGCTGGTTTCGAGCGTCACCTTCGCGCAATTCACCGTCAAGCCCGCGCACCGCTTCGTGGACCGCGTGATTGTGAAGGGCAAGAGCGAGCCGGTGGAATTGTTCGAGTGCGAGAACCCCTGCATCCCCGCGAACTACCCCGAACTCTGCCGCCGTTATGAGGCCGCCTACGCCGAATACTCCGCCGGACAATTTGCCGGGGCGAAGCTGCAATTTGACGCACTCGTGCAGGAATTATCCGACGGCCCCAGCAAGGCATTGTCCGCGCGCTGCGCCGAACTCATCGCGCACCCGCCCGCAGACTGGCACGGCGTCTGGAAAATGGATGCCAAGTAGCCATCAATGAATTTGTAATGTGCCGGGTGAATTGCGTCATTGCCCGGAACTGCCCCCGTTTCCTTTATGTCCATCCGAGCGCGCTGCAAACCGTCCCAAGACATGATTATGCGAGATTTTTGGAACGTGGGTTGGGCTGACTATGCGCTGCGGCTGGGACAGCCGCGCTCCAAAGCATCCGGCTAAATACCAGCGTTCTTTCAGGCCGAGTTCGCCTTCCTGCTGCTTGCGCAGGGCGGCGCTGGAGGAAATGGGGAAGACCGCTTGCAGGAAAGCACACTCGCAAGCCATTTAAAAATTTGCGATGACGCACTGTTCAACCGGAACCAAAGCTGTCATGATTGCGCGCAGGAAATAAGCGCATGAAAAAAAAGCCTTCATCTTCACGCCGACAAAAAAAGCCCGTTCCAACGATTCGCCCAAACACGTCCGCCGTGCCCGTGAGCGCGACGTTTCCCATCGTTGGCATCGGCGCTTCCGCCGGCGGACTCGAAGCCTTGGACCAGTTTCTGGGGCGGGTGCCGGCGGGCAGCGGCATGGCGTTCGTCATTGTTCAGCACCTCGACCCCACGCGCAAAGGAATCATGTCCGAACTGCTCCAGCGCGCCACGGGCATGAAGGTGATCCAGGTCAAGGACCGCACCCCGGTGCAGCCGGACTGCGTCTATGTGATTCCGCCGAACAAGGACATGTCCATCCTGCACGGCGTCCTGCACCTGCTCAAGCCGACCGCGGCGCGCGGGCTGCGGCTGCCGATTGATTTTTTTCTCCGCTCGCTGGCGCAGGATCAGCAGGAGCACAGCGTGGGCGTGATCCTTTCCGGCATGGGCTCGGACGGCACGATGGGTCTGCGCGCCATCAAGGAAAATGCGGGCGTGGTGCTGGTG
>Ga0302194_10001759_pt1 | contig 13760 bp, 11 predicted proteins | sample II_Bog_N1_1_FD_200227 | JGI IMG/M metagenome (GOLD analysis project Ga0302194, IMG submission 200227) | Peat permafrost microbial communities from Stordalen Mire near Abisko, Sweden - II_Bog_N1_1 | ecosystem: Environmental > Terrestrial > Soil > Wetlands > Peat | place: Sweden: Abisko...
TCCGCATTTAAAAATCCGCAATTGATAAGGGATTTGGCAAATCAATTTGGTTGTCAGTGTGTGGTGTTGGCAATAGATACTAAATTTGAAGATGGGGACTGGTATGTATATTTGAATGGAGGAAGAGTAAAAACCGATACTAAAACTATTGATTGGGCAATACAAGGCGTTGAATTAGGGGCAGGCGAAATATTACTTACATCCATGAATAACGATGGCACAAAAGGGGGGTTTGCTAATGATATTACCAGGGCAATTTCCGAAAAACTAAATGTGCCAGTTATAGCAAGTGGTGGCGCCGGAACCATGCAACACTTTAGTGATGCCTTCATAAATGGCAAAGCAGATGCGGCTTTGGCAGCAAGTGTATTTCATTACAAGGAAATCGGAATACCTGAATTAAAACAGTTTTTGAAAACAAAAAATATTGAAATACGAATCTGAAAAGCATTATAAATTCAACTAAAGCATAATAAATAACTAATAAATCCTCCGCTCCCTTCTCTTTTGGAGAGGGCTTGGGGGTGAGGCTAACATGAAACCCGACTTTACAAAATCGCCCGAAGGCTTAATCCCCGCAATAGTGCAAGATGCAACAACTAATGTTGTATTAATGCTTGGCTATATGAATGCAGAAGCATTTGAAAAAACACAAAAAGAAAAACAAGTTACTTTTTTTTCACGCTCCAAAAAACGCTTGTGGACAAAAGGGGAAGAGAGCAGTAATTTTTTAAATGTAGTATCCATCTTAATTGATTGCGATAGCGATACCTTATTGATAAAAGCTAATCCTGTAGGACCTGTTTGTCACACAGGAGCTGACACTTGCTTTAATGAAAAGAATACTTCTACAGATTTTTTAAATCAATTGGAAGCAGTTATAAATGACCGTAAAAACAACCCTTCCGAAAAGTCTTATGTAGCTTCCTTATTTGCGAAGGGCATTAATAAAATTGCTCAGAAAGTTGGCGAAGAAGCTGTAGAGTTGGTTATTGAAGCAAAAGACAATGATGAAAAATTATTTTTAGATGAAGCTTCCGATTTGCTTTTTCATTATCTGATTTTATTATCTGCAAAGGGATATTCGCTCAAGGATATAAAACAAGTATTGCAATCCCGCCATTCCGGTAATTAATTTAACAGCAGTTTAAAGGCATTACTGCAACCAAAAAAGGAAAGAGGTTTAATGCCTCTTTCCTTTTTTGATTATAGGATAAAATAAAATTATAGAATTATGCTCCGATAAAATTACCTCCGCAAACACGAATAATTTGTCCTGACATTCCCGAAGCACCCGGTGATGCAAGAAAAGTAATCATATCACCAATGTCTGTTGGTTGACCACCTTGATTAAGATTGCTTAATCTGCGGGCAAAAAACTGAGTCATTGCAGGCATTTTAGCGGTCATTTGCGTTTCAATAAATCCCGGAGCGATTGCATTAACAGTAATTTTTTTATCGGTAGTCGTTTGAGAGATTGATCTCACATAACCAATTACACCGGCTTTTGTTGTTGAATAGTTTGTTTGTCCAAAGTTTCCTGAAAAACCGGAAGTGGAAGACAAGCCGATGATTCTGCCATTTTCTTTAATCAATCCTTGTTTTAAAAGTTCTTTGTTGGTTTTAATAATGGCATTTAAGTTAATATTAATAACCATGTCCCATTGATTAGCGTCCATATTAGCAAGAGTTTTATCTCTTGTAATACCAGCATTGTGTACAATAATGTCTAATCCACCGTTCAGTTCTTTTTTAATAAAATCGGCAATTAAAACAGGAGCTTCATCGCTGCCCATATCTACGCCTAAAAACTTTCCATTAATAGATGCTGCAACCGCTTTTCCTGCTTCTGAATCCTGAGGACGATCAAGTACCACAACTGTCGCTCCTTCTGCAGCCAGTTTTCGTGCTGTTGCCTCACCTATACCTCTTGCCGAACCGGTAACAATGGCTGTTTTTCCTGAAAGAGCTTTTTCAAGCGGAGCAATTTGCTGCGGTGCAGTAGACACATTTATTTCAAAAACCTGCCCCGTTACAAATGCACATCCTTCTGATAACAGAAAATGAATATATGGCAACAAGGCTTTATCTGTTGCCTCTTTGGCATTTGATAGTCGTATTAAATTTACGTTGACTCCCTTACCTCCTACTTCTTTTGAAAGAGAGCGGCTAAATCCTTCAATTCCTTGCTGAACGGTACACAATTCGTAATAAGCTTCAGGAGAACCCTCAATTGATTTAGGCACAACATCAGCAACTATTATGATTTTTGCACATGGTGCTAATCTACGTATGCTATTGGTATGAAAAAACTCATACATACTTTTTAATTGTGCAACAGTTGTAATTCCAGTACCATCAAACACTAAAGCTCCCCCCTTTTCTCCATCAGGAATAGTTGAACCTACAGATGAATTTCCTAAATCATTAAATACTGAGTTGAAAACGGCAGGGTTAATTCCTCCACTTGCACTTCCATACGCTACTTTTTTTCCGGCTAAAACTTGTTTTACCCAAGGGCCTTTTAACCTTTTTAATTTAGTTGGAACGGGGGCTCCAACGCTTTTTAAAACTTTGCCCCATCCCGGCTGATTGCCTTTTTCTAATAAAAAATCTGACATGATAATTAATGATTTTAAGGTTAGTATTTTATTATATATTTCTTCAATAGTTCAGTATTTGAGAGGTGCAATGATAAGAAAATTTCAGGTAAAGTCTAAATTTTAGTTGTCAAGTTACCATACAGCTAATGGCAACATAGGGGTAATATTGAGTATATGCTACGGAAATGCCAGTGATTATTTAGTTTTCATGTACGTCAAACAAAATTAAAATTAACTAACACTTTCTCTTTCTTTAAAACTGATAAATCAGAAAAATAGGGGAGGGGGTAATTAATAATTTAATCTACGAGCAAATTACAGCCCCTTGCATCGCTGTTATCAAACCGTCCAAGTATTTCAAAAGTATCATCACTATATCGTTTTCCTAAATCTTGGGTAGCGATGAATGAACAAGAGTTGATGTTCGCTAAATCAATAACATTTACTCCTCCTGTTTTTTGAGGTGGTAAAAAACTAAATGGGTCGTTTACATCTCTTATCATCACCTTCATCCATGGCGGACAACTGTAAACTCCTGCACCTTTAGAATAGGCTTGCGACAATAACTCCGTCATTCCATATTCACTATGAATAAAAGGGATTCTCATACTTTTGCATAGTATGGTATGCAATTCTTCCCTCAGCATTTCCCGGCGCTTACCTTTCATTCCGCCCGTTTCCATCACAATGGTATTTTTAAAAATGAATCCTTCATATTTGTTTTTGTCAATTAGTTCAGCCAAATCAAGCAATGCATAAGAAACTCCAAGCAAAATCGTTTTTTGTTTTTTTGCTTCCAACTGTTTAAGTGTAAGTAATAATTCACTATAGTTGTGTAAATAAAAACCGCTTTGGGGATGTTTACTCTTTTTTATTAGATCGCTAACCATATATATCAGCGAAGAGCCTTCCCTTTCAAGATAAGAAGGCAGGAGCGCTAAAATGCAATAATCATTAATGTTTCCATAAAAATGTTGAAAGCCTTTTATATAACTCTGTTCATAAATATTTACATCGGTTACATAATGTTTACTTTGTATACTTCCGGTAGTTCCACTGCTAATGAATAATTGAGCGTTTTTTGTCTGGTTTTTATAATCTTCTTTCTCTCTCTTTACCCCTTCTGTCATTACCTCTTGCGACTTAAAAAACTCTATTGGTAAAAAAGGTAATTGGGTAAGTGCTGTTACAGCATCCGTTTTAATTTTTAAAGATTGTATATATCTTTTATAAATGGGATTAACGGCAGACTGATAACGAAAAACCTTTAACGCCATTTTCCGGAATTCTTCAGCCGTGTTTATATTAAATAAAGAGTCATTGCCCGGTTTCAACTGTTGCAGAAAATAAAGATTAAATGATATTGCCAAAAATAATTATTAATTTTATGCCTCTATTGATTATTAATGAAAGGTTTTGTTTTAAGTATATTCATTTTAGCTTTAATGGTTTCTTGTAAAAAAGAAGCATCCTTTTCCCCTATTCCTGCTATTCAGTTCGAGAAATTTATTGTATATAATGTTGATTCTTCCGATTGTATTATTAGTTTTCAGGATGGAGATGGGGATATTGGAGTGCTGAGCGGTGATACCACTACTCCATACAATTTAAGAATGATATATTTGCACAAAAATGCTTCCGGAAATTTTGTTCCATACAATGCAAATAGCGGATCGTCAGTATTTGATACCTTAGCATATACATTTCGTATTCAAAATATAACTCCTGACGGGCAATACAAAGCCCTTACCGGCGATATTACCATACAATTAAGAGCCGCTCCTATTTTTAACCCCACGGACAGCGTAGTTAAATTTTCTATTAATTTGTGGGACAGAGCCGGACACGAAAGCAATACGGTTTATACAAACGAAATCCATGTCCCTAAATAATGGTTTTAAATTTATTTCTTCTCCTTTTCGGTGCGGTGTTTCAGCACTTTGGCTTCCACAAAAAATATAATTTCTTCAGCCATATTTTTTGCCTGATCACCCACTCGCTCTAACTTTCGTATGATAGATAACAAGTATAGCGCAGATTCAATGTTTTCGTTTGGCTCGCGTATATAGTTTGCAATAATGGTATTTGCTTTTATATTAATGTCGTCAAGAAATTCATCTTGTTTAAATACTTTTCGGGCTTTGGCTGTGTCATCTTTGTCAAATGCTTCTAAAACATCCACCATCATACCTATTGCGGCATCATACATTTCTAATACACTAGTTATTTTAAGCAGTTTTTTATCAAATGTATGGTCAACATTGGTAACAAATTTTGCAATACCTTCAACAATATCGCCGGTTCTTTCCAAATTATTGTTTATTTTTAGTACTGCCAGTACAAAACGCAAATCAATAGCAACAGGATTAAAAAGCGCGAAAATGTTTTCGCAATCTCTGTCAAGTTTAAGCTCATAAGCATTTACACGCCTTTCTTTCAGCACTATTTCACGAGCCAAATCCTTATCAAGATTTATGAGGGCTTCCCTTCCCTTTTTCAATTGTATATTTACCAATTCCCACATTTTTATGGTTTCGGCTTTTAATTGAGTTATTTCTATATCTAAATGCGACATGTGAGTTATTTTATTTGTAACTGTTTTTTGAATAACCTAATCTTGAAGATAATTAAAGGATTTTCTTTTAACCAAATCTTCCAGTAATGTAATTTTGTGTGCGTTCTTTTTTGGGGTTTGTAAAAATTATTTTTGTGTTATCGTATTCTATTAATTCTCCCATGTAAAAAAACGCTGTAGTATCACTCACACGTCCTGCCTGCTGCATATTGTGTGTTACTATTACAATGGTATATTTTGTTTTTAATTCATAAATAAGCTCTTCTACTTTAGCTGTTGAAATAGGGTCCAGTGCCGACGTTGGTTCATCCATTAAAATTACGGAAGGCTGTATTGCCAAGGCGCGGGCTATACACAAGCGTTGCTGTTGTCCACCAGAAAGGTCAAATGCCGATTTTTTTAATTTGTCTTTCACCTCTTCCCACAGTGCAACTTGTTTAATAGATGTTTCAACACGTTCTTCTATAAAACTTTTATCACTGATACCATTTACACGCAGACCATAAGCAACATTTTCGAAAATAGTTTTTGGAAACGGATTGGGTTTCTGAAACACCATTCCTACTTTTTTTCTCAAGCTATCTACATTTACTCCTTTTGCATAAATGTTTTGTCCGTCAATCAACACCTCTCCTTCTACTTTTGTGCCACCTATCAAATCGTTCATCCGGTTAAACAAACGCAGATAGGTTGATTTACCGCAGCCCGAAGGTCCTATTAACGCAGTAACTGTATTGGGTTTAATGGCAATGTCAATGTTTTTTAAAGCATGAGAATTGCCATAAAAAAAATTAACATTTTTCGATTCTATTTTAAACATAGCTTCTATTGTTTGATACAAATTTCAAAAATAAAATTCGTACTATAATTCTTAATTCATTTTCACTTTATTCCCAAAATACTTGCGCAACGCATTTGCAAGGAGGTTTACTATCAGCACTATTACTATTAGTACTAATGCTGTGCCGTAGGCTATTGGTCGCGAGGCTTCTACATTGGTGCCACTTGTAGAAATTACATATAAATGATACGGCAATGCCATCACCTGGTCGTATATACCGCTTGGTAATTTCGGAAGAAAGTAAGCTGCAACAGTAAATAATATAGGAGCCGTTTCGCCCGAAACACGACCTACTGAAAGGATTAAACCGGTAATGATATTTGGAAACGCTATCGGTAATACCACACGGCGAATGGTTTCCAGCTTGCTTGCACCTAAGCCCAAACTTGCTTGTCGGAATGTGTCATCTACTGCTTTTAATGATTCTTCTGTAGTACGAATAACAACCGGCAATGCAAGCAAACCAAGTGTAAGAGAGCCTGCTATAATGGAATCGCCAAAACCCAATTGATTTACAAACAGGGACATTCCAAATAACCCGAACACAATAGAAGGCACGCCAGCTAAATTATTGGTCATTTGTTTGATAATTTTTTTTACAATGCCTGCACTTACATATTCGTGCATGTAAATAGCGGCTAAAACACCAACGGGACAAGCAAACAGCATACTTCCCAAAACCAGATAAAGTGTACCTATAATTGCCGGATAAATCCCTCCTTTTGTCATTCCTTCTTCAGGCATTTGGGTAATAAAATCCCAACTAATAACGCCAACACCTTTATAAACAATAAACGAAAGGATAACGAATAAAATAGCGACAACGAAATAACTCAAAACGCTAAAGCTCCAGAAAGCAATAGATTCAGTTCGTTTTTTTCCTCTGGTGATTTTATCTTGTTCTAAATTATCCATTAGTGTTTACCATATTTATTTCTGCTTGAAACAAATTCAACAGACAAATTAATTAACAGCGTTATAACAAATAAAACGCATCCCAATGCAAACAACGCCTTGTAATGCACCCCACCGTTAGCTGCTTCTCCTAATTCGGCAGCAATAGTTGCAGGAATGGTTCTCACCGGTTCTAAAATTGTATGAGGTATAACGGCGGCATTGCCAGTAACCATTAAAACAGCCATTGTTTCGCCAATTGCACGCCCTATCCCTAAAATGGCTCCTGCCGAAATACCTGATGCCGAATAAGGAATAATTACTTTATAGATGGTTTGCCATTTTGTTGCTCCTAATGCCAAACTCGCTTCTTTCATGGCACGGGGAGTATTTCTCATTGCATCTTCCGAAATAGTTATAATAGTAGGCAATGCCATAATGCCAAGAATAATGCTGCCTGATAATGCTGTTTCTCCAACGGGCAGGTTAAATATTTTTTGAATTAATGGAACGATGATTACTAAACCAAAAAAACCATAAACCACCGAAGGAATACCGGAAAGCAGTTCTATCAAAGGTTTCATAAATCGGCGAACGGTATCACTAGCTATTTCACTCATATAAATTGCTGTTGCCAAACCAAGCGGTAATGCCAATAAAATAGCACCCAAACTCACCCATAATGTTCCTAAAATTAAAGGCATAATACCTAACTGGGCTGCAGGCTGAGCTGTAGGGAACCATTCCTTACCATTTAAAAATTCCGAAATAGTGATATTTTCGGTTTCTAATAACCGCCCTTTAAAATTTTTATCCAGATATTTTTTAGGAAAAAAGGCAATAATGCCACTTAAGCTATCTGTTACTTTACTAATACACCCCGAAAGGTTTTCAAAGTTTTTTCCAATCTGATCCTCTCCATAATACTTGGCAATGTCTTCTGTACGAAATAATAGTATTGGAACATTATTGCCGCCTACTTCGTTCCAGTTTTTAATTTTTTGGTCAAAAATGTTTTTTATTTGTTCGGCAGAAAGGTTATTAACAGTATTGCTTTTGTTTACAGCCAGAACGTAACCTTCTTCTAACGACTTTTTTCCAAAAAGACTAACACCTTCTTTGAAAAGAAAAACAACAATAAGCAAAACGGTTAAGGAAGTAACTGCACTGCTTATCATCAGCAAGCCTTCTATAAATCTTTCGAGAATTTTCTTATAAAAGGTATTCAATTGCTTTACAGTTATTAGGTTCGCAAATTTAGAACGAAAAGGGTTCAGCAACATTTCACCAACATTATTCTTGTGTTAAGCCAATGTTAATAAATTGTTAAGGATGGTTTGAAAATGCCGTCAACAAAAGAAAAAATCACTTGTTATTTTATCGGCAAGTAATTTTCCTTTATCAGTCAAAAATAACTTATGGTTTTGCTGTATTAAATTGCTATTTAACAGGTGTGGCTGAGCTTCTTTCATACAATAATCTATAATTTGCTTTCCAAACTTTTCTTCAATATACATTAAATCTGCTCCCCACAAGGTGCGTAACGATGTTAACATGTATTCATTGTATTGCTGTTCTTTGGTTAATACCTCTTCTGTATAATCAATCATATTGTTTTCAAGCGCTTTGATGTACAATGCATTGTTGGCAATGTTCCATCGTCGGCTACTTCCATTAAATGAATGTGCAGAAGGACCCAACCCCAAATAGTTTTGTTGTAACCAATAATTGCTGTTATGTCTGGAATAGTTGTGTCCAATACAAAAATTTGAAATTTCATATTGAACGAAATTGTTCTTCCGCATTTGCTCAAGCATTTTTTCAAATTGTGTAGCGCTCTTTTGCTCATCAATTTGTTCTGTTGTTTTGTTTTTGAGCCTGTGCCCGAGCACCGTTTTGGGCTCAATAGTGAGGCAATATGCCGAAATATGATTTACTTTTAAGTCAAATGCTTTTTGCAAGTTTTCCTCCCAGTTTTGGTTTGATAACGTAGGTGTGCCGTAAATCAAATCGATGGTAATGTTTTCAAAACCTTTATCCTGTGCGTTTTTAACTACCATACTTGCCTGCCCTGCAGTATGCGCACGATTCATCCATTTTAAATCCTCATTAAAAAAACTTTGAATGCCTATGCTCAAACGGTTAACAGAAGTACTTTTAAGGTCGTTCAGCTTTTCCGGCGTTAAATCATCGGGATTAGCTTCTAATGTAATTTCGGCTGAATTACTTATATTAAAGTGTTTATAAATTTGCTCCAAAATAATTGCTAATTCATCCTTTGTGAGCAACGATGGTGTACCTCCTCCAAAATAAATAGTGTTTATAATTTCTGAGTGGTGTATATAATTTCGCTGAAGTTCTATTTCCTTTATCAGCGCAGCAATAAAGGGCTTCTTATTTTTTAAGGAGGTTGAAAAATGAAAATCGCAATAATAACAAGCCTGTTTGCAAAAAGGAATATGGATGTAAATGCCTGCCATTGGTTGTTTAAAAATTTTTGAGTAAAAATAAAACTAAATGCAAATGCAGGGGCAAATAAAATGTGTTATGTTAGTCTGGTATATGTCAACTTTTAAATAGATCATTTCCCGATGTTGCGTATAAAAATTGTAAGTTTGAATGCTTTTTGCATAATGCCGTTACCATGAAGATCGGATTGTTTTTTGGTTCCTTTAATCCCATTCATAGCGGGCACATGGTGCTTGCCAACTACCTCATTGAATTTACAGAGTTAGATAAAATATGGTTTGTTGTTTCACCTCAAAACCCTTTTAAAAAAAAGGACAGCCTGCTGGATGAAAAACAACGTTTGCACATGGTTAATTTAGCCATAGAAAACGACAACAGATTTAAAGCAAGTAACATTGAGTTTAAGCTTTCGCAGCCTTCATATACCATTAATACGCTGGTTCATCTCAAAGAGAAATATCCTAAATATCAATTTGCATTGATAATGGGTGCCGACAATCTGGAAACATTCCACAAATGGAAAAACTTCGAAGAGATTTTAAAGTATCATGATATTTATGTATATCCTCGCCCTAAAAGCGCCGGTGGTGATTTAGCCAAGCATCCAAAGGTAAAAATGACACCCGCTCCATTAATAGAAATTTCTTCAACAGCAATAAGAAATGCTATTAAAGACAAAAAAGACCTGCGGTATTTCGTACCTGCTCCTGTTTGGAATTACCTTACCGAAATGAACTTTTATAAGAAGTAGGCAAGCGGATGTACTACAACACATTTTTCTACCTATGAAATTTGCGTTTGCAAGTTGCAAACGCTCCGCATTTTTTTTAGCCATTGTAGGCGTAGTTATTCTTCTGTTCCACCTATATCTCGTAACGTATCAAGGGTATTGGAGTTTACCCCTTTAATCCAACCTTGCAAGGTGTACGCATAATCTTCACCCTGAACTTGCTAACCTACAACTTAACGCCTACAGGGGTTGATTCCATTGACTTTTATGTGTGTGCATTCGGATTGATGTTCGGATTCCATTTTTTTGCCCAAAATTTTTAAATAATTGATGAATAATTCTGTAAAACGAGATATTTATTATTAAACAAACGCAGAGGTTGCTAAGAAGCTACTCAATGGTACGATTCCAATAAAAAAAGGAAACTCGATAACTATTAAAGTTGCTGATGCTAACCTAATATTGAATAAATAAAAAAGCCCCATCACACTTTCCCGCACTTCAGCTTAGCTCCTACGATTACTGCTAACCTGCAACTTACCGCCTACTGGGTTTGTTTCAAATGCAAACATAAATACTATACAAAACAATATTGATGATACTTTTTTCATTTTATTTAGGTATTAGAGATTTTCCTTTTCGATTTTTTATTTTCCTGTAAATATTTGACCATATTGTTAAATAACACCTCCACCACCAGCATTTTTCAATAATTTATTTTTCACTCTTTCCCCAAAGCACCATTTGGAACACGACCATCTTTTTTTGTTTTGTTAGTAATTCATTATCAAGATATTAACTTTTTTGATACCACCACCTCCACCTACTTACCAGTTCCCCATTTGGTGAACGACCCCAGTTCCCCTCATTTTACATAAAAAGCCATTTCAAAAGGATATTTTGTTGAATCTTCTGTGTTGAAAATATATCCCCCGTAAACTTGATGCCCTCTGCTGGATGGGTCGATTTTAATATCATAAATATTAAAATCCTTATTGAAGTATATTGTGTCCTGCCTTTTATTGTAAGTTAATACTAAATATGACCTATCATTTGGTCTTGATTGAGCTAAAACAAAATTAGCTCGATACGACTCACCCAACTGAATAGTATCTCTTTGGTAAGCTCCAAAAGCATATTTATTAGCAGATTTAATTTCAACTATTGACTCCCTAATATTACTTAATCTTTTTTGGATTGTATTGCTACTATCAGATACTATTCCTAGTAATTTTTCAATTTCCCTAATATCATTCTTGGTATTGTTTTCGTTTTTACATGACCATAGAGCAATCAATAAAAATGATACCACTATTAACCTATTTCTTTTCATGTTTTTTTATTTATAAACTTTATTAGGATTGTTTTTTATATACTTTTTAGCATCCTTTTTTTTCATTGTAGTATCTTTGGAATTGGTTCCGCCACCCCAAGAATACATCGGTTTTTTAATTTTAATAGTAGTATCATTTTTACTATCATTCTCATCTTCTTTGTCTTCCCAATCTTCCTTTTCTTCCCCACTGGTCTTTTTCCCTTTGTTTTCTTTATCCTTGTCTAATTGCTCTTTCGTGTCTTTATGTTGCTCCGCTAATCCTTTTCCTGTAGGAGGTTCTGCTTCAGGACGAGTATTATCGGGGATAGCAGTCATTATAAAGCCCATTATTGCAGAAAATTTTTCATACGGAAAATGACCAAGTATTTTACCGAATTTTTGTGTACCTTCCTTATATGTTTTTCCACTACCAAAACCAAGGTCTATTCCTCCTGAACCATTCCAAACAGCTTTAAATACCCTAACTACAAGACTTCCTTTAACAGCATTCATGTCCTCCTCAAAACTATTATGGTATCGAATTTCATCTATTTTTCCATTCCTAACAACTACACTAAGGCTTCCATTACCCAATGGGCCATGTTTCTCTCCTGGATGAACCTCTTCCCAACTCACTACTTTATGAAATACCTGTCCTTTATTATTTGAACCATATATGTTTATCTCCGATTCTTTTCCATCCAAATCAGAACAAGATATTGGAGTATTAGCAGCAAATTGATAAGGTGTTAGGTGTGGATATTTATGTGTAATTGGGTCAATAGTAGGAAATTCTCTTTCCTCAGGTATATATTCACGCATTCCATAATCCTGCCCTTTTAATTCCTCATCATCCCTCTTTCCATTAAATGAGTTAGGGAAAGTACCTTTTTTAAATGTTCTTTCTGTCATAAGTGCTCCAAATGGCATATAATCATTAGATGCAATAACATCAGGCCAGAATGAATCAATAATACCATTGTTATCAGCGTCAATAGGCAGCTTTCTATCTGTAAACGTTACAAGCACATTATCAAGATGGTTACTGCCTGTGTAATGTTTCTTATCAAGCGTCCTTGTAAAGATATTACTTACAGGTAATGTACTTATCATTTCTGTTTTTGTAACATCAACACCTAATTCGCTTTTGCCGTAAATTTCTTTCTCTGTTTGTGCAAAGCTTACAGATGAAGTACTGTCTATCACTTGATGTTTATAGGTACTCATCAGATTGCTTTGTGCATCTCTAATATAATATTCGGTATATAACCAAGTATTATTAGAGGTATAAACTTTCTTAGAAATTCGTTTTTGCATAGCATCATAATCAAATTTTAGATTGTATTTACTACTTCCAGATATACGTGCAACAGAATCAATTTTTCCGTAAACATTCCACGTAATTAAAGCTATACTGTCTTGTTTATCAGATGTACGCTCACCTATTTCAGTATAAGAATAATTGTTAAAGCTATTAACGCTATCAGTATTATTGGTGTAACGAATTTGGTTTAACAGGTCATTTCCACTTGTAATGGTTGCAGAATCGGTAATTGCATACGTTCTGTTACTGAATTTTTTACCATTGATGGTTTGATGATGATAAATTTGATTATCTATTGTTTGCCCTGCCTGATTATTAGCCATTGCAGTTAATAAACTTCCGTTGGCATCGTAGGTAAATTGATTGTGATACATACCATTGTATGGTAAACCACTACCCCATGTGTTAGTAATAGGGTTTAGGTTTTGCCAAGCTTTCATTTCCACCAACCTGTTTAACTGGTCATAACGATAAGCTGTACCTTGCGGTAAAGGGCTAAATGCCACAGAATCCGTTTTCGGCAAAGTAGGTGGTACAATGGTCGTTACCATGCTGGTAATGTTTCCATTGAACAGGTCATTGCGTGAATTATTCAAATCACTGCCTGCAATTATACTTTCAAATCTATTATTGGCGTTGTTCCATTTTAAACCATCTATGGCTTTGTAATCGTTGGTATGATAATTCAGAGTGTAACCAAAGGCATCTTTAGCGAATATACTGTTAACACTTCCAATGGCTCCGTCTTTGCCCATATCCCTTGCGGTATCAAGAGTGTTGGAGTTTACACCTTTTATCCAGCCTTGCAGGGTGTAAGCGTAATCTTGTCCCTGTACTTTGTTATCTCCATACTCCACACGCGCCAGCGGGCCATGTGCGTAGTAGAAATACTTCGCATCGTTATCCCATAATGGGCTGTTGGCAACAGTGTTAATATTAATCAACGCATTTTTCTGTGGATAGTTGCTGCTATACACTGCAATGATTCTATTATCGGCATCGTACTCAT
>Ga0302194_10001771_pt1 | contig 13703 bp, 12 predicted proteins | sample II_Bog_N1_1_FD_200227 | JGI IMG/M metagenome (GOLD analysis project Ga0302194, IMG submission 200227) | Peat permafrost microbial communities from Stordalen Mire near Abisko, Sweden - II_Bog_N1_1 | ecosystem: Environmental > Terrestrial > Soil > Wetlands > Peat | place: Sweden: Abisko...
AAAATGGCGATACACTTAAAGAATTACTGGCACGTTCTCGTTATTTACTCTATAAAAACCCATCTGATTGGACATATAATCAAGACACAAGAGCAAGATTAATTTTTAAACATTACCCTCTTTTAGAAAAAGCATATCATCTTACTTTAGAATTTAGATCAATCTATGAAAGTGCGCTAAAAGCAAAAGCTATTGAGCGATTAAAAGAATGGAGTAACAAAGTAAAACAAAGTGGAATTAATGAATTTAACACTGTTGCAAACTCTATCAATTATCATTGGGAAAACATTTTAAACTTCTTTGACAATAGAAGTACAAATGCCCACGCTGAATCATATAATGCTAAGCTGAAACTCTTCAGAGCTAATTTAAGAGGCGTTACAGATGTTACATTTTTCCTCTTTAGACTTGAAAAATTATTTGCTTAATATATTCTGCTCCCTTTATAAAATTAGTGACCCGCTTTCAGGGGTGCAGGGAAAAACGGAATTAATATTGAGGATATATTTTTCCCTACCTAAAATATGGAATAGGTAATCAACGATTGTTTCAAATCGTATTGTTCGTTTTTTACTTATTTGTTTTTTTCAAGTAAGGAGCAATTTTCTTTTTTATAGTATCTGTAATTTTCTTGTCGTTCTCAAACTCCTTATCTTTATTATCCATCAACTTTGCCAACACCATCATTTTTCCAATTAACAAGTATAGTTTAGTATTGGGATATGTAGTTTTTAGCCTTTGGGATTCTTGTAAATATTTGTTTTTATCTGAATCCTTTTTTGTTTCATAAAATTTGAAACGCAATTTATTTAAAGGTTCAGAAAGTTCTTTTTTAATCAGGTCAAAAATATTCCATGCGTAATAACTTTGGTTGTATTTTAATTTGTTCTTATGTCTGTTTAAATTATTTCTTTTTTCAGCTATTCCGTTTATTTCTTTCCACTTCAAAACGTTTTCGTAATAGCTACTTTGTTTATAGTGAGATAAAACATCTACAATAAATTCTAATCCTTTACTTCCAAAAAATGAATCACTTTTTTTAATTACTAAATCTTGGGGAGGCGTTGAAGTTTCTTTACTTCCTTTAATTTCAAAAGAAACAGAAGACAAATGTTTTTTACCTGTAACAATTCCCTCAATTAAATCAAGTAGTGCAAATAATTCAGATTGAGTCTCTTTGTTTTTTTTTGAAAAGTCATCATTAAATAGAGCGGTGGAACTTGCAAATACCATACTCAAATATGCAAACACAAGATTGGGGCGAACGTTATTAGGTATTTTAAAGGATTCAAATAAATCAAACAATTTGTCATGCTCTACTTTATCAATATAGTAATGGTCGGGTATTTTAAAGTTAACAGGCTGTTCGATATTAAATAACCATTTATTGTAACTGGTTTCAGGTGGTTTTTTGAATTTTATTGCATCACGACGTTTAATAACATAATTGTATCTTCTGATTAAATCATTATCAATCTTCTTATTTGTATCGTATTCATTCATTATTATAGATTACAGTACTTTTTTTACAACGTCTGCATTTCATTGGAGTGTTCTTCATCATTAACGATGTGCCACCAACCTTTTTGATGTATTCATCACACTTGCATTTCTTAAATGAGAATTTAAGGGAGATACCAATTTATATGGTCTGTTAAAGGCTTCTTGATTAAGTTTAAAATGGTTTGCAAGTATCCGTATCGTTTCTTTTGACAATCCTTTTTTATAACTCAACATATCAGAAACTAATCCTTCGCTCACTCCCAATATTAAAGCCAGTTGAATGGATTTTATTTTATGGTCTTTCATTAGAGATTTTAATAATTCAATGGGGTCTAACGTATCAAAAATGTTATGTTCTTCATCCCACTTTTCAATTAATAAAGTGAGTAAAGCAATTTCATCTTTTATTGGTCGTGTTTTTGCGGTTTCAAAAACAAGTTCTTCCAATGTTTTAGCGTACTTATCGTATTGCTTTTCGGAAGTAATGACTTTATATTTTAGTGTTTCCATTGAAGTAACGATTTAATATAGGTTTACGGTGTATTGTTCTTTTTTATCACATAGCTTGGTATATTCTGCGTGTGTGCCAATCCAACAAACAAATAAATGAGCTTCATGTTCTCCAAAGGCATATTTGCAAATCATTCGGTAATTGTTGCCTGCTATGTCAAATATAACCCGATGGGAGCTTTTGCCTAAAAAGTCAGCCGAATTAAAAGTTTTTTTAATATCATCCAACGTTTGCCAATCGGCAATTTTTATTTTTGTTAACCATTCTTCAAAAGAAACTTTACTTCGTGCATTTGACAGCACATAATTTCTAATCGTCTTTTGTTTAATTAAATTAACCTTCATACAAATATACATTAAAGTACTAAATAATTCACAAAAAGTGAACTTTTAATTTTAATAGGTGCGTAAATACTCATAAATTAAATTGCAATAACTTTCTTTTTAGCATTTTTAGATAACCTGTTTTTCAAGTTTTTCATATCCTCACTCACTTTTTTCTCTACCACCTTCGCATAAATTTGAGTAGTGCGAATGTTTTTATGTCCAAGCATTGAGCTTACCGATTCAATAGGTACACCGTTGGTTAAAGTTACAGTAGTTGCAAATGTATGTCGGGCAGAGTGAAAAGTTAAGTTTTTACTGATTCCGCATAAAGTGGCAATTTCTTTTAAATAGGCGTTCATCTTTTGGTTGCTCCTTACCGGAAGTAATTTACCCGATATTACACATTCTGGATGTTTTTTGTATTTATCAATAATTTCAAGTGCTTTAGGCAATAACGGAATATTTGACTTTGATTCTGTTTTTTCTCTGTGGGTGTAAATCCATTTTTGTTTGTCAATTCCTATTTCAATTTCGTTTAAGGTAAGTTTTGCAATGTCTGCATACGCTAAACCTGTATAGCAGGAAAACACAAACATATCTCGCACCTCATCTAATCGGGAAATAGTGAACTCTTTAGCTTCAATTGCTTGTAGTTCTTCTGTACTTAAAAAATCTCTCTCCACTTCTTCAATAGAACCTTTGAACTTCAAAAACGGGTCTTTTTCTAACCATTCGTTTGCAAGTGCAATATTTACCACCTTACGCATATTACGTATATATTTAATAGTGCTGTTATGGTTGCATTTGCGAACGGTTTTTAAATAATGTTCAAACTCTGTAATGAACTTATAATTAAGTTCTGTCAGGTACATATCAGACGTATTATAATTGAGTTTTATAAAGTCGGTTACATGACTTAATGTTGTCGTGTATCTGATAACAGTAGAATTTGAATAATCAATATCTACTTTCTCTGCCATTTGTTTATTGTGATAATTGAATAATTCTATAATTGTAGATTTCTTTTCTGTAATTCCTAAAAATGAATTTTTAACAGCACTTGCGGTAACTAACTTATTGTTTTTAATTAACGTGTTTTGGTGGTCGTTTAATTTAGTCCTTATAGTATCAATGTGTTCATTAATACTTCTTGCGTCTTCTTTAGTGCCTTTTACCTTTCCTGCCGAACTATCCCATCTCGTAACGTCAATTACTCTATTGATGGATAATTCGCTTCGGATTCCATCTACGGTAATTCTTGCGTAAATAGGAGCTTCTCCTTTTTCATTTTGCTTTGATTTTACTAAGTAGAAAAGGATTGAGAAGGTTTGTTTCTTGTTTTCCATTGTGTTGATTATTGAATATTAGGACACCGAATGAATACAAAAGTAAACAAATTGTATGAATGTGAAACTACAAATTAATATATATTTGTTAATATTAACAATAGTTGTAAAGGAAATAGGTGTCCTGTTTATGTTTTTAGTTTAGGACACCGAATAAGACACTTTAATGTTGAGAATTATTGAATAATTAGATATGCCTTAAAACAAAAATCCCTCATAAACATTATATTTACAAGGGATTAAGAAAAATTGATTTAATGGTTGTGGAGTCGGAGGGATTCGAACCCTCGTCCAAACAAGGAATTAATAAGCTTTCTACATGTGTATCAGAAATTTGGTTTTAGATAAGCTTAGGTAGTTCTGCAAACCAAAAGACTTACTTAGTTTCTTTATCTCATCACGGATCGAAACATTCCGCAACTATTTCTTCATTTGTTATGCTTCACAGGAGACGCAGAAGATCAGAGCTTCTCAGGAAACAAAGGCACTTAATACTTGGTATTAAGCAGCCATAGCGTAGTTAGACTCGCCAGATAAAATTTTGAAAATTGATTTTAACGAGCCATATTTACAACGCTCGACATGCTTACCTAAAAATCGCACTCGCTGTCAAAACCGTACGACCCCATATTTTCAATGAACTTATTATACCACAAATGTACTATATAAAGCCCCATTTGTCAATTGTTTTCACAAATTTGCCGTTTTGCTGTATCTATTGTACATTGTGTTACGTAACACGCGCAACTAATAGCCACAATGCACGAATAAAAAACGTGAAAATTAACATAATGCTTTACTCTAGCCCCTCTCTTTTGGAGAGGGGATTAAGGGCTGAGACTTTAATCAACTGAATATGAAAATAGGACTAATAAGAGAAGAAAGAGTACCACACGATAAGCGCGTTGCTTTCACTCCCGATCAATGTTTATATGTGCAGCAGCAGTTTAAACATGTTGAAATAATTGTTCAACCCAGCGATTGGCGCTCTTATACAAATGATGAATATATTTCAAAGGGCATTAAACTGTCGCAAGACCTTAGCAGGTGCGATATTTTATTTGGTATTAAACAAATTCCTGTAAAGGATTTAATTGCTGAAAAAAAATATTTGTTTTTTTCGCACACCATCAAAAAACAACCGCATAACAGGGAAATGCTGCAAAGCATTTTACAAAAAAACATTCAGTTGATAGATTACGAATGCCTTACCGATGATACGTTCAACCGCATAATAGGATTTGGGTATTATGCAGGATTGATAGGTGCATACAACGGCATTATGGGCTATGGAAAAAAATATAAGTTGTACGATTTAAAGCCGGCGCATCTTTGTTTTGATAAAAATGAGTTAAAGCAAGAATTAAAAAAGGTTCACTTAACCAATATTAAAATTGTTGTTACCGGCAATGGACGAGTTGCAAATGGAGCTATTGAACTGCTGGGAACATTGGGAATACGAAGGGTTACTCCCTACGAATTCACACACTTTTCATTTTTAGAACCTACTTATGTACAACTTCATTCAAACAATTATAATGAACGAATTGATGGTTTAGCTTGGAATACAGAGGACTTCTATAATCATCCGGAAAATCATCGCTCTACTTTTAAGGAATACAGCAGGCATTGTGACTTACTAATTCATTGTTCTTACTGGAATCCCAAGGCACCTGTATTATTTACAAAAGAAGAAATGAGAGCTCCCGATTTTAGAGTAAGTGTTATTGCTGATGTTACATGCGATTTGAACGGAAGTATTCCTTCCACTTTAAAAACTACTACTATTGATAATAAATTTTACGGATACAATCCGGTTACAGAGAACATTGAAGAACCTTTTAGTAAAAGTACAATTACGGTGATGTCAATTGATAATTTGCCTTGCGAACTACCGCGTAATGCTTCTGAAGACTTTGGTAAGGAGTTAATTGAAAAGGTGCTTTCTTCGCTGTTAATTGAAGATAAACAAGGTTTAATAGAGCGGGCAAGTATCACAAAAAACAAACAGTTAATGCCAAGGTTTGAATATTTGTGTGATTATATAAATTGGTAACGTTTTTGCAATTAGAACTTTCTAAAATTATGGATTTATTCTGTTTAAAAAGTGTCTTTCTCTTCTGTGCAGTTATATCCAATGTTTCAAATTCTTCAAATAGTAAAACCGTTTTGTTCATTGTTTGGCATCTCTTAAAATTACTACCAACAAAATACAAACGAAGTAAATTAAATTTTACTCCCCAATTCATTCACCGCCAACCAAGCCATTAATCCTGCGCCCACTTGCAATGCTTGTTCATCAATATCAAAATTAGAAGTATGAATACCGCTGTTAATGCCTTTTGCAGGATTGCCTGTACCTAATCTGTAAAAACAGGAAGGGCGTTGTTGTGTAAAAAAAGCAAAGTCTTCGGCAGTCATGCGCATAGGTAATTCCTCTACATTTTCTTTCCCTAAATAATCTACGGCAGCTTCAATGGCTCTGGCAGTAAAAGGTTCATCGTTTATTAAAAAAGGGTATCCGTTTTCAATATGAAACACACATTCGCCTTTCATTTGTTTGGCAATGATTTTGGCAATGGCAGTCATTTTTTTATGTGCCTGCACTCTCCATGTTTCGTTCATTGTACGAAAGGTTCCTTCAATTTTTACTTCATCGGGTATTACGTTGGTAGCACCATTTCCAATAATTTTTCCAAAAGCTAAAACCGTTGGTATTTCATTTTCCGGTTCTAACATAAATGATTTGTTCAACCCAAGTAAAATAGCTGAAGCAATAAACAACGGATTGTTATACTCCTTTACCATAGCCGCATGACCGCCTTTACCTTTTACTGTTAAATATATTTCGTCGGTACTTGCCATGTACATTCCTTTTCTGAAACCTACCTTACCCACTTGCATACTTGGGTACACATGTTGTCCGAAAATATTATTTACATGAGGGTTTTCAAGCACTCCTTCTTGTATCATTAAGGATGCACCGCCGGGTAATTTTTCTTCTCCGGGTTGAAACATCAGTTTAACAGTACCTTCAAATTCGTTTTTTAATTCGTTTAAAATTCTTGCTGCACCAAGCAATGAAGAGGTATGTACATCATGTCCGCAAGCATGCATTACGCCTTGGTTGGTCGATTTGTATGATACCTCGTTAGTTTCAAAAATAGGAAGTGCATCAATGTCGGCACGCAAAGCTATTGTCTTTTTTGTAGGATTTTCCCCTTCAATTAATGCTACAACTCCTGTTTTTACAAAACCCGTTGTAAAGGGTATGTTGTATTTTTTTAGTTTAGAAACGATGTACTCAGAAGTTTTAAACTCCTCAAATGACAATTCGGGATGAGCGTGTAAGTGCCTTCTGTTTTCAATAATTTCAGAATGATATTGCTTTGCTAACGATTGTATTTTATTTATTAATTGCTGCATGTTTATTTTCCTAAAAGCATTTTTATAGAAACTAAAAACAAAACACCGCCAAACACTTTTTTGAGTGTAGTCTGATCAACAGAGATAGCTAGTTTAGAACCAAAATAGCTCCCTACTAGAAATGTACAGGCCATTATAAAGGCGGTTTTAAATTCAATATTTCCTGAATTATAATAATTAAAAACACCTAATAAACCTATTGGTAACAAAAACATAAACAGAACTGTGCCTTGTGCCTGATGCTGGCTGTAGCCCAAAAAATAAGCCAATGCTGGTACAATTACTATTCCTCCGCCAATGCCCACCATTCCGCTCAATACCCCCGCTATCAAGCCAAGAGCAAGTAAAATAAAAACTGTTTCCATGGTTGTTTTTGTGTGTTTCATGTGTGAATAATTAATTATTCTCACCCCAACTCCATCAAAAGAGCGGAAAAAATGAGGTGTTAATTTTTAAAAATCAAATCCTAAGGATAAATACCATATAGGGCTAAGTATTATCCCGTCTTGCACTCCCCATGCCCTGTCAACTCTCACAAAATAGCCCAATATACGAGTTCGTACGCCCCAACCATATCCTGCAATAATAGGGTTGTGTTGAGAATTCAAAGAGATTATCAATGGTGTTTGGTTTATTGTTTGGGTACTGGTAGAACGACTATCTGAAAAAGGCGATTTGCCTACCCACGCTGTTCCTATATCAGTAAAAGCAATTACTTGAAAATTTTCAATAAAATCAGAACTAACGGGACGTTGATACAAATAATTGAATATAGGAAGCCGTAACTCGCTATTAATTACCGCAAAACTATTACCGTTGCGCGCATTTTGGTAAAAGCCCCTCATGTTGGTTGCCAATGTTTGAAAAGCATAATTTTGCGTTGTAGAAATATTGGTAGTATTATCAAATTTTGGATTAAACGAATTATCCACCCCCCCCATATAGTATAACAATTTTTCATTACCAAAAGAAGTGCTTGCTGCAAAACGATTTGCCCAGATAAAGTTACGATGTATTTTTTGATAGTACCTTACATCACAGCCTAGAACAACCATATTTGATTTTTTTTTATCAATTTGACGATAATATTCACCAAATACTTTTCCTCGCAAGCCATAATATGCATTCAATCCTCTTTTTATTGTATTATCAAATACATATTCTAAAAGAGTAGAACCCCAGTTTTCAAAACTATCTTTTGTAGCCAAATTTTGATCGTTTACCCCTGTATATACCAACCTGTTATTACGGTATGCCGCAGAGCCTCTTATACAACTTACTTCGCTGAGGGGAAGCTTTAAAACATAGCGGGCATCATTCGTGAAAATCTTAGTATTATTTCCATCGGTACTTAATAATTTTTGACGATGAAGGATGAATTGTTTATCGATTTTCTTCAAACGATTTTCAAAACTTGCAAAATACTCATTGTTGTTCAAATCAGCCGAAACCCTCATTGCACCAGACATACGATAATCTTCAAATAAATCGCTAATACTTACCTTGAAAAAAGCATTAAGACCGGGATTGAGATAAACCGGACTGCCTCCGCCTGTAAATTTTTGGTACGAATTGTTTAAGTAACTGTTATCCAATTGTGATACTATGTAATCAACCGAAAAATGAGTGTAATAATTTTGCTGTTTACCTAATTGAAAACCGTTTTTAGATGGAGTTGCATTACTTCCCGTTGTTATTTTGTTTGCGGTTGTGCTTTGTTGTTCCGTTTGTTTTTCTTCTTCTTTCGCTTTCTTTTGTTCTCCTTCAAACGTATAATTGTTTATATCAATGTCGGAATCATTTGCTAGTGATTTTTCTATATCGGCAGGTTGCTTTATTATATCAATGCGCTGAGGCTCTTTGGGTGCTTTAATTACCGGTATTTGTGTTTGTGGCTGTGTTTGTTGTTGTTGCTTTTCAATATTGTTTTTATGATCACGATACGAAGTGTTTTTCAAATTGACAGGTGTAAGTTGCGAAGCACTAATTAATGGGGCGGAAAACATACGGTATTTACCATTTACAAAAAGCAGCTCCGTTAATTTGTTGGCTTTTGCATTTATGTCTTGCTCTAAGATGCTCATGGAATAGTTAGTAATTGGAAAAGAATTAACCACCGTGCGATAATGTGTGGTGGTGTCCACAAACGATATAACACTATCAAAGCTAGCAACATAACGGTTATTAATACCATTCAAATCACTTAAATAAGCAATATGTGTGCTGTCGTAATCGGCAGGATATGTTTCATTAACAGAAGGCGTTTTGGTAATGCGTATCAGTCCGGGTGACTTGGTGAGATTGTTAAAGAAAAATACATCCATATTGTTTTGTGAATCAGTATATTTTCGTTTCGGATCAAAAAAAAGAGAATCATTGGGACGGTTGGAAGTAAACACAACTCCTTTAGAATGATTTACAAAACGTGGAGTTAAATCATCATATATATCTTTGGTAATTTGATAATAAGCTGATGAAGCAGCGGTAAAAATAAAAATATCCGTTTGTCCTTTTTGTACAGCAGACATCACAATTTTTTTTCCATCGTCGTTGTATGAATAATCCAATATTTTTTCAAAGCCTGTAATGTTTCGTTCTGCAAAAGATTCTGTTGCCGGTTCGTAGGTCATCATTACCAAATATCCTTTACGTTCAATAATAAATGAAAACAACTTACCGCTGGGATGCCATGCTACTAAAGGGTATGATTGGTCGTTAATTCTGTCCATTTTATGTTCCGCTTTATAAATGCGTTTTGCTTTTTGGGTAGCTACGTCATACAGCCATATTTTGTATTGACCCATTTCATTGGTAGTATAAACAATATTATTGCCATCAGGACTAATTTTTACCTGACTGTAAATTCTGGATGATTTAGGATTTTTTAGAAACGGAGCTTGTTTGGGCAGAGTTTTATCGGTATCCGATTCATCATACCTGCCAATAAATGTTTGCAAACACTCGTCCCATAAATTTTGGACCGTCAATCCCAACACATATGAAGTGGCATTGCTGATATTATGACTCACCTTAGTCATATATAAAATGTTAGGAATAACCGTTTCGCCGTAACTGTTGGAAATGTGTTTCCAAAAGGCATTACCGGCTAAAACAGCATCATTGCCTTCCAGATTATTTATTTTATCATACTTACCGCTCAACATACCATCTTTCACACGATTGTCCAGCATAGGATTCCAGTCGTTTGCAATAAATGAAATCAATCCGCTTAAATACCAGTTGGGCAAATTGAGTATGGAACTGTTCTTTACCATTTGGCGAACACTTCCACCGTACATCATCTCGTCAATGATAACCTGAGCTATCCCAGCACGCATCTGAGCATCTAGCTTGGCATGATCACCTTCATAGTATAAAATTATTTTTGTACCAACAATTCGGGTTACGCCACCCATATTGTTTTGTTCGTTAGAAGCAAAACCTATATTACTTTGCTTAAAGTCGGAATGTTTGTTGAAAACAATAAATTGCAAGCGATCATCCAATTGGTAATCGAAAAACTTTTCGACAGCGGTAATTTGTTTCTCGGCAGTTTTAGAAACATAATTGGCAAGCTCCTTTCCTTCTTCGTAAAAAAAGACGTCATAATTTTTGTATTCGAAAGAAGTCCAAAAAAAATCTTCGTATTTAATTCGGCTCTTACCAAAATCTGTTTGAGAACCATAATAAAACTGAGCCTTTGCATGTGATATAGTTAATACAAAACATATAACACCCAGTAGCGTTTTGCTGTGTTTTGTAAATAAATGGCTCAAGTTGTTACGCACTATCTTTTATTTGGACTGCTAATTTACTAAAATATGGTATTCAAAACATTCCTATTTTTGGCTGCATCACTAACAACATTTGTAAACCGATCTGATTATTCTCTATGAACCTAAGTGTAACCCAGAAAATATTACATAGTGCTTAACAGAGAATAGACTGGAACCACAAAGAAAATAATTTACCTTTGTAAAAACATTAACAGTAATTATGATTTCTATTCAAACTTTTACATTCGGTCCTTTTCAGGAAAATACCTATGTGCTTTACGACTCATCAAAGGAATGTATTATTATTGATCCGGGATGCTATGATGAACAGGAACGCCTTGAATTGACTGATTTTATTGATGCCCACAAATTAATTCCTGTACGATTATTGAACACCCATTGCCACATCGACCACGTTGTTGGGAATAAGTTTGTAGCTGAAAAATACAAGTTGAAATTAGAGATAAACAAACATGATTTAACAACGCTTAATTCATTAATGATGGTTGCCAAAATGTATAATTTAAAAGCTGAACCATCACCTGAACCTTCCGGTTTTTTGGAAGAAGGAGACATAATTAAATTTGGCAATTCCACTCTTGAAATAGTTTTTACTCCGGGACATTCTCCCGGCAGCATTACTTTTTATAATAAGGAACAAAAAATAATGATTGCCGGTGATGTGCTGTTTCATGGTAGTATTGGTCGTACCGACTTACCCGGAGGGCATCATCAAACGCTTATTGATTCTATAAACAATAAACTATTGCCTTTGGGCGATAAGTTTGTGGTTTATTCAGGACACGGGCCATCCACTACTATTGGTTTTGAACGGATGAATAACCCGTTTTTGACCTAATGTTTTTAACATGATTGTATTTCCAAACGCAAAAATCAATATAGGTCTTAACATCGTTGAAAAACGAAGCGATGGCTTTCATAACATACAAAGTGTTTTTTATCCTGTAAAGTTGCAGGACGCATTGGAAGTAATTGAAAATACTGACACAAAAGCCGAATCAATTGTTTTCTCATCTTCTGGCATCGAAATACCCGGAAACATAAATGAAAACTTATGTTATAAAGCATATCACCTGATAAACAAACAATACCCATTACCAAAAATAAAAATTCATTTACACAAGCATATTCCCATTGGTGCCGGATTGGGAGGAGGTTCTTCCGATGCTGCATTTTTTATACGATTGATAAACGACAAATTTGAAGTGGGTCTTTCATGGGGTGAAATGCACCATTATGCAAAACAACTCGGTAGCGATTGTTCTTTTTTTATAACTAACAAACCTGTTTTTGTTGAAGGTGTTGGCAGCGAATATGAATCCATACAACTAAATTTGAGTAATTATTACATTGCGCTGATTTATCCAAATATTCACATTAGTACGGCAAAAGCATATAGCGGTGTTATACCTAAAAAGCCATTGCGTTCGTTAGAAAATGATATTGTAAACTTACCAATTGAACAATGGAAAGATGCTATTCATAACGATTTTGAAGATTCACTATTTCCTCACTACCCCGAATTAAAAAAAATTAAAGATAAGTTATATTCATTGGGCGCTGTATATGCTGCTATGAGTGGTAGCGGTTCTTCTGTTTACGGTATTTTTAAAGGAAAAACAAATTTAAAAACAGACTTTGCAAACTACTTTAACGTGAATTATGGATTAGATTTTTTATAAATGTTTGTTTTCATTCACTAGAGTTTATACCGAATAAGTTTATAATTGATTTTGTTTAATTTTTAATTTAAGGTTATGTAGTCCACAGGCAACAAGCATTACTGTATCTTCTCTTGCAAATAGTCTACCTCTAAATTTTTCTTTTGAATTAGGCATTTTATAAATAGCATAGAGCTATTATCTTTGTTGCAAAAAAAGAACAAGAGATGGAATCAAAGTTTAAAAGCCTCACAATATTTGAATTTCAGGAGAAATTCAAAAGTGATAAAGATTGCCTAAAATACCTTTCGGATATAAAATGGTCTGATGGATTTTGTTGCAAAAAATGTGGCCACAGGAATTATTGTCAAGGTAATGGAGTATACACTCGACAATGCACCAGTTGTAATTATAATGAATCGCCCACTTGTGGCACATTATTTCATAAATTAAAATTTTCATTGTTGAAAGCATTTTACATAGTGTATTATGTGAGTACCAATAAAAAAGGTATAGCCAGTACTGAACTGAGTCGTAAATTAGGTTTACGTCAGAAAACATGTTGGTTATTCAAACAAAAAGTAATGCGCGCAATGAAAAGCAGCGGAAATCATTTAATGACAGGGAAGGTAGAGGTTGATGAAACCGTTGTTGGAGGACAAGAAGAAAATACTCGTGGGCGTAAAAACAATAAAAAGAAATTGGTTGTGTTTGCAATAGAAAAGAAAGGCAGAGGTGTTAGTCGAGTGTATGGCAAAGTAATAGACAAGAGCAGTGCAAAAGAATTTACATCCTTCTTTGAACAAAACATCAGTGCGGAAGCGGAAATAAAAACCGACCAATGGACAGGCTACACCCCACTTGCCAAGGAATATAAAAATTTAAGACAAGAGCCATCTGGGAAAAAAGGCAAAAACTTCCCCGAATTACATCGTGTTATTATGGGATTCAAAGGATGGTTAAGAGGCATGCACCATCATGCATCACACTTGCAAGCATATATTGATGAATACACTTACCGATTCAATAGAAGTTTTATGAAAGAAAATATTTTTGATAATCTTTTAAAGCGAATGATCAAGTCTGAGCCTTACACCTATAAAATGATTATAAACTAAACGACTAATTCAATT
>Ga0302194_10001781_pt1 | contig 13666 bp, 11 predicted proteins | sample II_Bog_N1_1_FD_200227 | JGI IMG/M metagenome (GOLD analysis project Ga0302194, IMG submission 200227) | Peat permafrost microbial communities from Stordalen Mire near Abisko, Sweden - II_Bog_N1_1 | ecosystem: Environmental > Terrestrial > Soil > Wetlands > Peat | place: Sweden: Abisko...
CCTTTTTACCGGCGCTGTGACTCCTGAGCCAGTTCCAACGCTGCCGGGGCCTTGCGCTTCTTCGCCTCCGCAACGATGCCGTCGAAGGTCTTCTCGGTCATCGGCTGACCAATCGCCACGGGCTTCAAAAGATTGATGAGCAGCAGCCGGACGCCAGCGATCTCCGTCAGTTCCGCGCTCGGCTGGACGCCTCCGGCTTCCCGCGCTTGTTCATCCAAGATCAGCCCGCGAATCAGCTCGCCTTGCGTCTGGTTGCGCTTCAACGCCAGAGCCTCGAAGGCCCGCAGCTCGCCCTCGTTCAGCTTCGTCCCAACGTGATTCACGCGGTAGGTCGCCCGCTTCGCCGCCTCTGCCGCAAGATTTGCTTCGTCAAGGATCGTCAACGCTTCACACCCCTTTGGAGCCTGATTTCCGCAAGGTTCCCTGGGTTTCCCCTCGGAACCCCACGCGCCCTAACTCATAGACGCCGCTCACACAGATTCAGGGTGGCCCCAGGGTTCCTTGCATCACCCTTCGAGGGATGGAGTGTCATAAATACCCCCCATGCAAAGCATGGACTCCCATTCGGCTAATCATTGCGCATCCGCACTCCCGCCGATGCGCGATTGATTGCGATGGCGATTGCACTTCGATTCGCGCAGGGATGTGCGCTTCGATGAGCGGCGGAGGTGCCGTGTCCCCCTACCCTCCCGATGCCGTAGGCAGCGCGGTTCTTCAGCGGGTACGCCACGGCTGCTGGAGATCGCCCACAGACGCGGTACAGGCCAGCCGTCAGTGGGCCAGCTTCTCCACCGCCCAAGCATAGACGGGCGGGACGTTCGCGAACTTCTTCGTGAGCTTCTGGGTAGCGATGTCGAGGAGGTAGAGGTCCATCGTGCTCTTGTCCTCATCGCGGACTTTGTTTAGGAGGACGTCCTTGGAATCAGGGGACCAAACGGGAGATACCTTCAGCGAGTCGTCCCGTTGGAGGGTCAGAAGAACTCTCTGTCCCGTACCATCAGGATGCACCACACTGACACGATCCGCGTTCGTGGCATACCAGCCTTTCTTTACGTCATCTCGACCCGGCGAGTAGTCGTAAAACGCAATCCACTCTCCCGAGGGCGACCACGAAGGCGACATGCCATCGGCGATCTTCGAGACTGTTCCGGCTGCAAAATTCAGAACGTAAATGGCCCGAAGTGACGGAATCGCCTTCCCATCCGCCGATCTCGCAACTTCCCTGTCGAAGACGATCTCGCGGCCATCTGGGGACCAACTGAGGTCCGGGCCTGCGTTGTCCGACGACTCGGGTCCCGCTGTTATCGCTCCAGTGTGCAAGTCGAGGATGCGCAGATGCGAAGGAGCGCCAGCTACTTTCCGCGTAATGCACGCTAGTTTGGTTCCATCGGGAGAGATCGCAACGGAGCCATCGTAGACATCGAGGTCCTTGTAATCTGCCCACCTTTGGTCCGCCATCGAATAGGTGCTCACAGTGAGCTTCGGCCTTGACCTAAGTGAAGAAGCAGCATTGGCGTCGGCACGAGCGGAAGCGATAAGGTGCCCGTCGGCTGACATGCTCGGTGTCACATACCAGTCGCCACCTCCTGTCTGCAACTTCGATGTCGTGTCACCGGTCGTGACCACGAGATTATAAGGCGGATACCCCATCAACAAGGTTGCCCCTGGCAACCGCGCAAGATTGTCCATCTTTGCCTCCACTGATGCGATGGACCACGGAAGATTCAACGCGACGAACATCAAAACTACAACACCCCATTTTTTCATCACTCACCTCCGGTATTCTTTCGGCACGGGTAATCCAGGATCATGGGTCTAGTACCAGTCATCGGGCCTTCGCGCGTAACCGGGAGTGATGGACGGCGCAGCGGGTACTGGAATCCCTCCGCCAGGCGCACCGCTCAGCATGTTGTAGACGTACGAATTGCTGTTGTGGAAGACGAGGTTGTAGCCTTCTTGGCCACCCGTGCAGACCGGACATGGATGGTTTTCGAAATATTCTGACCGATTGATCAGAGCCGATGCCTGCGCCTCAGTCGCGTACACAGTGTGCTCTTTTCCGACCGATTGCCTCGCGGTTCCGTAAGTGTCTCGAACCTGCTGATTGTGGCTGCCGCCCGGATCGCCTAGCACTTCAAACTGATGTGTGGCTCCATCGTCCCCGGCCAATCGGTAGTAGCTGTGATACGCCTTATGAAAGGTAAATAGTTCACTGAAAAATTGCGCCCATTTGTTCTGAATCGGACGCTGTCCAACAACAACCGGAACCGTTCCGGCCCCACTCTGCTGTTGGGCCTTCAACGACTCCGGCCACGCATTCCACACTACGCTGGTCGTATCCCCAACACCATTCAGGTACTTAAACGGCTGCGGACCCTGATGCAAGGTGCTTCCAACAAGTCGGAAGCCCAGACGCGAGTTTTCGGCTAACCACGGGCAGGCGGCTAAGGGAAAAACCTCTTGGATTTTGCTTCGTGCAAGCACGAGATGATTGTAGCGCCCGCCCCTCCCGCCGCCAGGATCGAACGCGAACAGCGCCCTGCCTTCCCCCGCCGCGGTCTCCTCCCCCCTGGACCCCCCTCTTCCGGGCACCCCCTTGTCTATCGAATCCCCATGGGCGGAGAGACCCCTCTCCCGCGCCGTAGATTGGGCGCACACGGTGCGCGGACGGCGCTCCTGTAGGGGGAACATCAGCGAACCACGGGCCCCGGTTCGGCTTCGCTGCGCTTCTTTTTCGGTGGAGCGATCCTGGCAACGTGCGGGCCGGGCGCGGCCTGACGGCGAGGTTTTTCCCTTAGCCGCCCGCCCGTAAAACACCCGCTTTTAGCCGCTAAAAACAGCAGCTAAAAGAAGAAGATTCTGCCCGCTATTCGTGATCCTCATCGGCCTCGGCATCGAGAGTGGAGAACAGTTCATCGGCAACGGCGGGATCGGCCAGCGGAAGCGCCGTCTCCGGGCTGTGTTTGAGCGCCGCTGCCGGATGGGTTGCCGAGTGGATTTGCTTGAGCAACCGGATGGAGACCTGGGTATAGATTTGCGTCGTGTCCAGACGGGCATGGCCCAGCATCTCCTGGATGAAGCGGATGTCGGCTCCGCCTTCGAGCATCAGCGTGGCCATCGTGTGGCGGAAGAGATGGCAAGCTCCGGCCTTGCCGACCTTGGCTTTGAGCACATAGGAACGCACCGTCATGGTCATCATGTCGCGGCCGATGTCTTCGCCGTTGTGCGCAAGGAACAGCGTGCCCGTGTCCGGCTCGATGGCAAGCTGGGGCCGCGCCTCCCGGATGTACTTCTGCAACCACGCGACGGCCCGGTCGCCGATGGGAACGAAGCGGTCTTTCTTGCCCTTGCCCTGGCGGATCAGGAACGTTCCCCGGTCAAGGTCCAGGTCGTAGAGTTTCAGGTTGATGACCTCCATGCGGCGTATTCCAGTCGAGTACAGCATCTCCAGGATGGCGCGGTCCCTGAGTCCGATTGGCTCCCGGATGTCCGGCTGGGCGATGACCTGCTCGGCCTCCTGCGCGGTAAGCACGTTGCGCGGCAACCGGTGCGGCAAGCGCGGAAGCTCAAGCTCCGAAGCCGGGTTATGCAGGATGTGATTCTGCCGCGTCATCCATCGGAACCACTGGCGCAACGCGATCAGCCGCGCATTCTGGCTGCGGAAGGTCAGCGGCTCCCCGTTGCGCTTGCGCTGATGAAAGAGATGCCGTTGATAGCGTTCGAGCACAGGCCGCGTAATCTCGGTCGGCTCGGTCAAGCCGCGCTCGGCACACCACAGGAGGAAATAGCGCACGTGCATTTGCTGGTTGCGGATGGTGTTCTCGGAGTAATCGCGCACCCGCAGCGCGTTGACGTGCTCTTCCAGCAAGCCCGCCAACGGCGTCAGCGGCAGAGAGCCTTCCAGCTTCGATTTCCGTTTTACTTTGGCCATTACCTGCCGCCCTTCCTGCTGCCGTTGTTACGATGCAGCGCGGCTACGATGGCCTCGTCTTCCGTCTCTTCCCCAACAGTGTTTTTCTGCTCATTTTCATAAAAATGGCCTTTAACCCCGATGGATACTGGCGATTCATCACCCCGCGCACCCCCCGCTACCCCGCCGTTTTGCCCCCGCTTTGACCCCGCGTTCCCGCCCTCCAGCACCGCGAACTTGTCTTTTACCCCCGCGAAGTTGCCGTCGTACTTGTAGCCGCCCAGCTTCTCCACGTCTATCAGCCCCGCCATTACCGGCTTGCAGCCGTCGCCCTCGACAGCGAAGGCAAGCTCGTAAACGAAGCTCTGGCCGCGCCCGCCGCGATGGGCAAGCAGATATTCCAGTTCCTCCAGCCGCCCCAGATGCAAGCGCAGCTGCGTGTCGCCCCAGCCGGTGACGGCCCGCACCTCGCGGCGAGAGAAGCGATAGTCGGCCCGCTCGATTCGCTGTTGCTTGCACTCCGCCGTGACCATCGCGTCAACCAACAGCAACAGCCGCCGCGTCTGCGGCGGCAACTCATCGAGCGAACGGCCCAGAACCTCCGCCGTCAGCCGATTGGCAACGGCGATGTCATCGAGCGCGACTTCGATGTACTCGATGGTCCGGCCATTGTGCTGCACCGTCTGCCGGGGGCGCTGCCATTGATGCAACAGCGCGATAGTGCGGATGAGCGTCAGATACTTGGTGTGGTCGCGCCTGGTCCGCGTCTGGCCGTCCAAGAACGTCAAGCCTGGCGCGTAGGGATTCACAACGGAGACGGGCTTCAAGAGCCGTTGCGCATTGCGATGCAAGCGCAGCAACTCGTCGCGGTCCTTGCGGCGCAACAGCCCTTCGATGGTCTGCGATTCGCGCTGTATTCGGTGGATGGCCTGGGTCTGCGCCCGCTCCTCGTTCACTGTGAGAACCAAGCAGCGGTTCAACAGTTCCTCGTCGATGTCGATAGCCGTGGTGGTCAGGAAGATCATCACCGGCCCTTTCACGCGGTACTGATGCGTGAGCAAGCGGCCCGTCGCCGGGTCTTTACCGGTGCTGGCGATGGTCAACTCGCCTTCGCTCTGCAACAGCTTCAACGCATACGAAGCCCGCTGCGCTCCGGCCTCTTCCACGATGGCAAGAACCTTGTGCTGCAAGTCGCTCTCGCCCATGTAGAAGAGTGACTGGCCCGTCATGGCGGAGTATTGAACGCGCTGCTCTTCCGGCACGAAGGCCAGGACAGCATCCATCAGCGAACTCTTGCCCGCCGCCGAACTCGATTGCACGATCACCGCCAGAGGCGCGTCCAAGTGCCGCGAGACCGCGCCCAGATAGCCGACGAGTTTATTGGTCTCTTCGCCCACGACTCCACAGCGGGCGAAGTCCTCGACGATGCGGTCGAGCAAGCGCGGATCGCGCAACAGCGCCAGCGCCTCGGCCCGCTCGTCCTCGGTCAGCTTGATTTCCGGCTCCTTCGGCGCAAGCGCCGCCTTGATCTGCTCGTCCTGCATCTCTTCCAGCTTCATCAGCACATGGCCCAGGTCGCGCCGGATTACTTCTTCCTTGATGCCCAGTTCCTCCGCTGCCTGCTTTGTGAAGCTGCTGCGCTGCCGCGCTGCGTAAAGATCGAACGTGTCCACATGGAAGGCCGATTCCCCGCGCGGCGTCGTGCCCGACACAAGCACGTTGATCTTCAACAGTTCATAGCTCATGTTCTTGGCCAGACCGCGCACACGATAGCGGCGGTCGCCCTGCATGAGGAAGATGTCTTCGCCGCGCATCTCGACCGGAACGTCGATGACCGGCGCGGGCGCTGCCGCTGGCTCTGTCGGCGCAACCGGCCCCGCTTCGGCGGCTAAAGAAAAAACCTCTTTTGTTGGCGCGGCAACGGCGGGCGCGACGGGCGTCGGCATTGTCGCCGCGATTGGATCTGGCTCCGGCAACTCCGCCATGATCTTTTTTTCTTTAGCCGCTGTTTTTGCTTCTGCTGGCTCTGGCTCGATGATTGGCCCAAGATCGATTCCCGCCACGATCATCGGCGCCGCCGCCCGCTGGCCCTTGCCCAGCCATTCTGCCTTGTTTACAAGCACACTCAGGCTCTTCGATGCGGGCGTCACCTTCCGCGCGTATTCGTTGGCGTCCATGCCCTTCGGGAACTGCACTCGGAAGCATTCGATGCCCATCTCGATCAACTCCGGGGCCAGCGCCGCCGCTGCCTTGTCGCCCGCCTCGTCGCGGTCGTAGGCGATGTAAACCCGCTCTGTGCCGTGTTTCTCGAAGGCCCGCCGATGATCGTCCGTGAAGCCGTTCACCCCGTAGCTGGCCGTCACCTGCCGGATGCCCGCAACCCAGAACGTAAGCGCGTCGATCAACGCCTCGCACAGGATGACTTCTTTCGACGCGGCCAGCGCCTCTTCGTTCCACACGCCCCGATGCTGGCCTTTCAGATACAGATGGTCCGGCGTTCCCTCGCGCAGATTCGCCGTGATCTTCCGCCCGTACATCTCGACCACCGCGCCCGTGCTGTCGAAGATGGGAACGACGATGGAACCATTGAAGTGCTCGTGTCCGCTCTTCCGGTAGATGCCCAACTCCTGCAAGCGCCCGCGCATCTCCGCGCCGGCGGCGCGGTTCTTTGCCGGCAGGCGATAACCCAGCGTCCGGTTGGCGAAGCCAAGCCGGAAGCGGTCGATGATCTCGGAAGATTTCAACCCCCGCGACTCCAGATATTTCATTGCCTCCGGCGACTGCTTCAACGCTTCGTTGTAGTAGCCCGTCACCTGCAACAACAGCGCCCGGTCGTCCGCATCCCGTGCCACGGGCGGCGGAAGTTTCCGCACCGTGCTCTGCTTCACCGGCTGCACCGGAGCGGCGGCTAAAGGAAAATGGTCTTCTTTCAGCAACTCGACCGCATGGCGGAAGCTCACGCCCTGCGCCTTCATTACCCAGTCGATGGCCGTTCCGCCCGCGTTGCAAGCCCCCAGGCAGTGCCAGAGATTTTTCACCGGAGTGATGACCAGCGACGGGTTGCGGTCGTCGTGGAACGGGCACAGCCCCACGAGGTCGGCACCGTGCCGCGTCAGCTTGATCCCCCGCGCCTCCGCCAACCGCTGCACAGAGATTTCTTTCTTTAGCCGCTCGACTTCGGATTCTGGGATTCGTGCCATTTTCTGCCCTCCGCTGAAAAACCTGTCAAGAAAAACATCTGTTCCTTTGTAGATAACAGATGTGATAGTTTAAGGTCAACACTTGAGTTGGGGGTTTCAGATGCTCGCTTACGCTAGTCTCGTGCCGATCAACCACAACTGGACCGTGAACTTCCCTGAGCATCTAGCCGCCCTGCGCAAGCAAAAGGGCATGACACAACAGCAACTCGCCGAGAAGATCGGCGTCCATGTCGTTCAACTGCGCCGCTATGAGGCAGGGACTTCCCAGCCCACGCTTGATGTGGTCCGCTGCATGGCCGTGGCTCTTGGAATCAGTGCAGATGCGTTACTTTTCGATAAGGATGAGCGCGGGCCGGATGCCTCTCTCAAGCTCCAGTTTGAGGCCGTCTCCCGCTTCGACCCGGAGACCAAAAAGGTCGTCCAGCAAGTCCTCGATTCGATGATTCTCCAGCAGGAAGCTCGCCGCTGGTCCGCCGGTCGATAGCGCCTCCGAACACGGCTCGAACGGAAGCCGGACAACACCGAACGGCGTTCGATTTCCGCTCGATCTCCGTTCGACTCCGGGCCGCAACGCGGCCCCGCTAAGCCGTCAGGCTTAGGGATGGTGTCTTGACTCCAACACGCCGCCGGATGCGCCACGGAAGCCCGCTACCGCCCCGGCGCTGCGCGCTTCATTGCCGGACTTCACCGCGCCGCCGATGGCCGGGAGTAGTCGCCCTGGTCATGTGGAACATGAAAAGAAGACATTCTTTTCATAGCTGCAAAACACCCGCAGCGGAGGCATCAGTCAAGGCCGCGCCAGCGCCGCCGCAGCGGGCGGAGCGTAGCGGAGAGCCTTTACGGATGACGGAGCGGAGGGTACGGCGCGTGAGCGCGAAAAAGCCCGACTAGCCACGACTTTCAACGAAAAACCACGACTAAAGACGATTCGCCGCGATGAGGCTTTTTGAGCCCCCTGCGTGATCTTGTTAGCCGTTTTCCGCCCTCGCTCCCCGCGCCGGATGGTGACGCACATGGCCTCCGTTAAAGTACACACGTGCGTCAAGAGAACTCGCTCGAAAACAACGGGATACAAGAGCAAAACCCCTCAAGTGCGTCTGCGCTTTATGTTCCACTACTGCATTTCACCCCAACAGACAGCCAACCAGCCCCGCGCCTTTTTACCGGCGCTGTGACTCCTGAGCCAGTTCCAACGCTGCCGGGGCCTTGCGCTTCTTCGCCTCCGCAACGATGCCGTCGAAGGTCTTCTCGGTCATCGACTGGCCAATCGCCACTGGCTTCAAAAGATTGATGAGAAGCAGCCGGACGCCAGTAATCTCCGTCAGCTCCGCGCTCGGCTGAACGCCTCCGGCTTCCCGTGCTTGTTCATCCAAGATCAGCCCGCGAATCAGCTCGCCTTGCGTCTGGTTGCGCTTCGCCGCCAGAGCCTCGAAGGCCCGCAACTCGCTCTCGTTCAGCTTCGTCCCAACGTGATTCACGCGGTAGGTCGCCCGCTTCGCCGCTTCTGCCGCAAGGTGATTTTGGCATTCTGAAGTGGCCCACTTCGGCCGTTTGTTCTGGCCCACTCCATGGACCAAGCGAACTCCCTAGTCTGGACTGAGCGCGAGCTTAGAACGGGGGCGGGAGTTGGACTGGAGAGCCAAGGTGGAGCTATACGAGCAGATTCGCCGGGAGTATGAATTCGGCGCAGGGACGATAGCCGGAGTGGCCCGGAAGCTGGGTGTGCATCGGCGCATGGTTCGGGACGCCGTGCACAGCGCGACTCCGGCGCGACGGAAGAAGACCGCGCGGCCCTGTGTGAAGATTGAGCCGGCCGCGGCGTTCATCGACGCAGTTCTGGAGGCGGACCGCAAGGCTCCGCGCAAGCAGCGGCACACCGCCCGGCGGATCTGGGAACGGATTCGTTGCGAGGTGCCGGGATGCACGGCCGCCCAGCGCACGGTGCGCCATTACGTCGAGCAGCGCAAGCAGACACTGGGCTTCGGCCGCCGCGAGACCTTCGTTCCGCAGAGCTATGAGTGGGGGGTCGAAGCCCAGGTGGACTGGTACGAAGCCTACGCCGATCTCGATGGCGAGCGGGTCAAGTTGCAGGTGTTCTCGATGCGTTCGATGGCCAGCGGCGCAGCCTATCATCGTGCCTATCTGCGAGCCACGCAGCAGGCCTTCCTTGAAGCCCACGAGTTGGCATTTAACTTCTTTGGTGGAGTCTTCCGCAGGCTTCGCTACGACAACCTGTCTAGCGCTGTGAAGAAGATTCTGCGCGGCTATGAGCGCGAACTAACGGCCCGCTTCATCTCGTTCCGCTCGCACTGGCAGTACGAGGCCAGCTTCTGCACGCCCGGCGAGGGCCATGAGAAGGGCGGCGTGGAAGGCGAAGTAGGCTACTTCCGCCGCAACCACTGGGTCCCGGTGCCCGCGGCCGTCGATCTTGCCGGTCTGAACGCGAAGCTGCTGGCGGACTGCCATCGCGACGAGAGCCGCATGCTTGCCGGCCGCACGCAGAGCGTCGGCACGCTTTTGCTCACCGAGAAGGAGCACCTGCTGCCGCTGCCGGTAGACGGCTTCGAGTTGGCCGAGGTGAGCTTCCCGCGTGTCGATCACGCAGGCTGCGCCAAGGTGCGCACCAACTTCTACTCCGTGCCGCTGAAGCCGGGATCGACGGTAGAGGCTCGGGTTCACTCCAGCGTGGTTGAGTTCCGCCATGATGGCGTGCGGGTTGCACTGCATGAGCGCAGCTATGAACGATCGCGGCAGATCCTCGATCTGGAACACTATCTCGATGTGCTGGAACGTAAGCCCGGCGCGTTGCGCGGGTCCAAGCCCTTGGCCGAGTGGCGAGCGCAGGGACGATGGCCGGCAAGCTATGACCGGCTCTGGGAACTGATGACCGGCAAGCAGGGCCGCCAGGGCGGAGCGCGTGCCATGGTGGCGGTGATCCGCATGGGCCAGGAGTTCGGCCACGCCAAGCTGGAGGCAAGTGTCGCCGAAGCACTACATCTGGGCTGCACGGATGTGGCTGCGATCCGCCACCTGCTGATGACCGATCAACTGCAGCACGCCGCGCAACAGACTGTAGAGATCGGCGTACTGGCCGCCTACGAACGGCCGTTGCCGACCATGATCGAGTACAACCAGTTGCTCTCTATCGGGATGAACGGGGTGCAGGCATGAGCATGGAAGCGGCAAGCATCGCACAGCACTGCACGTCTCTGCGCCTCTCCTCTGTCGCAGCGCAGTTCGCATCTCTGGCCGAGGAAGCCCGCCAGCAGAACCACTCGCATCTGGGCTATCTCGAAGCTCTGCTGCAGGGCGAGGTCGAGGACCGCGAGCGGCGCTCGGTTGAGCTGCGCCTCAAGGATGCGCACATGCCACGGATGAAGACGCTGGAGGAGTTCGACTTCGCGCAGTCGCCGCAGATCCCGGCCACGCGCATCCGTGCCCTGGCCGAAGGCGGCTATCTGGAACGCGCCGAGCCCGTGCTTCTGGTCGGCGAACCCGGCACAGGCAAGACGCATCTTGCCACCGGCCTGGCCATCGCCGCTTGCCGCCAGCGAAGGCGCGTCCGCTTCACCACCGCCGCGGCACTGGTCAACCAACTGGTCGAAGCACAACGCGAACAGAGTCTCAGCCGTATGCTGAAACGGTGGGCCAGCGTGGAGTTGATCGTCATCGATGAGCTTGGCTACGTGCCCCTTGCCGAGATGGCCGCCGAACTGCTCTTCCAGGTGATCGCCGACCGCGCCGAGAAGGCCGCCATCATCGTGACCACCAACCTTCCGTTCTCCGAGTGGCCACAGGTCTTCACCAATGCCCGTCTCTGCAAAGCTGTCCTCGACCGGCTCACCGACCAGGCCCACATCATCGAAACGGGCGCCGAGTCATACCGCTTCCGCAGAACGCTGGGGAAGAAGCAGAAAATGTAACCCCTGGAGCCCTCTCTGTTCGGTTCTGCTTCCGCTTCGCCCTACGGGCTCCGCTCCAGCTGAACCGAACACTACCCTCTAAAACCCAACGTTCCAAGGGTGGGCCACATTAAACGGCCGAAGTGGGCCAAAACAACTTGCCAAACGCAAGTGAGTCCACAAAGTTGTTTCGGCGTATCACGCGGACAAACTTTGCATCTGGAAGCGCTGGAAGCATTGCACATACAAAGCAAGAATCAAAGCAGCAACAGAGAATTCAATTTGGACTGCGATAATGAGATGCCAAGCATAATATGAAAGCCCCCAGCATGATTGAGCAAGGGGCTTTTCTTTGTGCGTCTATGCCCTCGGATTCCATGATGGCGCATCCCATGATGGTGCAGAATCGCCCTTAGACGCGCCGACAGGGACCGGGACGGGCTGAGTGTCAGTATCAGCATGGGAAGCGTAGGAAGGCGGCAAAGAAGCGTGTTTCGTTGAGTTTATCTGCGCTGGTACTGATGTATTTCCTGCCACTAATGCGGCCTGTTGCGCCTGTGCTTTTGCTGCCCATTCTTCATCCGTGCCGTGGTCAACTACTTGCATCACATTTGCAACCGTCACGTTCACGTTATTTGTTGCAGTGCTGTCTGACGAATACCCGAAACGTGAAGTCAAAAGGAATTGAGCGTTACGACTGGCTGAAGTGATTCCATTTTTTGCACTGTCGATAACTATTCCATGGAGAAGTACACGCTGCATTTCAATGCCAACTGTATAGGCATATTCAAGCTCAGGGTTTTCTTCAAGCCACTTGTGCAGATTTTCGACGTGTACACGGAAATAATGGGCAATGGATAAATACTCATATCCCTTTGACGCAAGCTCTGTGATTTTATCCGCAGCGCCAGTGGGCGGTTTAGTTCTCGGTCTTCCCTTTGCCATAATCGTTCCTCAAAAACGAAAGGCTATGGTTGCCGGTTCAGGGGCCATAGCCTTTCTGTGATCGCACCCTCGACGAAAGTGCGAAGCCTTGTCTACTTGCTTACCAGTAAACAGAGGGGTACGCTCTTACGCGAAAAAGCCGTTCTCTGCCAATTCGCAGCCAATGCAAGCTCTGCACTAGCGGGGGATTCCCCTGCAACGCTGGCCGAAGTAAAACTGAAACCTAATGGGTGAATGATACTGTTCTGGCGCGAAAACAGGACCGAAGCGCCACCGCCATTGCCTTGGTCGGGATAGCGCCATATTTCTGTAGCGAAACCCGTCGAGGGACCACCAGAGGCGTATCCAACCGCACCAGGACCAAATAGTACAGTCATGTACACTCCTGCCGATGGCATCACCAACGAATCATCCTTGATAATTGCCATGCCCGCATAGGTGGCAAACATGATATCGTTGTCGCTGTCGCGGATAAATTCAACCTCATTCGCCTTGACCATTTCCCGGTATACGGCAGAATGGACTGCGATAGCGCGGAAATCATCAAGCCTGTCACCTATCGTGGAAGCAGCATCCACAATAGCATTGCGGCAAATTGTCGGACTGGTGTATTGCGTTCCGTTGACAGTGATAGGATTCGCAGCAGATGCAGCGCTGATGTCAACCACCATATCGCCGTTGTTGTTCGCAACGTTGGAAAGCAAAATACCGATAAGCGATTGAATCAAGCGATATTCGTATGTGCGGTTCCAGAAACTCAACACCCGGTCTGCAATCCGCTGCATTGGATCAGAGCCAGCAAGTTCTCCAGCAAATGACATAGAACCAAAAGAGCTATTCAGAAAGCTCTTGCGCACCACCTGATTGCGGGCAGAGATTTTTGCAGGTGTACTGAGTTGCGCCGGATTGTCGTTGCTCAAGTTGGGATCAACGCCGCCAGGATCGGCCACCGAAACAAGGTCACCCCAAAACGGGACGTTGACTGAAAATCCGCCGCTACTGATTTCCGCTTTCATCAATGGGTTGGGAACCAGAACGCCGCTTTGAAAAAGGGCGGTGCTGGTCATAGAATTCTCGGACTGATATTCGCTGAAGCGTTCGGGGACAATTACATCTGCAAGCTGCACTACTGGCATAGCCGTACCTCATCTTCATTTTTGAATTTGGGATTGTTCCGGCTTTGCCGACTGGCAGACCGATGCTCAGACTTGAGCGGTGAAACCTTGGTGGGCAGCGCCGACTGGCACTGAAGAGACTTTAGCTTAGATCAAAATGAAACGCAAGCCTTTCACAAAGAAAGACTTGCGCGGACAGCGTTGGACAAATGTGAAGTGGTTTGCTTAGGGAAGCACACTTCGAACAGGACGAGGTATATAAACATCACTCGCCTTAAGCGCATAATCAACCAGAAAATCAATGAATCCTTCAAATCTTTCAAGCGTTACATGGTCGTAGGTTTCGCTCCAGTGTGATACATATGGTTTTCCTGTCATGCTCCATTGGATGCCCGGACCAGCCTTCATGAAATCGGAGTGTTTGACAGGGTCAACGCCAAGCACTAATCCATTGATCTTAGTTGCACATTGCGCTAAAAAATCATGAAGTCCTGTTAGGTAATTGCCCCATCCGGCACGATTAAGTTCGGGGGGAATAGTCGGTTTTCCAGGAGCAGAAATTAGTGGTAAATAGTGCGTTACTGGATTCTCCAA
>Ga0302194_10001784_pt1 | contig 13656 bp, 11 predicted proteins | sample II_Bog_N1_1_FD_200227 | JGI IMG/M metagenome (GOLD analysis project Ga0302194, IMG submission 200227) | Peat permafrost microbial communities from Stordalen Mire near Abisko, Sweden - II_Bog_N1_1 | ecosystem: Environmental > Terrestrial > Soil > Wetlands > Peat | place: Sweden: Abisko...
GAGGAGCCGCTTTTAGTTCTCAGTTAATTGCCAAAGAAGACGTTGTAAAATCGTCCACTAAAAAGGATTCTATTGTTACTCCAACTTTAGCCAAAACAACTAATTCACAAAAAACCGGCACCAAACCTTTAACCAGTAAGGCATCACCAAAGCAAAATACTGTTTTAAAACCAATAACTGCGGATATGAAGCTGGATACGCTGAAAGTTGGCAGAGCTTATACTATCAATAATATTTATTACAATACCAATTCGGCAGAACTTGATCCGCGTTCGGTTATTGTAATTGATGAATTTGCAGAGTATTTAAAAGCAAACCCCAAAATAAAAATTGAAATTCATGGTCATACCGATAATGTAGGTAATGAAAAAGATAATTTGGCACTATCTACCAGCCGTGCTTTAACCGTGCGGGATTTATTGATAAAAAAAGGAGTTGATGCATCTAAAATAATTGCTTATAAAGGATTTGGAGCTTCAAAGCCTGTTGCCGACAATGCTACGGAAGAAGGGAAAAGAAAGAACAGAAGAACAGAATTTTTAATTGTTGCAAAATAAAGTTTGCAGAAACCAAAAATAAAACTACTTTTGCAATCCCAGATTAAGGGAAGGAAGGGCTGGTAGTTCAGCTGGTTAGAATGCTGCCCTGTCACGGCAGAGGTCGCGGGTTCGAGTCCCGTCCAGCCCGCTTAAAAAAAACAAAAGCCTCTTTGTAAATGAATTTTACAAAGAGGCTTTTGTTTTAACTTCATTAATACGTTTAAATTATCCCATCTCAAATAAATTTTTCAATTCTTTATTACTTAAATTGCCAATCCAATTTTCGCCTGTGGCAACTGTCATATTTGCCAGTGCTTTTTTACTTTGTATCATTTCGTTAATGCGTTCTTCAAACGTATTTTTGGTAATAAAACGATGAACCATCACATTGCTTTTTTGTCCAATACGATAAGCTCTATCGGTTGCCTGAGCTTCTACAGCCGGATTCCACCAAAGGTCGTAATGAATAACGTGATTGGCTGCTGTCAAATTAAGCCCTGTACCGGCTGCTTTTAATGATAGAATAAATATTTTTTCAGCTTTGTTTTGTTGAAAACCTGTTACCATTTCGGTACGTTGTTTCATACTGCAACCGCCGTGATAAAAAAGCGGTTCTTCTTTGTATCGTTCTTTAATAAAGTATTTCAGTAAATTACCCATTTCGGTAAATTGTGTGAAAATCAAAACTTTTTCACCACTTTCAATAATACTATCTAATTTATCAAACAGTAATTCTAACTTTCCACTTATTGAAGCATCTAAAATGTTATTTTTTAAAAACTGTGTCGGGTGATTACAAATTTGCTTTAATGCCAAAATCATTTGCAAAATTAATCCCTGACGTACAAATAATGTTTTGTTATCAGAGGTTTTTATCCCCTCAATTTCTTTTAAAGCTTCTTGCAATGTTTTTTCATACAACCCCGTTTGTTCTTTTGTAAGAGTTGAATAGGAATCTATTTCTATTTTATCCGGCAAATCTGAAATAATACTCTTGTCAGACTTTAGCCTGCGCATCATAAATGGAGCAGTTACTTTTTTAAGTTTTTCGGCAACGGTTATATCATTGTATTGTTCTATAGGATTGCCAAAGGTGTCATTAAATTCTTTGATATTCCCTAAAAAACCCCTGTTACTATAATCCATAATACTCCATAATTCACTCAAACGGTTTTCAACCGGTGTTCCGCTCAGGGCAATAAAATTAGAAGCTCCAATGGTTTTAATAGCTTTGGTTTGTTCGGTATTTATGTTTTTAATATTCTGAGCCTCGTCAATAATTAAGGTATGCCAGTTTTTCTTTTTCAATTCCTTTGCATCACTACGCACAATTCCATAAGAAGAAATAAGCACGTCAAAATCTTCTTCAATTTTCCTGTTTGTTCCGTGATAAATTTTCGCTTTTAAACCGGGTGCAAATTTTTCGAGTTCAGTTTGCCAGTTGGTTAAAAGTCCGGTAGGGGCAATAACCAGCACTTTTTTGTTCTCTAAAAATCCCTCTTCTTTGTATTTTAAAAGTGTAGTAATTACCTGTAGTGTTTTTCCTAAACCCATATCATCGGCTAATACAGAACCAAAACCGATTTTTGCATTGCGATACATCCATGAATAACCACGATGTTGATATGGACGTAACTGAGCCTTAATACCTTTAGGTAAAGCAACTTCATTGAAATTGGTCAGTTCTTTAATCAGGTTTTGTACATCTTCCGTTAACCCTATTTTACTACCTAAATATTCGCCACTTAGTGCTGCACGCAGCATTTGAAATGCAGTTAACTCTTTACTACTTGTAAAATGTTTATGTATCTTTTCTAAATCAGATTGGTTTACATAAAAGTAATTTGTTTTATATTTTATTAATCCATCTGATTTTTTGAGTATTTTTTTAAATTCCGCTTCATCCATCAATACATCGCCAATGGCCACCTGCCAGTCAAAATCAAGCAGCTGATCTAATTGTAAAAATGATTTTCCTCCACTTTTCTTTTTAACTTTTATACTCGCTTTAGGTTTTAAAATAGCTTGCAGGGATTTTGGCAATAAAATATTAATATCCAATAACTGAATAGCCGGAATCATTTGCATCAGGAATGGCGTAAACACTTTATTATTCATAATGATTTCCTCATTGCCTTCTGAATTAATATAGTCGTCTAACCCGTTAATGAAAGTACTCAGCTGAGTTAAACTTTTAAGGATTTCATATTTACTTTTGTCGTGTTGTTTTTGGGTCAGCACATCTTTTAATGCAACCGGAAAAGGAACACCTTTTTTAGTATTGTCCTCAATATATAACGAAACTTTAAAATCATCATTTAATAATTCTTCAACAACAATTTGTGGTTTAAAATTACCCTGAGTTATAAAATATTTTTGAATCCATGATTGTATTCCACCGCTCAAAGCCTCTTCTCCAGGGTTTTTAAACGGGTAACTTGCCTTTTTAAAAAATAAGTTTAAAAACAAATCATCAGTTGGAGTCTCTTCAAAAACTGCAATAATTTCTGTTAAAAACAGCGACACTAAGTTAAAAGCGGTGTCTTTATTTATTTCTTTCAGTTTAGATTTTTCATTCCATAAAAAAATAGCAGGAGGTAACATGTCTTTGAGCTGTTCTACTAAAAGTTTTACCTCTTTACTAATCATTGCAGGTAACCACCTAATTGTAAATTCTTTATTTTGCAATTGTATAATTTGCGGAACTACAGCGCCATTTGCTAATAAATGAATTGAAAAATGGAGAACAGAATGTAATGCGGCTGTTGAAGGCTGATAATCGCTTGTTTTGGATGAATTGATTTGTGAAATTTGTTTTAAAAAATTAAGAAAAGAAAACTCATTTTCATTAACAAGCACCTTTGATTTGTAGTATTCGTCAATAGTTATTTTGTTTTGAGCTTTGTGGTTAATGTGTTGCTCGGCTGTGCTTGCCTTCAAAAATAAGTTCTCTAAAGATATTTTTCCCTGAACTACTCTCTGCGCATTTTTTACGGTTTTATCAATTTTAAGAATATATTTTTCTTTAAAATTTCCAACGCCCTGATAAAAAACAGGAAAATCTGAAAGCAATACTGTTAATGGTTCGTGAATGGGAGAAAGTTTTGTGAAAGAAAGTTTAGTATAAGCATTTTCCGCATTGTACTTTTCTGTTTTTTTCTTTTTTGTATCAAAATATAAATCGGTAATTTTTGAAATTTCGACAGTCTGTTTATTCACAAAAACATCAAATTTTTCTAATTCCTGAATTAAATTAACATTGTGTAATGTAAAAACTAAAAAAGGGTTATTATCAATTTCAGCACTTACTTTATAAATAACGGCTGCCAGATGTTTACAGGGAACAGCCCAGTCAGGGCAGGAGCATTGCATCTTAAAATCTGTCCATTGCTTTGGAAATACTTTTAAACCAATTTCTTCGGCAATAGTCAATACTTGCGAGTCCAGTTCTCTGTTAAGTAATTTAGAAATTATGGTTGGCTTTTTTGATAAAGCCTTAATAAACGTACTTAGTTCGGGATCAAAAAATGGCGGCAGGATAACATCCACACTATATGGCTTTGGTCTGCTACCGGCTACTTTAGCATGTATTTGATTATTATCAATTTTAATAGTTTTAATTGAACCATTTCGTGCATATCTGCTACCTCTTTCAAGTCGGTTGTCATAATCAATGTTACTCAACGAGTTTAACCATTGCTCTCCCCACCAGGTTTTTCCGAAAAAATTACTCATATTATCAGGCTTAAATTTTTGTTTTTAAAATTACAATTTTAAAAAATACTGCTTAAAAGCAAAATATCAACAAGTTTTCAGCTGATTTTAGGGTTTTAACATTCTTTATCATTACGAATGAATTATCGACACAATATTTCTGAAAAATAATTGTCTTATATAAAACAATGTGATTTTTAAAATTCGTTTAACCTTAATACACAATTGTTATGATGGAACTACGTAAAATAAAATTAGAAAAGACAATTTTTTTCAAGTCGCTTTTTTATAAAGAAAGAACCCACATGCTTTATTCCGGAAAGGAATTTACAGAAAAGATTTCTAATTCAAAATTGAGGGATGAACCAAAGCAGAAATTGTTTATTTCAAAATCAGATAGTATGATGCTTGCTGCAACTAAACTGATTTTTTTATTCGTTTTAGGAATAGTTATTTTTAGGGTTATCGTTGAAAGTTATCCTATAGCAAAGTTTATTTTTAAAATTGTTCATTAAAAGCAAAACACGTTTTTATTGTATTTTCCTTATTTTGATGGTTAGAAGGGATTAGCTTATTTCATTGCCAAATTATCATCAGTTAGTTTTTCTCTGAGGGCTTCGAGGTAAATCTTTTGTAAATCGTCTTCGTTTTTTAGAGGATATTCAATTCCTACGTTTGAGTAATAAAATAAGCCGTCTTGCTCCATTACAACAACAAAATTATTTTTTAAAAATGTTTTGATTATGCCTTTTTGTTTTACTTCAATTGATTCAAAACCATATTGAACTAATAATTCTTCGCTCACTGCTTTCATGTACTAAAAATAAGTATGAATGAAATTACAATCATTTAATAAATGCTGAACTGACATTAATCAGTCCAAAAAGTGATTCATGTCATTAATGCAGTAGATTATTAGAAACACCTTTGTATTGTTATTTTGGTTAATAATAAGTAAGCTAACTCTGCAAGGTTTAGTGAGTGTGGGTGATGAGAAAAGCCAGTCCCGTAAGACTGGCTTTTGTTTTTTATGCAGCTAATAAAGATAATACCGATTAAAATTTCATCATTAACAACCATGGTTTAAAGTAACACCTCCTGCAATTATATTTTAAAATCAAAGCAATCCTAGCGCTTTTTTATATCTTACCACGGCTACCAGATAGTTATAAACGGAATTCAAATAATTGGTTTGCGTTTGCTGCAACGTATAAGCAGTGGATGTTAAATCAACCTGTTTAATTGCCCCATTTTTAAATCGTTCTGCATCAATTTTGTAAAGTTCTTCAATTAATTCTAAATTTTTTTTCTGATAGTCCAAATCAATTAACGCATTGTTTAAGGTTGTTTGCGCGCTCTTTACTTCTTGTTTAAAATCACGGCTGAGTTTATTGTAATTAAATTTTGATAATTGAGATTTGAGTTCAAACTCCTGCCGCGTTTTTGATTTTAACCCTCCGTCAAAAATAGGAAAGCTGGCTTTCACGCCAAAATAATTAAATGGATACCAGCTGGCAGAAGTAAATGGTGTAAATTCTTTGTTCAGATACTGATATGAATAATTGCCATATACCGAAAGGCTTGGCAAATAAAGTAGTTTTTGTTTTTGTATGTTCAACCGATATATTTCCAGTTGCACTTTTTCCTGACTCAATTCAGTTCTTTTTACTTCTTCATTTTCTTTTGGAACAAGGCTGAATTGCTGTATAAAATCTGTTATTTTATCACTTAAGACTAATGTTTTTATTGAATCGTCGGATATTTTATAGGCAAGGTCACTCAACGAAAGTTCATAGTTTCTTTTATTTTGTTCATCGCTTGCTTTTGCATTTTCTTCATCAATCTTATATCTCCGCACATCATAAGGAGTAGCTTGTGCCATACTGAGCTGATCTTTTGTTACCTCATACATTTCTTCTGCGCGTTTAACATTTTCGGCAGAAAGCAGCACTTTCTCCTTCCATAAAAGAGCTGTAAAATAGGCTTCGGTAACTTCCTGTTTGATGGTGGTTTCGGTTAATTTTTCATTTAAGCGTTGATATTCAGACTGTATATCGGCAATTTTTTTGTCAGAACGATTTAACGGATTAAAAACTGTTTGATTCAGATTAACTCCCCAGAGGGTATTGTATTTGGTTCCAAACTGCACGTCCTTATTAGGTGAATTGGGTATGCCAAAAACGCTTCCTGGAATTACGTTGGTTTGCAGTTGATTATTATAACGTACATCAAGGTCGGATGTAACCTGAGGTAAATTTCGAGTTGTAACCTCATCAACCTGTGTTTCGGAAATTTTTGTATTTATTTTTTGTATCTTTAAATCATATCTATTCGCCAATGATCTTTGGATAGCATCATCCAGAGATAAAAAGGTTTGATTATTTTGCCCAACAAGAATAACTGAAATCAAAAACAATTGAATCAAAAAGATATATTTTGTTGCTTTCATGTGTTAACCTCTAAATACTTGTGCCGGTTCTAATTTATTTATACGCCTGATGGCAAATGAACTTCCAAATAATGCAATTAATAGTGTAATTATAAAGAATATGATTCTTAACCAAATCGGATAGTCAAATAAAGTTCCGGCTTTGGCAAGTCCGGCTCTGAAGCCCTCCACCAGCAATGTGCCTATAATAAAACCGGCAATGCCAAAAATTAAAGCCTGTGTAATAATCAGGTTTCTGATAAAACTATTATCAGCACCAATTGCTTTTAAAGTGCCATAATCTTTAATGCGGTCAATAGCCGATGAATAAAGGGTTAATCCGATAATTACAAAACCAACAATTAATGCAAAGAGTATTAAAGTGCCAAAGGAAACAGCTATACCTGAACTTTTCAATACAGTAAATATAGTGGCTTTGGCAAGGTCGGAACCATTCCAAGCTCTTATTCCCTTAATGCTATTGTTGATGTTTTGGATAACCTGCGCTTCATCTTCTGTTGCTTTAATTTTTACAAGAAATGCGCTGGTTTTATTCACCGGTACATTTCCTAAGTACCGCGCACGTTCTATGGTCATAAATGTATAAACTCCGCCAAACGACCTTACGCCTTTAGTAAGTCCGGCATTAAAAACCTTATGCCCGTTTATTTCAAAATATTCTCCCAATTCTACGCCTCCTAACGCTTTCCTGTCAAAATGATCGGTAATGATGGCATTGTCTTCTAACATTATTTCCTTTTTTCCAACATAAAGATTCCATGGACCACCTGCAAAATCAGGTGCCTGCACACCAATTAAAGTGAGTCCGGCAGAAGTTCCGTTGGTAAATCTAGCGGCTCCTGCTGTCATAACCAAAGGATATACTTTTTCAACACCATCAATACTGGAAAGTTCGTTTCCTATGCGGGTATCTAATTGAGCAAGTGCATTGGCGTTAGTTGTTTTATTATCAGTTACCCAAATATAGCCGGGATTATTTCTTACAATGCTCGACATGGAGTTTGTAAGAAATATAAAAATACCGCATTGCTGTCCTATTAAAAATACTGACATGATTGTTCCTGCCAAAGCACCAATGGATTTGGGTTTGTCGAATTTAATAAACAACCACGCAGTTTTTAGCATTCTCTTATTTTAAAATAATAACACATTCTACTCTGCTGCCAATTAATACTTTTTCACTTTTATCTAACAAAACTCTGACTTCTCTAACTCTTCTGTCTTCCATATTGGTGGCATCATCCGAAAAAAGTGTTTTTTTTCTGAGGTAAGGCGATGTTAAATAAATTTTTCCTGTGGCAAGCGTATCGAGCTGTCCCTGAGGGCGAATGTATGCTTTCATCCCTTCTTTAACTTTTGTGGCAAATAATTCATCCACTTCCGTTATGGCTATAAGTGGCCCATCCGGTGCAAAATCACCAACCGACTGAGAAGCCAGTACATTGTTTCCTATTTTAACATCCACAGAAAGAATTTTACCATTTGCAGGTGCTTTAATCTTTTTTCTGTCAATCACTTTTTGATAATAATTAATGTCTGCCAGCAGTTCTGTAACTTTAGCCTCCTGTTCTTTTAGTCCGGCATCAGCGGCTAATACATCTTCCTGTAACGACTCGTAGGCAAACTTACTATCATCCGTTACTTGTTGTGTTACAGCTCCTGCTTTTAATAAGTTAACATTCCTGTCATAATTCACCCGGGCATTGTTTAATTTTACATTTAAAGAAGCCCATTGCGCCTTTGCTACATTTATAATGGCTTGTTGTGTACCTAATTTTGATTTTGCCTGTCCAAGCTGCGCCTCCTCTACGTCAGTATTCAGAACAAAAATTATATCATTGGCTTTTACTTCCGAATTTATATCATAATTAATCTTATCTACAATACCACCTATATCAGAGTATAAAGAAACAATACGGGTTAAAGGCTCGACCGAAGCCATACCCACAATTTTAGTAACGTCAGGTGTTTTTTCCGGCGTTTGTGTTACAACTTCTGCGGGCTTTTTTTGTTTTGATTCTCCACATGAATTAATAAGTGCAGAAAGTGTAATTAGTACTATACTAATTTTAATTTTTTTCATGAAAGAGACAATTTAGATGAATCATTTGTTTCCGTTACAATTCCATTATTCACTTCAATAATACGATGAGCAAATTCGCGCAAACGAGGGTCGTGCGTAACTACAGCCACAGCTTTTCCTTTGTCTGCAAGAGAACGAAGTTCGTTCATCACTATATGCATAGAATCTTTATCTAAGGCGGCAGTAGGTTCATCGCAAAGAATCAGCTTAGGGTCGGATACTAAAGCCCGTGCAATTGAAATGCGTTGCTGTTGCCCACCCGATAATTCTTTTGGAAGATTTTTTCGCCTGTCATTCATTCCAACCAACTGCAAGGCTTCGTCCACTTTAAGCTGTGCCTCTTTTTTATTCATACTCTTTAGCTGAAGGGGCAACATCACATTTTGTTCCGCATTTAGCGGAGCAAGCAGGTTAAAGTTTTGAAATACAAATCCAATGGTACTCAATCGTAAGTACGCCAGTTCTTTTTGGTTCAAATCATTCACCAGAATATCATTTACCCATAACTTGCCTGTGGTGGGATAAATAACACATCCCAATAATGAAAGCAGTGTGGTTTTACCTGATCCGGAAGGACCGATAATCAAAAGCAGCTCTCCCAGATTCATTATTAAATCAGTTTTTTCCAAAGCCACAATTCGCTGGTCTCCCAATCTGTATTCTTTGGATACTCCTTCTAATTTAGCTATCATGAAATGGAAACAGAGATTATTTTTAACCTGACAAAAGTAACAAATATTCTAATCTATCTGCGTTGTAAATAGTAACTGCTAAGCATTGGTTTCTAAACCACCCAGCTTCAAGCCCCAATCGTGATGACTCATTTTAAAAAGACATCGTAACCCAAGATTTCGTTGCGCCTGGAGGACGAACGATGAAATCTATGTTGCACGGACCACGTGCGTTGGGCGATATTAAGTGTAGTAATAATAACTAAGTTTGTGCGGGTATAATAGAAGTAGTTTCTGTATTGCCCAACCAGAAGCCAGAATTAAAATCTTGACAATTTTGCCCAACGATTTCTATGCAGCCCCATTTGCCAAAATTATTTAGATGCTTGCTGTTTGAATGCTTGCATATATTGGGGAGCAATACTAAATCCCAGTTCTTGTGCTTTTAAGGCATCTGCAAGTGCTAATTTATTTTGTTTTATTTTAGAATAATCAACCGCCCTGTTGTAATATGTTTGAGCATAGTTGGGGAGCAACTGTATTACCATAGTATAATCAGCAATTGCTTCGTTATAGTTTTGCAATTCATCATATACCAATGCGCGGTTGAAAAAAGTATAGGGATAACTCTGGTTATGTTTAATAGAATATGTATAATCTGCCAATGCCCGGTCAAATTTATGAAGGTAATAATATGCCAACCCTCTGTTATTGTATGCATCAAAGTAATTGGGATTGGAACTAATCGCTAGAGTTAAATCGGATATGGCTTCTTGGTATTTGCCCAGATTCAAGTATGAACTTCCCCTGATGTAATAATCGTCTATAACGTTAGCATTTATTGTTAATATGGTATTAACATCCACTATTGCTTCATTGTATTTTTGCAGGTTAAAATATGCCAAACTTCTAAAATGGTAGGCTCTGCTATTTTTAGCATCTAATTGAATGGAACGATTAAAATCATTAATTGCATCCTCATTTTTATGAAGGAAATAATATGCCATTCCACGATTAAAATAAATAGTTGACTCGTTGTTTTTTAACTTGAGGTATTCCGTGTAATCCTCAACAGTTTTATCATATTTCCCGGTATTGAAATACGCAGCAGCCCTGTTACCAAGTGCAAATGGCGCTACATTAAATTTTTCATTGTTGATGGCATTGTTCCAGAGTGTGGTGCTATCAATCCAAACCTTACTTTGTTGAAAAGCAAGATAACAGCACATTGCACAAAATAATGATATGGCAATAATAGATGGGATTTTAAACCGCAACCATTTCTCTGATTTTGTTTCCAGTAAATTATTTATTAACCGGGCTAAAACAAAAAACAATCCAATGTAAGGTAGGTAGGTATAGCGATCGGCAATAATAGCACCACCTACAGGTAGTATTTGCAAAACCAAAGCTATCGCAATCAAAAAAAATCCAAAACCAAATACCAACTCTTTCCCAAATTTATGGGATTTGTAAATTAAAAATATCAAACCTGAAATAATGATTGGTGCCACATAAACAACACCCGGAAAAACACCATCTAATTTTGTAGGATAATTGTAATAGCACGATAAATGAAATGGTACAAAAAATTTCCACAGATACATCATCAATCCATAACAAGTAAATAAAAAACGATCGGTAAAAACGTACGAATCAACATGTATAGCACCACCTGAATGTTGCGCCTGCATGGCAATATAACCGAAAATAAGGGAAATTAGCAAAAAGGGAATTTTTTCGATAATTGTTTTTGATGTGATTTTTCGTTCTGAAAAATAATCCATAGCGAACAAAATAACTGAAAAGCTCACAGCCATACCTTTTGACAATACAGCTAACACAAATAATAAAAGTGTAATGCCATAAAATAAGGCTCTTCGATTTTCTGTTTTTATGTATAAAAGGTAGGTACACAATCCTCCCAAATAAAAAAACGAATACAATACATCCTTGCGCTCTGAAACCCAAGCAACAGACTCTACATGCATTGGGTGAATGCCGAATAGCAGTGCCGTTATAAAAGCCACCCATTGTTGTTTTGATAATAACCAGATAAAAATAAATACCAATAAAGTATTAAAGAGGTGTAACACCAAATTTGTTGTGTGATAAATTTTGGGGTTCAGTTGTGCGTACTTGTATTCTAAACAATAACTCAACATTGTAAGAGGGTGATAATTGCCTTGCACATAACTGCTAAATATGCTTTTAATATTTAATGTGGTGATATCTGCATTGTTGGTGATATAAAAATCATCATCCAAATTGGTAAGCTGGTTGTTGAGTGACTTGTAATAAATAGCAGTTGTTATAATGATTAAAATAAATGCTGTAATTAAAAAAAAACGAGCCGACAAGATTGGCTTCGCGCCAACTTTTAATTGCAACTTTGGGTGGGGAGGAGTAATTCGTTTTTTATTCATGTTTACAGTTACTTTTATAGAAAAGCAAAATCATATTTTCTACCATTAAAAATATATCCCTGCTCCACTATTACAAACATGAGCAAATTTAGATTTAATTTAATGACTGTAGTAAAATTATAAATTTGTTTTTATCGCACTTTTATATTTCATAAATGTCGCCAACTTATCAAATAAGGAACCTCAGCGAATCCTTATTTTGTTGTTCTTATATTGAAAGCATTGTTTGTGAAAGATTTTGCGCGAATAGGAGAGCTGTAAGGTTATCTGTTAAACGAGGATTTTTCAGGTGTAGTTTATTATTCAGGAAAACCTTCACCATTTTCAATTAGTTTTACAAGACTGTCTTTGATATGATGCGTCCATCCGGGTTTACAACTTTCGTAACATTCACTTTCCGGAGTCATGCCCTTATGGACAAAATCAATTTTGGTTTTTCCGTTTTTCTCAGAAAGATTCCAAATAACTTCTGTGTTTTTCCACTCTTTTTTATCGTTAATCCAATGAAGGTTGCAATCAGTTACAAGCCAACTAATTTTCTTATCCGGAATAACCTCGGAAATTTTAAAGTCAACAAAGGTATCTTCTGATCCGCCAAAATACACAGAGAATTTATCATTTAGTTTAACTGCTTTTCCTTTAAAGTTTTTTGCCCACCATAATTTTACCTGGTTAATGCTTTTCATGCTTTCTTTCGCTGTAGCTTTTACAGTAAAGCTTAGGCTGAAGTCCTTTTGATTTTTCATAGTTTTAAATTTAGTAATAGTTATTAAGTAATGAATTAATATTTTTTTAATTTTCTATTTAGTGGGTGCTCTAAAGACACCTTCCCCGCTGGTAACGTAGGAAAATAGACTTGTTTTAATGCAATGAGTCCAACCCGATTCACAATCTTTGTAGCACTCAACTTCAGGCGTAAGCCCTTCATGCGTAAAAACCAAATCTGTTACCCCGTTTTTTCATTAAGATCAAAAATTAATTTATTGTTCGCCCATTCCTTTTTATCAGCATACCAGGGCATATTGCAATCTGTAACTAACCAAACAACTCTTTTGCCTGGAATTAATTCGGCTATGGTAAAGTTGAAGAAAGAATCACCGCTCATCTTTATTATAAATTTATCATTTTGTTTTTCGGAGCTTCCGCTAAAAGTTACTCCCCACCAACTTGGTATATTGCTGATTTTTTTGATTACCTCGTTTGCGCTTATTTTTGCAGAAATGCTGCTTTGAAAGTTCTTCTTTTCCATTTTTATTTTGTTTTAATTGTTATTGATTATTTTGATTTGTTGTTTAAAATAATTTCTAACTTTTTCAGCTTGATTGTCCAGAATTTATCAAAATAATTAATGAACTGCTGAAGTTCATTAAAACCGTCATGCTTTAAAGTGCAATGACGCTCGCGACCAATATCCTTGATAGAGATGAAGCCTGCACCATAAAGAATTTTGATGTGTTTTGAAACAGCCGGGCGGCTCATATCGAAATTCTCTGCCAAAGCGTTTATAGTCATGCTGTCTTTTGAAAGCATCATAAGCATTTGCCTGCGACTAGGATCAGCTACTACTTGAAAAACATCCAATGTTTGTGTCGCCATCATTTACTATTATTTATTAATTCTTCAAAACGGGTTACACATGAATTCCAGCCGCTTGTATGAGCGAGAATGTCCTCCAATACTGTAAATCCATTGTGCTGTAATTGCAATTCTGTTCCATTGTCTTTGGAAATTAGCGTCCAAATAACTTTTGAATTGTAATTCCTGCTTTTGTCAT
>Ga0302194_10001793_pt1 | contig 13620 bp, 13 predicted proteins | sample II_Bog_N1_1_FD_200227 | JGI IMG/M metagenome (GOLD analysis project Ga0302194, IMG submission 200227) | Peat permafrost microbial communities from Stordalen Mire near Abisko, Sweden - II_Bog_N1_1 | ecosystem: Environmental > Terrestrial > Soil > Wetlands > Peat | place: Sweden: Abisko...
CTTCGTGCTCAATGCAGTCAAGAACCCCCCGCGCAGAGGCTCTTACTACTACTACTACAGCAACCAGGATTCTGGCAGCGAAAACAAACAGCGAAGGGAAAAGCGCTACTAGGAATGATCAGGCTTTTCAATGTCTATTATTCGACCCGTACCCTGGTGCTGCTGCTGTGCGAGACGCTTCTCGTCGTCGGCTCGTTCCTGCTTGCCACCTGGTATCTCATCGGGCCGGATACTTACATTGCTCTGATCTACGAAGACGGGCTCTGGAAAATCACCGGAGTCACCGTCCTTACCCTGCTCCTTTCCTATTACTTCGACCTTTACGAACCGCAGCGCATCTCCGGACGCTGGGAAATCTACTTTCGGCTGCTGGTCGTACTCAGCGTGCTGTCTTTCCTTCTCGCCGCGCTAGTCTATTTCTTCCCCGACCTCGATATCGGCCCCAATGTTCTCGTCGTCGGAGTCACTATCCTTGCCATCGCTTTGGTTATCTGGCGATGGGCCTATGAATTGGTTATTGACCTGTCGATGTTTCGCGAGCGCGTCTACGTGCTTGGCAGCGGCGAACGCGCTCGAACCGTGGTGGATACATTGCGCATCAGGCGCGACGCCGGCATGGATGTTGTGAATGTCGAGAGTAACGGATCGCTCAAGGAACTTCGCGAACGGTTTGCCGCGGACCTCCGCGGTTTCCGCGATCCGAGGTCACGCATTGATCGCATCATAGTAGCCATGGAAGAGCGCCGCGGGTCAATGCCGCTTCGTGAACTCCTCGACCTTCGCCTGAGCGGGGTTCTGATTGAAGATGCAATCTCCCTGATGGAGCGGCTCTATGGCAGGCTGCCGCTGGATGGGCTGAATCCAAGCACTCTCATTTTCAGCGATGGTTTCAACGTCAAGGCGTCGCAGCAGATTGTCCGGCGGCTCGTTTCAATCACTGTCTCATTCGTCGCGCTGGTCATCTGCCTTCCAGTCATACCGTTCATCATCCTGGCTGTGCGACTCTCTTCACCGGGTTCCATTTTCTTCCGCCAGACACGGGTTGGGCTGCGCGGACGCCCATTTACTGTCTGCAAATTCCGCACCATGCGACAGGACGCCGAGGCAGCGGGCGCGGTGTGGGCCACCAAAGACGACCCTCGGGTTACCAAGCTTGGCAAATTCATGCGCAATACTCGCCTTGACGAGATTCCTCAACTCTGGAACGTCCTGCGCGGTGAGATGGCGTTTGTCGGCCCTCGCCCGGAACGTCCGGAGTTCGTGCAGTGGCTCAGCAGCGAAATTCCCTTTTATGAACTGCGCCACATCATCCGCCCGGGGATTACCGGCTGGGCGCAGGTGCGATTTCGTTACGGCGCCAGCCTGGAAGAGACCAAGCAAAAGCTTGAATACGACCTTTACTACGTCAAGCACCTGTCGCTCGGCCTCGACCTGCTCATCATGTTTGAAACAATCAAGACCATCATTCTGCGGAGAGGAGCCCAGTGAAGATTGTCTTCCTCTTGTCGCTTGCCGGCATTCTTTACGCCTATGCGGGTTATCCCCTGGGGATTTGGCTGCTTGCAAAACTGCGGCCCCGCCCATGGCTGGTCGACAGAATCTCTCCCAGTGTGACGATCGTGCTCGCTGTGCATAACGGCATTGCATTACTCCCACGCAAAATCCAGCATCTCCTCGGTCTCGACTATCCCAACCTTCAGCAGATCATCGTCGTTTCGGATGGCTCGACCGACGGCACAGCCGAATGGCTGGCTCGCCAGCAGCACCCGCTCCTCAAGGTCATAATCCTTGAACAACACAGCGGCAAAGCGGTGGCTGTCAACGCGGGTGTGGCCCAGGCGACGGCGGAGCTGATTCTGTTTGTTGACATCCGCCCTGAAATCGCACCGGGCGCAATTCAGCAATTGGTTGGCAACTTCGCCGATCCCAAAGTAGGCTGCGTGGCCGGCGAACTCACCCTGCGCCACGACGGCCACGACGCCGCCTCCGCGGCCGTCGGCGGTCTCTATTGGCGATACGAACAATGGATCAGGAAGTGTGAAGCGATCGCCGACTCCCCCGTCGGAGTCTATGGCGGCTTTTATGCTATTCGCCGCCGCCTCGCTGTACCCCAGCCTACGGGAATGATCCTGGACGACATGTTTCAGCCGCTCTCCATTATCCGGCAGGGCTATCGATCTGTTCTCGATCCAAAGGCCTATGTCTACGACACATGGCCTAAGAAAGTCGAAGGCGAGTTTCATCGCAAGGTGCGCACTCTGGCGGGTAACTTCCAGCTCATCCAGCTTGCACCGTGGACGCTGACCCTCAAAAACCGGGTTCTCTTTCAGTTTGTCTCGCACAAGGCGATGCGCCTCGTGGTTCCTTATCTGCTGGTTCTTATGCTTGTCTCCTCGGTGGCGCTTTCGCCCGTCTCTCCCGCCTATGCGGTACTCGCCGTTATGCAGATTCTGGGGTGGACCGGGGCTATCGCCGGCTTAAGCAACAGGTTGCCCGTCATGCATCGTATCGCGGCTCCAGCCAGTGCGCTGCTGCTGCTCAATGCAGCCGCCGTCGCCGGGCTGTATAAGTTTCTTATGACGCGCGGCCCACTCTGGAAGATCTGGAATTCGACCGAAACGGCGGCGCCAGATTGTGATGCGGAATCGGAGGATTCAACGCCTCCCGCGCCCGCCCCAGTTGCTCCTGGAGTGGACATAGGCAGGGAACTTTGCAATGATTCAAAACGTTGAGAGGTACGCAAAATCGTGATGTCCTATTTGCGGGTTGTGTCAATTTCGTTTTTGGGAATCGTTGTCATGGTGACCGGCTTTGCGCTCGTCACCCACATCGTCAAGGCGGCAAAGACCGAGCACATCGCCGCTCCTGCTCCATTATTTCCCCCCGGCTCCGTCTGGACCCAGGACATCAGTCACGCGCCCGTCGACCCGCAATCGGCCACCATGATCAACTGGCTGGATTCCGCGGGCGGATGGGGATTTGGAAGGATGCAGATCGACTTCGCCATGCGAGTGCTGTATGCCAACGCCAGTACGCCGTATGTACCCTTTCGCAAGGCCGATGGCTTTATGGCTGCGGACTCGGATTCTGTTACGGAAGTCCCGCTTCCTGTCGGAGGTGGCTTTGAAGGGCACCAGGGCTATGAGTGCCCGGATCATGGCGACTGCCACCTGATCGTCGTTGATCGTGCCCACGGCAAACTCTATGAGACCTGGTTATCCAACTTTGCCGACAATGCAGTTAACGCTCCCTTTATCGCGGTATGGGACTTGAACCGTGTTTATCCGCCGTCGGGGCGTGGAGAGCAGTGCACCAGTGCAGACGCCGCCGGCTTCCCAATTGCGCCCTTGGAATTCAATGCCGACGAGATTGCTTCAGGAAGCATTAATCATGCCATCCGATTCACTCTTCCCAATCAGCGCATGCGCGCGCACGTCTATGTGCATCCCGCCACGCATGCCAGCAACCCCACTGGTCCCCCAAACGCGCCTCCCTTCGGCGCGCACTTTCGTTTGAAGGCTTCCTTCGACGTCTCGCAATTGTCGCCAGAAGCACAAGTCGTTGCACGAGCCTTGCAAAAATACGGCATGTTCCTGTCCGACGTTGGCAATATTGCCTTGACAGCTGAGAGCGACATGGACACAAAAACAAAATACGCTGACATCGATTTCGACTCCCACTCTCTAAAGGCGCTTAAGGTAACTGACTTTGAAATCCTCGATATGGGAACTCCGATTCATTTGACGTATGAATGCAAGCGTAACCCGTGACAGGCTGTAAGGTTTCCATGACGCAACCCTGGCGCATTGATGGCTTGAGCTATGATTGTGCCATTCTGTGGTAAACCATACTCAGTGCGGTCTGCAGGGTTCTTTTCATAAGCTAGATTGTTAAAGGAAGAACGGAATGAATGCTCCTGACAAAAACCTGCCCTTGCTTTCGATTGTTGTACCTGCGTACAACGAAGAAGCCACACTCTCTGAGATCGTGGCGCGTCTGCTGGCGGTTCCCGAAGCCGGGGAAATCGTCCTCGTCAACGATTGCTCCACCGACGGGACACCGGCGATTGCCGACCGGTTGGCTGCGGAGAACCCCAGGATCAAAGTTGCCCACCATCCGGTGAACCGGGGCAAGACCGAAGCGCTGAAGACGGGATTCGCGCTAACGACGGGCCAGATCGTCATCGTACAGGATGCCGATCTGGAATACGACCCCGCGGAGATCGGCGACGTGATTGCGCCGATTGTAGAAGGCCACGCGGATGTGGTTTACGGCTCGCGATTCCTTGTGCGTAAGGCTTCGCGCGTGCTTTATTTCTATCACTACATCGCCAACAAAGGACTCACGTTTCTTTCCAATCTGTGTACGAACGTCAATATGACCGATGTCGAAACCTGCTACAAAGCCTTCCGCGGCGAGATTATCCGCAACATGACGATTACCAGCAGCGGATTCGGATTCGAAATAGAAGTTACAGCGAAAGTGGCAAAACTCGGCGTCTCGATCTACGAGGTACCGATTTCCTATCACGGGCGCACTTACGAGCAAGGCAAGAAGATCGGTATGAAGGACGGCATCGCCGCCCTCTGGTATATCGTCCGGTTCAACTTCTTTTGCAGCCTGAAGGATTCTTTCCGCGCTCTTCCGGAGGCTGGTAGCGCGCAGCGTGCCGCCAGGGAGAAGGGGCGCTAGCATGAGCGATGGGAATGAAGCTCCGCCTGAGAGCGACACCAGGAACGTCAGTTTGCCGCGGTGGCGCTTTCGAGCCCTGCTTGCGCTGATCGTGGTCGGGTTCGTACTTCGTATTGCAGCATCGATTCACGCAGGATTGGCCGCGCCGCCCGAGCCCGGCTCCGATGGCAGCGAATACGATTCGTATGCCTGGAATCTCGCCCAGGGTAGGGGATTCAGCGGAATCAGCCCCGACGTGAAGACGCCCGACGGGCAACTCCTGGAGCATCCCACGGCTTATCGCGCTCCTGCAACATCGGTGTTCTGGGCGGGCCTGTACCTGTGCTTTGGACATCGATACAGTGTTCTACGCATTTCCGAGTGTGTTCTGGGCGCGTTGACCATCCCGCTTATCTACGGAATCGGGCGCAGGTGCTTTGGCAATACCGTCGCGCTTTTTGCGGCCGCAATCTACACAGCCTGGCCTGCAGCGCTGAAGTATTCAAGTAATTTGGCATCCGAGCCACTGTATACATTCTTATTCTGCTGCTTCATCCTGCTCGCTCTGGAATTTGCTCATCGACCGAGTTGGCCCCGCTCTATTATGGTTGGTGCCCTTCTCGGTCTTGCCATGCTGACCAGAGGCAACGCGATACTCATGGTCGGGCTTACGGTCCCGTGGGCGCTCTGGCAATTTCGCAGGGCTCCGCGACTGATCGTCCGCGGCTTAACCATTTCATTTGTAGCTTTGGTCATGCTTGTGCCATGGACGATTCGTAACTACGAGGTATTCCACGCATTCATTCCGTTTGAGACGGGTGGTGGAGATGTTTTGCTCGGCAGTTATAACCGAGTCATAGCAACCGATCCAAATTACTACGGCTATTGGATATATCCCACCACCGATCTCCCCGAATACCGGGACCAGATCACGACTCCAAACAACGAGTTAATCCGCGATCATGTCGAAACCAAGCTCGCCCTTCAATGGGCTCGCAGCCATCCCGACACATGGTGGTATCTCGCCGAATCGCGGTTTCGCCGATCATTGACCCCATTCTTGCAACAGAAGGACCCCATGGTTTACCGAGTGGGCATGTTGATATCGTGGGGGCCCATTCTACTTCTCTTCGCCGTTGGCTTTTTTCCAACCGCAATGTATTTCCTAAGGACGAACAATCCGGGCTGGATCCTCCACCTGGGAGTGTTCCATTTTCTCTTGACCGCGCTGATTTTCTGGGGAGCATCGCGATTCCGTTTTCCGGTTGAAGGCTTGTGCATCATCCTGGCCAGCGCGAGTCTTATAGCACTTTGGCGTTCACGATCCATCTCTCAAAGAGCGCTTGCCGGTCTGAGCGGCTGAGGAGGGACGGATGACCGAATTACACAACTCCTCAACAACTGCTTCGGTCATGACCGATCGCAGTTGCCGGTCTGCAGACCGTAACGAAACAGCCTCGAGCAATTGGCTCTTGGCTCTCGCGGTGCTCAAGGATCGAACGGCCGCATGGCGAGCGTAATGTTCCGCTAACCGGCCTCGAGTGTTAATGCGAAGTTGAAGTACTGAGGCTATTGGGCACGATGCGAATCGTACAGTTTGTCAACAATCTCGATATGGGTGGACTGGAACGGCTGGCCGTCGATCTTGCGCGCTGCCAGCTTGCAGAGGGCCATTGGGCGGCGATCTATTGCCTTACCCACCCCGGCCGGCTTGCGGCAGAGGCAGCCGGAATGGGTATATCCGTGCATTCGTTTCAAAAGCCGCCCGGGCCGAACCTGAGCACCATTTTCGATATCGCTAAACAGTTACGGCGCGACCGGCCAGACGTTCTGCATGCGCATAACCACCTGGTCCACCACTACGGAGTTGCCGCCGCGCTGCTCGCCCGCGTTCCCGTGGTTGTCAATACCCGTCATCGTGCCGAACGCCGTCTCGTGAACGGCCCTCAATCATCGCAAATCACCACGGAATCCCCCGACAGGAAATCGGATTTGATCTTTCGTGCGACATTGCCGTGGGTAGGCAGCGTCGTCTTTATTTCCGATGCCACACGCCAGTTCTTTGTCCGTTACCGGGGAATTCCGGCCCGCAAGGCGCAGGTGATCCTGAACGGCGCAAATCTGGCCAAGTTCTTCAATGCGCCCGCGCATCCAGGGTCCGCTCCTCCACGCATACGGTTTGGAATCGCGGCTCGCATGGTCCCGGAGAAGGATCATTTCACGTTGCTCCGCGCATTTTCGACCGTTGCCGCCGAGTTGCCAACCGCTGAGTTGCACGTTGCCGGCGACGGACCTTTGCGGGATCGTCTCACCAGCTTTGCGCGGGAACTGCATCTCACCGATCGGGTAACCTTTCTCGGCGCGCTCTCCGACTCGCCCCAATTCATGAGCCAATTGGATATCTTTGTTCTGAGTTCCCTGAACGAAGGATTGCCCCTCGTGATCCTGGAAGCCATGGCTGCGGGCCTTCCCATAGTAGCTACCCGTGCGGGCGGAGTGGAGGAAGCGGCCATCGATGGTCACAACGCTTTTCTGACAGAACCCGGCGATGCAAACAGTCTCGCCCAGGCGATGATTCGTATGGCCCGAGTGCCGGATTTGGCGCGAATAGGCGCCCTGGGCCGGCAGATCGTCCAGGAGAAGTTTCGCATTGAGCAAACCTGGGAAAACTACTATAAGCTGTTTCTCTCGCTGGGCGCGAAGGCGTAGGCGACTCAAGGCCGCAAGTCAAAAACACATCTCCGAATCGATCCTGGTTGAGAAGGGGTACAGGCTGATTGCGTGCATTGTCCGTAGATCCGATTCGCGCCTTTTGAATGTTTCAATACTGGAGATCGCTAACTGGCGCCGCGGCTCGCTCGCGGAGTGCTCCTGTAAAGTCCCATGTAGTCCTCGGCCATGGCAAGCAAAGCATAACGCGAGTGGAAAGCGGTCTCCGCGCGCTTGGAGAATTCTTCTCTCTCGGCATCGTTGCTTGCCAGCCTTAGAATGGCCGCAGTCATCTCCGAGGGATCGCGCGCCGACACCGCAATCCCAGCCTTCGTAAGTCGCACCACTTCCGCCATTCCCCCAACGCTAGTTACGATTGCCGGAAGCCCGAGTGAGAAGGCTTGCAGGAGCGAGATGGGCAATCCCTCCGACTTCGACGACATAATGAAGGCGTCGGCTGCTGAGAAAAAGGGCGCGACGTCGAGTTGCTGGCCCCAGAACCTTACGCTCCCTGCAATACTCAACTCCGTGGCCAGGCTCTCAAGCTTCGTGCGCTCGTTGCCATCGCCCACCATCCAAAGCCGCAGATCCGGCCTTGATGAAAGCGCGTCGCGAAAAGCCTTCAAGAGCAGTCCGAGATTCTTCACCGGCGCCAGCCGGCCAAGATACATCAGGGTGAATCCGCTCTTCTCAGGCAGCTGCTCTTTCGCCACTCGCGACACTTGAGCGATGCCGTTATAAATGCGCACAATCTTTCGCGTCTGTCTGGGGTGTGCTTCCTTCAGGTGATTCGCAGTAGAATCGCAAACGCCAACGATCCAGTCACAGAACTCAGCAGCGGCCGCATACTTCAACTCCCTGACTAACTTGCGCGGCCGCGCCACCAAACCATGCCGCGTCGATACGATGCAGGGAACGCCTGCCAATCTGGCCGGCATAGCTGCATAAAACGTCGGCGTCGCGTTGTGCAAATGCACTGCGTCGGGGCACGACTCTTTGAATATGCGGAAGAAGTTCCGCCAACCGCCCCCAAGGCGTCGGCCCAGATTTGCCTGTATGGCAAAGCCTTCATCCCGCATCATTTCACCCAGTGCGCCCAAAGCCCCAAGCGCATAGATGCGGGGGGCATTCCCCTGGTCCCGTTGGAGCCGGCACAACTGCGATACCAGCGTCTCGGCGCCGCCCACCTCCATGCAGTCGACGACGTGTGCAATCTTCATCCAGGTTCCCTATGTTCCCGGCATCGCCTTCTGGGCCAGGTTTCATTCCCGAGCGTACAGGCAAACCTGTTCGATCTCTTGAATCAGTGCATCAGGTTCAAGATTCGGAGCATGACATACATCACAATTACCATCAAAATCGCCAATCCGCCAGAATTCAGAAATACCTTCGGAAGGGGCAAACGGGAAGCGATCATCCCTCGCTGCAGACCCATCTCAAAGACAACCTCCACCATGCCACCCAGCAGGAACAAGGTCAGTACAAAGGCGCGCGACAGGAACCAGGCCGCTATGATAAAGCCTGTAAGCGACAGAACCAGCAAGCGGCCCATCCGGTTCAAATCGGCCTTGTCGATGTATTCATTTTCAACTCTCTCCGTCGGGAAGAATCCTTCCTCGGGTTCGATCGGGACTCCCTCGCGTACCCTTTCCGGAGAGGCAATGACCAGCACGTTCCTCATCGTCGGAAACAGGAATAGAGACCAGAAGTATAATCCGAAAAAACCGAGTTCCGCTGCGCAAACAACGATTGAATTGTGCGCGGTATTGTCGGCATTGCTCATCATGTTTCCGAAGCCCACTCCGAACAGAGGCTGAGCCTTGAACATTTGCATTCCTTCGCCCCAAAGAATTGTCCGGTCTTGTCCCGCGCTGGCAGAAATCGCTCGTCCGCCTGTGAATTGAAGTGCGAGTGCTCCAGCCAACAGCCCCCCCGCCAACAGAGTTGCAGGGACCGTCCCAATACGGCGTCGAGCGGCAACCAGCAGGATCCCCAGCAAGGCCAGGATGCCGCCGCGCGAATGCGTGAGAAATGCCCCAACCAACAATGCGAATACCGGCAGGATCACGCACACAAAGTTCGGCAAGCCTTTCTTGGGCCGCCAAAAGACGAAGATCAAAGGAACCGTGCAGGCAATCACCTGAGCAAAGTCGTTCGGATCGTTGATCATTCCCTGACCCTTGAGTCGGAGGATCACCTCTCCGTTGTCGTTTGCCTGTGCAATGGCATAGTCGCTCGCGCCGGTTGGTGACGCAAGAACTGCATCCGGGGACTCCTGCGATAATTCAATGGACCCGCGCGCGATCACAAACAGGCAAACGAACAACATTGCTACGATGAGAATCTTCAACTTCTTCATCGAATCGCAGTAGAGGCACACCAGAAAATATCCAAATGCATTCGGAATAAACAGCAGGAATGCCTGAACGGCTCCGCCGGCCCAGCGCAGGGAAACCAGCGACGATATCCCTACTGTCAGCGCCAGCCCGATCAGGGCAAGAGCCTGCGGTGTCCTTCGAATGCTCGATCGCATCAGCCTCGGCAGTGAGATTGTCATTACCAGTGCCGCAATAATGACCTGAACATGAGCAACTGCGAGCGGCCCGAAGATAGTGGGCGGCGAGAGGTAATACGTTACGAAATATAGAATGCTTAGAGCGAAGCCCATTTTGAGCGGTCTTGGAAGCTGATGCAGCCATAATCAGGATAACCTAAGGGACTGCGGCTATCCGGAATTCGAGCACCCCTAAGGTGTGAACAGGCCTGCAACCTGAAGGGAGATTCGCGTCTTGCTTCTTGCAAGGCTAATAGATACCCTCGAACTGGCCGGGCGGCTGTAAACCTCCTCAGCGCATCGTGGAAGATAAGGCCTAAGCAGACGGCTTTAGATCGGATTGACGGTAATGAGAACTGGTAGCCAGGAACCGGCTTTCAACCAGGTGCCACATCATTATCGATGCGAGAGCTACGAAAGAAAGGCTCAGCAGAAAGAAAACAACCGGGTTGAGCCTTGGGAGTCCTAACGCTATCATCACCTGCAACACCGGCCAATGGACGATATATACACCGTAGGAGAAGTCTCCGTGCTTTGAAAAGTTTCCGAAATAGCGCCAGAAACCAAACAGGAAGACCACTCCCGATATCCAAAACACGTCCAGGAATTTTCCATTCCACCAGTGGTCGAGCAGGAACAGAAATCCCGTTATGCAGGAAATGCTCAGGAAATGCTGTCTCAGCTTATCGAAATACAATAGAAGCAATATGCCCGCGCAGAAATACAAGAGCTGTCCTGGAAACTGCACCTCCAGTTCCGTATAGATGCTGCGCGAATTGCTCATTGAAAGGGCGCCGCGAGTTTCGATGAAGGCAACGAGATGAAACCCATACCTCCAGATGCATGAAACACAGAATAACGTCCCAATAACTTTCCTGGTTCCAAATCGGGCGCAGAGCAGGTATATCACAGGAACAAACAGATAAAAGACAACTTCAATCTTTAATGTCCATAGCGCGCCATCGACGGCAGATATGCTATTCGACTGGAATACCCCGGGCAACGAGGGGGCAAGGAAGTTGAGAAAGATGAGATTCGCGCCAAGGTACTTCCAGAATCCGGCCGCTGCGAAATACTGTAATGGGTGGAATGTACTTAAGGGGCATAGCCCGAAAGCCGCTAATACGACGATGGTGAAGTAGGCTGGGTATATCCGCCTTACTCGCTTTTCAAGATAAGATGCAAGACGGGAAGTTCGCATATAGCTGCGATAAATGAGGAGTCCGCTAATTACAAAAAACGACTTGACTGCAAATTCCGGGGAAAGGTACGCGCTAAAGAAGGAAAATGCCGGAAGATTGGTCAATGCGGAGATATGAAACAGAAAAACGATGGATGCCAGAATCAGCCGAAGACAATCAAGGTTGTTCTTGTTGAAATCGGCATTGCCGCCCATCGTGGGGTCTCCTCAAGTCTTCGAAAAGTCAATTACAGTCGGCGCTGCCTTGGTGAAGTCATTCTCTATACTATAGCCCTGCCGGAATCCATGGAATTGAGATCCCAGCCCATTCCGGTATGATGAGTGCTTGAGCGGTCCTTGCAGCATGAACGGTGCCCGGCTCGGCTGCTGCTTGCCTTGATGCTGTGCAGGATTGGCACTTCGTCCCGTGAGGCAAAGCGAGCCTTCGCCTCGAGGAAGGCTGGAATGGATACTTACCTGGTAACTGGAGCTGCCGGCTTTATTGGCAGGTCGATCGCGGCGGAGCTGCTTGCTCGCGGCAAGCAAGTGCGCGGCATCGACAACTTTTCAACAGGAAAGCGCGCGAATCTCCACGGGTTGGAGTCGATGGAGTTCATCGAAGCGGATATAAACGACGCCGGGGCATTGGCCCACGCGTGCCGCGGCGTCAAGTGCATCTTTCACCAGGCCGCCATCCCCTCGGTTCCGCGCTCCATTGAAGATCCGGTGGGCTCAAATCGCGCCGGCATTTCGGGGACAGTTCAGTTGCTGGCTTCGGCAAAAAACGCAGGTGTTCAGCGGGTAGTTTTTGCAGGCTCCTCGTCGGTGTACGGCAATACTCTGACGCTGCCGAAAACCGAAGATATGACCCCAAGTCCCATCTCTCCGTATGCCGTCACCAAGCTTGCGGGGGAGTTATACATGAGGTGCTTTACCCAGGTCTATGGCTTGGAAACGGTAACACTACGCTATTTCAACGTGTTCGGCCCCTGCCAGGATCCGACGTCCCACTATTCCGGCGTGCTGGCCATTTTTGCGCTCAAGATGCTGGCGGGCGAGACCCCGACAATCTATGGAGACGGGGAACAGAGCCGTGACTTTACCTACATTCAAAACGTCGTCCACGCCAATCTGCTGGTCTCAGAGGCCGCCGCGGAAAACGTATCGGGCAAGGTATTCAATGTTGCCGTGGGCAAAAGTGTCACATTAAACGAGGCAGTCGAGATGCTGCGCCAGGTCACCGGGTATACAGGGGAAGTGCGGTATGCCAAGGAGCGGGGAGGCGACGTTAAGCATTCGCTCGCCGGCATCACCCTGGCAAAGCAGTGCTTCGGCTATGAGCCACAGGTCGAGTTCCGGGAGGGCCTGGAGCGCACCGTTGCCTGGTACAAAAGCACTGCCAAACCCGCGAATTATGCAACCCGCCCTGGCGATTAATCGTTGCCTATCAGACAGTAGGAATTGGACACATCGCTGAGGACGCCCCGGAAGGTCCGGGGGGTACTTTCGCCATTCCCACTTGATGACCAAAAAGGACCAGAGTGACCAATTTGTACCCTGAATTGTGCAAAACATTGCAGGCGCGTCCTCCGGAACGCTTAATTCCACAGCATTTACGGGGATTCTATTTGGCATTCAGATTGCAAGGTTACTTAGGTATTCCACGGAGAGTAACCGCGGAGGTGAGCGGCGACGCGGCCTTTTTTAGCGGGTTTGACGGTCTGCGCTGGCTTCGCGGGCTGGTTGAGCAACGCGGCCAATCGTCTTGCTCGATGGCAAGGAACGGTGTGTTGAAATGGTGCGCATGACGCTAGACTCTGCTGCAGCAAATGACCGGCGTGGAAGACAACGATTCAGCATCACCGCGCCCCTCACCGTAATGCTCGCCGGACGAGAGATTCCAGCCTATACCCGCGACCTGAGCAATCACGGCGCATATTTCTATCTTTCCATGGCAGACAGCAGCCTGCTGGATCACGATTTCGAGTTTGTAGTGGAGCTGCCGCCGGAGATTACACTTTCATCCTGCTGCTTTATCCGATGTCGCGGCCGTGCCGTTCGCACCGAAAATGCTCAGAACGATTTGGTCGGAATGGCGGTCGAGATACTCGATTATTCGATACTCAGGGAACCGGTCGTCACCAACTAAAGCTTTCGCATCCCCAGTACGCGATGGTCGATGAGCCAGCTCTTCAGCACATACACCAGCTTGTTGTTACCCAGCGGATCGGTCGGCATCAGGAAGAAGCCTGGATCGATAAGGTACCGCATCGAGTTGTGAACGATCCCCTCCATAATCTCACCATCGAGGAACTGGACCCGCACCCATATCCCATGCACAATGGGCGCCCGTGCATGAAACTGCAGAGGCTTGTGCTCTGGATCTCCTTCAAAGCTGTTGACGTAGAAGACAGCCTTGACTTCTCTGGTCGGGATTTCCTCGACCCGATCCGATTCCAGCCGCCGTATCCGAAAGGTCTCGGGCGCGGTGCGCGGGGCGTTGCTC
>Ga0302194_10001807_pt1 | contig 13575 bp, 9 predicted proteins | sample II_Bog_N1_1_FD_200227 | JGI IMG/M metagenome (GOLD analysis project Ga0302194, IMG submission 200227) | Peat permafrost microbial communities from Stordalen Mire near Abisko, Sweden - II_Bog_N1_1 | ecosystem: Environmental > Terrestrial > Soil > Wetlands > Peat | place: Sweden: Abisko, Stordalen...
TAACAAAATGAATCATTTTGCAATGAAATCTAAATTATATCTTGCTGCTATTAAAGCTGCTTTCAAAGAACTATGTCAAATTAAAAATTGTCACAACCCGCTTGAGGCTTCTGCGTAACATGAGATATTAAGAATTATTTAGGTTAGCCTTCAGCACCATCTTTTTCAATGCTTCAATCCATTTACCATTACCATTTAGGCTTTCTACAAGGGTTACTTTTTCGCCACCGTGTTTCTTAAAAATTTCATCGTACTCGGTTCCAATTTCGTAAAGGGTTTCCAAACAATCGGCAACAAAGGCAGGAGAAAAAATCAATAATTTCTTTTTACCTTCTTTGGCTTTTTGCTCAACTACTTTGTCACTATAAGGCTTTATCCACTTATCATCCAAACGCGACTGGAAAGTTGTTTCGTATTTACCTTCTGGAATATTTAATTTTTTAACTAACTGACGTGTTGTTTCAAAACAATTCGCTCTGTAACAATACTGATTATTCTTTGTAATCTTATCGCAGCAATTACTCAATCGGCAAGTATCACCACCATAATGTACAGAGCCTTTCATAATGTGCCTTTCGGGCAAACCATGATAAGAGAAAATGATATGGTCATATACGTTCCATCCATTCTCTCCCCCTTCGGGGGAGTTGGAGGGGGCTTTATACTTTTGGGCAACTTCCACGCAAGCATCAATAAAATCAGGATTATCATAAAATTTTGAAATCACTTCAAACGATGGTGTAACTTCCCACTTTTGCAACAGTCGTATAGCCTCTGCTATTGAAGAGCCCGTGCTGGATGAAGCATACTGAGGATATAGCGGAATCATAATTATTTTATCAACTTTTGCTTCGCGCAACTTATTTAACGCTGACTCTAAACTCGGCTGCTGATAGCGCATGCCCAGTTCCACTATATAATCGTCACCTAAGGATTGCTGCAATAATTCTTTTTGTTTAATGCTGTTAACCAATAGGGGTGAACCTTCTTTCGTCCACACTTTTTCGTACAATTTTGCTGATTTGGATGCGCGAAACGGAACAATAATTCCATTTACCAAAATAAATCTGCCTACAGGATGTATATCAATAACTCTTGGGTCATTCAAAAACTGAGTTAAATATTTTCTTACGTCCGATGTTTTTGGACTGTCGGGTGTGCCAAGATTGATGAGGAGTACGCCGGTAAGCCCCACCCTACCTCCCCGAAGGGGAGGAGATGGATGTGTTGCATTTATAGTTTCCATTAATTTATAAGTATTTGTTCCTCTCCCCTTCGGGGAGAGATAGAGAGGGGCTTCTGCCTACATATTCAACATCCTTTTTCCGGTTGCATCAAGGCAGGCTTCTTTCATCGCTTCGCTATAGGTAGGATGCGCATGACTCATACGCGATATATCTTCGGCACTTGCGCGATATTCCATAGCTACAACTGCTTCAGCTATCATATCTGCACAGCGGGGTCCAATCATGTGAACACCTAATATTTCGTCTGTAACTTCATCTGCCAATACTTTAACAAATCCATCAATATCCATTGAAGCGCGGGCTCTTCCGCTTGCTTTAAATGGGAAATTTCCAACTTTGTATTTTTTCCCTTGTTCTTTCAGTTGTTCCTCAGTATAACCAACAGCAGCTACTTCGGGCCAAGTGTAAACCACTCCCGGAATTAGGTTGTAATTGATATGAGGTTTTTGTCCCGCCATTGTTTCAGCAACAAATACTCCTTCTTCTTCTGCTTTGTGCGCCAGCATTGCACCTTTCACCACATCGCCAATTGCATAAATTCCTGCAACATTGGTTTGCAAATGGTCATCTGTTTCTACTTTTCCTCTATTATCCACTTTTACTCCGACTTTGTCCAAACCAAGATTATCAGTATAAGGACGACGTCCGACAGATACTAAACAATAATCGCCTTTCAGTTCAATCATTTCTCCTTTTGAATTTTCTGCGGTTACAGTTACCTCTTTCCCTTTGGCTTTTGCACTTGTAACTTTGTGATTGAAATAAAATTCAAAGCCTAATTTTTTCAACACTTTTTGTAATTCCTTGCCCAATGCTCCATCCATCGTACTGATGATTCCACCAGTAAATTCAACAACGGAAACTTTGGCTCCCAAACGTGCATAAACAGAGCCTAATTCAAGCCCAATCACACCACCGCCAATAATAATCAGGTGTTTGGGTATTTCTGTCAGTTCCAACGCTTCGGTAGAAGTAATGATGCGTTTTTTATCAATTTCAATTCCGGGTAATGAAGATGGTTTAGAACCCGTAGCAATAATTGTTTTAACGGTTTCTATCTGTATTTTTTTACCATCATCTCCTGCAATTTCAATGGTATTTTTATCTATAAACGAGCCGTGTCCTGTGAACACCGTTATCTTATTTTTTTTCATCAGAAAATTAATTCCGTCGGTTGTTTGCTTTACTACAGAAGCTTTACGGGCAATCATCTGCTTTAAATTCACCTTTACATCTTTTACATCAATACCATGTTCAGTAAACGTGTGTGTGGCGTTATAAAAATGTTCTGATGAGTCCAGCAATGCTTTGGATGGAATACAACCTACATTTAAACACGTCCCGCCAAGCACGCTGTATCGCTCTATAATTGCAGTTTTCATTCCTAATTGAGCGCATCGTATGGCTGCAATATACCCTCCGGGACCTGAACCGATAACGGTAACATCAAATTTTTCCATTTTATTTTGTGTTAAAATTTTTTATTCAATACGAACAAATGTACTATTTTTTGATAATCTTAAAACGAATCATAAAGGAATAAATTAATAGCAACAGTGAAGAGTAAAGAGCTAAGCGGGCAATGTAATCACCATGCTTTGTATAAAACGTTTGGGTATTGTTAAGTTCAATTTTTTGAGCTATAACGGCTGGTTGCCACCATTTTGTAGCCTGCAGCAGTTCACCTTTAGGAGTTATAAAACATGAAATGCCGGTGTTAGCTGAGCGCGCAATCCACTTACGTGTTTCAATGGCACGTAAAGCCCCATATTTTAAATGTTGTTTGTACCCCGGTGTGTCGCCCCACCAGCCATCGTTGGTAATGATGGAAATAAATTGTGCTCCCTTGTTAATATAAGCACTCACAAATTCCCCATAAATACTTTCATAACAAATAACAGGTGCTGTTTTTGTTTTTCCGCCGGGAGAAACAAATACTGTTCTTTCCTCTTGCGAACCCAAACTGCCGGACGTTCCACCCAAATCAATTGCGAAGTTTTCAAAATACTTGAAGATAAACGGAAAAGGCATTTTTTCCACTCCGGGTACTAATCTTGATTTATGATAAATTTGAATAAACCTGCTGCTATCGAGTTGAAGAGCAGTATTGTAATTATCATAATATTCCTCAACACCATCAAATTTGCGAGCCGTTGCTGAAGGTGTTTCTTCCGGTTTGTATCGTTTAACAGTGCTTGCACCAACAATTATTTTTAACTGAGGATACCTTTTCAAATACGTTTGTAATTGCCGAATACTTTCACTTTGATAAATTTCATTCTCCCAAATGTATTCCGTCAGCGCGGTTTCCGGAAACAATAAATAATCGGTAGTAGCGTCCACCTTTTTATCAGCTAAATCCAACATTCGTTTTATCTGGTTATATGTGTTTCCATCAAATTTTTCGTTGTAGGGGTCTATATTAGGTTGCACCGCCACAATGTTACAGGTTGATGTTGCTGTTCCATTAACAGGAATAAAATAAGATAAGCCTATAGGGATAATTACCAAACTCAACACTACAACCAAACTTTCAACTTTCAACTTTGAACTCTGAACTTTAAAAATCATTACATTTAGAACCAACACCCACAAGCATCCGCCAAAAGCTCCGGTGTATTCATACCATTGAATCCAACCAGTATCATTTGCAAAAACATTTCCTAAATTCAACCAGGGATAGGTTAAATCCCAGTCTAGATGAAGGAATTCAAATGTAATCCAAAAACATATAAATGCAACATATCCCCACTTCTCTCCTACCCTTTTCTTTACATTGTGAAATGCTACAAAAGTTATTGTCATTAATAAGGCATTGCAAAGTATTGCCATTGCAGCTCCTCCAAACGATGCATTCTTAATCCACCAGGTGGTAATGATGTTCCAGACTAAAAAGGTAAGATAACTACAAGTGATGAGTGTAAGTGATTTATAGCGTTCAGGGGCAATGTAAATAGCATTTTCAACTATTAAAAGAGGAACAAATGCAACAAATATCAAAAGAGTAAACCCATTGGGAAACCATGCAAATGCAAGTAACAAACCGCTTAATAATGAAAGTAAAAAAAGTTGGTATGTTTTCACAGTTTAAAAAATTATCGGTAAAGATAGAAAACCTTTTAGCGTCTGATAGATGTAGTAAAAAAAATAACAGAACAAGACGACACAGATTTGATGAAAAAAATGAGATTTTAATGTGTGTTCATGCTGATAAAACTACCGTCAGCTCTTCTGCAAACAAATAAACTCATATTTTTTGTTTTGGAACTAGTTTAGGTTAAATTTGTCGCTTCATTAAAAAATGAAAGAATCATATTTTACAAAAATCTGCGTCTCACTCCTTCTCTAAATGATAGGCGATTATGGGATAATACTATCTACACATGAAAATATCATACAACTGGCTTAAACAATACATTTTATTAGACGAAAAACCTCTAGACATTCCTGCCGAAGAAGCTGGAAAATTGCTTACCGATTGCGGACTTGAAGTTGAAAGTATAGAACAACTGGAAAGTATTAAAGGAGGTTTACGAGGCATTGTGGTAGGTGAAGTAAAAACAAAAGAGAAACATCCGGATGCCGACAAACTCAGTATTACTACTGTTGATATTGGCACTGGAACATTACTGAATATTGTATGTGGTGCACCAAATGTTGCTGCAGGACAAAAAGTATTGGTGGCTACAATAGGAGCAAAATTATATCCTATAACAGGTGAACCATTTGAAATAAAAAAGTCGAAAATACGCGGACAGGTTTCTGAAGGGATGATCTGTGCTGAAGATGAAATTGGTTTAGGTACTTCACACGAAGGCATTCTCATTCTTGATGCCGCTGCTATAGTTGGAATTTCTGCAAAAGAATATTTCTCAACTCAAAAAGGAGGAAATAAAGTTGAATCGGATGAAGTGTTTGAAATAGGTTTGACTCCTAACCGCGCTGACGCCGCTTCGCATGTAGGCGTTGCCAGAGATTTGGTTGCTGTTATAAATTGTAAAAATTTGGTAATGCGTCAAGATGAAAATAAAAATGCTGTATTAACGCTACCTTATGTAAATTCATTTAAAGCAGATAACAACAAATTGCACATCGATGTAACAGTTGAAGATTCCGTTGCTTGTCCGCGATATTCCGGACTTACCATTTCAAATGTAAAAGTTGCTGAATCTCCGGAATGGCTTAAAAACAAACTGAAAGCAATTAATGTTCGCCCGATAAATAACATAGTTGATATTACCAATTTTGTTCTTCATGAGTTGGGACAACCAATGCACGCCTTTGATGCCGATAAAATAAAGGGCAACAAAATAATCGTAAAAAAGATACCGAGCAAAACTAAATTCATTACGCTTGATGGTATAGAAAGAGAACTATCATCAGAAGATTTAATGATTTGCAATGCCGAAGAACCTATGTGTATTGCAGGCGTATTTGGTGGAAAATATTCCGGCGTAAGCGATTCAACAACAACTATATTTTTAGAAAGCGCCTATTTCAATGCAACCTCTATCCGTAAATCATCCAAACGACACAGTTTAAAAACAGATGCTTCGTTTCGTTATGAGAGAGGTACAGATCCAAATATTACAGTTTATGCATTAAAACGGGCAGCTCTTTTAATTAAACAAATTGCAGGTGGAGAAATATCTTCAGAAATTGTTGATGTGTATGCTAACAAAATTGAAAACGCTAAAGTGTCATTTTCATTCTCAAAATGTGACAACCTGATTGGTAAACATCTTGAATTGAAAATTGTTAAAAATATTTTAAAATCGCTTGAAATTGAAATTGAACACGAAGGAAATGATGCGTTATTATTGTCGGTTCCGCCATTCAAAGTTGACGTGCACCGAGAGCAAGATGTGATTGAAGAATTGCTGCGCATATATGGATACAATAATGTTGAAATTCCAACAGTATTGAATTCATCTATTCAATACGCCGAAAAACCGGATAAAGAAAAAGCACAAAACATTGTTTCGGAATTATTAACAAACAATGGCTTTTCGGAGATTATGTGTTTGTCGTTAACCAAAAGTGATTATTCAACTAAATTATCATCTTTAAATACAGAAAGGAACGTTAAGATGATGAATCCCCTGAGCAGCGATTTGGATGTAATGCGCCAAACGCTTTTGTTTAGCGGATTAGAAGCTGTTGCTTATAATCAGAATCGCAAAAATGCAGATTTAAAATTGTATGAATTCGGCAAAACATATCAGGCAATTAAAAATGGTGAACAAACAAAATACATCGAATCAAAATATATATCGCTTTTTATTACAGGGCGTAAAACTAAAGAAAGCTGGAACGCCGACAATGATCAAGTGGACTTTTATACCGTTAAGGGCATTGTAAATGCTGTATTTGAACGTTTAGGCATTTCAAATATAAAACTTCAGGAACTGAACAGCGAAGTCTTTTCATTTGGTTTAACTTACACCTTAAACAAAAAAACGATAGTAGAATTTGGAGCTGTTGCAAAATCAGTATTGAAACTCATGGACATAAAACAAGAAGTGTATTATGCCGAATTTAACTGGGATGTGATACTTGAAGCTATAAAAAAAACAAATGTGATATATTCTGAACTACCCAAGTTTCCTGAAGTGAGAAGAGATTTGGCATTACTGATAGATAAATTTGTAAAATTTGAACAACTGGAACAACTGGCATACCAATCAGAAAAAACTCTTTTAAAACATGTGAATTTGTTTGATATTTATGAAGGTGATAAATTACCTGAAGGCAAAAAATCCTATGCATTAAGCTTTATTTTACAAGATGTAAACGCAACGCTTACCGATGCACAAATTGAAAAAATTATGACAAAGCTTATGAATACCTATCAGGAAAAAGCCGGAGCAGAAATAAGATAATACAATAAAAATGGAATTAACAAGTTTTAGATTAACATTGGCTCATAAAATTTAAATAATGGATGATCTGAAACTATTTATCCAAAATGAAATTGTAACCATCGCTTTTAAAAAAGCAGCTTTTGATGATTCGTTAATAAGCTCCAAACTGCTTGACTCTATTACTCTTGTAGAATTATTAATAGCCATTGAAGAACATATAGGCAAACAAATTCCTCAGCATCTCATCAATGACGATAATTTTGAAAGCATTGATAAAATTATCGAAACAATTAAAAAAATATAGATTGTACAATGAGGGCGTTTATCATAAGTTGTATGCTTCCCCTTGTTATTGCCGTTTTTTTATTGCTAAAAATAGCAGCCTCTCCCAAAACAAACGAATTGTTATTTACCAAAAAAGCTCCTGTTGCGGATGCTATTCCGAGTAAAGTTTATATTACAAATTTCGCGGAAAACGCCCCTTCTTATCAGGATTGGTTTTTGAAAAGCAACAAAAATGCTGACGTTATTTTTTTACTTGGTTCATCAGAACTTACAAACGATACCTACAAAAGCGTTTCTTACAATTTCATCAGTCAACATTTTACAACCAAAGTTTATGCTGTTGGATGTGCGGGTAATCAATGCTTCTCCATCTATTCGCAATTACTGGCAAATGAAGAACGATTAAAAAACGCACCAATTGTAATCATTCTTTCTCCATTGTGGTTTCAGTCTACCTATGCACAAGGAACCAATCCCAATTGCTTTTTACAGTACACTACCGAAAAATATTTGAATAAAATCATACATAACGATTCAATGGAGGAGTTTAAAAAATATGAATTTCAACGCATTTCAGATTTTTATGCAACGTATACGTCTCCAACTATAGGTATGAGAAACGCTTATATTTTAAATTCGTGTTCAAAAAACTACTTTAGTAAACTTTTTTATTCTCCGGTTATATTTGCAAATACTGTATTGATGTATTGTAACTCCTTTATTACAAACAGCAAATCGAATTTTTTAGAAAAAAATTCCTCCGTATTTAAAAGATCTCCAATTGTTCAGGATTCCGTTTACATCAATTGGGATAGTTTATTTACTGTATCTAAAAATGAAGCGCTAAAAAAATCAACTAATAATAATTGGTATGTAAATGATGATTATTTTAACAAATATGTAAATGGAGAACATAAAACCATTGCAATAGTTGATGATAATGACAATCAGGAGTTAAAAGATTTTGAAATGCTATTACAACTGGTATATGAGAAAAAAGCAAATGCAAGTTTTTTGATTTTACCAATGAATCCTTATTGTTATAATACATTAAAAGAACTCACGCCACTTGTTTCAACACTTGATAAAAAAATAAAAGATAAACATTTTAAATGTTTAAATATGTGGGTTACCGATTCAGCCAAATTTGAAAAAGGAATTTTAACTGATATTATGCATCCCGGTGAATACGGATGGTACAAAATTGATAAATTTATTATTGATACATATTCACTGAATAAATATAACCATGAATAAATCATTGTTCCGCACTTTTTTAATTAATACTGTAGTTTACACATTAATCATCTTCAGTTTATATTTTTTATATTCCCGATTCAATACGCATCCTAATAATACAGGTTCTTCCGTTAAATTTATTTACCAACAATTTTAATTATGCTTCCATTTAATACCTACGAGTTTTTTATTATTATGGGTATGTTTATCTTGGTAATTGCAGGAACCAAATTTATATTGCCCGTAAATTATTACAAGTATGTGTTAGCTCTTTTAAATTTTATGTTCCTTACTATTGTTTATCCTCAAACCTGCCAGTTTTTAGCATTAATATTATTTTCATACCTGCTTACTTACTTCGTTTCTGAACGGGTTAAGTTTAATAAAAAAATATGGGGAATTATTTTACTGCTTATCCCAATGTTGCTGGTAAAATTTAACATCAAAGTTCATTATTACCCCTATAGATTAAATGATATTATTTCTTTTGCAGGATTGTCTTACGCAAGCTTTCGGATAATGAGTTATTACATGGACAAAGCTCCCAATGAAAAAATGACTGATATTGTTTCGTATTTTAACTTTCTGGCGTTTACTCCCACATTGTTAATGGGACCTATAGATAAGTTCTCTCATTTTTATGAGTCGCAAAGCAATGGATTCAAAAATATGAATTCTGAAAATTATATCATTGGCTGGAACTCGCTTGTTAAGGGCATTGCCTTTAAATTTGTTATTGCCGAAATCATTGACAGATACTGGCTTAATACTTACCCGCAAGAAAGCAAAGAATTATTAGCAATGGCAAATAACATGTATGCGTATTATTTTTATTTATTTTTTGATTTTGCGGGATACTCCTGCATGGCTTTGGGCATAGGTAAAATGATGGGTATTGATGTGCCTGTAAATTTTACAAATCCTTTTGTTGCCATTAATCCACAAGATTTCTGGAGACGCTTTCACATTACTTTAGGCAATTGGTTAAAAGATTATTTTTTCAATCCATTGTTTCTTTTTTTTAGCAGAAAAAACTCTTTAAAACAATATCCTTTAACTCGTCAAAATACAGCTCTTATCCTCACCTTTACACTAATGGGCTGCTGGAACGGATTTCAGATACATTACATTTTAAGTGGTTTTTTATTCGGAGTATATTCTGCTGTTCACAATACTTATGTGGCAACGTGTAAAAAAAAAGGAAGAGACATTGTGTTTGGCAATATGAATCCGGCAATTGTAAAATACCTCAGCATATTTATTATGTTTAATTTGGTAGCATTCGCCATGTATATATTTAGTGGCAGGTACCCTTTTAGATTGCACCTATGAAATATGATTTTCTGCTAAAACAATTTTCGGAAACGGAAATAAACAACACCAACATTGCTATCGCCGGCAGCGATAAAGATATTGACTGGAAGGAACTGAAAAATAATGCAGAGCAATTAAAAACGGTATTTGATAAAATTTCTATTCCACAAGGACATCCCATTATTATTTATGGTCATAAAGAAGTATTATTCCCAATAAGTATTCTTACATGTATTCATGCAGGCATCACCTACATACCTATTGACAAGGTTTATCCCATTGACAGAATAAAAAATATTATTGAAAAAACAGGTTCTCAAATTATAATTAACTGTTCAGACGACGAAACTATAAATACTGAATTTGCAATTGTAATTAATAAAAAGCTGGAAGTATTAACCCTTTCAACTCCTGATTACAAAGGAAAAACGTACGCTATAAAAAATGACATTCTTCAGTACATTATGTTTACTTCCGGCTCAACAGGAGAACCCAAAGGAGTACAAATTGCATACAGTTCCATTACAGCGTTTGTTAAATGGGCAATAAAAAAATTCGGAGTGACGAGTGAAGATGTAATTCTTAATCAGGCATTGTTTACCTTCGACCTTTCAATGTGGGATTTACTCAACACCCTCGCACATGGAGCAACGCTAGTACTCACATCATCAGAACTAATAAAACATCAGGAAGCCTTCATTGAGCGCATCATTCATTACAAATGTACATTGTGGACATCCACTCCTTCCTTTGTATATCTATTTTTCAGAAATTCAACATTTAATTCCAATCACTTAACGTCCTTAAAAGCATTTTATTTAATGGGAGAAGAATTGCCCGCCGGCACTTGCAAATTTTTAAAATCGAAATTTGAAAATATTAAAATAATTAATGCTTATGGTCCAACCGAAACAACCATCATTACAACACTTGTAGAAATAGATGATGCGATATTAAATACTTATTCTTCGCTACCTATCGGTTATGCAATGCCCGAAAGTGAGCTGATGATTGATAAGACAAATCCTGATGACAACGAAGGGGAACTATTAATAGCGGGCGATCATGTGTCAGTTGGTTATTTCAAAAACGAAGAGCTTAATAAACAAAAATTTTTTACTCACAATACTAAACGTGGATTCAGAAGTGGCGATATTGTTTACGTTGAAGATGGTATGTTTTTTTACAAAGGCAGAAATGATGATCAGATTAAAATGCACGGCTTTAGAATTGAACTGGATGAAATAAGCAATGTGCTTTGCAAAAACGAATTAATTATTGATGCAGTAACAATTCCCTTAAAGAGGAATAATGAAGTAAAAAAAATTATCAGTTTTGTAATTGTTAAAATAACGATTAACCCCGAACAATTAATTGAACAGCTCTTTTTTTCCCTTTCAACATCACTGCCAAATTATATGATTCCGGGCGATATAGTAATAGTTAAAGAATTTCCTTACAACGCCAGCCATAAAATTGATAAAGCAAAACTGGCGAGTGATTATATTTTTTCACAAACATCCTAACACAATAAGTTCACCATAAAAACATGAAAAAGTTTTCCGTTAAACGTTGTGTTCTCTGAATCTCTGTATTGAAAATGATAAACATACCTATCTTTATGTAATGTATTTACGGTTGATTGTACTCTTCATTTTTTTATTAATAGGTCCTATTATACAGGCGCAGGAAAGTTTTACATTAAATATTCAATCCATAAATTCTCCTGCCTTATTAAAATCCATTTCTTTTAAAACTTCTTTTTTATCAGCCATTGATCGTGATAAAGAATTGCAAAATGTATTGTTCAAATGTTATGACAATGCTTATTTAACTGCCACTTACGACAGCATTATCGGCGATTCATTAATGTTAACAGCCTATTTAAGTTTTGGTAATCAATACAAATGGGCATCCATTAAAAAAGGAAATGCGGACGAAGGTGTATTAAATGAAATTGGTTTCAGAGAAAATAGTTATAACAACAAGCCTGTTTATTTTATAGAAGTGAAACGTTTAGAAGAAAAACTAATTACCTATTATGAAAACAATGGATTTCCGTTTGCCGCTGTAATGCTTGATAGTATTATTATTTCCGATTCCATTATTTCAGCACAACTTAAAGTAACAAAAAATAAAGAAGTAAAAATAGATAGTGTTATAATTAAAGGAAGTGCAAAAATTAATGCCGCCTTCATCTATAGTTATCTGGGAATAAAGCCGGGGAGCTTGTATGATGAATCTAAATTAAAAAAAATAAATTCACGCATCTCCGAATTACAGTTTGTGCGTTCAAAAGCCCCGTCAACAATAAAATTTACAGATAAGTATAGCAAATTGATTTTGAATCTCGAAAACAAAAAGTCCAGTCAGTTTGATGGAATAGTTGGATTTTTACCGAATAGTCAAACAGGTAAAACAGTAATTACCGGAACCGTTCATTTAATGTTACAAAACGGATTGTTGGGCAGAGGGGAATTAATAGACGTTAACTGGCAACGCCTGCAGGCACAAACGCAAGATTTAAAACTTCATTTGGTTTATCCTTTTTTACTCAATACACCTTTTGGTATTGATTATAATTTTGAAATTTATAAAAAAGATACTTCGTTTGATTATGTTAATAATAACATCGGGCTTCAATATTTGTTGACGGGCGGAAATTATTTTAAAATTTTTTATAATAATAAAGTTTCATCCGTTCTCTCAACAAGTGGTTTGGAATACATTACCACACTGCCTCCGTATGCCGATATAACAACCAATATGTATGGGTTAGGTTTAAAGTATGAAAAATTAGATTACCGTTTTAATCCCAGAAAAGGATTTTCTGTTTTGACAAGTGTTAGTGTTGGAAGCAAAATCATACATAAAAATTCAAATATAAATCCTGTTGTGTATAATGGACTTAGTTTAACTTCTACGCAATACAATGCCGACTTTGACGGAAGTGTTTTTATTCCGGTAAAAAGCAGAAGCACCATTAAAGTTGGAATGAAATCGGCCATTTTACAAGGCAAAAGTATTTTTCAGAATGACTTATTTCGTATAGGTGGACTCAATACCCTACGAGGTTTTAACGAACAATCCATTTACGCATCGGCATATTCCATTTTTACGCTGGAGTACCGTTTAATATTAGAACAAAATTCCTATTTGTTTTTATTTGCAGATGGAGCATATTATCAGGATTATAGCACTTCGCAGCACGTAGCGGACACTCCTTTTGGATTCGGGCCGGGAATAAGTTTTGAAACCAAAGCAGGAATATTTTCACTTACTTACGCATTGGGTAAACAGTTTAATAATCCCATCGAATTGGGCAGCGGCAAGATTCACTTTGGTGTAGTTAGCCATTTTTAGCATCCTTTTTATTCTTAAATTAGCTATTCATTAAAACAACTATTAAGCTCTTATAGGTGCTATTTCAGCTGCAAGGTATTGATGAATAGGAGTTAGTAAATAATTTGTTAGTGATAATATCAATATAGGCAACAATTTATACCAAAGTGAAAAAATAATTAGTCCAATATTTGCGTATTAAATTTTTTGTTTCTACCTTTGGACTAAACATTAAATCACTATATATGTCCTCACCAAAATCAATACAAGTAAAGGAATCAGTT
>Ga0302194_10001809_pt1 | contig 13572 bp, 11 predicted proteins | sample II_Bog_N1_1_FD_200227 | JGI IMG/M metagenome (GOLD analysis project Ga0302194, IMG submission 200227) | Peat permafrost microbial communities from Stordalen Mire near Abisko, Sweden - II_Bog_N1_1 | ecosystem: Environmental > Terrestrial > Soil > Wetlands > Peat | place: Sweden: Abisko...
TCAAGTCCTTTAACCTTATCGTCTGTGCTTCCGCGGGCAGTTAGAATAATAATGGAAGCCTCCTGCCCCGCTTCTTTCGCTTCTTTTAATAATTGTATTCCATCAATGTCGGGTAATCCGAGATCAAGCAAAATAAAATCATAGGGGTTGACAAATATTTTTTCGGATGCTTCTTTTCCGTTATTTGCCACCTCACATACATATCCTTCCTTTTTAAGAAATTCCTGAACCTCTTTAACGAGTGATTTTTCATCTTCCACAATTAATACGTTCATAGCATTTTAATTAGATGTTATTTCTTTTAATACTGATATAATTATTGAGCAGGCGTGTTTAATTTCTTTTTCTTTTATTGTAAGCGGCGGAGCAATTCGCATAGCTGTAGGACAGAATAGAAACCAATCTACAATTATACCCTTTTTAATGCATCTCTCTATTGCTTTTTTACACAATTCTTCGTTATTAAACTCCAGCGCCAGCATCAGTCCTTTCCCTCTAATTTCCTTAACAGCAGGATGTTTGAGCAAAGTCCGGAATATTTTTTCCTTTTTCCCCGTTTTTTTATGCAGTTTCTCTGCCAGTAATACTTCCAATGCAGCTAAACCCGAGGCGCAACAAAGCGGATGCCCGCCAAAAGTTGTAATGTGTCCCAGTGCAGGGTTATTGGAAAGAGTTTGCATAATGTTCCGGTTTGCAACAAAACCTCCTAAAGGCAGTCCTCCGCCCATGGCTTTGCCAATCGTTATAATATCCGGTACAATTCCGAAATATTCAAAAGCAAATAATTTCCCTGTTCGGCCAAACCCGGTTTGTATTTCATCTGCTACAAGAAGGGCTCCTTTCTTTTTACAATGCTTTTCCAATGCTTTTAAAAACAATTTATCCGGGACTATTGTCCCGCCTTCTCCCTGTATAGGTTCAATAATTACACAAGCCGTTTTATCGGTAATATATTGCAAAGAGCTGATATCATTATAGGGCAAGATTCTTATTCCCGGCAACAAGGGTCTGAATGGAATTTTAAGAGCTTCATCGCCCATTACACTAAGCGCTCCGTGGGTTGAACCATGATATGCATGTGAGAAAGATATGATTTCGGTTCTTCCTGTGTATCGCTTGGCCAGCTTAAGCGCCCCTTCCACAGCTTCGCTGCCTGAGTTTACAAAATAAACGGCATTCAGCGATTTGGGTAATAAACTACAAATTTTTTTTGCAAGCTGCACTTGTTTAGATTGGATGTATTCTCCATACACCATGACATGGGTATGCTTGTCGGCTTGTTCTTTAATAGCCTTTATAATTTTAGGGTGACCATGGCCTAAATTGCTTACGGCAATACCGGAAATAAGATCAAGGTATTTTTTCCCTTTCACATCTTTAAGCCACAATCCTTTGGCACTGACAATTTCAAGCCCCACAGGAGTTTTGCTGGTTTGCGCAAGGAATCGGGAAAAATCTTCTTTCAGCTTTGTCATTTTAAATAAAACCGGCTTACCGCTTGTCCTTTGCAGTTAGCGGATAGTGCAAAGATACTTTAAGGGAATTAATATTTGGCATGTTGCTTGGCTGCAAATCAAAATTGGCTACTTTTGCCGCGGGTAAGCCTTATACGACCAGCTCCTGCATAACTCCCCCAGGTTCGGAAGAAAGCAAGGGTACCGTGGTTGAGCGGTGCGATGTAAGTAGCTTACCCTTTTTTATTTATCGAATGGGGAAATAACCTTTAGCACCTCTATTTCAAATAATAAAGGGGTGTATGGTTTAATATTTTTACCTGCTCCGTATGAGCCGTAAGCCAGGGAAGAAGGAAGTAAGAACTGGACTTTTTCACCTTCATGCATAGTTTCCAACACCTCCAGCCAGCCCTTTATAAGTTGGGCATTGTGCCGGTATAGTAATTTAATTGTTCCTTTACCCCCATCGCCCTTGTCGGATTGGTCAAATATGGTACCATTAAGAAGCATGCCTGTATATTTTAATTCAACGGAGTCGCCTTCGCTAATGGATTTTCCCTTAGCGCCGGAACGTTGCAATATGTAAAGACTATCTATCATGATAGGCTTAACATTAATTTTCTTGTCGGTCAAATACTTTTTAATAGAATCGCTTTCTGTAGCATGCATTTTCTGCATATCTGTTCTGCGCTTTTCTATCAGAGCATATTGCTCATCTTTCAACTGACTCTGTGTTTCAAATCGTACCAGTTTAATATAAAATTTAAGGTCGGAGCCGTTTTTAATAAAATGGGGAAGCTCCTTAAGCTTAAAAACCTTCATGTAAATGGAATCGGCGCTTACAAGAAAACTTGCACTATCGCCGACCGACATCATGGCTATGCCCTGCTCTAATGAACCGCGAAAGCTGGATTTAAGTGTAAGCGGCAACATACTGGTAGAATCGTTACGTCCGCCGGAACGGGAATCGAATAGCAAGGAATCGTCAGCTCTTTTATATACAAGACGTATAAAAGCTACGTCGCCCATAGCAGGTTTAACACCTTTCTTATCGTGCCTAAAAAAGAGGTATTTTACTCCGGAAGCAGGGTCGGTTTTATATTCCTCCTTTACACCGTCCGCAAAGCAGTTAACCGCGGCCAGAATTGTAAGTATGACCAGCGAAGTAAACTTCTTTGATGGATTCACCGTAAAATTTATTTATTAGACTTAACGCTAATAATCTCCATATCGAATATCAGGGGAGTGTATGGTTGAATTGGACCTCCGCCGCGGGCACCATATCCCATTTTGGACGGTATCAATACCTTCATTTTATCTCCCTGGCTAATTTTGCCAAGAACACTAATCCAGCCTTGTATTACCGAGGCATTCTTAGAATACATTAATTTATAAGGCTGGGTTCCCGGATCAAAAACACCTCCATCTAAAAAGGTGCCTTTATATTTTACTACTACTGAATCACCATCTTGTACCTGGGCACCGGTTCCTTTTGTAGTTTGCAAATAGAAGATACTATCTTCATCGGGCTTAACATTGTAATTATTTTTTTGAAGGTAGGCAGTAATATCAGCGTTTTCTTGCTCCTTCCGTGCCTCCATCTTAGCCATACGCTTTTTTAATTGTTCTTGCCTCTCAGCCATCATCTCATCCGTATTTTTAAAACTCAGCAGTTTAATACTGAATGTAAACATAGTGCTGGGTTTAATAAAAGCGGGTATTCTTTGAGGAGGAGCATGGAAAGTTTTCAAGTACAAGGAATCGGCATTAATAAGAAATACCGCGCTGTCACCTACCGCCATCATGCTAATACCTTGTTCAAGGCAGCCATGAAATGATCGTTTTAAAGGAATATTCATAGATCCCAATGAATCACCTCCTCTTTTATGGCTATCCAGGAAAACTGAATCGGCATCTCCTTTAACGTTTTTACCTTTCCATAGCATTACAACACGCGCAAAATCAGTATCGCCAGGGGTTTTTCCTTTTTTATCATGCTTAATAAACCGGTACTGAACCCCGGTTGCAACATCCTTTTTAAAACCTTTCTCCTGCGCACAAACTTTAGCTACCGTTGACACGGTAAAAAGTAATAATGCTATATTCTTGATACTATTCAATGGCTAATCTTTATATAGAGACAATTCCTTTTACTTGTTGGATTTAACATTTACCAACTCCATATCAAACACCAACGGAGCGTATGGTGGAATACTAGCTCTTCCCTGAGGGCCATATGCCATTGCTGAAGGAATAAGCACTGTTACTTTGTCTCCTCCGTGCATTTTGCCAAGCACTGAAATCCAACCTTTTATTAAAGGCATAGTTTTTGAATAAAGAAGTTTGAAAGTATGAGCTCCTTGTCCTTTGTCACTGGCATCAAAAATTTTTCCGTCTAAAAACATACCGGTGTAACCCACTTCCAGTGAATCACCATCTTGTACTTGTTTTCCTTTGCCTTTTACCATTTTCAGATAAAAAATGCTATCAGCATCGGGTTTGCCTTTAAAATTATTTTTTTGAAGGTAAGCAGTAATTGCTGCTGGTTCCTGTGCTTTAAGAACTTGAGCTTCTTGCATACGTTTTTGCATTTCAACTTGTCTTTCAGCCATCATTTCCTTTTGCGATTGGAAACTTACCAATTTAATTGCAAACGTAAATGTAGGATTGCTTTTAACAAAAGGAGGAAGCGGTTTATCAGGAGGGTAATGGAAAGTTTTTGTAAATAGTGAATCTGAATTAATTTCAAACACAGCACTATCGCCTTTCGTCATCATCATAATTGCTTGTTCCAAACAACCGTTAAATGATTTTCTTAACTGGATTGGTAAAGTACCCAATGAATCGCCAAAACCTTTTAAATGTGAATTACGGAAAACGGTATCAGCATCTCCTTTAACGTTTTTACCTGTCCACAGCATTGCTACGTGTACAATATCACCTTCACCCGGTTTTGCTCCGGTATCAGCATGATTAATAAAACGGTAACGAACGCCGGTAGTTTCATCGGTTTTAAAACTACCTGAACCTCCTCCGCAGGAAGTCATTAATGCTGCAACAGCTAATGAAAATGAAATAAACTTGATTGTTGTGCTGGTTCTCATTGGAACTTTATTGTTTAGTTATTTTTTTGAGTCTTTCTTACCTATCCTATTATTCCCTACTTTATCACTTTTTATTGAGAGGAATATTACCCTTGGATGACTCTTTTTCTCCAAAAGCGGAGTGCGAAGGTATAATAATTTTCGCAACCTCAGCCTTTCTCCGTTTTTCTATTTTTTGAAAAAATGGAATAATTACAATGGATTTCTTCGATAAAAATACAATCAACTCATTATCTGTATTTTACCCCCCCCCTCATTAGAAAAATTCAGAAATTGCTATTATTTATATTATATATTTGTTTTTGTTAGCGTATGTTTTAGTTTGAAAAATCAAACTTACTAATGTATGAAAAGGAAGATTCAATGCATAGTAGTAGATGATGATACCTTGATTCATGATATTTTTAGAAAATATCTTGAAGATTGTGAACATGCGGAGATTGTAGATTACTTTCAAGACCCAAGAGAATTCATTAAGGCCAATAAAAAGCCTGACCTTGTTTTTATTGATATTGTTATGCCTCATATTGACGGCTTTACACTTGCTAATACAATAAAGCCAACCCCAGTTATTCTTTTTACAGGAAACGCTATACATTTTAAAACTATTCTTGATGAAATAGGAGTGATTGATGTTTTAGCAAAACCCATAACAAAGGAAAGACTTCTTGCCTCCATAGAAAAAGCAACCAAATTAATCTCCTTAGGGAGAAATATGAAAAGCATAATCGAATATATGGAGTTCAACTCGATGGGAAGTAAAGACAAGATATTCGTTAAGGTTAAAGATATCGTATATGTTACAACGCATCATGACCCGAGAAATAAACTGGTGAGAATGGTTGATGGAACCGAACATGTATTTATGGATTATAGCATGAAAGAAATATTAGAAATTGCCAGTCACCTTCTTCAACCTAACAAATCCGAACTGGTTTCTAAAGATATTATACTTACACACGGTTATGAACATATCTATATAAAAATAGCCACTAGTGATGGGAAGAAAATGGTTATAATAGGAAATAAATTTTCAGATAAGTTTAAGAAGATGTTGCATAATTCATAATTATCATACAGAAAACCCTTACTTTATTACAGACTTTCCTTTTTTTATTACATATATGAATAAAATCGGAGCTTTTTATTATAAACTTGAAGCGTCAAAAATTAATAACAATTAAATTTTAAAAATTATGAAAACAAAAATTTCTATTTTTACGCTTCTAATCGTTTCAATAACATTAAGCGTTATGGTATCTTGCCAAAAAAGCACAACAACCCCGTCAACAAATGTATTATCTTCAGGTACAAACGTCGGGCAAACTTCTCCCACTACTCAGCCTTCTAATCGAAGGACTCATTCTTTCATTGATGACATTTGCGGTACTTGGGCTGGAGGTAGTAGTATAAGTTGTTCTGGATCTAATACAAACTGTCTTTGTGATGTGATTATTGTAAATCCTTGGTGGAAATCAATAGTAAAGGCAGCTAATAATGGATCAAGTGGGGTTCAGTCTTTCTTTTCAGACTCTACAGACGTGGCTAATACCTTCCCTATTTTGTGGGATAATAATCACAGTGGAAACCAGGACTCTATTCTTACATCGGGTAATTATTATATAACGATTGAACAAAAGGTAACAACAACCAAAACGAACTTTTTTGTACTTGTAAAACATAACACAACCAATACTTTGGCATTTGTAATGCCATTTGATACAGTCCAGTAAGATGCAAAATAATACTAAACTAAGTCCTAAAAATATCAGGTGGTTTATAAAACCACCTGATATTTTACTTTCATTTCTATTATTTTCAATTTTAAGTTCGCTTACTTCTTGCGAACATGCGAAACTTCCTGAGGCCTCATGCACTGCATACTTAACAGATTCTATAACCTTCCCTTGCCAAACTAGAATATTAAGTTCGGTCGTTTACGGTTCTGATAAAAAAACTAATAGCTATTTTTATGACGATGAAGACAATCAACGAGTTATCTGTTTCAATGACAAAGGTTCTTCCATAGATGCCATATCCTATCCACATTCTCTTCCTATTGGCAAAATAAGCGGATTTTATGCAATAACTGAAGATTCGTTTGCTTTTATAGAACACAAAAAATTATTTTTATACGGCGTAAAATCAAAAAAAATAAAAGGTTTTGATATAGGGGGCTACGGAATAAAATGCGAGGGAGCTTTTGGTCAATATCCTCTTGAAATATCTGATAGTCTTGCTTTTTATTATAGTTTTGAAGATACCTTTGCGATCAACACTCAAAAAAAATGGGAGTTATATATGAGATTAACATATAATGAAACAGTTTTTAATTTAAATAGAGAAAGAATAGAAAATATAAAAGCAGGAGGATTTCCAATTGAAATTTATCCTGATAGTAATTGCTATTACTCATTTTGTCCCGCAAGATGTATTAATTATAAACAACATGAAATTATATATCTATATCAACAAAGTAATACTATATATATATATAATTATTTAAACAAAACGTTTAGAAAAACTATAGTACCTAATCCTCATTTTTATCCTAATGAGAAATTTGATATGAATAAAATTGGAGATTTTGATTATATATCAAAATATTTAACTGAAAATTGTAGAAATCAAAATATTATATATAATAAATTTAAAAACGAGTATTATCTAACAAGTACCTATAAACGCAATTATGAAAATTCAAATTCAGATGAAACTGCTAGTCCTATAGACAAAACATGGTCTATATTAGTACTTGACAGTAATTTTAGCATAAAAACAGAAATTAATTTTCCGGCTAAAAAATATGACTTTGCTAGTATTTTAGCCTTACAAAAGGGGGTTTTAGTGGGATACTATTCAAATTTTAATTCCACCTCAAATTATTCAAAATATGCAGTGTTTGAATTCTAATTGTTATCTCATATCTTTTCTCCTGTTATTCGCTACGAATTGTAATGAATCAGGGGGCTCTCAATATCAGAAAGAAACTGGAATTTTTAACCGATACTTAAAAACAACAAGACTTGCAATTAAAAAAGATTCTACCTATCTTTTTATTTGCACACCCGGCAGTGCATGTGTCGGCTGTAATCAACATTTGTTCAATCTCTTTAGTACAGCAAAAAATGGAAACACTTTTTTACTAACTTCATCCCGTGAAAATTATTCTAATTCTTCTGTCTTAAAAGACAGAATTTATTTTGACTCTACTGGTAAGTTAGACAGGATAAATTTACCTATACGCAATGCAAGTGTAATATTTTATGGACAGGGTAAAATTAGTGGTATAGTTTCAGTAAACCCTGATGCGCCCGACAGCATTGATTATAAGATTACTCAATGGCTCAAGATACATAAAGAATTCCAAAATGCACTAACCCCTTGAAGTGAAATTTATTAATCTTCCTTTTTAGGGATTATATAATATTCATCCAGGTCAATTGAAAAGTCTGAAGGTTTTAGATTATTGAGCTGTAAAGATTGCCATTCCGTTCCCGGAGTTATAGTTATATATGTTTTTACACTATCCGCTACTTTAGAAGTAACTTTTAAAGGCATTTGAAAATTTTTCACAACACTATCCCATCGGTAGCTAAGTAAAACACCATTTCCTTCTTGTTTTAATTTGTATTCAAAAACAGGTGGTTTAGCATTATATAAATATTGATTGAAGAATGGGGTATACTCTTTACCCGCAATTTTACTAATGCAGGCAATAACATCCTTCGAATTAGTGCTGGTGTATTCGAATTTCTTTTGAAGTCCACGCAGAATAGCAAAAAAGAGCGAATCGTTATTAATTACATGCCGAAAAGTTTGAAGCATCCATGTTCCTTTAAAATACATATCGTCATCATCATTAGTACCTTGAAAGTTTACATTATAGGGTCCGATTATCGGGTATTTGTTGCTGATTCTTTTTTGTTGCTTGTGGAGGTATTTGACAGCCGTCTGATAATTCTGTGTGCATTCTATATAAAGAGCTTCGGCATAGGTGGCAAAAGCCTCGTGCAACCACATATCGGCCGCGTCGGAACAGCTTAAACTATTACCCCACCATTCATGGGCGCTTTCATGAATAATAATAAAATCAAACCCGAAATTATTATTTTGATAATGGTTACCATAAGCCACGCAACTCTGGTGTTCCATTCCCCAATAAGTAGATTCCACTAATTTATACCCGTCTGTGTAGAATGGATATTTACCGAAGAACTTTTCATAACAGGCCAGCATAGGTTTTACTTGTTCAAAATGTTTGCGTGCCTTTTCCTCATTATATTTCAAAACATAATAATCTAGGGTAAGGGTATCTTTTCCATTCAGGTAATAATCGGAAATGTGCGCATAATCTGCAATATTTAATGTAACGTCATAATTGATAATAGGCTTGGAAACAAACCAGGTAAAGCGGGTAAATCCATTGTTTAATTTCGTTTCGGCACGAAGCCTTCCATTGCTCACGCACATTAATCCCTCAGGCACATCAAATGTCATGCGCATACTGTCCGGCTTATTGGAAAGATGGTCCTTACATGGCCACCAAAGGGAAGCGCCGGTCCCTTCGCATGCCACATCAATCCATGGATTACCCAATGAATCTTTTGACCATATAAATCCTCCATCCCAAGGCGGATTTTTGGCAATCTGGGGAGAACCGTGGTAATAAATTTTGATGGAGTCTTTTGCACCTTCGAACTCAACCAAATGAAGTACACATCCATTGCATTTGTTATTTATGTTGAAAATAATAGTATTACTATCGCGAAAATAATTAGACAGATGAGTTCTGTGAAATATAATACTGTCAATATCCATATTTCTGAATAAATCTACTTGCATTATATCAAAATCTTTAACCACTTTAAAATAGATTGTATTATATCCCGAAATAGAATGGGTTCCTGTATCAATTTTAAGATGCAGGTCATAGAAGTAAACATCGTAGCATGACCGTCCAGGGGTAAGTTCTCCCCTCAAACTATCGGCATGGGTAAATACCGGATATTGCTGAGCATAGCATCCGACTGCTATTAATAATACAAAAATGGTCTTAAAAAATCTTTTTGCCATGATACAAATATTGGAAAAAATAATTTAATCCAGTAATTGCAAAAAAGGGGGAGTCAAATGACTCCCCCTACAAAACACACATTTATACTAAGAAAAACTATTTGATCACAATTAACTTCTTGGTTATAACAGAAGAATTACCGGAACTCATCTTAATGAAATATATCCCATTCGATAAATTCTCATTATTCAGATTTATTGTATGCTGTCCTGCCTGTTGATTAGCATTGGTAATTTCCTTTAATTCACGGCCTGTAATATCATATAAGCCAATATTGACGGATTGTTCACCGGGTAAATAATAGCTTATGGTTGCCTCGGTAGACATTGGATCCGGATATACCAAAAGATTATACTCCTCAGATGATACAGGGGTAATACCGAGTGTTCCACTTAAATTCACATTATCTACATATACATTGTTACTATAGAGACCTGATACATATTTAAAACGGAAACGAACATTTGGCTTATTATTTAATGTAGTAGGCAATGTAATGTTAACATTTTCCCAATCCGATGGAGAAGAGGGTGTAAAAGCTTCCGAATAATGACCCGCATTTGTCAAGTTATTGCCGGTTATGTATTTTAAATGGCTCCATGTTTGCCCGCAGGTTAACGAATAATCTATATTAAGGCTGTCTGTAATGGCGGCAAGACTTGTAGCCTCGGTAGCACAAGAATAGTCGAAACTGAATGTCATGGCAGTAGTAGTACTCAGGTCTATAGAAGGAGTAATGGCATCCCATTCATTAAAAGCCCCTGCAGCCGGAACAAGTACGCAAGGTGGAGAGCACTCATCGTTATATACAACATGCTGAAAGGAATTTAGCAGGAGAGAACCGCTTCCTGCTTGCGCAGCTGCATTAGTATATTGCCAGCTAATACCATTATTAAACTTATTATAAAATATCCAATTATCATTTACTTCGGCAGGATTTTCGAAACCTTCCGAATATGTTCCTGAAAAATAAGACCATGATGGACTTACATGTATAGAATAATACTGGGTTTGGGTAGTGCTTCCAATACTATCGGATACAGTTTCAGAAACGGTTTGACTCCATGGAGTATTAAAAGTAACTACAGGGTTTTGCAGTGTCGAAGTATTTATTGTTGCTCCTGTAAATGTCCAAAGCCAATTAGTTGGTGTGGCATTCGTGGAGTTATCGAAAAAATCAACTTTTGATCCCTGGCAAACAAAACAGGTGTTCGCATAAAAATTAGCCTGTGGAACACATTCGGTTAAAGGAGTTGTATAAACCCCTGTGGCAATTAAGTTAGCCGTGTCCCACAAATTATTACGATCTGATTCTGTACTGTTTAAAGCGGCCCAGGATCTTTCTTGTTGTCCTTGTGTAAACATCATGGAACATTCGGAATAGTCCATAAAATTTTGAAAATTTTCGGTACGTACTTCTAACGGGCTTCTTGATATAGTATCACATATTTCGGCTTTTGTTGTATCTGCCAAGGTAATGGCTAGTGCACTTTCAGCATTTCCTCCGCCGGTGGGGCAAATACTATAATATCCTTTTGTAATGGGAGTATCATTTACACCATCGTCTCCACAAGCTATTCCGGGTGAATTAGTTAAACCCCAAGGGTGTTCCAGGTTCATTACATGGCCAATTTCGTGTGATAGGCACCTGGCAAACTCTCCCGGGTTACCTCCCAAGCCCCCATTAGTTAAAGCGGTACCTACTGTGCCAATACAATAATTAGCAATCAGAACACCATCAATATCAGGAGTATTAGCAACCTCAAAAGGGAAATAGGCATAACCCAAAATTGTACCGCCTTGAATAGCACCAGAATTAATGGATGCACAAACCCATACGTTTAAATATTTCCGCCTATCCCATGGATTCAGTTTTGATAAATCGTTGGCCTGATTTGTAAGGTTTGTATAAATCCGGTCTATTCCATTTGTACATTTCCCATTAGGATCTATTGTAGCCAATCGAAACTGAACCTGCATATTTCCTTCAATAGACTTAAAGTGAGCTGTAACCGCATCAGCTGTGTCGGGATTCGTATGCCCCCAATCATCATTTAATACTTTCATCTCACTTATAATTTGAGCATCTGAAATATTTTCAGGCCCATTTTGCTCCAGTATATGAAACACGATAGGTATAATATACTTTGTGGGAGCATTAGCCGTGGCATTATGAGCTCCATGCGTTTTTGCCGCTTTTTCTGCTTCCAGCTTGCTTACATAATTCTGGGTATACGCCTCATCTTTGGCATATTCTTCGAACAATTCGGGATGTTCGGCAAGTAATTTTTGTGTCATTATATCTGTACCGCAAAGGATATGTGGTTGTGCTTGTCCTGTTGCCAGGTTAAATGACATACCTGTAATCCATATTGTGATTGCAAGTAAACGGAGAGTAGGATTTAGTTTCATAGTATTTATTTTTTATTTCTGATTCAAGTTGATTCAAAAAGGATTTTACTTCGGAAGGGCTTTTCTGTTTAAATTAATTCAAAACTTTTTTCATTGTGTGTATATATTATTACTACTATTAGTGTCTATTGTTATCATTTTTTTATTGAATATAATCTCCCGGTTGCAAATTGATAGTTCTTTTAAAAAAAAGAAAAGAAACCCCGTTACCAGCGGGGTTTCTAACATACCAATTCATTTCTATCATCATGTATCGCTTCTTATTGAGAACATAAACCCTGTTACCAGCAGGGTTTCTAACTTACCGAAACTCGCTTCTGTCATCATGTACCTCATTTAAGATTGTATTAGTTTTCATTGAAAAAATCAATAAAAAACAATCTCCTCCGGTACCGTAATTTATACGGTGCCGAAAACACTGCAGGCTATCCAATTACGGATAAGTTAGCAGGTGGGCGGATGCCAGATATTATCGGAAACTTGTAAGGGATGCTGTGGAACAGCAATGGCAGGCCTGAATAGCCTGGTTAAAGAAAAAATATGCGCTTTAAATACATAAGCAGGAGTACAATCCTTTTGGAAAGATGACATTATATCTTCCGCAGATTTGGCGCTTTTATTAGATTGGTCAGGGTGAAATAATTCACTTTCAAAATGGTGAAAAGCTGCCACTAATTCTGTTTCAGGATCATCTAAATAAGCATTAACAATGTAATCATCTCCCGTTTTTTGAATGCTTACCAAATCATACATTATGTTATTGAATGAAAATTCCTTGTTCGCTTCCGTCCATTTTAATGAATTATAGTCGGTAACAGAAAGTGTAAGTTTTTTAATATTGCTTTTCTCCACCATACAAACTTTTGCTTCATCCTTTGTATAGAGGATGCCCAGTGAATACATTAAACGATATCCGGCAACATAATGAAACATAGCAAACAGCATAACCATAGCCATTGCACGAACATATACAGAGGATGTTGATTTTACTGACATATTTACTTTTACAAATCCTTATTCAAGTTACAAATTTAAAAATATTTTGAATACAAAAATGAATTTTCCATATTTTGTTTTCCATTCTATTTAAAAGAGAAAAGAAACCCTGATGCCCATAGGGTTTCTTTTCTATAAAAGCATTTACCTATAATCAGTTACCACTTCTAAGATCAATTGGAATTATAAGTTTCACGCTTACATTTCTGCCCATGTTAAATACCCCTACCCTACCTGTAAGAGGGTTTACAGGAGCATATTTAAACCGGTTCATATAATCCATATACCCCGTATTCATTAAGTTGTTGCATATAATGTACAATTCGCAAAACTTATGTCCTTTGGAATAAATATCGCCGCCTATACCGGCATTATATAAAGTATATCCAGCCTGTGCTGCTTTACTAACCTGGTATACCGGATCACTGGTTGAAATACCATTGTAAATTGCATATTGTTGATAAACCTGGCTTTGTTCCGATTCATTTAACAACCCAAACTTGATATACATATTTTTAACACCCTTGCT
>Ga0302194_10001811_pt1 | contig 13564 bp, 10 predicted proteins | sample II_Bog_N1_1_FD_200227 | JGI IMG/M metagenome (GOLD analysis project Ga0302194, IMG submission 200227) | Peat permafrost microbial communities from Stordalen Mire near Abisko, Sweden - II_Bog_N1_1 | ecosystem: Environmental > Terrestrial > Soil > Wetlands > Peat | place: Sweden: Abisko...
GGTTTTTATCTACCCCCGTCGTGTGGCGCATCCGCCCCTCAAGCTGGCGCACGGCACGCTGGCCATACAGCACGCGCGCATCTATGTGTCACCGGCTGACCCGCCCATCGACGACGGAACAGCCCTCATTCGCGATGGCGTGATCGCGGCGGTTGGGCGCGGAATCGATATTCCTGGAGGCACTACCCTTGTGCCGTGCGATCATTGCGTCGTAGCGGCCGGCTTCTGGAACGCTCACGTCCATTTCACAGAGCCGAAATGGAATCTCACGGAATGGAAGTCTGCTGCCACGCTCAACCCTCAGCTAGCCGACATGTTCCTGAGCCGCGGCTTCACCACGGTCGTCGATGTGGGCTCCAATCCGGCCAACACGCTCTCCATCCGTCGCCGCATCGAGAGCGGAGAACTGGACGGGCCGTTCATCTACACATCCGGCACGCCGCTCTACCCGCCACACGGCATCCCCTATTATGTGCGCGATTCCGCCCCCCGGTGGCTTCTGTTTATGTTGCCGCAGCCGGAATCTCCAGAGGACGCGCAGCAAATTGTCCGCGACAATCTCAACGCGGGTGCGGACGTGACCAAGCTTTTTACCGGCTCATGGATCGCCCGCGGACACGTGCTTCCCATGCCGCTGAATATTGCCACCGCCGCGGTTCAAACCACGCATCTGAATGGCAAAATTGTTTTCGCTCATCCTTCCAATCTTGCTGGAACACGCGTCGCAATTGAGAGCGGGGTTGACGTGCTGGCACATGCCCCCGATGAAACAACGGGCATCGGCAAAGACCTGTTCGCAGAAATGGTGCAAAAGAACATGGCCATGACACCCACACTTAAAATGTTCGCCACAACGGTGACTACGAAGCCGTCCTACCTCGACCCGATTTACGCCGAGGTGCGGCAGTTTCACTCTCTTGGCGGAACGCTCATTTTCGGCACCGATGTCGGTTACATGACGGACTACTCCACCCAGGGAGAATTTGAAGGCCTGGCTAAATGCGGCCTGACGGCGACTGATGTGCTGGCCATGCTGACCACCAATCCGGCAACGCGTCTCGGCGTTTCGGGTCAAAAGGGAACTGTAACAGTGGGCAAGCTGGCCGACCTCACCATACTCGACGCCGACCCGGCCGCAGACCTCAGCAACTTCTCCCGTGTGCAAACAGTGATCCGCTCCGGCAAAGTGGTCTACAAAAAGTAGTCTCTTGACGAGTGAGCGTGTGCACCCATGCAACTGTGAGCATCTTGAGGCAGGGCGCCGGTCAACCCGGCGACTTTCCGTCCGGGTGCAGCGCGATTCTTGATAACATGAACACTCCATGGCCCCTGATCCCACCAGCCGCCGACTCCTGAAGCCGCTTCTGCGCGCGGTGGTTGAGGTTGCATTCATCATCTTCCTCTTCTATGCCAACCTTCTCATGGGCGAATTCACCGTCTCCAACGGTCAGGGCAAGACGCTGTCTTACGCCTTCAACGACATCCTGACGCAGACGAATTTCGTTATTGCGCTCATTTCGGCCTTCGTCGGCTACGTCGTGTTTGAACATCTGCGAAAGAAACTGTAACACCTTGTGCGGGCGCACCTGATTCACCTTCCTTGACCCCACGCCTCGCCGTTCCGTATCCTTCGAGGGTTCCTATGGGGTGGGTACTCGCCCGCTCTAACCCCTAAGAGGCAGAACATACATGCGGCCAGTTGTCCTCCTGCTTCGTATCATTCAATTCGCAATGGTCGCGTCCGTCTTGACGTTCTTTTACCTTGGACGCACGCTCCCGGTCCCCTCCCAGAACGAGGCTGCTTCATTCCAGTGGGCAATTGTTGCTTGCGCAATTGCCTCAGCTCTGGGTGGATTCATCGCACAACGCGTCGTGCAGCGCGCATCGAACCAAACACCGCGGTCGGCGCAGGACTCCACGCAGCTTTCTCGTTGGCAAATGGGGCATATCATCCGTTTTGCGAGCGCGGAATCGGTGGCATTATTCGGATTCGTCCTGCGGAGCCTTGGCGCACCTTCAACTATCGTCTATTCACTATTTGCGGGAGGAATAGTCCTGTTGCTGATCTGGCAACCGGGCGCCGCACCAACCCCATCTGAACCTCAAAGCTCCATCGGCTGATCCAACGTGGAACAGGAGAGCCAGCATGAGCACCACCGCACCAGTCGCAACTCCACTATCTCGCATTGCCGCGCCGCCGACTCTCATTCGCCGGGCCGCCGTGCTTGGCGCGGGAACCATGGGCTCGCGAATCGCGGCTCATCTGGCTAATGCAGGGATTGCTACGCTTCTCCTCGACATGGTCCCCGCAGGCGAAACCGTAAAGAACAAGCTGGCGCTCTCGGCACTCGATGCTCTGGCCAAAGCTAAACCAGCCGCTTTCTACGATTTCTCGCTGGCCGCGTTGATCACGGCCGGCAATTTTGATGAGGACCTGCCCAAGCTCGCTCAATGCGATTGGATCATCGAAGCAGTTGCTGAAAATCTGGCGATCAAGACGTCGCTACTTGCCCGCGTCGTGCCGCATCTTTCCCCGCGCGCCGTGCTGACCACCAACACCTCCGGCCTGCCTGTGAATCAGATCGCCGCAGGTCTTTCCTCGCATCGCGACCGCTTCTTCGGCACTCACTTCTTCAATCCGCCGCGCTACATGCGCCTGCTTGAGATCATTCCTACGGCGGATACCGATCCGTCCGTCGTCGCTGCCTTTTCCGCCTTTGCCGATCGCACGCTTGGCAAGCAAGTGGTTCGCGCCAACGATACTCCCAACTTCATCGCCAACCGCATCGGCGTCTCGGTCATGTTCAACGCGGCCTCGCTGATGCTTGAACAGGGCCTGACCATTGAAGAGGTGGACGCGCTCACCGGGCAGGCTCTCGGCTGGCCGCGCACCGGAACCTTCCGTCTCGCCGACATGGTGGGCATCGACATCCTCGCTCACGTAGCGGCCAACTTTCCGCAGGGCGTCACGCAGGGCGGATTTTCCGCCGTTTTAGACGAGATCATGAAGCGCGGCTGGCTGGGCGATAAAGCCGGGCAGGGCTTCTATAAAAAGAGCCGCGGCGCGGACGGAAAGGAAATCCGCCAGGTGCTCGACGTCGCTACCTTCGAATACCGACCCGTAGTCAAGGCCGCGCTGCCTGCTCTCGAAATGGCCAAAAACGCCGCCACGCTGCCCGAGCGCTTGCGCATGCTGCTCGCCAACGATCCCAAAAAGGACAAGGCCGCCGCTTTTCTCTGGCCTTTCCTTTCCTCGCTGTGGAACTTCGCCGCCGACCGCATTGGGGAAGTGGCCAACGATGCGCCCTCTATTGATCAGGCCATGCGCGCCGGCTTCAACTGGGAGCTGGGTCCCTTCGAAATGTGGGATGCCGCCGGGGTCGAGTCCACCGCGCCCCGCATGAAGTCGCTTGGCCTGCATGTCAGCCCGCGTGTGGAAGCCCTGCTGGCGGCCGGCAACTCCTCCTGGTACGCGCAAGATGGACGCGAATGTTTTCAACCCGCCACGGACCAACTCGAACCCGTCCCCGCCGTGCCCGGCCACGCCAAGGTTGCCGATTTCCGCCGCAGCAACGGAGTCATTCGGGCCAACTCAGGCGCTTCGCTCATCGATATCGGCGACGGCATCGCCTGCATCGAGCTCCACTCGATGAAGAACGCCATCGGCGGCGACGTGCTGTCGATGATCTCCTCAGTCCTCAAGCCGGAGTCGGATGCTGTCCGCGACTTTGCCGGTTTCGTCATCGCCAGCGACCGGGAAAACTTCTCGGTCGGCGCCAACCTGATGCAACTGCTGCTAGCCGCGCAGGAAGGCGAGTGGGACGAGTTGGCAGGCGTGATCCACCACTTCCAGCAAATGACCGCTGCCATCGAATTCTGCCCGCGCCCGGTGGTGGCCGCGCCCTTCGGGCTGACTCTTGGCGGAGGTGCTGAAATCTGCTTGCACGCTACTCGCCGCCAGCCCCATGCGGAGACCTACATTGGCCTGGTCGAGGCCGGTGTCGGCCTCATTCCCGCCGGGGGCGGCACCAAGGAAATGCTTCTCCGCGCCGTCGACTCGGCTGTCGCGATTGCGCCGCCCGACCCCAAAGATCCGCCCTCCCGCTTCGCCCAATCCGCCGAGATGGGCACGGCGCTCAAGCGCGTTTTTGAAACCATCGCCCTCGCCAAAACCTCCACCTCGGCCGCCGAGGCCCGGCCCCTCGGCATGTTGGCCCCCAGCGACCGCATCACCATGAACCGCGAGCGCCAGCTTCTCGACGCAAAAACTCAGGCAGCCGCACTTGCTGAAGCCGGATACACTGCTCCCTTGCCACGCCTGCAGATTCCCGCTCCGGGCACCGCTGCTCTTGCCTCGCTTGAAACCGGTGTCTTTCTCATGGGCGAAGCGGGATATGCCTCGGAACACGATCAGAAAGTGGCGAAATGGGCCGCCTACATCCTCGCCGGCGGCCGCGTAACCGCTGGTTCGCTCGTAAGCGAGCAATACCTGCTTGATTTGGAGCGTGAGGCATTCCTCTCTCTTTGCGGCGAGCGCAAGACCCAGGAGCGGATCGCCTTCACACTCAAAACCGGAAAGCCGCTGCGGAACTAAGCATGAAAGCAAGTCTCATTCTGATCGTGGTTGCGTCCTCAGCGCTGGGTACTTTTACCGCATCAGGGCAAGGCACTGCGTTCTCGCCGCAGCAGAGTCCTCCACCTCAACTCAACGATTCCGGCCAGGTCGTCATCGATGGCCACTCCACTCCTTATCTCATCCGTCATTTGCCCGTTAGCTCATTTCCTGATCTTCCCAATCCTATGCAGGAAGCTCTGAACCAGCGCGGTTGCCTCATTCCCCAAACCTACGAAGCCCACCAGCCGGAAAATGTCATCCGTGCCCGTTTTGAGCGCCCAGGCTCCCTGGACTGGGCCGTCTTGTGCTCGGTGCAGGGAACTGTCTCCCTGCTGGTTTTTTTCTCAAGCAATCCCGCTCAGCCTGTGGTGCTGGCGTCCGCACCCGAGACCCAGCGCCTTCAGTCTCATGGCGCGAACGGCGTTCTCGGCTTTAACTGGGGCATCGACCCCGCCACGCCGAATCAGGTTCATCAGGCTCAGTCCGGACTGGCCCATCAGCCGCCATGGGTGGACCACGACGCGGTCGCGGATTCAGTCGTAGATCATCGCACCGTTTACCATTTCTACGCCAAGAATGCGTGGACCCTGCTTGAAATGCCGCAATAGAGGCCTCTCGCGCATCCATAACAGGTAGGCTGATTCGAACCTGCCTGTGTTCCCAAGGAGCAACGTCCATGCCGGAATCCGTACTGGTCAGCGCTGTTCGCACACCTGTCGGTCGTGCCCCCAAAGGCGCTCTCTCCACCACACGCCCCGACGATCTTGCGGCACTCGCAATCATTGGCGCTCTGGCCAAGATTCCTGCATTGGACAAATCTGAGATCGAAGATGTGATCCTAGGCTGCGCCCAGCCGGAAGGCGAACAGGGATGGGATATGGCTCGCTGGGCAGCCCTGCGCGCCGGGTTGCCGGTTGAAGTTCCCGGCGTCACCGTCAACCGCCTTTGTTCTTCGGGACTCGAAGCCATCGCACTTGCCAATCTGCGTATCCGCTCTGGTGAGGACCGTGTGGTGATCGCCGGCGGAGCGGAGACCATGAGCCTGCTCCCCTTCGGCGGCCTCAAGCCCAGCCCCAATCCATACCTGGCCGAGCATTACCCCGCCTCGCTGCTTACCATGGGCCTGACAGCCGAGCGCGTCGCCCGCCATTACAACATCTCCCGCGAAGACCAGGACGCGTTCGCTTTGGCAAGCCATCAGAAAGCCATCGCAGCGCAGGCCGCAGGACGCTTTACCGACGAAATCATCCCCGTGACGGTGACAACTGCCGTTCCTGGCAAAAAAGCAGGCAAGCTAGTGGTCACAGAGTCGATCTTCTCCGCCGACGAAGGCCCGCGCGCCGACACATCCGCCGCAGCCCTCGCCAAACTCAAGCCTGCCTTCGCTGCGCAGGGATCGGTGACCGCCGGCAACTCCTCGCAGACCTCCGACGGAGCTGCCGCTGTTGTTTTGATGGATTTAGCACGCGCGCAGGAATTGGGCATCCAACCCCTCGGCCGCATGGTGACCTATGCCGCCACAGGCTGTCTGCCGGAGGAAATGGGCATGGGTCCGGTCGCCGCGATTCCCAAGGCGTTGAAGAAGGCCGGCCTGACGATTGATCAAATTGGGCTGATCGAACTAAATGAGGCATTCGCCGCGCAGGCGCTGGCTGTCCTGGCCGAATTGGGACGCAACGGTTTCGAGATCGATCCGGAGCGGGTGAATGTCAACGGAGGCGCAATCGCTCTCGGCCATCCGCTGGGCTGCACCGGCTCAAAGCTCACCGCTACGTTGTTGCAGGAAATGCGCCGCCGCCAGGTGCGCTACGGCATGGTCACCATGTGCGTGGGTGGAGGCATGGGCGCGGCGGGGATCTTCGAGCTGCTGTAGAGGGCGAGTATTCCGCGCGCAAAAAAAGCAGCGGCCAAGATTGATCCCGGCCGCTGCTGTTGCTTTTCCTAGTTACTGAGTCCTCGTCCCTGCTCTTACGCCTTGGCCAGAACCAGTGCCTTCAGGCGGGCATTCAGGCGGCTCTTGTAGCGGGAAACGGTGTTGTCGTGAAGGATGCCCTTCTGCACGCTCTTGTCGAGGGTGGAGACGGTCTCGCGATACTGAGCCTGTGCGGCTGGCACGTCGCCCTTGACCAATGCTTCGCGCAGGGCGCGCAGGCTGGTGCGCACGCGGCTGCGGTTGGCGCGATTTACTTCGGTGCGGGTCACGGTCTGCCGGGCGCGCTTCAGCGACGATACATGGTTTGCCATTGTTGTTCCTTAATCTCTCAGAAGTTGATGCGGGCAAGAATGCAACTCAAGCCGCATCCCTCGCAATTTCTTAGTCTACTGGAAATCGGGTCGCCGGTCAATCGCGGAGATGCCCTGGAAGTGCGTCAGTCCGCTTTCATCGAAACGGACGGCTGTCTCCAAAGTTGACCTTCACGCTCAACCCAGCAGTGATAACATCCCGAATTCTCGTTGTCGATGTTGTACCATTCGTGGGCTCCGCCCACTGCTTCACAATCCGGTCCCTTTCCAAACAGTCCCAGATCAATCAGGAACCACGGAGTATGGCGACGGAACTCAGTTCTCCATCGGTACGGCTGCTTCCAGTCGTAAGCAAAATCGAACATGACTTCTCTGCTCCAGTGACCATTGGTTCAAATCTTTAGGCTTTGCGAATTGCAGGCGCTCACTGCCCTACAGTAATCGTCCCAACTGTGGTCAAGCTCGCCGCATTTTCAGCGTTCCCCAGGTAGACGGTGTAAGTCCCCGGCGCAACCGTCCAATTCTGCGTGCTCACATTCCAATACGACATAGGATGCGACGAATCGTTCTGGTCCACCTCGATGGTTACCGCCCGCGACGCTCCGGGCTGCAGCACAACCTTTTGCCAGCCGACCAGCCGTCTTGGCGGCTCATTGGTGCTGGCCGGAAGTCCCAGATAAACCTGTGCCACCTCCGCGCCTGCCACCGCACCGGTGTTTGCCAGGTTGAAAGTCACTTGAAAATTCGGATTTGTCGCAGAGGAAAGATTGTTCACTACCGCTCCGTTGGTGATGGAGAAAGTGGTATACGACAACCCATAGCCAAAATAGAACAGCGGCGTAAAGCCGTTCACGTCGTACCACTTGTAGCCAACGTTGTAGCCCTCGGTGTAATTCACAGGAAACGGCGTCACCCCATCTGGAGGCTGCGGAACTACCGGTCGCGGTAACTGCGCTTCGCTGGCGGGGAAGGTAAGTGGCAGCTTGCCCGACGGATTGGCCGCGCCAAATAGCAGGTCTGCAATCGCCGGGCCGCCATTCTGCCCCGGATACCACGCCTCCAAAACCGCTCCCACTTGACCGAGCCATGGCATCAGGATGGGGCCGCCGCTCTCGACAACCACCACAGTGTGCGGATTGGACGCAGCCACGGCCGCCACCAGTGCATCCTGGTTGATCGGTGTCGGGCTGGTCAGGTCTGTGAGATTGAGACTGGTCTCATCCATGCCCTCGCTCGCCCATTGGCTCACAAAAACAATCGCCACCTGGGATTGAGCGGCAAGTGCTGCGGCAGCCGTTGCGTCTGACCCGTCAACGAATTGCACTTTGGCATTGGGTGCTTTGGCCTTGATTGCATTGAGCGGTGAGGACAAGTCCCACGTGACCGTTGCCCAGCACGGTGGGCAGGGTTGCCCTCCCGTGAGTGTGCCGCCGACCGGCTGTACCTGCGCCGAGCCACCGCCGGAAAGTACCGCAACATCCGCGTGCGAGCCAATAACCGCGATGGATTGAATCGACGATCCATTCAGCGGCAGTTGGCTGCTTGCATTTTTGAGCAGCACCGCGCCGTTTTCCTCAATCTCCTGGGCCACTGCGGCATCGGCAGCCGCGGGGATGGCCTGGATTTTTTGCGGGTTGTCGAAGATGCCAACCTCGTACATTGCGCGCAAAATGCGATGCACCATGTTGTCGAGCCGCGTTTGTGAAACCTGGCCATTGGTGATTGCGTCGCCCAGCGTTGAGAAATACTGCTGGTTTGGCTGTTCCTGATCCAGCCCGTTGTTGGCCGCATTCGCTGTGCTGTGGGTTGCCCACCAATCGGACATGACAAACCCCTGGAAGTTCCAATTATTCTTCAGTACGTCATTCAGAAGAATGCTGTTCTCGCAGTCGTATACGCTATTGGTCAGGTTGTACGAGCACATCACCGATTGCACATTCGAGTCCTTCACGCCGATCTCAAACGCGAGTAAATCGCTCTCCCGGCCGCCACGATCATCAATGATTGCATTCGCCGTTGTGCGTCCGGACTCCTGATCGTTAAAGGCAAAGTGTTTGATGCCGCCAATGATGTGTTGCGCCTGAATCGCATTCAAATGCGCCGCCGTGATCTTCCCTGCCAGAATGGGGTCTTCGCCCTTGGTTTCAAATGTGCGCCCATCGCGCGGTTCGCGGCCAATGAGATTGACGTTGCCGCCGAGGTTCACGTTGATGCCGTAGTCGGCCAACTCCGTGCCGATGACGGTTCCGTACTTGCCTGCTTCCGTCACATCCCATCCGGCAGCGCTGGCTATGGAAGACGGGAGTGCGGTTGCAGGTCCCACCCCGTTGCCGACACCTACGCTACCGTCGGCCAGGTAAAGCCCCGGTATCCCCAAAGAAGGAATCCACGGCACATAGCCTCCGGCGCCCAGCGGAACACTATACCCATAGGTGAGATTGCTCGTGACCCCGCCCTGCACCAGTTGCAGCTTGTCGGCCTGCGTCATCTGCGCAATCATTTGATCGGCTCGCGCATCGGGAGTTCCCGATGTTGGTGTCGGTGTTGGAGTTGGAGCGGGCGTTGGTGTTGATGAGGCTGCTCCGCCGCATCCGGTCAGTCCCACTGCGGCGGGAAACATCAACGCAAGACCGAGCAGCACTTTCGGCGCTTGGTTCGGGTTGAGGAAATGAGGTGCGCGTGCAGCTTCCCGCGGGAGCAGTATTTGAAGGGTGGAGGGCGCAGGGGTCTCAGGGATATGTTTCTTGGCATTCACGTGCATCGCCTCGGGGTATCAGTATCGGGAACACCACATCATATGCCTTGGAAAACCGGACGGACAACACCTCAATTTCGCAGGCGATTTCTGCTCGAAATTGGGGCAAATTTGGCCCATGGTCGGCTTGAAAATGGCCCGTTTTTGCGGTTGCTTTGTTCTAAGGCGCCGTGTTTTCAATGAATGGGGCTGGGCTCGGTAGGGGAGGAGGGTAAATACTCCCGACGATCTTGGCTAGCCCTTCCTATTGATAATTGTGCTCCGCGAATGGGTATGTTGCGCAAATCGAATTCAAAGGAAGCTGACCGGGCGATAATCAGCCACCCGCCTCCAATACCCATTTCCGGGTCTTTCTTCTTCCATCTAACGGCTCCTTCTCCGCAAGGCCAAGCGAACGCTACGTTCGACCACGCATAATAGTAACGTTCGGGATGCGCGCAATAGTAACGTTTTGCAGCGCACAATGGTAATATGTCATTCGTGACTACGCGATGGGTCGGCTGCGTGTGGAATAGGTCACCTTTATCGGCTCTTTGATCCAATCTCGGAGTTGTCTTTAAAGAAAACAGGGAAGACGTTGGAAAGTGAACTAAAACCGAATGGCGCGCTGTACGCCAGAACAAATAAACCATGCGATACTCAACAGCCTCATCCAAAGGGAGAAGTAATGAAATTTCGCTTTCGTAATTGCTTAGCGCAGATGGCACTTATTACGGCATTTGCGGCACCGGCACTCGCTCAGAGTTTTCCTCCGGCGTTAACAACGAATTACCGGAACTCTATAATTTCGTTCGACAGAAGTCCGTCCGTGGCGACAGATCCAACAGGCACACATACGGGATTGTGGATGGCGTATGGGTCGACCGTAAGTAACGATTACATCTACATCTCAAACTCAACTGACGGAGTAAATTGGACGAACGTTCCGATCTCAACTCTTAAAAGAGGATTTTCCCCTGCTATCGCTTTCTTGAATGGCAACTTGTGGGTGGCGTTTGTTTCCGACGGTGGGGCCGGCTTGATCAATGGCGCGCTCTATCTCGGGTACACAAACAATCCTGCATCTGGCCTTTGGACTGTATACCCTCAGCTTGTAACCTTAACCGGCTCCGCGATTTACCCAACCAACTCACCAACCCTGGCTGTTTTTAATGGCCAGATATGGGTGAATGAAACCTCCCAGAGTGGAAGCAATTATTTCAATGACACCTTTGCAACCAGCAACGGCTCTACATTTACTGGAACAACTGGTTGCCCTAGGGTAGACTCGTAGGCCGTTGATCCCAACGCATCCATTGCGATAATCGAGTGGCAAAATCTGATGTATTTTGCATATCGGACCAACTCCAGTGCCGGTAATATTTTGCGGGTCTGTACAACAGACGGGGCCATCAACAATCCTACAATGACTTTCTTGTCTCCAGGTGTCAATCCGGCAGGAAGCGGCGTATCTGCGGTTATATACGGGAATTACTTGACATTTGCCTACAAGAATCTCAACAGCAATAATCAGGTTATTGTGGGGACTCCAAACGGCGGTAGCTACACGCAGGACGAGTACGCTACCTCGATGAACGGAAGTTCCGAAATCACCCCAGCCGTTGCCGTATATGGCAGCACATACTACATGCTGTACACAGCGCCTGCGACGGACCATCATTTGTGGACGAGCCATAACTAGTTCGTTCATGCGTGATTCGGAAGATCAGGTTCAGCAGTCACAACTGAACCTGTTCTTTTCTTTCTGCAATGCCGGCGAATTGCGGATGCAAGCCCCATTTCTCAATTGGGCTTGCGTAGAGTAAACATCACAAAGGTGTATTCGAGCCCATAGGGTTCCCAGTGTACTGGACGCTCCGCGCAGTCGAGGCTTATCTCCCGATTTACTTCAAAACCGCACTGCGCAGATAAAGACAAGATACTTTCAACTTCATTTCTAGAAAATATTTTGATGGGTGCGCCATAAGCGTCTTGCCCTTTCGTATCTATCGGTTCCGAGTAATAGTCAGTCGAGGTAATCAAAATCCCCCCGGGTTTTAGGATGCGGAACATTTCCTGAAAATATGCCCTCAGAGGAACACCATGCTCAATGACGCTCATGCAGGTAATGGCATCAAAGAAGGAATCGCGAAATCCCGTGCGTGTGATGTCTCCGGGAAGATATTGAATCGGCCCTCGCCTCGCCACGAAAGTGAAGGATAGATTCATGCCAAATAGATGACTGAAACCACAAGCAAATAGCGCGGGGAGCACATTGCTATACAATTCCGCCCCAGCATCCAGGATATTTGCGGATTTAGGGACAGAGTTCACGATAGCGTATACCGCCTCAAGGTGATCCCAGTTCTTCTCAAGCGACCTATGAAGCGGAAGCCCCAGAGACCTTCCTCGTTCAGCGGCTTCAATGCACTCTTGCTTACTCAGGAGAACCTTATTCGGTAACTTGGCATTCTTGGGGAGACTAGCTAAATGAGCTCTTCCATACCGGCATTGTAAATATAGCCTGTAGAGAGGTTCAGATCGGAAGATTATACTTCTCAACCGGCGAAAAAAAAGTCTCGAAGCGGGAGGAGTATTTGAAGCGGAGCGTCGATCAGGATTCGAGATCTTCGTCATTATTTAACCATTTTAAGTCTAGCCTAAAGTTTTTCTGTTTTGGTGCCTTAAGGCAGTTGGCCCACTCGTCCAAGTCTTTAATATTTGTAAGGCGAAGACGTGTGGCGGGAGGGGTGAGTGGGTCACCTGTCCGCACCCAACGACTTCGGTCGGCGCGCGTGTGACCAAACCCAGGTAACCGTCAAGGCACGGCATTCATCAAATAACTATGCGCAGCGGATTGACGCCGCGACCCGTTGGCGCTAAAGTCAAGCCCAGATACCCGATTTGGTCGCCAACGCCATCCCGCGGTTTTCTCAGCCAGCCAGGCACCACGGCTCGGCCACGCCTCGCGCCCTTCGGTTCCCACAAAACTCTGCCTGGTACTTGCTCTTCTCCGGGCATCCCGGATCAAGGATTGCGACTCTACACAATTGTCTGGCCCCTTTGCAAAATGCGCGCTCAACCCAGACAGTTGCCAATCGGGATGCGGCTCGGTTTAGCCGTCATCCGTTCATTTCCACCCGCAAACGCCACACTGGAGGCCCTCGAATCCTTTGAAGATCACTCTGGAGATCACGCCAAACCTTGAGCCCCTGTTCGGGACTCGCGATGAGAATCTCAGGCTGATGGAAGACAAGCTCGGCGTCCGCATCGACCTCCGTTCCGATGCTGTACACGTAGCGGGTCCCGACGACGGAGTTACCAGAGTCAAACGCATTTTTGAGGATTTCGAAGCACTGCGCCGCCAGGGTATAAACCTTCACAACGGGGAATTGAACGGCATGCTGAAGCTCGTCGTGGCCGATCCCGCCACCACGCTGCGTTCGCTCTCAGAAGCTGGCAAGCAGCGTTCCGCGGGCGTCAAGCGCACCGTCCAGCCGCGCTCCATCAACCAGCGCAAATACGTCGAAGCAATCGAGCAGAACGATATGACCTTTGGCGTAGGCCCGGCCGGCACCGGCAAAACCTATCTCGCCGTGGCCATGGCCGTCGCCGCCATGAATGCGAAAAAGGTTAGCCGCATCGTGCTTGTCCGTCCAGCAGTCGAGGCCGGCGAAAAGCTTGGCTTTCTTCCCGGCAGTCTGCAGGAGAAAGTCGACCCGTATCTGCGCCCGCTCTACGACGCGCTCTACGACCTGCTTGAACCCGAGAAGGTCGACAAGATGTTGGAGAAGAATGTCATTGAAGTTGCCCCGCTCGCCTTCATGCGCGGCCGCACCCTCAGCGACGCCTTCATCATCATGGACGAGGCCCAGAACACCACCATCGAGCAGATGAAGATGTTCCTCACCCGCATGGGCAACAACTCCAAAGCGGTTATCACCGGCGACATCACGCAGATCGATCTGCCC
>Ga0302194_10001819_pt1 | contig 13545 bp, 14 predicted proteins | sample II_Bog_N1_1_FD_200227 | JGI IMG/M metagenome (GOLD analysis project Ga0302194, IMG submission 200227) | Peat permafrost microbial communities from Stordalen Mire near Abisko, Sweden - II_Bog_N1_1 | ecosystem: Environmental > Terrestrial > Soil > Wetlands > Peat | place: Sweden: Abisko...
GGCCTGTACGCGAAGGGCACTTACTTCGAGCCCACCATCCTGGGCGGAGTTACTCCTGCCATGAGGGTTGCGCGCGAGGAAATATTCGGCCCGGTGGTGAGCCTCATTGAGTTCGATACATTCGAGCAGGCAATCCAGATTGCCAACTCCATCGACTACGGCCTCTCGACCTCACTTTATACAAAGGATGTGAATCGCGCATTTACTGCCATCCGCGACCTCGAAGCGGGCATAACGTACATCAACGCGCCAACCATCGGCGCGGAGGTTCACTTACCGTTTGGTGGCGTGAAGCACACCGGAAACGGGCATCGCGAAGGCTTGGGTGCTATCGACTTCTTCAGTACGTGGAAGGCGGTGTATATCGACTCGTCCGATAAGTTGCAACGGGCGCAGATTGATAACGCGGAGTAGCGATTAAATGTTCAGTTCTTTGCGAAAGATATTCGGTGGGCGGGACAAGGCAGATGCAAATGACGATTGGCCGAGCATTGTGCTATTGCTGTGTGAGGCTCAATTGCCGACTGCGGACGAGGCAATCGAGATGGCACGCGGCGCCTGGGGCGCAGCGGGACCAGTTGAACTTCTCGGCGCCGTCGGCCCGCACAATTTTGCAATTCGGGTAAGTCCTCTTACCTTCGCCCTGCACGCCGTTGGACAGCGCTACAGCGTCAGCGGGTCGGAACTACGACTCGCGAAGCAACAGGCATGGGATCAGCATCGCGCATGGCTTTCAGTCGACCTGCCCGGGAGACGGACAGCAGAGCTTCGGGATAAGGGCCAATTGGGCTCTGCGTATCAGTCTCTAATGCACTTCGTGGCGAAGCATTGGTCGCCGAACGTTCTCGCAATGTATTTCCCGAGTGAGGGAGTCACTGTTCCGAACCAAGGAGATTTGATCGAGAGTATTCGCTGGGCTAGGCGGAATGGGACTAATTTGGATTTCCTGAAAGCACGCAAGGCTTAGCAAGGGGCCACAGGTCTTTCGTTTGAAGCCCCGGATTTCCTTCGCTTCTTCAGGCAGAGACGATTAAGGGCGTTACCAATAGGGTCTTGCAGTATCCAATTGAGTTGGCGTATATTGCAAACATATACAGAGGTTCTCCATGCCCTATGTCGGATTCGACTGGGACCAGGGAAATGCACGGAAGAACGAGAAGCACGGTGTCACTCAGGCAGAGGTGGAGCAAGTGTTCATGAATTCCCCACTTCTCCTTGCCGCAGATTCGAAACACAGCCTACAGGAGCGTCGATTCCATGCACTTGGCCGGACCGACCTGGACCGCAGGTTGCACGTAACCTACACCGAGCGTGGAAATGGGACGCTGATTCGCCCAATCTCCGCGCGCGTTATGAGCCGGAAAGAGAGAGCGGTCGATGAGCAAGCAGTTAAAACCCATTCCTGAGTTCGCGAGCGAAGCCGAGGAGCGCGCCTTCTGGGAGTCGCCGGATAACGACAGCACCGATTACGTAGATTGGAGCAAGGCCAAGTTGGTGACCTTTCCCAAACTACGCCCATCCACGGAGACGATTTCCCTGCGCATGCCTGAAGATGTCCTGAACACCATTCGCAGCCACGCACGCAAGCTCGATGTTCCGTATCAATCCCTGATAAAGCTTTGGTGCGCAGAAAAAGTCGCGGAGTTGGTTCATCAACCGCGCAAGTCTGTTCGCGGCAGCAAATAGCTTTGCCGAATTACATCACATTCCGCGCTACAATCTCTCCATGCCGCACTCCTTCGAGGAAGTCCGACAAATCGCCTGCGAGTTGCCCGTGGATCAGCGTATTCTGCTGGCCATTTCGCTCTGGGAGAGTGTAGACACGAGCAGCGAGGATGCTGCTGGAGTCGAGGCAGCCTGGGACAGCGAGATCCAGCTCCGTCTCAACGCGATCGATTCCGGAACTGTGGAAATGGCTCCGCTCGAAGACGTTCTTGCCAGAATGGACGCAAGGGTTCTCGCCAAGCAGCGCGGATGAAACCGGTTCGCGTCCATCCGGACGCCGTGGCAGAGGCGGGTGGAGCGCGTAAATCTATTTCCCCTCAATACCACCCTTTTCGTTGCATATAATTACGCGACATTGGCGCACAATAGGTTCATAACGTCGATCACAACCCATCTACTCCGAATCAAATCTGAGAACAGATAGCTGAAAGCTGGGCGCAACCGGCAGAAATCTGCCGTAACCCTATTGTTTACTCATATCTGCGGCGAACCCCAGCAGAATCAGATAGCTACGGCGAAGCTCTCTCCGTATCCAACTGAAAATAATGCACTTATTCGCAGAGATAGGGGTGGGGGTACCCAGTAACTCAGGAGTAAACCGCAAAATGTCCCGATTGCAGCCCCACCGTAACGCGCCTCCCAGCCCCGTCCGCCCCCTACGCGGCACCGATTCCTATTCCCTAATCCCTATTCCCTATTCCCTGTTCCCTGCCTTCCCACAACTCTTTCCCCGTTCCCGTGTCTAACCCAACAGGAAGGATGCACAAATCCCTTGCGTAACTTTGCTTTCCTCTGCCTCACTGCGCTGCTCGCCTTGAATCCATCCCCTGCCAGGGCCCAGTCCGGCAGCTTCATCGTCTCTCAGCATGGCCACGCGGTGGGCACCGCCTCCTTCGATTTCACCGCAACGCCTCATGGCTACAATTCGTCTTCCCTGGTGCGCATTGCCATGCCGGGTCTCGATTACGCGCTGTCCAAAACCGAGCTGCTTTCGTCCGCCAACCACCTGCGCCACGTCCAGTTGAGCGCCATCGTAAACAGCCAGGCCGTCAACGTCGTCTGTGCGCCGGAATCCCTCACCTCTACAGCTCAAATCCTGATCAATACATCGGCCAACGGACATAGCACCACGACTCGCCTCGATCCGCATCCCGGCGCCGTCTTCCTGCCAGACTTCGACCCCGGCGCGCTTGAGACCCTGCTCGCCCTCGCCGTCGCCCGCAACAATGCCGGACTCTGGGCCATCGTTCCCAAGCTGGCGGGCTCCATCGAACCGGTACAGCTTGTCACTTACGCCGACGAGCAGGGAACCCTCGATGGCAAGTCCATCGTCGTCCACCACCTTGTGGCCAACATCGCGGACGGTTCCACCCACCTTTTTTCCGGCCCCGACAACCAGCTTCTTCAAGCCGAACTCCCAGAGCAGGGTTTCGCTCTCGTCCGCAACGGATTCGTCCTCACCCCTCCCACCAGGCCCGGCGCGCCGCCAACCCCTCCGCCCGCACCCGCGCAGCCAATCCAGCAGTAGCAATTCCGCGCCTGCCGGCACTTTCGCTACAATGCAAAGTCTATGGACCAGCAGCCTCCCGCGCCTCAGAACCTTGTCGAGGTCAAATTCTCGCTGGCACTCGCGGGCGGCCAATTATCAGTTACCACGCTCGTCCCTGCCGGTCCCTCCAACCTCGTACAAATCCTTCCTTTGCTACAGGGCCTCGACGACACCTTCATCGACGATGTTTCCTCTGATCTGGCAGCTTCCGGCCAACCCATCTCCTGCAAGCAAGGCTGCGCGCACTGCTGTTACCAGGCGGTTCCCATCAGTCTCGTTGAGGCCGAAGCCCTCGCCGAATGGATTCGCACCCTTCCCGCAGACCAACAGCAGGAACTTGCCAGGCGATTCCGCGAGACCCTCCTCAATCTCTCCGCTGCCGGTCTCACGGAAAGCATGGCCCATGAGGATTGGCACAGTCCAACTGAAGCCGCCCTCAAGCTAGCCCTCGACTACCTTTACCAGCGCATTCCCTGTCCCTTCCTTGAAGACGGAAGCTGTTCCATCTACCCCATCCGCCCCTTCGCCTGCCGAGAATACCTCGTAACCTCGGCGCCCGAGCACTGCTTCGATCCCAGCACCCTCCAGGTCAAGGGTGTTCCATTGCCACGGAGTTTTTTCCCGATGCTGAAGCAAATTTCCGCCGAGGGCGATGAAACAGCGCGCGGCTGGATTCCACTCGTCTTCCTCCTCAACTGGATGGAAGCAGGGTCGCATTTCAACCAGACAGGCTCCGCAACCGGCCCTGAGGTTCTCTTTAGCTTCCTCCAGCGCATGAGCACTCCCAAACCTCCAGCGCCGCAAGACGCCTAGCCTGCCGGACACAGAAATATACTTCCGTCGCCAGGCAAGCCAGTGCACAGTTCCGCTAGAATGCTGATTCAATGACTGAGCAACCGCCGCACACGCTGCCTGCCGAGTTCACCTTCGGCTCCGGCGACGACCAAATCACCGCCGTCGTGAACATCCCGGCAGGCTATCGAAGCCTCACCCAGATTCTGCCCGTCCTGCATTCGCTGTCGGACTCGGTTTTCGCTGGCGTCGCTTCCAAACTGAGACAGACCGGCCAGCCCATCTCCTGCAAGGCAGGCTGCGGAGCCTGCTGCCGCATGATGGTCCCGATAAGCCTCTTTGAGGCTGGGGCTCTCGCCGACTGGATCCGCTCCCAGCCTGAGGCCAAACAGCAGGAACTCGCTCAACGCTTCGAAAGCGCGCTCGCCAAGCTGGCCGAGGCAGGCATTCTCGATCGAATCGCCAGCGAAGACTGGCGGGTACAATCCGATTCCGGCCTGAAAGTCGTCTTCGACTACTTTTCCGTGCAGGTCCCCTGTCCTTTTCTCGAGGACGAGGCTTGCTCCATTTACCCCATTCGCCCGTTCGCCTGCCGCGAGTACCTTGTTACCTCCCCACCCGAGCAATGCTCCGATATGGCCATGCCGGTCACCAAGGTCAACCTCCCGCTCCGGTTCAGCCGTGCCCTCGGCTCCCTCGGGGCCGAGCTGGATGAGAACACCCCCGGCTGGATTCCACTGGTTTTCCTGTTTAACTGGATGCAAGCCGAGGGCCGCCCCGGCGATCGCTTCGCCGGCTTTGCCCCCTTGTTGTTCGCGGAAGTTATGAGCAGATTGGACCAGACCAAACCCGCTACCCAAGCCGAACCTCAAGCCGAAGCCTAACCCCTATTCCCTAGTCCCCCAGTCCCTGGTCCTTCAGTCCCTTGGTCCCTGCCTTCACACCGCCATCCCCGCCGCTACCCCCGAAGCCCATGCCCACTGGAAATTAAACCCACCCAGCCACCCCGTCACATCCACTGCTTCTCCAATAAAAAACAACCCCGGCGTTGTCCGCGCCTCCATGGTTCGCGCCTGTAGCCCATCGGTATCCACTCCGCCCACGGTAACTTCAGCCTTGGCAAACCCCTCCGTACCCGCCGGATGCAGCGCAAACCGGCGCAGCCTCTGCTCGCCGGCCTTGAGCGCCGCATTCCCCCAGCCCGCCGGAGCAACGGCCTCCGCCAGAAATCCCGCCAGCCGCTGTGGCAACACCTCCCTCAGAGCCTGCTTCACCGCCGCCAAATCCCGCCGCGCACCCAAACGCATCAGCGGCTGCAGCAATCCAGCTTCGCCCGCCAATCCAGGCGCAAAGTCCATCACCAACCGGTCCCCCGCACGCCAGTACGAAGACGCCTGCAGCACCGCCGGCCCGCTTACCCCGCGATGCGTCACCAGCATCTTCTCCCTAAAGCGAACCGGCCCGCGAACCGGGCTTCCAGCTCCCTCAATCCAAACCTCAACCTCTGCCGCAACGCCCGCCAACTCCGTCCAGCCCGCTTCCTCCCCATCCAGAACCAGAGGAACCAGCCCCGGCCGTGGCATAACAACCCTCAGTCCAAACTGCGCGGCCAGCTCATACGCAAGCCCTGTGGCTCCCATCTTTTCAATCGACAGTCCCCCCGTGGCCACCACCAGTGCTCCAGCCTCAAACTCCCCGGCCGAGCAACATACCCGAAACCCGCCGCCAGCAACGCCCTCCACCTGAATGCCGTGCGCATTCAGAACCATTTCAACGCCGCCAAGCTCGCACTCGGCCAGCAGCATATCCAGAATCGCCCGCGCCGACCCATCGCAGAACAGCTGTCCCAGTGTCTTCTCGTGCCAGTGGATTCCATATCGATCCACCAGCGCAAGAAAATCCTGCGGCCCATAACAAGCCAGCGCCGACTTTGAAAAATGAGGATTGTCGGAGAGGAAGTTTCCCGGCCCGCAGTGCAGATTCGTAAAATTGCACCGCCCGCCCCCGGAGATAAGGATCTTGCGCCCCGGCTGTCCGTTGTGCTCCAGCAGCGCCACGCGCCGCCCACGCTGCCCAGCCGTAGCCGCACACATCAGCCCCGCCGCCCCCGCGCCCAGCACAATTACATCGAATTGGCGTGGGGGACGCTGCATAGCTCCAGTACAGAATAGACTTAGTCCTGGGATTCGCTGCTCGAGTACCGGTTGTGAACTGTTCAATCTAACGAGAGACGGCCACCCGGAGGCGGCCGTCGGATCCTGCGCTACGCACACAGGAGCTGTTAGAAACACAACTGAATCGTAGCGCTGTTGAAGCAATTGTCAAGCAATTTGCGTGCATAGAAAAACCGAAAGGGAACGCATGGCCCAACCCGAGGGCACGAATGAATTTCGCGATACCACGTAGATAGATGGCTTCAGCTACCTATAACGGGCAACTCATCAGGTTACGGGCAGGCAACCGCCTAAGTCCCGGAACCCAATCAGCCAGCACACGTGCAGTTTCTGAGCTGACGACAATCCACGCGGAACCACTGCATTCTAGAACATCGACGGGGCACAGTGACTAACTTGAACGGGGCACCCGCCAAGTAGTTGCCTTTTTCCAACCTAATTGAAGCGTCTTCCAAACGAGTAAACCGAACCACCAGAGCCAGGCCAACATCGCAATCGATGCAGGCAGCCTCGCAAATCCGTCGACGACGGGAATCAACGCGAAAGCACCCGCCAGAACCCCGCAGGCGGTGATGAAAGCCCCAGGTTCAGCCCACCATTTCCGGGTTCGTAAAAGAGGAAATCCGCCCATGAGAAACCACTGCATGGCGATGAACAGGAACAGGCCTGCATCGATCTTGCGTTGTGTCTCCATCCACAAGGGTGTTGGCGGCCATGTCATTTTTCCGCGTAGTCTCCCCGCAAGCGACCAATGCGAGGGGCAAACATCCTCCCATCCTGCCAACGCGACGGAAGGCATATCGACTTCCTGCACGACAACGACCTGTACAGGGTAATGGATCCCCTCCACCATGCAGGGGTCGAAGCTCACCGTTTCCTCGTCTTGCTCTGGGCTGGCCTGGGAAGGCTCCGGCGTTGGGGGCTCAGGCGGACTGGGAGCATCTTTCATGGCGGACTTCGCCATGATTTTTTCTTGGGGGATCGCGTCCTTCTGATCTCTGGCCTCCATCATCAAGATCATGGGGACGGCCACTGCCACATTGATCCCAGCCAACAGAAGTCCTCGCCGCCAGTTCATGGCTGCAAGACTACCAGAAACGATTGTGGTCGTATGACTGCCAAACCGGAAACAGCACCACCACCCCGCAACCTCGTCCGTTATCATTTCCGGATATGCACCCCACGCCCGCCTCGCTAGATTCCAAATCGCAGTTGCGCAAAACCATGGGCTTCTGGGACGTGCTCTTATTCAACATCGCCACCGTGCTTGGGCCTCGATGGATCGCCGCCGCGGGTCACAACGGCACCTCCTCCATCAGCTTGTGGGCTCTTGCCGCCGTATTCTTCTTTGTCCCCGGAGCGCTGGTCATCAACGAACTCTCCTCGCGCTTTCCTGAAGAAGGCGGCCTGTATGTCTGGTCCAGGGAAGCCTTCGGTCCCTTTCATGGCTTTGTCGCCGGTTGGACCTATTGGATCTACACATTCTTTTATTTCCCCGGCCTGCTGCTCGCCAGCGCTTCCATGGCCGCCTACATTGTTGGCGGACGCGGCTCCATTCTGGCACAGGACAGGACATTTCAACTCACCGTATCCCTTGGCATCCTTCTGGTAGCAGTAGTGCTGAATATCATCGGCCTCAACATTGGCAAGTGGCTTCAGAATGCCGGCGGCGTCGGCACTTATGTTCCCCTGCTCATGCTGGTTGGCATAGCCGCGCTGGTTTGCCTGCGCCACGGCTCCGCCACCCATTTCACCGTCGCCAACATGCTTCCCACATGGAACTGGGATACCGTGAATTTCTGGTCGCAGATCGCATTCGCCTTTACGGGACTCGAACTTGTTTCGGCCATGAGCGAAGAAGTGCGCGACCCGCGCCGCACGCTGCCGCGGGCCGTCTTTGGCGCCGGCGCGCTCATCGCGCTCATGTATATCGCCGGAACCTTTGCCATTCTCGCCCTGGCGCCCGCCGCCGATCTCGACCCGCAGAGCGGAGTCTTTCACGCCATTGCCATTGGCTCTGCCGCGCTGAAACTCGGCTTCCTTGGAATCCTCGCGGCCATCCTGGTTACCGTGGGCAACGCCGGCGGAGTAGGCTCCACCGTGGCAGGCATTGCCCGCGTACCCTTCGTTGTCGGAGTCGATCGCTACCTGCCCGCCGCCTTCGGCAAGATTCACTCCCGCTGGAAAACTCCCTATGTCTCCATCCTCGTGCAGGCGTCCATCTCCGCTGCCATTCTGCTTGGCAGCCAGATCAATGAGACGACTCAAGGCGCGTATCAAAAGCTCATCGACGCCGGCATCATTCTCTACTTCATTCCATTCCTCTACATGTTCGCCGCCGTCATCAAGCTGGCGCACCGCAAAGACCGGAGCGAGAACCCGCACGCCATCCTGGTCCCCGGCGGCGTCCCTGGCGTATGGATCTGCGGCGGCCTCGGCTTCCTCGTCGTCCTCGGCGGCATCGCGCTTTCGTTTGTGCCGCCCGGAGATTCCGCCAACAAGCTGGGATTCTTTACGACACTCGTCCTGGGAACTGTAGCCTCCATCTTCCTGGGCCTCCTCTTGTACTGGCGTGGCGTCCGCGCAAAGCGTGCCGAGTCATGACCCGCACGGCGCAGACTGAGAGCAGCGCGATGTTGGACCTGAGGTATAATTCTGTCTGAAGCGGGAGTAGCTCAATGGTAGAGTAGCGGCTTCCCAAGCCGTTGGTTGCGGGTTCGATCCCCGTCTCCCGCTCCAAAAAGAACCGGCAGTTCCCGCCCCGCCCTCAATCTCTATCGCCCCGTGCCCCATCCATTCGCTTTCTTCTGGCGAATGGGTGGGAGAGCACAATCCTCAAGAACGCAATCAATCGGTCAGAGGCCTACAGCGCATACAAATCCACATACTCATGCACCGGCATCGATTCAAGCCGTTCGCGGTCGAGCGAAACCGCAAGAATCTCCTCTTGCCGATCTTCCGCAAAGCGCCGCCGCAGATTGGTTTTGAATTTCTCCACCAGCAACGGCAGCCCTTCCTCGCGCCGCCTCCTGTGGCCAATGGGGTATTCAACCGTCTCCTCCAGCACCGTCCCATCGTTCAGTTCCACCCGCAGCGCATTCGCAATCGACCGCTTTTCCGGATCGTGATAGTCGGCCGTGAAAGCCGGTTCTTCAACACAATGAATGCAATCGCGAACGGCGTCGATACGCGGTCCCCACAGCGGGTCGCAGGCCACGGAATCCTCGTAATCCGCCGCGGTAAGCCGCCCAAAGATGAGCGGCACCGCAATCATGTATTGCACGCAGTGGTCGCGATCTGCGGGGTTCGCCAGCGGTCCCTTCTTGTCGATAATGCGCAGGCAAGCCTCATGCGTGCGCACCACGATGGAGCGGATTGCCGACGCGTTCAGCCCCCGCTCGGCCAATTGCCGAAATAGCTTCATCGCTGCCTCAACCGCCGTCTGCGCATGAAACTCCGCCGGGTAACTCACCTTGAACAGCACGTTCTCCATCACATAACTTCCATAACTCCGCTGAAAGCTGAATGGGCGGCCTTTGAACGACACGTCATAGAATCCCCACGTCTTAGCGGTCAGCGCTGAAGGATAGCCCATTTCGCCGGCCCGCGCCATCAACGCCAGTCGCACCGCGCGGCTGGTAGCATCCCCGGCGGCCCAGCTCTTGCGCGAGCCCGTATTCGGCGCATGACGATAGGTGCGCAGGCTCTGCCCATCCACCCACGCCAGGCTCAGCGCAGCGATGGTTTGGTCGCGGCTCAACCCCAGTAACTGGCTCACCACCGCAGTCGACGCCACCTTCACCAGCACCACATGATCCAGTCCCACTTTGTTAAACGAGTTCTCGAGAGCTATGCACCCTTGTATCTCGTGCGCCTTGATCATCGCCGTTAAAACATCCCGCATCCGCAAATGGGGTTCGCCGTCCGCGCAGGACCGCGACAACCAATCCGCCGTAGCCAGAATGCCGCCCAGATTGTCCGATGGATGTCCCCACTCCGCCGCCAGCCACGTATCGTTGAAGTCCAGCCAGCGAATCATTGCGCCGATATTGAACGCCGCCTGCACCGGATCAAGCTGATACGCCGTCCCCGGCACCCTTGCCCCATTCAGAACCACCGTTCCTGGCACAACAGGCCCGAGCAGTTTGGTACACGCCGGATACTCCAGCGCCTCCAACCCGCACCCCAATGTGTCCATCAGGCAATACTGCGCCGTGGTATAAGCTAACTCGCTTGTAACTTCATAAGTCAGCGCATATTCCACAATATCGACTAATACCCGATCCGGCGCAGGCCGCTCATTGCTGATATGCGAGGACAATCAATCTCCTTAGCCACTCATGCTGGGTGCCCCAGGTCTCGCATTTGAGACCTGGGATATCGCAGGATCTACGCGCGCTCTTCAATCGGAACAAACGTCAAATCCTCCGGCCCCGTGTAATTCGCCGAAGGCCGGATGATCTTCCCATCCTGTCTCTGTTCGATCACATGCGCGCACCATCCCGCCGTCCGCGCAATCACGAACAGCGGCGTAAACAGGTCGATGGGAATCCCCATAAGGTGATAAGCAACGGCAGAGTACCAATCGAGATTCGGAAACATTCGCTTCGCATCCAACATCACGTTCTCAATCCGCTCGGCCACATCGAACAGCCGCGTATCCCCAGCCACACTCGCCAGCCCCCGCGCCACTTCTTTCACAATGTCGCTGCGCGGATCACTGATCGTGTACACCGGATGCCCGAACCCGATAATCACCTCGCGTTCACCCACGCGCCGCCGAATATCTTTCTCTGCTTCGTCCGCCGACCCATACCGCTCCTGAATCTCCAGCGCCACTTCATTGGCCCCACCGTGCTTAGGCCCCTTCAGCGCGCCAATGGCCCCCGCAATGCACGAGTACAAATCCGACCCTGTCCCAGCAATCACGCGCGCCGTAAACGTCGAAGCATTGAACTCATGCTCCGCATACAGGATCAGCGACGTCTGCATCGCCGCCACCCACTCCGCCCTCGGCGCTTCCCCATGCAGTAAGTGCAGAAAATGCGCCGCAATCGAGTCTTCGAACCGCTCCACTTCAATCCGCCGCCCATTGCGCGCATAGTGGTGCCAGTAGAGCAGCATCGACGAGAGCGACGCCAGCAGCGTATCCGCAATCGCCCGCGCACCCCCATCGTCATGCGCCGCAGACTCCGGCAGCACGCACCCCAGCACCGACACGCCCGTCCGCAGCACGTCCATCGGATGCGTCGACGGAGGCAGCAGTTCCAACGCCTGCTTCACCGCCGCAGGCAAACTCCGCAGCGGCCGCAGGCTCGCCTTGTAAGCAGCCAGTTCCGCCGCGTTGGGCAGCTTGCCATGCACCAGCAAGTGCGCCACTTCCTCATACTCGCAGTGCGCGGCCAGGTCCGTGATGTCGTATCCGCGATAGTGCAGATCGTTCCCGCTATGCCCCACCGTGCACAGCGCCGTATTCCCCGCCGGCGTGCCCGACAGAGCTACTGATTTTTTCGGTTTGAAAGCTGTAGGGGAAGCTGATTCTTCGCTCATCGTTCGATCTCCGAAAACATTAACCTACTGGAACTATTTGGCGGCACGTCCGGACGCATCCGCGTCCCAGAAAACCACGCCAACCAAAGCTACGGAACAATGTCCAGCGTAACCGTGTTGGAGTTGACTACAACGTTCCCATCCTGGGTTTCTTCTGTTCGACTTGCAGTTACTGTATATTGACCGGGCTCAGTTATATTGTATAACTTTCGAAGATCTAGATTGACTTTCCAAAAGACGCCGGGACGATAACGAAGAGTAAGAGAGTTCCCGTGGCTTGGTGGAAACAACTTTGAGTCCGACGGCGATCCTCGTCCAGTACTTCGTCTTTGAAATGCTGTTGTTTCAACTTCTTTGCCATCTTTCGTTAGCAATATTCGTTCCCCTGTACACGTACTACAAATATCGGCCGTCATGTAAATGTCGGAACTTGTAGTGTTCGTGTAATACATTTCAATCAACAAGGGAGACTGCAGCGATAATGGACCGCTGGGAGGGGTTATTGTGATCGTGTAGTTTGGCTCGCCTGACTCGATCGCAGACCTTGCTTTTCCAGGAGTTGTTTGCCCTGAACAGGACATTCCTAAGAGCAGCATCAACATAGCAAAGGCGAAGTTTCGTATCTTCACAGTAGCTCCTTCCACTCTGATGAATATCGGCGCTGTTTACTCCTTGCCCATCGCAAATAACTCATCCAGCTTCCGCTCATACGCGTGATAGTCGAGATACTCGTAGAGCTCCGCCCGCGTCTGCATCAGCGGCACCACATCGCGCTGCGTCCCCTCCGCGCGAATAGCCTCATAAACCTTCAGCGCCGCCGCGTTCATAGCCCGGTAAGCCGCGCAGCAATAAAGAACAATATCGACGCCTGCGTCCCTCAACTCGTCTCGCGTAAACAACGGTGTCTGCCCAAACTCCGTAATGTTCGCCAGAATCGGCACACCCACAGCCTTGCGAAACTCCGAGTACTGCCCCAGCTCCGTAACGGCTTCGGCAAAAATCATATCCGCGCCCGCCGCCACATACGCCAGCGCCCGTTCGATGGCCGCCGTCAACCCCTCACTCGCCAGCGCATCCGTCCGCGCCATAATCACAAATTGCTCGTCGGTCCGCGCATCCACCGCAGCCTTGATGCGGTCCACCATCTCGCCCGCCGCAACCAGTTCCTTGCCCGGCCTGTGCCCGCAGCGTTTCGCCCCCACCTGGTCCTCAATGTGCACCGCCGCCGCGCCAGCCTTCTCCATCGACCGGATCGTCCGCGCAATGTTGAACGCCCCGCCCCACCCCGTATCGATATCGACTAAAAGGGGCAGCCCGGAAGCATCCGTAATTCGCCGCACGTCGGTCAGCACGTCGTCCATCGTGCTGATCCCCAAATCCGGCATCCCCAGCGAGTTCGCCGCCACCCCGCCGCCCGAGAGATACAGCGCCCTGAACCCCGTAGCCTCGGCCATCCGCGCCGTATAGGCGTTGATTGCCCCAGCCACCTGAAGCGGCTTTTCGTCGCTCACCGCCGCGCGAAATCTTTCACCAGCCGATACTCGATTTTGTCTCCGCTGCATGGCAATGCCTTGGGCCGCATCATAACAGCCCCATCGCCAAGCCTTCCCAACCCAGCTTTCCCAACCCCACCCCCCAGTGCGACAATCATCCCGTTGGCGCGTCCAAATCACCACGCGACATCCGCAAAGGAGAAACAACGCCATGAAATCCCTTCTCGCCTGTACCGGGCTGCTCATCGCAGCAGCAACGCTC
>Ga0302194_10001836_pt1 | contig 13486 bp, 7 predicted proteins | sample II_Bog_N1_1_FD_200227 | JGI IMG/M metagenome (GOLD analysis project Ga0302194, IMG submission 200227) | Peat permafrost microbial communities from Stordalen Mire near Abisko, Sweden - II_Bog_N1_1 | ecosystem: Environmental > Terrestrial > Soil > Wetlands > Peat | place: Sweden: Abisko, Stordalen...
ATTCTTCATCATGAATAATAATACAAAAAAAAAATATTTTAAATAACAAACATAAAACGCTATACTGAGAAAAAACCTATTTTAAACTAATTTTTTTTAGGGATATAAAATCATTTTTTTCATTAAATTGCTATACATCTGACATAGACATAACGCAAGCATTTAAAGATTTTTATAATATTTATTGTCTTTTTTTTATAATTATACTATTTTCATTAGCTGGTATCCCACCATTTATCGGATTTTTTAGTAAACTATTTATTATATTATATTGCTTAAAACTTGAGTTATGAGTGCCTGTTGGTTTATTACTCGTTTTTTCTGCACTAAGCGCATACTATTATTTAAAAATTATTCGAATTACACTTTTTGAAGTTAATGAGTATAATAATAATATAGTATCGTTTATTTTTTTACCATATATGCATTGTAGTCCATTAACTACAGGATTACAAAATTATAGTTATAGTAAATTTACTGATGGCTTTATGTTATTAAGTATATTTAGTAGCTTTTCTTTTATTTGAATTGATTTTATTTGAAAAAGTTTAACTTTATTTAGTTTAGATTTATTACTAATATAGAATAAAATAATAATTACTATGCTTTTATTTATATGTTTAAACCTATTAATTAGCTTTTTATGTTGTATTAATTTTGGATTGTTATTAGGTTCTCGTGGTGCGAAAATTTTGACGACCTATTGTTGTTTTTTAAATTTAATATTTATACTATTTTTAATTAATAAAGTTATACATAATCCGTACATATTTGAATTAGATTGTGGAACATGAATACAATCCGGATTATTTTCAGTCAATTGGATATTTTTTCTTGATGATTTTACATTATTTATGTTATTTATTGTTAATTTTATTTCATTTTTAGTACACATGTACTCATGCAGTTATATGAAAGAAGACCCGCATATAGTACGATTTATGGCATACCTTTCATTATTTACTTTTTTTATGATTATTCTTGTAACTTCTGATAATTTTATTCAATTTTTTTTAGGTTGAGAAGGAGTAGGATTATGCTCTTTTTTATTAATTAGTTTTTGGTACACACGTATTCAAGCTGTAAAATCAGCCTTAAAAGCAGTAATAGTAAACCGAGTTAGTGATTTTTGTTTAACGTTTGGTATAGTTATATTGTTTAATATATTTAAAAGTATGGATTTTAGTTTGGTTTTTAGCCTATGCTATTTTTTTAAGAACATATATTTTACATTTGGTATTTTCCAGGTCAATATATTTGATTTTATGCTAATATTTTTTTTTTTTGGTGCTGTTGGTAAATCAGCTCAAATAATTTTACATACATGATTACCTGATGCGATGGAAGGACCAACGCCAGTTTCTGCATTAATACATGCAGCTACAATGGTTACAGCAGGAGTTTTTCTACTTATTAAATGCTCCAGTCTTTTTGAATTATCAAACAATATATTAGGTATTATATGCTTTAGTGGTGCCTTTACATCGTTTTTCTCAGCTACTTGTGGACTTTTTTTATACGATATAAAAAAAGTTATTGCTTATTCGACATGTAGTCAGTTAGGATATATGATTTTAGCGTGTGGTTTATCATTTTATAATATTAGTTTTTTTCATTTAATGAACCATGCAATTTTCAAAGCACTTCTTTTTTTATGTGCGGGGTCAATAATTCATTCTCTTAATAATGAACAAGATATTCGTCGGATGGGTGGATTATTACAAGTACTACCATTCGCGTATATAGCTTTTCTAATTGCTAGTTTAGCAATAACAGGATTTCCATTTTTAACTGGATTTTTTTCAAAAGATATCCTAATTGAATCAATTTATGGACTATACGGATCTTCTGGATTTTTCTTACATTGATTAGGATGCTTAGCGGCGTTTTTTACATCATTTTACTCGTTAAGACTAATATGATTTATTTTTATCGGTAAAACCAATTCATATCGATTAGTTATTGCTAATATTCATGAATCAGATATACTAATACTATTACCTTTATTTTTATTAACAGTTGGAAGCATTTTTTTTGGATTTTTTTGTAAAGAATTAATTATAAGTATTGGACATTTTTTATTAAACAATAATAATTTTTTTTTAAATAAAATATTATTTTTAAATGAATCAGAATATTTAGTTGTTTTATTTAAAAGCTTTCCGTTAATTTTTACAATATTTGGAAGTACTACATTTTTATGTTTATTTTTTTTATTTTTTTGAATAGGCTTAGTATATAATAAAACTTTCAGAAAATTGTTTTTGTTTTTATCAGCTAAATGATATTTTGATGCTATATATAATGGAATTTTTAATGAAGCTTTTTTAAAATACGCAAAAAATAACATTTATTTATTAATTGATAAAGGGTTATTAGAAATAATGGGTTCAAAAGGTATTTGGATCGGTTTATTAAATAGTATACAATGATTACGTACACTACAAAGTGGTAACATTTCATTTTATTTCATTATTTGGGGTATTACATTATGCTTTAGTATATTTTATATTAATGCAAATAACTATATTATATTTATATGGTTCTGAGGGCTATTTTATAATAGTTTAAGTAAATGAACAGTATATAGATGGCTTCCAACACGTTTTTATCACTGTAGTTTTTTTAAAACATTCGATCCATTTTCCTCAAAAGATTTTTATTTAGACTATAATAAAACTGAAAGCTTATATTTTCAATTTTATAAAGATATGCTAAAATCCCTTCTAAGCTTTTGAATATTCAAACTGGAGTATTTTCGCCAATTCGAGTATTCTAGCTATATATTTATACTTATAGCTAAGTTCTTTGCGGATAATCGTCAATTAATGGACACAGAATTTGATAATTCAGAAAATAACATACTTGATAACCTTTTCAAAATTAATGATTATGATACACACCTTTTTGAAACAACAAATGCAACTAAACAAAATACGCCAATACTATATAATGCATTTGCTACACATGAATTAACATTACAAGCATTAATATCGTGTTTTACAATCTCAAATAATGACTACAAAGCTATAAATTATAATATTGCATTTTATGGACTTTGATTATATGAAGACAGTATTGATGATTTATTTGATGATAACATGCCAAATTCAATAATTAAAAAAGCAACAAATAGCATCGAGCATTTGTATTGTCTGTTTAGCGCAGAAAGATTAATACAATTAACTAAATATGAAAAATATTATTATCGTAAATACACTAGTAAACTATTCGATCAGCCAGAATATCTTGATGGGTATCGTTCGAAACTAATTGGATGCGAATATTTAACTCAGCGTTATAAATTTCCTTCTGATTACACATGATATGCTAGAACACACAATTTCGAAACACAGGTATTAAATAATGAACGCTACTTATCAAAAAGCCGACTTACACAATTATACCTCCGTGAAGATAGTATATTAAATCATAAATGAACGTATGCAAACTGTTTTAAAGATATAGGATATCAAGCACTATTTGAATTTGAAAATATTTTTAATCCAGCTTTAACAAATAATTTACAAGCCAGTAATTTAGACAATATATATACATTTACGAATAAATTCAATAATAATTGGACAGTACCACTAGTTCTACGATTAAACCAACAAACAACAGGAATTATTGCTAATACTACCGTCACGGCAACTGATTCAAATGCCATTAGTACTTCAGAAAGTAATTTTATATTTGAACAACTTTCTCCGCTAACTGGGACAGAAACATTCGCGCATAACCATTATCGTATGTTTTATATTGATGAATGATTAAGAAACCAACCATGATCAGATTTTTATTCAATGGAAACAATACTAGATTCAACGTGTATTGAAAATACACAAGAAGATGATTTTTTAATCGATGAAAATAGATTATTTGAAACATGAAAATGAATGATTATATTTAAAACATCATCAATTATTGCAGATGATCTTTACTACCCAGATAATGGAGCTTTTCATTTTAACCACGCACTAGATAGTACAGGACTTTATACAGCTTTTTTAAGTCGTGGATTTAATTATGGAGCAAACTACTCATATGACACAGAAATTTATGGAAAATACGATTCAATTACAGTACATAATTTTACAATATTTCCTATTGCTATACCATTTTTGTTTTTTGATTCAATTTATTATTTTAGAATGGGGCTAACAATATGGTATATATACGATATAATTTTTAACTTTTCACAAGCATGGCTTAAGTTCTTTATTGAATTTATAGTAACACTCATTTATTTTATACTCAATTATTTTATTTATTATCCGTATCACTCTATAAAAACAAATTTTGAAATAAATGCAAGGTTTAAACATTGCTTATATTATCTATTTTTTATTCAAGAAACTCTATACCACTATTATACAATATTTATTAAATGCCTAGTTGGATTGACATATATTTTTGCATATTGATATGATATAAATGCGGTTGAATCATTTCATACAGCATGTAATATGACTATTGGATATTTTAGAACACTTTATAAAAATATGTATATTATGCTAAGTGAAACAATTTTAATGGATTTAATGCAGAGTAGCGTACTTGCAAGTACATGTATTGATGCGAATTTGTTTGAAGTTACAAACGGGCATGGTAAAATATATTATGAAGCACTCCTTGAAGCATACACAGATGACGTTGAATTTCCAACTGATTGACTTACATTTCGAATTGAAATGTTTTTTGAATACATCGAAGAACGTTTAGCAGACGTTGATGATCAACTAACAGTTGATAGTCTAGTTTCAGAACAGTTTTTAGATGTTATGGCCGAACATTTTGAACGTGGTGATTATTGAGAAGGATACGGTCTAATAAGCTCACTTTATAATAAATTAGATATTTTTGAAGAAGATAAACAGTTTTGAATATGTTTTGATGTGGCACATATATTAGAATGAGAACGAAGCTATGAACATGATGATGAACCATGATACAATCAAAAAACAAATTATGAACGTTGTATATTTTTTATAAAACGTGTTCGAGCACGAAAAGGAGAAGGATTTATGGAAGATCTTACATTTCTTATTGAAGGCTTCATGGGTGGTGATGATATTAATAGAACTTTGATAGATCATATTGCCTCTGAAACGCATTCAAAATCGTTTACTGAACTTAAAAATGATCAAGTTTTTAATCGGACATATGAATATTTTATAGATCAACAAAATTTTGCTAAACAAAAAAGCGAATATCATAAAGAACTTATGAAAGGCGTTGTAAAAAAAGATACTGATGATATAAACGCATCTGATCTTTTTAAAGATGAAGATGCATATTTTATGATAGAAGATGATGATCTTATTGATGAGTTTAACGTTTTCACACCAAATACATTATTCTATGGAGCCTCATTTTTATTTGATGAATTTTTCTGAGGATTACCATTAATCATATTCCCAATATTTTATTTAGGTGAACTTATACTAAATCTAGTATTTTTTTGTATATTTTATTTAGGGTTTTGTTGTATTGATATAATATTTATTAGTTTTTATGACCAAGCAGTTACGATATCATACAATGTTATAGAATACTGCATTCCAACAATTATTTACGATAAATTTATTTGATTACTTTTTGATGTGCCAAGTGAGGGAGACTGATTTGTAGTCTGATGTCAAGGTGTTGATTTATTATGACCACCATTCATGTGATCAGCAATAATAATATGAGTATTACATTTTCTAAATTGAATTTATTTATCAGTCACAATTGAATGTAAAAATTATATTCTAAAACAAATATTATCAAAAATAATTCTATTTATAATAACAATTTTTATATTCATATTTTTGTGTTTATTTATTAACTACTTACTTTTAATATGAATAACACATCTTGAAATGGACACGTTTATTTATCCAAAACACGAACTTATAATAACATTTAAAGGAATTGATTATCTCATAGAGGAATATAACTACAATTTTGAGCCACGCTTAGTTGATGATAAATCTGATTATCCTTTCCAAAAATCTGGTGGACCAGGTATGACAACACAAACAAGACAAGGAGTTCGAGCACTATGATACAGACGTATGACTCGTGGTAATATATGATACTGATGATGAGAACCACCATACTATAAATCAACAGGTCGCTTCTTTTGAAATACACAATTTAGGCGAAATCGTCCAGAATTACATACTAACCAATACCCACGAGTATATAATAATAATTTATATGAAAATACAACTGATGTTACAGTTAATTTAACTAATTTTTTTAAAAATTGATTAGGGTTTTGAAAAATGTTTGATGCTATTTAATATTTAATAGCAGGATAACGCATTAAAAAAACCTTAAATAAATTTATTATTATTTTTAATATTAAATATTTATATTTTACTAAAAGGAATATAGTTTTTTAATTAATTTTATATACCGAGTTTTCTATTTACAAAATAGTGCATAAATTAAACTATTAACAAAAAAATTTATAAAAATATAAGCATTAATCTAAAAAATTAATTTACAATATTATTTTATAACCAAAAAGATATGTATGGCTATATATAAAATTTAAACAAAGTAGTATGGACGCTATAATCAGTTAATACTATGCAATAATTATTATAAACAAAGATTATGTATAAATATAAAAATAGGAAATTTGAATACAAGGCTTATGTTTAAATAGTATAATATTTTTATTTTCATTTTATAGTAGTACATTGACTTTTAACTAAATAGAAATACATTAATAATAATTGAAGTTTATAAAAATAGAATAATGCCTCAAGTTGATTTTGTCACTTTCTTTCCTATTACATTCTGATTTTGCTTTGTGTTTTTTGTCGGGTTTATTATTTTTGGTACAGAATTACTTTATATAAATATTCTGGATCACAAACAGAGCTATATTATAGCTGAATACGCATCAATTTTTTTTACGTTTATTACACGTAAAATTGACTATCGTTTTAATAATGAAGGGAATATCGCAGGTTCAATAATGTTTTATTAATGCTATACCGTACAAAACAAAATAAACATCCATTTCATATTGTAAGCACAAGTGGACTACCTGCACTAGTAGCATTATGAGTATTTATAGTTTTTTTTTTAACGGTATTTATTATGCATAGAAATTTTTCTACATTTCTTGCATTAACATGTGGAGTATTTGCCAATAATATAAATATTTATTTTATTTTATTTTTAGTCTTTTTTGCATCAATACTAGTTAGTGAATGATTTTACGATATTTGTGTTGAATCAAAAACATATCACTCACTAGAAGTACAAAACGGTTTAAAGTTTGGAATGGTTTTATTTATTACATCAGAAGTAATGTTTTTTTTTGGATTTTTTTGAGCGTTTTTTCACTGTAGCCTAAATCCATCAATATGAATTGGTGCGATATGACCACCAATAGGAATCGATACATTAAATCCATGAGGTTTACCATTTTTAAATACTGTATTATTATTATCATCAGGATTTACATTAACAGACGCACACTGGCATTTATTAAATCGTAAAGATATTAAAGCTTTTGATTTATCACTTTCCAATAAAAATTCACCATTAATGTTAGCAATGCATTTTACAATTTTCTATGGAGTTTTTTTTACATTATTTCAGGCAGTAGAATATATGGAAGCACCTTTTTCTATTAATAGTGGAATATACGGTTCAATATTTTTTTTAATGACTGGTTTCCACGGATTTCATGTTTTTATAGGAACATTAATGCTGATAGTTTGTACGATACGAATACATTATTCACATTTTGTGTATAACCACCATGTTGGCTTTGAAGCATCAGCTTGGTACTGACATTTTGTTGATGTAGTTTGAATATTTTTATTTATATTTTTATACTGGTGAGGTTCATAAGTAATAATTAATGTTTATTAATAAAAAAATTAATTTAATAAATAGGGACCATAATTTAACATTTAAAATTAATACAGGATTAAATCCGCTAATTAAAACCGTATATAATCATATTTTATATTATCCAACACCATTAAATTTAAATTATAATTGAAGTTTTGGATCATTAAGTGGATTATTTTTTGTATTTCAAATTATTTCAGGAGTTTTCTTAGCAATGCATTATATACCAAATGTTGAATTAGCTTTTTGAAGTGTTGAACACATAATGCGTGATGTGCATTATGGTTGATTATTAAGATATGCGCATTCAAATGGAGCTTCTTTTATATTTATTTTTATTTATTGCCATATACTAAAAGGCATATATTTTCGATCGTATTTACCAGGAACTAGTAAAAATATTTTATTTAGTGTTGGTGTAATTATTTTTATACTTATGATGGGAACAGCATTTATTGGATATGTTTTGCCATGGGGACAAATGAGCCTATGAGGTGCAACAGTTATTACTAGTTTAATTACAGCAATACCTTTAATTGGAAATACAATTGCATATGTTGTATGAGGTGGATATAGTGTTGGAAATGCAACATTAAATCGATTTTTTAGTATACATTTTATTTTACCATTTATAATAATTGGTATAGTTTTTTTACATTTACTTCTTTTACATATTAAAGGTTCAACAAATACATTAGGAATTGTTAGTAATAGAGATAAAATATATTTTCATCCGTATTTTACGATCAAAGATTTATTTAGTTTTTTTCTTGCTAGTTTTGGATTTTTTTTAATAGTATGCTTTTATCCAAATCTATTAGGGCATCCAGATAATTATATAATGGCAAACTCACTGGTAACACCAGCCCACATTGTACCAGAATGATATTTTTTACCATTTTATGCGATTTTACGTGCAATACCGGATAAGGTAGGAGGCGTTTTAGCGATGTTTTTTTCAATAATAATTTTGATTTTTTTACCATTCTTAGATAAATCACCATTAAAAGGACCAAATTTTAAATTTTTTTTAAAATTTTTTTTTATAATTTTTGTATCAAATTTTATATTTTTAGGCTTTTTAGGCGGGAGCCCAGCTGAAGAACCATTTATCTTTTTTAGTAGGGTATGTAGTATTTTATATTTTTTTTACTTTATACTAATAATTCCAATTTTTACACGTATTGAATTTAATATAGTTTATTAAAACAATATCAATACGTTTAAATGCATCAAAAAAAAATGAAAATGAAATTTGAATACAAGGCTTATGTTTAAATAGTATAATATTTTTATTTTCATTTTATAGTAGTACATTGACTTTTAACTAAATAGAAATACATTAATAATAATTGAAGTTTATAAAAATAGAATAATGCCTCAAGTTGATTTTGTCACTTTCTTTCCTATTACATTCTGATTTTGCTTTGTGTTTTTTGTCGGGTTTATTATTTTTGGTACAGAATTACTTTATATAAATATTCTGGATCACAAACAGAGCTATGTTATAGCTGAATACGCAGCAATTTTTTTTACGTTTATTAAATTAAGAATTAAATACCATTTTAAAAAGCATATTTTATATTACTCAATTTTATTAAATTTTAAGTATATTAGTAGATTTATAACTATGAAAAAACCTTTATATGAAACTACGAAAAATATTAGTCTACTTTTTTTATCCACGATATTTATTATCTATATTTTAATACAAAATCAAATAATTATTAATAATGATAGTATATTACTGAACATTTTCATAATTAATAATTTACGCAGTATAAAAAATAAATATTTTATTTTCATATTTAAAATACTAAACAAAAGTATAAACAGCGTAATTCTATACTGAAATAAACATTTTTTAATTATATATTTTGATAATCTGCTAAACAACATTAATTCAAAACTATTAAATTATTTAGCTCTAGAATATATTACAGTTTTTTGAACAATCAGTCAACTCATAATTCGAGGAATTCTTCTTTCAATAATAATTTGAAGTTTTTCTACTATCCCATTGGCTTTAATTATAAGTAAACGTTTTATCATTCTCGTATTCTCAATTAGTATTTTACTAATAACTGCGACGTTATTAAATCGAGGTTATTTAAAAAATAAAATAATTGAAAATCAATTTTTATTAAATTGAGATAATATACGGCTATTTATCATTATTCATAGAATTTTTCCATTAACAATCATTTTATGAGTAACATTAGATTCATTATTATTGGCATGATTTTCGATTGTATTAAATATTCTTTACTTTAGATTATGATCAGAATATATTCAAATTTGCTTACAATGAAGTGAGCATATAAATCCAACAGTTTTTAATAATTTATCAGACATTCCTAAAATTCCGACAGCATATAAAGGAATATTTACAAGTGAAATGCACCCATCATGACGATTTACAAAACCACCAAGTATTAAGTTTGACCCAAGATTTAATTCTGTTGTCTGAACAATTGGCGGTGCAAATTATATCGTAGCAGAATATACTGGAATAAGCCCTGTTGCCCAATTAGGTATATGAATGGGGCATAATAAAGAAGATAAAAAAATTAAATAATATTGGCATAAACGCCTTAATTAAAAAAAAATTTATTAAAATATATAGTTTATTCTATATATTTATATAGGTAATTTATATGACTAGTTTTGTATATATAATGAAAATTTATAACAACGTATAAACAAATTTTAAACATATTACAATAACTATTATCTTACGCATAGTAAATCATATAGTATTTAATTAAAATATCATTATGTTTACCTTTTTAAATTTAAATTGAAATTTTTTACTTCTTGAAATTATATTATCTACACTATTTGTTTGTTATATATTCCTTTTTCCGTTCAAAATTGGTATATCTAACCTCCGTACTGCTGTTATAGTTTATAGTGCAATTATGCAAGTCCTAAGTTTTTATAGTTATTATTTTTTTGATTGTTTTATAATTACAAATACAACAAATTACGGCTTTCAATACTTTATACAATTGATAAATTTTCCGATGACCGGAATTCAACTAGCATTTGGTCTTGATGGATTTTCTATAGTATTTATTATTTTAACAATCTTTATTTTTAATATATGTTTTTTTAGTTTAGACGTTAATGCAAAAGAATTTTCTATATTTATTCAATTATTAATTATTTTAGAATTATTAATTATTCTAATTTTTAGTGTCTTAGATTTATTTTTTTTTTATTTTTTTTTTGAAGCCAGTTTAATTCCAATGTTTTTTTTAGTAGGTTTTTGAGGTTCACGCGCGAGACGTATAAAAGCAACATTTTACTTATTTTTTTACACAATGATAAGCTCACTATTAACCTTATTTATTATAATATACATATTACTTCAAGTTGGATCGACATTTTATCCAATACTATTAATATATAATTTTTCCGAACAAGAACAATTTCTTTTAGGATTTTTTGTTTTTATAACATTTGCTACTAAAATACCAATTATGCCATTTCATATATGATTACCGGAAGCTCATGTTGAAGCGCCAACTATAGGTTCAATCATATTGGCTAGTATTTTATTAAAAATAGGAGGTTATGGATTTTTACGATACCTATTACCAATTTTTCCAAAATTTTGCTTATATTTTTTACCGTTGATTTTTACATTATGTATTACAAGTGTAATATATGCCTCATTAACAACACTGCGACAGGTTGATTTAAAACGAATTATTGCGTATTCTTCAATTGCGCATATGAATTTTGTTGTATTAGGAATTTTTTCAAATTCAATTTATGGTATAGAAGGTGGATTTTATTTAATGATAGGCCATGGTATTGTTTCTACAGCTTTGTTTTTTTTAGTTGGATTACTATACGGTAGATTTCATACACGCTTACTTAGCTATTTTGGAGGACTTATTCAAGTTATGCCACTTTGTGGGGGATTTTTTTTTTTATTTACTCTAGGTAATATTGGATTTCCTGGAACATCAAATTTTATAGGAGAAATTTTAATATTAATAAGCTTATACGAACGTAATACATTTATTACGCTATTAGCAGGACTTGGTATTATACTAAGTGCGGTTTACTCGTTTCTACTATTTACTAAACTGTTTTTTGGTACATTACAAGTTAATTATTTTATTAATTTTTATGATATTAATATTACAGAATTTATTATTTTAACAACACTTGGAATTTGCTTAATTCTGTTTGGTATAAATAGTAATCTTATTTTAGATATCTCACTACTTTCTTGCTATACTTTACTACTTTATGCAAATTAATTAAAAAGATACGCATGTTATTATTAGTATTTAAAAACATTTACGCTGGGTTCATATTTAATATACAAGTTGGATCATTATTTTTTAATTTTTTTGAAATCGGAAATTTATTATTAGTAATATCATTATTTATTTATTGCTACGGAATTTTATGTGTTATTCTGAATTGAAATAATATTCTTATACTCATGATATTTATTGAAGTTATGTTTGTTGGCATATTTTTTTTATTTATTAGTATTTCAACAATATTAACACTCGAACTAGGGCAAATATATGCATTATTTATATTAATTGGAGCAGCCTGTGAATCAGCAGTTGGCTTAGGTATTTTACTAATTTTATTTCGATTTGACACAAAAATACAATTAGGTGCATTTACAAAATTAAAAGGTTAAGTTTATATGTTTTTTTTTAATAATTATACACATTTTAAATCAATGTTAAATACTATTATTTTTGAACCGTTAGATATTTTTGATATTTATTTTTTTTTTTCAGGTATTTCAATTAATAATTTAGCAATTGGAGCAATTTTTACACTAACAATTTTTACACTTATATTTTTTACAAATTATCGTTTTTTAGCAATTTCAAATATTAATTATTTATACCTATTCAGGTTACAACTTTTTGGCTTTATTTGTAATGTTTTTCGTACAAATATAAGTTTAAGTAAACCAGTATCATTTATTTTATTTAGTTATATTTTTTTATTTATTTTATTTTCAAATATTGTTGGTATTATTCCGTTTGGATTTACAATAACATGCTCATTTATTATAGCATTTTTTTGTTCATTTATTATATTTTTTTCAATTAACTGCATTGCAATATATAAAACAGGATTTTTACCATTTTTAGGAATTTTTAAACCAAGTGGTGCACCATTAGTAATTGCACCATTATTAATTTTGATAGAACTCGTTTCATATTTTGCTAGATTATTAAGTCTAGCTATACGGTTATTCGCTAATATGATGTCAGGTCATGCGCTATTAAAAATTTTAGGTAGTTTTAGTTTTGTAATTCTAACATCAACGGGTAGTTTATTTTTTTTTAGTTGTATTCCTTGACTTGTTGTATCAATAATCTACATATTAGAAATTTTAGTTAGCTGCTTACAAGCATATGTATTTTTTGTATTAAGCTGTATTTACCTTGAAGATATTTTATATTCGCATTAAATTTAAAAATTAAACTATAATACGTCTATATAAAAAAAACTAATTCTATATATATATAGTAAAATTTTATTAACTAGAAATTATAGATTTATAGATACTACACAATATATAAAATTAAAAATGCTTTTTAAAAATAAAAAAACATTAAATCAT
>Ga0302194_10001851_pt1 | contig 13448 bp, 10 predicted proteins | sample II_Bog_N1_1_FD_200227 | JGI IMG/M metagenome (GOLD analysis project Ga0302194, IMG submission 200227) | Peat permafrost microbial communities from Stordalen Mire near Abisko, Sweden - II_Bog_N1_1 | ecosystem: Environmental > Terrestrial > Soil > Wetlands > Peat | place: Sweden: Abisko...
AAGCCGACGCTCATTTCAGGGTGTTTATGGCACGATTAAAATCGTGCCCTTTCAAAACGGTGCCGTGAATGGCGCTTTTATCGAGTTTTTCCGCAGCCTGTAAAGCCCGCGATTTTGTTGGCCTTCTATGGCACGAGTAAACTCATGCCCTTTCAAAACCAGCCGTGTTCCGGGCTATTGCAGATTCTAGAGCGGTTCTCCAATTAACGTCGAGTCGCGAGCTTCATGCGAGGTGGCTTTTTCTTGAGGAAAAAGCCACTTGGCTGCATTGACTCCCTCTACAGCAATTGGAGAACCGCTATAGTCGTCGCTGGTTTCTGAGGGCCTGGAGGCCCTCAGGACAGCCGATCAGGAGATCGGCGGTCCTGTTCTGACGCGCTCGCCAAGGCTATTTGCCGGGTGGTGTTGGCGGCAAGTCAGTGTTGTAGGTATCCTCGACCACTCGCCAGCTTCCGTTTGACTGCTTCTTCCAGACGGTCAGGTACTTAGCCCTGTCGGTGAACGGCTGGCCGGTACTGGGGTCGGTGATGGTGTAGGTCAAAGTCCCCTGGGTGTAGCCAAGATCCCCCGATTGCGCGACGTCCACCTTGGCGGCATCCCAGTGAATGGCGAAGTTCTTGTCGGCGAAGAAGGGCTTGAGGTTGGCTCGAAAGTTCTCTCTGCCCGTAAGTGCGGCCAAATTCGGATCGAGCACAGTGGCATCGTCGGTATAGCCGGCAACGGCTTTATCGAGATCCTTTGAGGCCCACGCCTGGGACCATGCGGCGTCGGCATCACGCAGGGCTTGCACCTCTGCATCATGGCTGTTCGAAGTCGAAACGGTCATGTGCCCGCAACCTGTGGCGGCGAGGACCGCAGCGAGACAAAAAGGCAAGAAATAGGCGCGGGGTGCGATTTTGTTCATGGAGATTCTCCTTCTCTAGGTCAGAATTCGAGAGTCTCCGGGTCGTTCAGGGCAGAACGAGGGCCAGAGCAAAGCCATCGTAGCCCTTGGTTCCGACCGTCTGCAGTACTGTTGTGCTCACTCGTTTCTCGGCGGCCAGCATCTCTGTGAAGCGGCGCACGCCCTGCACATTGGCGTCGGCGCACTCCGCGTCCACAACTCTTCCGTCGCGGACTACATTGTCGGCAACGATGATGGTCCCGGGACGCGAAAGCTTCAACGACCATTGCAGGTATTCCGGATAGCTTCGCTTATCGGCATCAATAAAGATCAGATCGAATGGGGCGCACCCGGATTCTGAAAGCGCCTGGAGGGATTCAATCGCCGGGCCCACGCGCAGGTCGACCAGATGGAGCGCGCCGGCGCGAAGCAAATTGGCGCGCGCAACCTCGGCGTGGTGCGGCATGAGTTCGAGCGACACGATGCTTCCATCTTCCGGAAGCCCGCGCGCAAGCCAGATTGTGCTGTAGCCGCCAAGGGTTCCGATCTCCAGAATGCGGCGCGCCCCGGAGATGCGGACAAGGAACTCGAGGAATTTGCCCTGGAGCGGAGTGACGTCGATCGACGGAAGGCCGGCGTTTTTGTTTGCGGCCAACGCCGCGTCGAGAATTTCATCCGGCGGAGCCAGGAGCTCGCCGAAGTAGGAGTCCACCTGAGACCAGATTTCCTGCATGCGGAACTCCTGCGCTACTTGTCCCGCGCCACGACAAAGTCCGGCACCCAGAGCAGCGCGCGCTTGAATTCCGAGTCGGGAAAAGATTCGAGTGCTTTGCGGCTTTGCTCCGCGTAGCGATCAGCAACCGACATGGCATACTCGACCGAGCCATTGCGAACCAGAATTTCCCTGATTTGTTCCCGGCTCACGTTTTCAAAGCTTCTATCGTCGAGAACGCGCTGGATGGTCTGCCGGTCTTTGGCGATGCCGTGGTCGAATGAGTGGATGACCGCCAGGGTCGCCTTGCCTTCGCGCAAATCGCTGGCCACTGGCTTGCCCAGGACTTCTTCCGTAGCGGTCAGGTCGAGGACATCGTCGACAATCTGAAACGCCAGGCCGACGGTCCTTCCATAGGTAGCCAGGCTGGTTTCCTGTGCCTCGGTTGCGCCGGCCAGCACTGCGCCAAGCCGCATGGAGACGGCAAAGAGGCAGGCAGTTTTGCGGAAGATCAGGTCGTAATATTCGGCCTCAGAAACGGCTTTGCCCAGCTTTTGAATCTGCAGCAGCTCTCCCTCAACCATTTGCTGGGTAAGGCCGATCAACAGGTCCAGCACGCGCAGGCTCTTTTCTTCGAGAGCCACCTTGAAGGCCTGCATATAGAGCCAGTCGCCTGCCAGCACGCACTTTTCGTTACCCCAGGTGGTATTGGCGGATGGACGCCCGCGCCGCATGTTCGCGCCGTCGATGATGTCGTCGTGCACCAGCGTTGCCGTATGCACCATCTCCACCACCGCGCCTAAACGGACGGAGCCCTGGCCGCTGTAGCCGAGCATGTGGGCGGACAACAGCAGCAGCGAAGGCCGGATGCGCTTGCCGCCGCCTTCACGCAGATATTCCGCAATCTCCGTGATGGTGCTTACGGTGGAGGCAGCGTCGCGGCCCAGTTCCTGCTCAATTGCCACCAGGTCGTCCCGCAGCAGATCGAAGACTTCCCTCGCCGTGCCTATGGCTAATGTGCTCAAGTCTCTCCGGTTCTCGCGTCTTCGAGTAGATTCATCCTGCATGTGCAGGTTGGTGATGCGTGCCGCGCACCTTGCCGGTGGGATGCGGCCGACATGCCAACCATTCGCTCAAGACAATTTGCTCAAGACAATTTGCTCAATTCGAGCGATAGTTCGTAAATTGCAACTCCACACCCAGATCTTTTGCCCGCAACAAAGCGATGATCGCCTGCAACTCGTCGCGGTCTTTGCTCGATATTCTCACTGTATCGCCTTGGATGGTGGCCTGCGCCTTCTTTTTCGAGTCCTTGACCAGGCGAACAATCTCTTTTGCCTTCTCTATCGGGATGCCCTGCTGCAAAATGAGCTTTTGCCGCACACTCTGGCCAGACGCCTGCTCCACCTTCTCGTAGGTTAGATTCTTGAGCGAGACCCCGCGCTTCACCAGCTTTTGTCCCAGGATTTCCTTCACCGCCTCCAACTTGTATTCGCCCGCCGAGGAGAGCTGAATCTCCTTGTCGCCCTCGGCCAGTTTCACGTCGGAGTGCGAATCCTTCAGGTCGAAACGCTGCCGGATCTCTTTCAGCGCCTGGTCAATGGCGTTGCGGACCTCTTGAATATCAACCTTGCTAACGATATCGAACGAATTCTCCTGGGCCATTGGTTCTCTTCCTCGGATGTGGAAAACGCCACTGCGTGCAATTCCCGCGCGCGCAGCAACTCTATCAGTTTCCCACGTTTGGCCCCAGCCCAAACAGCCGGGAGAAGTTTTTCGTGGTTGCGGCGGCAATTTCTACCTCGTCGACCGCCAGCAAACCGGCCAAAACCTGCGCAGTTCGCACCACGAAAGCCGGTTCATTGCGCTTTCCCCGGTCGGGGGCCGGGGCCAGCCAGGGCGCATCCGTCTCCACCAGGACCGAGTCGAGCGGCAATTGCGCCGCTACGTCCCGCAGCGGCTGCGCCTTGGGATAGGTGAGATTTCCCGCGAAAGAAACCAGGAATCCCAGGTCCAGCGACCGGCGCGCCTGCTCCCAACCAGCGCCAAAGCAGTGCATGACGCCGCCCAGGCCGGTGTGCCGCCAATGCTCTTCGAGAACGGCGAGAAGATCGTCCCAGGCGTCCATGTTGCCGTTGGCGCCATCGCCGGTTGGGCGGCAATGGATGAGGATGGGCCGCTTGCGCGCCTCGGCAATTTCCAGTTGCTGGATGAGCCCTGCGCGCTGCACATCGCGGGGCGCACCGTCGTGGTAGTAATCCAGGCCGATTTCGCCGCAAGCAATGACCTCCGGCTCGGCCAGCAGACTGTCCAGCTTGGCCAGAACCGTGTCGTCGATTTCGTGCGTGTTGTGGGGATAGACGCCGGCGCTTGCGTAGAGCCGGGGGATGCCGGGCTGACCGTTGAATTGCCGGCAGACATTGAGTGCGCCGTCCATGCCTGCGGCCTGCTCCCCGATGCCGATGGCCAGCACCGCGCCGACGCCCGCGTCATACGCACGGGCCAGGATCGCCGCGCGATCATCGGCGTAGCGCGCGTTGTCCAGGTGGGCGTGGGAATCGATCAGCAAAGGAGCCTCGTGGAACTCTGCATCCGGGAAGTCTCTTCGTCCACCAAGTTTATTTGGACGGATTTGTCAGTGGGTCTACAACGCGCAGGCCCAGGTGTTCTTCAAAATAGCTGAAGTCGCTGTCGTGGTGTAGTAGCCGATGTCCCTCTTCAATGCAGAAAGTGGCAACCAAGCAATCGATGGTGCTCCGAATCGTGACACCAAGTCCTCTCAGAATGCGATAATTTCGGGCAGACTGGATTGCGATTTCATTGCTTCCAATTTCAAAGATCGCAAACTGGCTCAACGCCTTCAACGTTGCCGCAAACTTGGCTTCATCGCGAATTCCCTGCAATACTTCAGTCAAAATCAGGCTTGTGATCCCGATAGTTCGAAAGCTGTTATGCCTATCGAGCCACTCCGTTTGAGGGTTGGAATAGCCCCCTAAATAATCAATTAGCACAGATGAATCCACAATGACCATAGTTCACCTGCGCCCGCTCACCCCTACGATTCTCTCGTCGGCGGCGGGAGCGTCAATGGAAACTGCCTTGCGCTCCGCTTGTCTGCGCTTCCTCATCATTTCTTCGTCCGAGATAGCCCAGTCGTCGTCAGGCCCACGCCAGACTACCTTGCCGCGGAGTTTTTTTATACCCTCCTGCGCTTTGAGGCGTATAGCCAATTGCATGCTGGCTTCTACCGCGGCCTTCTTCGTGGTTGCGCCAGTGGCTCTCATTGCCTGCTTCATCAACTTGTCGTCGATCTCGATGTTGGTCCGCATAAGCCGCGCCCCCGATGTGTAAGTATGGCACGATTTATGTGTACCGAACAACAGGGGTCGCGGATCGGAAAAGACCGCGGGTTGAAGCTCGTGGTTCCCGCTCTTTCCACGATGAAACTGTGGAAAGGACGGGGCATACGCCTTTTGAGGGTGCGCCGCCTGCCGCTTTTCATTGCGACACTTGCGAAAGTGCCACAATCACCCCTACGCTCGCGCGCCGCCGCCCTATGATCGGACCTTGTAATAACAGACAAGGAATTTCTATGATCCGCTGGCTGCCGCAATCCAAACTCTGCCCAGGCGCGAAAAAGTACCTGCTTATCGCGGCAGTATTTGTTTCTTCTTGTGCAATAAGTGGATGTGTTGAGTCAATCTTTACTTTAGCAAGTGAGTCGAGACTGCCAAGATGGTTCACGCTCCCACCTGGACTTACACGCGAAGACGTTTCGGTCACATTGGAATACAACGCACCAATGCGGCCTAGCAGTGATGATGCAAAATTTGCATTGAGAGATAAGAAAGGGAAAGAGTTGGCAGAAGCCAAAGGTAAGGTGAACAACCGCACAATCGTTGCAAACGGCATAACCGAAACAATCGGATATGCCGGAGTAATAATCATCCATGGAACAGCAGAATCAATTTTCTATTTCAATGACAATCCAGCCATAAAGGAGCTTTATGAGGGGTTGCCCATTTGCTCAAAGAACCTTAAAGAAATGAGCAAAAAATGGTCTGGTGGCCCTTGTCGGGACAGGGGATATTGATTGGGCGGCTGAACCAGGTCTGGATTTTCTGCCCGGGAACCACGAACCCAATGCGAGCGAGCAGTTAGCCGCACAGCATATGCTTACTTCAGCCGCGCACCCAGCGGGACTTCTTCGAGGAAACCGGCCAGGACCGGCGCGCCGTCCTGCAACGAGGCGGCCAGCAGCATTCCGTTTGACTCAAGGCCTCTCATTTTGCGGGGGGCGAGGTTGGCTACGATCACGATCTTGCGGCCAATCAGCTTTTCCGGCTCGTAGTACTGCGCGATGCCGGCCAGAATCTGGCGCTTTTCGTAGCCCAGGTCGACTTCGAGGCGCAGCAGCTTGTCCGCTTTGGGAATGCGCTCGGCCACCAGAATCTGCGCGACACGCAGCTCCACCTTGGTGAAGTCGTCGATGGTGATGAATTGAGCCGGTTCAGCTGTGGGCTCCGCCGGCTGCAAGGGAGCTCCCGCCGGCGCCGCGACGGGTATGGTATTGAGCCTGCTGCTCGCCAACTCCGCGGCCACCTGGTGTACTTGCACGGTTGCGACCGGCGTTCCGGAGTCGACCGGAGCCGCGGTGTGTTCGGTCAACTGGCCCTCAAGCTGTGCGTGAACAGCCGGCGAGTGCGGCACCGTTCCGGCAAGCTGGCCCTGGACTAAAACGACCGAGGGTGAGGCTGTTGCACGTTCCGGAGCCGCTGCCGATTCAGGCGGCGCGGGCACGGGGGAGACGCCGAGTGCTGATTGTGGCGCTTGCGGCGCTGAGGTGACGGCTGATGCGGCATCTGCTGCATCGGCGTTGCCGCTGACTGCATCAACTGCAGTGCCAACATTTTTCTCTTCAAGGTTCTGCATACGCTCCACTGCGTCCTTCTCCGCGCGGGGAAACAGCGGCGCGGGCTCCCCGAAACGAGTCCCGGCCCTCAATCCGCCCCACGCGACTTCTGTCAGAAATGCGTTCTTTGCCGCATCGGCAATTTCGCCCTGCCCAAGCTGCCGCCACACCTTGCCGGCCGAGTCGGGGAGGATGGGATACACCAGTGCAGTTATGATGCGGATGGCCTCGGCTGCCGTTGCCAGTACGCGCGCCTGATGCAGTGCATGATCCGACTCGGAGCGGTCTGCGGGGCGCTTCCACGGCGCATTGGCGGTAAGGTAGCCGTCGACTTCGGCAACCAGGAGCCAAAGGTTCTTCAGTGCTTCAGCAAAATTCAGCTCGTCGAATGCCGGTGCAAAGTTGGCAATGGCGTGGATCGCGCTCTCGCGCAGTTTCGTCTCGGCTGGCGTGTCAACGCCGACTTCCGGCAACACGCCGCCAAAGTACTTATGCACCATGTTGACGACGCGGCTGACGAGGTTGCCGTAGCCGTTGGCCAGGTCCCCGTTGTATCGCTGCACCAACGCATCGAAGGAGAAGCTGCCATCCTGACCAAAGGGGATTTCGCGCAGCAGGAAGTAGCGCAGCGCGTCCGCGCCCAGCACTGCCTGCACCGTCTCCGCGCGCACAATATTGCCTTTCGACTTCGACATCTTGCCCTGGTCGAAAAGCAACCAGCCGTTGGCCCTTACGCTGCGCGGAACGGGAATGCCCGCAGCCATGAGAAACGCGGGCCAGTATACGCAGTGGAAGCGGCTGATTTCCTTTCCGATGAGGTGCAAATCCGCCGGCCAGAACTTGGCGAAGCGCGCCTGGTCTGCCGGATCGTCTGAGCCGTATCCGAGAGCGGTGATGTAGTTGGCCAGCGCGTCGAGCCAAACATATACGACATGCTTCTCGTCTCCCGGCACTGGAATGCCCCAGGAGAAACTGGTGCGACTTACTGACAGGTCTTTCAGGCCGCCGCGGACAAAGCTGATGACTTCGCGCCGCGTGGAATCCGGCCCCATGAACCCTGGGTTGGCCTCGTAAAACTCCAGCAGCTTGCGTTCAAATGCCGATAACTTGAAGAAATAGTTTTCCTCGCTCACCGTCTCCGTCAGCCGCCCGCAGTCTGGGCAGTAGGTACCCGGAGGGCCATCGACATACGCTTCGTCGGACACACAATACTGGCCGGTGTAGGAGCCTTTGTAGATGAAACCGCGATCGCGCAGCGCGGCAAACAGCTTTTGCACGCCGCGTTTGTGCCGCTCCTCGGTGGTGCGGATGAAGTCGTCGTAGGTGAGGCCGAGCTGGTCCCACAGTCCGCGAAACTCGGCGGATATCGCGGTGGCAAATTCCATGGGCGTGCGCCCCGCCAATTGCGCTGACCGCTCAATCTTCTGTCCATGCTCGTCGGTGCCGGTGAGGAACCAGGTGTCAATGCCGAGCGCGCGCTTGCGCCGCGCAATGGCATCGCACACGATGGTGGAGTAGGCATGCCCCAGGTGCGGCCGCGCATTCACGTAGTAGATGGGCGTGGTGAGGTAGTAGCGGTTTGAGTTGGAATCGTTGATCGGCATAGGCGGGCCTTGCTTGACATTCGGCCTGTGCGCAGGCGGAACTCGACGCAATCTATGTTCCATCTTAGGGGTCCGAGCCGGGACCGTCAAACCACGCAGCGTGTGCCGGCCTGTTAGAATTGGCCTTGAAAATCAAGGATTTCTGAGGCATTTCATCGTGTATCTGGAACTCGAAAAACGGCTGGGCGCTCGCATTCGTACTGTCTTACAGGATAAGTACGATATCCAACTTGAAGACATTCCACTGGAGATTCCGCCGGATTTGCAATTTGGCGAACTGGCGACCCCGATTGCTTTTGAGTTAGCGCGTAAGCTGCGCAAGGCACCCAAGGTTATCGCGCAGGAGATTGTTGCGGAGTTAGGTAATCTGGAAGGCTTCGCTTCTTTCGATGTGGCCGGCGCGGGTTATATCAATGCGCGGTTCGATCGCGCGGCGGGGGTGAATGCAATTGCGAGAGGCGAGAGCCTCGCACGCGGTTCGAGCGGTATCCATTCCCTGGTGGAACACACCAGCATCAATCCCAACAAGGCTGCGCACGTGGGGCATTTGCGCAATGCGATCCTAGGCGACACCTTTGTGCGACTGCTGCGGGCTGACGGGCAAAAGGTGGATGTGCAGAATTACATCGACAACACAGGCGTGCAGGTTGCCGATGTTGTTGTTGGGTTTCTGCATTTGGAAGGCATGTCTGCCTCCGAAGTGCGCGAGTTACTGAAGGATATCAAGCGCAAAGGGGAACGGATTGATTACTTCTGCTGGGACATCTATGCCCGCACCTCGCAGTGGTACGAGCAGGGGACCGCGGAGGAGAATGCCGCGCGCAAGAAGTTACGCTATGCCACCTTGCACGAGATTGAAGTGGGCGGAAACGAGACAGCCGAAATTGCGGAGCTGATTTCAACCGCCGTGTTACGCCGGCATCTTGAGACGATGCTGCGGCTGGATATTGAATACGACTTTCTGCCAAGGGAGAGCGAGATACTGCACCTGAAGTTCTGGGATGCGGCCTTTGAGCAGTTGAAGCAAACCGGTGTGCTGTACTTCGAGACCGAAGGCAAGAACAAGGGCTGCTGGGTGATGACGCGGCCGGGCGCGGAGATTACTGAGGGCGAGACAAACGAGGACGCGAAGGTGATTGTCCGTTCGAATGGAACAGTCACTTATGTCGGCAAAGATATCGCGTATCACTTATGGAAGTTTGGGCTGCTGGGCAAGGACTTTGGGTATAAGCCGTTCTTCACGTATCCCGATCATGAGTGCTGGATATCTGCTGTACAAGGGGACGAACCGCATCCGCATTTTGGCGGGGCGCAGGCTATCTACAACGTGATTGACGCGCGCCAGTCGGACCCGCAGGCCAACGTGATTCAGGCGCTGCGCGGCATGGGCCACGTTGAACAAGCGGACAGGTATACGCACTTCAGTTATGAAATGGTGGCGCTGACTCCGCGCTGTGCGGTCGAGTTAGGCTACGAAGTTTCCGCGGAAGACCTGGCGCGACCTTATATCGAAGTCAGCGGACGCAAGGGCTTCGGCGTGAAGGCAGACGACTTGATTGACAAGCTGATTGCCGCGACGCGCGCCGAGGTGGATGCACGGCAGACTGGGCGCGACGAGACAGAGCGGCAGCGCATTGCTGAACAGATTGCGATTGGCGCGCTGCGGTACTTCATGCTCAAGTTCACGCGTAACTCGGTCATCGCTTTCGATTTCAAGGATGCGTTGAGTTTTGAAGGGGAGACGGGACCTTACATTCAGTACGCTGTGGTTCGGGCGCGTAACATCTTCCGCAAGGCGGGCGTGACGCCGGAAGCGGTGTTAGTTGAGTTTGCGGAGTTAGGTTGGACCGGCGCCTATCTTGAAGGCGAGGCTGCAACGGATATCTGGTCGCTGTGGCTGCGGGCGGGGCGGCGGACGCTGGTGCTGGAACAGTGCATAACTACTTCAGAACCGGCTTACTTGGCCAAGCATGCCTTTCAGTTAGCGCAGGAATTTAATAACTTCTACCATAGACATCACATACTGACGGAAGAGGATCCGGCACGGAAGACCTTCCTGCTGGCTACGGCGGCAGTGGCGCTGCGCGAGCTGATTGTGGTGCTGAGCTGGCTGGGTATTGAGAGCCCCGAGGCGATGTAAACGACCCTCGAAAGGTCTGCTCGGAGGGGTGCGCTACATAGCTATTTAGGTTGCTTAAGAGGTTGCAAACAGGGGCAAAGGTCTGCTCGGAAGGTTGCGATTCTTTGAGACATGAACCTACGGGGCAGCCTTTTCAGACGTTTTGATTGCCGAGAATTGAACTAATCAAGCATTTGGGTTGCAGAGAATTAGCCACTTTTTTGGAATACGCCCTGATTTTGCACGATATAACGGCTTAACTTGTTGATAATGCGTTCTTTATTGTGATTTTGTTTTCTGTGCAATTGGACCCGCATGTACCCGATAAAAAGCCGCCATGGAATTCTACGGACTGCCACTCATCGCGCGGTGAAACTACGCGATGAATGGGGCACAGTTTCATTTCTCCGCGGCTCGGCGGGGCCGGTGGACGACTAGACTGGATGAGTCGTTCCATTCCATTTTGTTTCGTTTCTCGGAGTCATTCATGCTTCCTATTCAGGAAATTGCAGGCAAGCTTGGCCTCTCGCCGGCCGATTATGAATCGATCGGTGCGTATGGCGCCAAGCTCTCACTGAACCTGCTTACCGATTCAGCGTTCCCTGTTCGCGGCAAGTTCATCCTGGTGACTGCTACCACGCCTACGGTTTCCGGCGAGGGGAAGACCGTCACTTCGATCGGGCTGGCGCAGGGGCTGGAACGGATTGGGCGCAAGGCGATTGTTACTTCGCGTGAGCCGTCGCTGGGGCCGGTGTTTGGGCTGAAGGGCGGCGCGGCGGGCGGCGGGCTGTCGCAGGTGGAACCGAGCCAGAAGATCAACCTGCACTTTCATGGCGATTTTCACGCCATTACTTCGGCGCACAACCTGCTGTCGGCGATGGTGGATTCGCATTTGTTCCACGGCAATCCGCTGGATCTTGATCCGGCACAGATTGCCTGGCCGCGGGCGCTGGATATGAATGACCGCGCACTGCGGCACATCGCCGTGGCACTCGACTCGAAACGGGATGGAGCGCACCGAGAGACGGGGTTCGTCATCACGGCTGCTTCAGAGATCATGGCCATTCTGGGATTGGCGAACAGCCGCGCCGATCTTCGCCGGCGGATTGACGCGATCGTGGTCGGCGTCAATCGCGCAGGGCGGCCAGTGACCGCGGCGGACCTGGGGGCAACGGGCGCGATGATGGCGCTGCTGAACGAGGCCATTCTGCCGAATCTTGTGCAAACCACGGAAGGCACGCCCGCTACAGTGCATACCGGCCCGTTTGCCAACATTGCGCACGGCACCAGTTCTGTTCTGTCGCAGCAGATGGCGATTCGGCTGGCCGATTACGTGGTGAACGAGGCTGGATTCGCAGCCGACCTGGGCGCGGAGAAGTATTTCGATATCGCCATGCGCTCTTCGGGGATTGAGCCGGCGGTTGCGGTGCTGGTGACCACGGTGCAGAGCCTGCGGGCGCAGGGCGAAGGTACGCTGGCGGCCGGATTTGTGAACCTCGCGCACCACGCCCAGACGCTGCGCGGATTTGGGGTACCTGTGGTGGTGGCGATCAATCGGTTCCCGGGCGATACGGACGAGGAATTGCAGGCTATTGCAGCAGAATGTGCGCGGTTGGGAATTGCTTCCGCCGGGGTGGAGGCTTTTACCAAAGGCGGGCTTGGGTCGGTGGGCCTGGCGGAGACGGTTGTGGCGACCATTGAGGCCAACCCTTCGCCTACGATTCAGGCGGCATATTCATTGGACGATCCTGCTGAAGAGAAACTGCGCAAGGTGGCGACGAAGGTTTACGGGGCTGATGGTGTGGCACTGAGCGACCAGGCGCGGGAGAGTTTAGTGCGGTTCGCGGAATGGGGTTTTGATCGGCTGCCGGTTTGCATCGCCAAGACACAGTATTCGTTGACGGACGATCCAAAGCGGATGGGTGCGCCGACGGGATGGACGCTGAACGTGACGGATGTTTTGCTGTCCGCGGGGGCGGGGTTCCTGGTGGCCGTTGCGGGGAACATGATGTTGATGCCGGGGTTGCCGCGTGTTCCGCGGGCGCTTGGGATCGATGTGGATGGAGATGGAAATATCACTGGGGTGTGACGGGGGCCCGAAAGGCAGAAGCAGGTCCTTCGACTCCCTTCGGTCGCTCAGGATGACATCTTATTTTTGCTTTGTGTCGGGTTTTGTACTTTCCCGCCTTCGCGCCAGGAAAAAGGCGCGAAAACGGGGCACGGAGCTTTTGTTGCTGATCTGGCGCGGGTTAGTAGCTGCGGGCCCACTCTAATATGGAGCGGACGGCTACGCCGCTGGGGCCTTTGGCGATCCAGGGCTTGGAGTCTTCGATCCAGGCGAGGCCGGCAATGTCGAGGTGAATCCAGGGGGTGTCTTCGGCGAAGACCTTCAGGAATTCCGCGGCGGTGATTGCGCCGCCGTGACGGCCGCCGGTGTTCTTGATGTCGGCAATGTCGCTCTTGATCTGCTCGGCGTATTCCTCACCGAGGGGCAGGCGCCAGAATTTCTCGCCCGACGTTGCGAGGGCTGTGTTGAACTTTGTCCAGGTGTCATCGTTGTTGGAGAACCCGCCGGCGTTGGTGATGCCGAGGGCGACGACGCAGGCGCCGGTAAGCGTGGCTGCGTCGATGAGGTGGGTTGCGCCAAGTTGTTTTGCGTAGGTGAGGCCGTCGGCCAGGACGAGGCGGCCTTCGGCGTCGGTGTTGATGACATCAATGGTTTTTCCGGACATGGCTGTCACCACATCGCCGGGCTTGTACGCCTTGCCGCTGGGCATGTTTTCCGCGGCACAGACAATGCCGATGACGCGGACTTTAGGCTTGAGCAGGGCGATGGCGCGCATGGCGCCGAGCATGGCTGCGCCGCCGGCCATATCGTACTTCATCAGCTCCATTTTTTCTGAAGGTTTGATGCTGATGCCGCCGGTGTCGAAGGTAATTCCCTTGCCGACCAGGCCGAGGACGGGACCGTCGGTTACGCCTTTCGGCTCATAACGGAGGACGATGAGGGCGGGCGGTTCCTCGGAACCCTGAGAGACGCTCCAGAATGCGCCCATTTTCAGCTCGTGAAGTTTGTCAGTGGAGTAAACCTCGCAGGGCAGGCCGACTTCGGCGGCCATGGCGGCGGCGCGTTCCCCAAGAATGGTGGGCGTGAGCTTGTTGCCGGGCTCGTTGACCAGGGCGCGGGTGAAGTTCTGGCTCTCGCCGATGATGACGCC
>Ga0302194_10001875_pt1 | contig 13371 bp, 10 predicted proteins | sample II_Bog_N1_1_FD_200227 | JGI IMG/M metagenome (GOLD analysis project Ga0302194, IMG submission 200227) | Peat permafrost microbial communities from Stordalen Mire near Abisko, Sweden - II_Bog_N1_1 | ecosystem: Environmental > Terrestrial > Soil > Wetlands > Peat | place: Sweden: Abisko...
CCCGCGTTCGTAGCGCGGCGGCTAATCCAGTTCACACCACAGGTGCTCAACGTTTGGTCTGCGCGGAGAGATTTGAACTCCCGTGAACTCGCTCCCAGGGCGAGTGCCTCAAGCCAGGCTAGGCTACGCGCAGACAACTTGGTGGCTTCGGCGGATTTCGAGACCGCGACGCTCACGCCTTCAACGTGACGCTCTACCGTCTGAGCTACGAAGCCAAAACTTGGTGGACACGGGTGGAGTTGAACCACATCGTCCTCTTTGCAAGAGAGGCGCTCTACCAGTTGAGCTACCGGCCCACATAAATGTTGGAGGGAAAGGAGGGAGTCGAACCCTCTAGAACGTGATCCACAATCACGCGCCGCGCCGTTTGGCTTCAATCCCCGTGAAGTTAGTTCATGTTTGGAGCCGGTAGAGGGTTTTGAAGCCTCACCTTGCGGTTTACAAAACCGCCGCTCTGCCCTTGAGCTATACCGGCCCATCTTCATCCGCGAACGGCAAATCGCCGGTCGCCATCGGAGTCGGCGTACAAGTACCGGCTCCACTCGTTCACTTCCAGACCCATCGACCGCAGAATGAATCTGCCGGTGTGGACGCTTGCCGGCAACGGCCTGCGCAACAGCGGCATGTCTGCCTCTTCCGGCGTCCTGTCCGCCTTGCGATGGTTGTCCTTCCGGCAACATGCCACCAGGTTCTCCCAGGAATTCTTTCCGCCCTGCGCTCTGGGAATAACATGGTCCAACGTCAAGTCACTCCCATGAAACTTCAATCCGCAATACTGACAGCGGTACGCATCCCGCACAAGAATGTTGCGGCGCGTGGTCACTTGCAGCCGCAGAGGGACGTGCTTGTACACCAGCAGCCGAATAACACTGGGTAAGTAGATGCCAGGGTAAACCAATTTATTTGTGGCTAACTCCACTGTGGCTTTCCCTTTCGTGACAAGCGTCAGCGCCCGCATGGCCGGAATAATGCGCAAGGCCTCATAGGATGCATTCAGTTGTAGTACCGGCCTCCGCATTAAACTCATCGCAATTCTCCTTGCATCGTCGTGTGGAGCCCCATTGACGCCTCGAACGCCAATCTTGTGATTACGAAACACTCGCTCTTCCGGTTGAGCTAATGGGGCCTCGCGTCAAGCGTTCCTTACTTTCAAAAACTGGAGCGGTGAGCGAGACTCGAACTCGCGTGTGCGGTTTGGAAGACCGCCGTACTTGCCGCTGTACGATCACCGCTAAACCACCCCAACAAACAAAGACCAATCGTTGAGGGCCCCGCTAAACTGGCTCTCGGAGGGGGAGTCGAACCCAATCCATTCGAGGCTTCAAAGACCTCAGGCTTGCCGTTAGCCGATCCGAGAACAAATGCAATGCTGGCTCCCGGTGAAGGATTCTAACCTCCATTTGCACGGTCAGAGCGTGCGGTCCTCACAGTTGAACGAACCGGGAACAACTTACAAAATGTGGCTCCGAGAGTCGGATTCGAACTGACGTCTCGCTTCTTAACAGGAAGCCGCTCTACCGTTGAGCTATCTCGGAGTAATGCACACTTACACACAGCCGCCCACCGCTGAGTTATCTCGAATCAGCGCCATAAAACTAAAAACCCTCTGGCCAATTGGCTCAGAGGGTAAGTGGAATCCAGATACGGAGTCCTCCGAGCAATCACATAAGTACGCCATGCCGCGGTTGCGCGGTCGCTGGTGTAAATCCGTAATTGGCTCGGTTCTTCATCGCACTTACAACTTACCCCGAATCGAGATCGTAAGTCAATAGCTATCTCATAATTATTTCTAACTTGAATTTCCGGACTAGAAGATCATCCGGAAATCCGTACGAAAAACGAGCCACAATCCTGGCGCCGGTGACGGGAATCGAACCCGCGAATCAATGCCTTGAAAGAGCATCCGCCAAACCAGCCTAGCGTACACCGGCGAAACTGGCGGCTACGGCGAGATTCAAACTCGCGCCATCCTCCTCGACAGTGAGGTGTCCTATCGCTCGACGACGTAGCCGTTCTGGGGGCACGATTCGAACGTGCGAACTCTGCCTCATGAGGGCAGCGAAATGGCCGCTTCTCCACCCCAGATCCTTGAACCACAAAACAACTCTGGTGCATGCGAGAGGATTCGAACCTCCAAAACCCGGAAGGGTAACAGTTTTACAGACTGCCGCAGCTAACCGTATCTGCCTCACATGCACACACTGGCGGAAGGTGGAGGGGTCGAACCCCGATCTCGTCTTAGGTGGATCCCCTGGTTTTCAGGACCAGTCGCCAGCCACTCCGGCGGCACCTTCCAAACTCGTATTCAAACAAATGGCGGAGAGTATTCGATTCGAACGAATGACACCCATGAGGTGTTCCGCGTTAGCAGTGCGGCGCCTTAGACCACTCGGCCAACTCTCCGAATTCAATTACCTTGGTGCCGGCCGGGGGCATCGAACCCCCACGTCCGAGGACACTGCGTCTTGAATGCAGCGCGTCTTCCCATTCCGCCAGGCCGGCACATCTTTGGTAGGAGCGGGGGAGTCGAACCCCCAAGCCCGAAGGCGCTTGATTCTAGGTCAAGTGCGGCTTCCATTTTCGCCACGCTCCTGCAGTTACAATTCTGGTGCGGATGAAGGGATTCGAACCCTTACGCCAATCACGGCACATGGTTCTGAGCCATGCGTGTCTTCCGTTCCACCACATCCGCGTGGTACCCGAAGAGGGATTCGAACCCTCACGCTCAAATGAGCACAACGCCCTCAACGTTGCGTGTCTCCCGTTCCACCATCCGGGTTTAACTATTCAGGCATAACTCACCTCAGACGACTTAGTAAGTCGCCGCTTCGAGCTATGAGTTACAAGCTCGTGGTGCGGGATGCAGGACTTGAACCTGCACGTCCGAAGACACTCGATCTTAAGTCGAGCGCGGCTTCCATTTCGCCAATCCCGTAAAAACTAAAAGCCCCCCGATTTCCCGGAGGGCTTCGAATCTGACCAATCCAATGGCGTCAGCGCACGAAGCCTCCCCGCTCCAGCAGATAGCTGAACGATGAGAGTCGATCCGAGTTAAGTAACATGACGCGCATTGGTTTCATTCCTTCACTTATTAAATACCACGATCCAGTTACTAATGCAAGTGGCGTGAAGTTCTTTGGAGATTGGAATACCCGTTCATTGGACGTCTGACGCAACTCGGTCAGGGAAACTCGACGCACCAGCTTTAGCGGCGAAGACTCCGGGGACGCGAAGGGATATGCGTAGAATCTCTCCGAAGTAAAGAATTCTCCCATCGACCGCCCCTCCGTCGGTTCCCAACCGATTTCCCACTTTAGAGTTGTGAAATTCCGCTCATCGGCAGTTTCCCGGATTCCGGTGCGATTCACTCGAATGAAATCAGCCGCTCCAGTCCAATGCAATCGGCAACGAATTGTAACTACACAGGTCGCGGTTGTGCCAATGAGCAGTTGCTGACCGCGTCTCGATGCGGCGCACACTGTGATCCCGGGTTGAATCTCGGGTTGGAGCAATCAGTGAAATCTCTGTAGGCTATTGATAAATATGGTAGGCACGACTGGACTCGAACCAGCGACCTCTTCCGTGTCAAATGGAAGAGGAATCGCAACCCGTTGATTCTAAAGCGCACTGATGGCTCAGAAAGCGTACAAAAGCACCCAAAATGAGGCTTCAGCACCCTAATCGAACCCTAAATTTCTGAAGAAAGAAGAGGTCAAAGCGGGCCGTCTAATCTGCCGTTGCGACACAAGGCGCACTCTTCAGTAAATGGGAAATGGCGGCACATTCGAGTGAGAATGAGAAGCAGCTACCCTGTCCCGGCCTGCTCTCGACGGTCAACTGCGTTCCATGGCGCTCAGCAATCCACTTCGCCAACGCCAGGCCGAGGCCGGAACCGCGCGGAGCCAAATTCGAGGTTTGTGCGGCGCGATAGAAGCGGTCAAAGATCCGGGGCATGTCCTCCTCGGGGATTCCGACGCCAGTGTCGCGAACCGAGAATACAACGCGCGATCCGGAGAGAGCAGCAGCTAATGTGACCGATCCTCCCGCGGGGGTGAATTTCGCTGCATTCTCCAACAGGATAGACAACAGCCGTTGGAGTCCGTTTGCATCTCCCAGCAAAGCGAGTCCGTCGCGGGGCGTTTCAAGGTGAAATTCGAGCAGTGCGCGCTGCATCGCCGGTACCCAAATCCGATGAACGCTTTGGAACAGTTCACGTACCTCAATGGGGGCCATGCTCATAGCTTCTGCGCCTCCGTCGGCGCGTGCCAGCGACAGCAGGTTTTCAACCACATTTGTCATGCGCACAGCTTCTTCATTCAGCCGCATCAGTGTCTCGCGATATTCGTCCGCGCTTCGCGGCCGAAAAAGAGCCACATCGATTTCGGTGCGAAGCAACGAGATGGGCGTCCGCAACTCGTGAGAAGCGTTTCCCGTGAATGCGCGCACGCTGGCGAATGCCTTGTCAATGCGTTCGAGCATCTGATTGAGTGTCTTCGAGAGATCGGAGATTTCGTCCGCGGCATTGGGCACTGGCAGCCGCGTATCCAAATTGCGGTCGTTGATGAGACGAGCCTGTTCTGCAAGTGCGGCCACCGGCTTCAGGGCTTTGCGGCTCATCAGGTGCCCGCCAAGCGCGGCCAGCAGAATGACCACCGGCGTCAGCAAGAATAAATCGGCTTGAAACGAGGTGAGCAAGGCCATCGATTTGTTGAGCGCAATGCCGGTCTGCACCGAATAACGCCGCCCCCGCACCACGATGGAGTAAGCAAGAATCCGGACATAGCGGGAGCCTTGATGAAACTCCGCTTGAATGCCTACAGGTGGAATGCGATCGGGCGCGGGAAGTTCCGGATTCTGAAGGACCATGCGCCTGGAGCGAAAGATCCAGTTCCCATCCTGATCCCGGATCTGCAAATATTTGCCATCGTCTTTGAATTCATAAATGGCGGTGAAACCCTTTTTCAGAGCTTCCATGCTTTGATTAGGGTCTTCATGGATCAGCACCTCTTGTACATCCTCGGCGCGTTCCTGCAGTTCGTGATATTCGGTAGCATCCACGCTGCGGCGCAACATCCAAAAGCTGGTGAGGCTTAGCAAAATGGCCGCGGAAGCGAACATTGCGAAATACCAGAGCGAGAGCCGGACGCGAATTGGGAGAGCTTTCATTGCGATATGCTCCCTGTGCCGGCTGGCTGAATCTTCAGAACATAGCCTGCTCCGCGCACGGTGCGAATGAGTTTGTGCTTGAAAGGCGCGTCAATCTTACGCCGGACAGCGCTCACTAAAACATCCAGTGCGCCGGGGCCGACATTGGGATCGGAGCCCCAGATACTTTCACTGAGCGCTTCGCGCGAGACGCAGCCTCCAGCGCTGCGAGCCAGCCGTCCGAGAAGCGCGAATTCTGTGCGCGTCAAATCTATGCTGGCATTGCCTCGCGTGACTGAGTGGCGCATAGGGTCGACCACCAGATCGCCGGCTTCGATTTTGATTGCCGATTGATCTCGATGTGGGCGCGTAATGGATTGCAGCCGCGCAACCAATTCGGGAAATGAGAAGGGCTTGGTCATGTAATCGTCCGCACCAAGCTCGAGTCCGCGAATGATATCGTCTTCGGCGTCGCGCGCTGTCAGCATCAGTATTGGTGTTGCGTTGTTGAGTTTACGCAGCGCCTGCGCAACAGAATAGCCGTTACGGCGGGGCAGGCCGATATCGAGGACAATAGCGTTGAATTCGTGCGCCAGCGCGATCTCCAGGCCAGCTTCGCCATCGACCGCGGTCATCACTGTGTAGCCAGACTCGTAGAGTCCCTTGCGCAACAACTCCAGCATGCGCAGTTCGTCTTCGATGATGAGAATGCGCATCCGGCCTCCTCTGCGCTTGGTCGGACCAACTCCCGATTGAATGGCAGCGCAATACATTAATTTCAGCACATCTTTGTGTGGCAGCCCACACCGGGTTGCTAAACGTAGAGAAAATTCACAATTCACATGTGATGGCGCGCACACGTCTTCCAACCTTAGAAAGTTTTCATCGGATCGTTAACAAGTCTTTAACGAATCTGCCTAGGTTCGAGAATGTAGCGAGCCGGAGACGTGGCGTGTAGTTGAGCGGGATTTCCGGCTATGCAAGGAGACCATATGAGACGCTTGCCATTCCTAATGTCCATACTGCTGGCCCTGTCACTGCCTGTCCTAGGCCAGGTAACCAAGGGTGCCATCTCCGGACGTGTCACTGACGCATCCGGCGCTATTATTCAGAAAGCAGCCGTTCAATTGACCTCGTCAGGATTGTCGACGACCTCCGATGCGCTGGGCGAGTACATCCTTCCGATTCTTTCCCCCGGCACCTATAGTTTGACATTTAGCAGCACAGGTTTCTCTTCCACGACGAAGAGCGTTACGGTCGCTGCCGGGCAAACGGTGCATGCGGATGTAACTTTAACGGTTGCCCCTGGAAACACGGAAGTAGTGGTCACGGCGGAGAGCGGAAAGAATGAGGTTGAGGCGATCAACCAGGTGATCAACGCGCCGAACATTCTCCAGGTGATGCCGGAAACGCAGATTCTATCTCTTCCCAATGCAAACGTCGCGGACGCGATCGGGCGAATGCCGGGCGTTACGCTGCAACGCGACGAGGGTGAAGGAGTTTACGTGCAGGTTCGCGGCTTGGACCCGCGCATGACTAATGTGACCATCGACGGTGTCACCGTCCCTTCTCCCGAGGCAGCCATCCGGCAGGTTAACCTGGCCACCATTCCCTCCGACATGATCCAGTCGATCGAATTGAACAAGACACTGTCGGCCAACCAGGATGCGGACGGAATTGGAGGATCGGTCAACCTGGTGACGAAGATGGCCGGTGAACGGCCGACCTTCAACATTGAGACGACGATGGGGGAGACCCCAATTACAAATACGCGCTACATAGGCAAGGTGGGCCTGACGCTTGGCCAGCGCTTTGGCGCAAACAAGCGCTGGGGCGTGATTATGGGCGCGGGGTACGACTACAACGGGCGCGGCATCAACGATATTGAACCTGCTCCGGATATCAATCCCGACGGAAGCGCTACTCCGTATTATGACGGCGTAACGCTGCGCGATTATCGCTATCAGCGGCTGCGCTGGGGCGGGACGATGGGCGCCGATTACAAGCTGAGCGATCGCTCCAGCCTGTCTGCGCACTTCCTGCTTTCGGACTTCAAGGACTGGGGCGACAAGTGGTACTACGGCATCAACACTCTCGACAAGCCCAAGTACTACGAGTCAAGCCGCAAACCGGACTTCGCTATCGGGAGTCTGTCCATTGGCGGCAACCACATTCTCAATAAGGCGTGGATAACCTGGGGCTCGTCAGTCTCGCGCTCTCGCGAATTGAACGCCGCAGGGAACCCTGAAGTCAAGTGGTCCACCGCCAAGGCCTTGAAGAAATTCGATTCCGCGAACTGCAACTATACTGGTACCGCCGCCAAGAGCGTTTATCTCCCTACCTGGTCTCCGAGCTGCATGCAGCCCAACTCCAACGCCGCCGATGACACCTTCACACTCTCGAATTACACCATGAGCGAATTCATCACCACTACCGGCCAAGCGGTTCAGTTGAACCTGCAAGAGTGGGCCAGCATGGGTACGAACTACCACTTTGGGAGGCTACCGGCGACGCTTGAATTTGGCGGAGAGTTCCGGAACAATCACAAGTTTCAAAATGCCTATACTCCGAGCTGGGACTACAACGGTCCCCAGACGGCCAGCGATATCAATGCCACCGCGGATCAATTCGAAGACGGCTATGTCGATCCTCACTACTACAGCGGCAACTACCACATGGGACCGACCACCAGCTTCGACACTCGGACGAAGTTTTTTGACAACAATCCCAATCAGTTTTCGCTGGATGTCAACGACACCCACTTCAGCTCCGACCCTGCGAACTTCAACCTGGTGGAGCGCGTTGGCGCAGGTTACATCATGAATACTATTAACTCGAACCGGCTCCGCCTCCAGATGGGCCTCCGCATTGAGGGAACCACGCTGCGCACTCTCGGATATGTGCCCAATCAAGATGCAAACCAGAACTGGATCTCCGATACCACCGTCAATTCCAACAATACCTACTGGGACCCGCTTCCAAGCGTTCAGGCTCGCTACGCCTTCACTAACGACACCAACCTTCGGGCCGTCTTTGCGCGGGGCATCTCGCGCCCGAACCCGTACGACATCATTCCTTACGTAAGCATCAACGACGGCGGGAACCCTGCGATTTCAGTCGGCAACCCCAACTTGCTCCCGACACATGCCAACGACTTTGATGTTTTGCTGGAACACCAGATCCGGTCCCTGGGCCTGTTTGAGGCGGGCTATTTCTACAAGCAGCTCAGCAATCCGATCTTTGCGGATTACACTTCGATTCCTTCGACCTCTCCGTATTACGGCATTTCCGGAAGCGCGGTTGATATTCAACAGCAGAACGTAAACGGCTCTGGAGCTCACGTATCTGGTTTGGAGGTTGCCTACCAGCAGCACTTTTCCATGCTTCCGGGCGGGTTTAGTGGCCTGGGGATCAATGCGAACTACACCTTCACCGGCTCGAATACAGAAGGCATTCCGGGGCGAACCGATACACCCGCGCTAGTGGGACAAGCGAAGAATTCCTACAACGTCCAACCCTCATTCGAATACAAGCGCTACTCGGCCCACCTCGGGGTCAGCTACAACGGCGCCAACATCTATGCTTACCAGTACGTCAACAGTTTGCCGACGGGCAGCGGCGAAAACTCCCCCGGACCCATAGACGGACCTTGGGGCGACAATTACTTTTATCCGCACACGCAGATCGACGCGCAGGTCGGCATGCGCCTCTATCAAGGGCTTCATTTGGAACTCAACGGCCTAAATCTGAACAATGAGGTCTTTGGATTCTACAACGGGAGCCCCGAGTATATGACGCAACGCGAGTATTACAAGCCTACATACTCTGCAAGCCTGCGCTGGAACTTGAGCCGCGAGAAATAAATCAAAGCGGGCGTCGAGGACTTGCCCTCGACGCCCGCACATCCTGCTTTCGATTTGGAAAAGGGACAATGCGGACACTTGCAGTGTTTTTTCTTTTTGCAGTTTCTCTTGCGGCAAGCAAACAAACCTCACCTTCACTGCCGCTCAGCACGACGATTCCATTGCCAGGCGTTACCGGCAAGTTTGATCACTTCGCCATTGACCCCCCTGGCCATCGTCTGTTCGCCGCGGCAACCGGCAATCACTCTGTAGAAGTCATCGACTTGAAAACGGGAACAGTTGCGCAGAATATCACAGGGCTTGGCAAGCCGCATGGCCTCGCCTGGGTTGATGCTACCGCGAGCCTTTACGTTGCCGATGGTTCGCTTGGTGAACTCAGGGTATACAAGGGCAGTCCGCTCAAGCTCGCCGGCACCATCAAACTCTCAGACGATGCCGATGATATGGTCTTCGACGACGCGCATCATCTGCTCTATGTTGGTCACGGCGGCGCAAATGCGGCAACCCCAGGCAAAGTTGCCGTGGTGGATACTGCGAGCTTCACGCTGGTTGAGAACCTTCCTGTCGCTGCTCACCCTGAGGCATTGGATCTGGATGTGAGCGGACGCCGCATCTTTGCAAACATTGCGGACGCAAGCGAGGTCGCCGTGATTGACGGCACAACCAACACGATTGCTGCGCACTGGAAGTTGACTGGCGCGGCGGATAATGTACCGATGGCCTATGACGCCGGACACCACAAGCTGTTTGTGGCCTGCAGGACTCCCGCAACGCTGATCGAATTGGATGGCGCTTCAGGCACGGAGCTTTCGCGCGCATCGACGGGCGAGGGCGCAGACGATCTGTTCTACGACGCGAAGCTCGGCCGTGTGTACGTGATCAGCGGAGCCGGTGAGGTGGACACATTCGATGTCAACGGGACAACCATCAAGGCGGTCGGAGTGACGCGCACCTCACCAGGCGCAAAGACAGCCTTGTTCGTTCCATCGCAAAGCGCGCTCTATGTGGGTGTTCCACCAACTGGCTCGAACCCCGCGGAGATTCGTATCTACTCCACTTCAGTTTTGAAGGGCGGCAAATGACAAATTGGTGTGCGAACTGCGTCGGATTTGGAGGCTTGTCGCTCTTTCTCGCGGTGGCGACTTTGTCGACGGCGCAGAGTTTGCCGCAGAGTTCTGTGGCAAAGAGTGGAAACGCGAGCAAGTTGAAATATGTGGTGATCGTAAGCCGCCACGGCGTGCGTTCGCCAACCGGCAAGACGGATCAGTTGAATCAGTACTCCGTCAAGCCATGGCCTGCGTGGACCGTTCCGCCGGGCTACCTCACACAACACGGCGCGAAGCTGATGACTTTGTTCGGCGCGTACGACCGCGAGCTGTTCGCCAAAGAGGGCTTGTTTAGCGGCGACGGCTGCGCCGATGCGAAGCTCATATCAATTTTGGCTGACTCGGATCAGCGTACGCGGGAGACGGGAAAGGCGCTGGCTGCTGGTATGTTTCCGGGCTGCAACGCCGCAGTGCGAGCACTCCCGGAAGGCACGCCCGACCCGCTTTTTCATTCGCTGGAGGCCGGCATCGGGCATCCCGACAAAGCGCTTGCGGCGGCAGCGGTCTCTGGACGCATCGGCGGCAATCCGGCAGGCTTGGCAGATGCGTATTGTCCGCAACTCAGCGCATTGGAAGAAGTTCTTCGAGGATGCAAACCCGAGCCAGTGTGTGCTGGTGCGAAGGGTTCGTTGTTCGAAATTCCATCCTCAATTGGTCCCGGAAAAGGCGACCATCTTGTCGAACTGCGCAGCCCTCTGGGCATGGCTGCAACCATGGCCGAGAATCTGCTGCTGGAATATGCCGAGGGCATGGATGCGACCCAGGTCGGTTGGGGATTAGTTGACGCGAACAAGGTGCGGGAGCTAATGCAACTCCACACTGCAAATGCTGAACTGGAAAGGCGCACCAGCTATATCGCGCGTGTCGGATCATCGAATTTGCTCCGCCACGTTTTGCGTTCAATCGAGCAGGCCATCAAAGGCAAGGCGATTGATGGTGCGCTTGGCAGCCCTGAGGACCGTCTTCTGGTCCTGGTCGGCCATGACACCAACCTTTCCAACATCAGCGGTGCGCTTGGTCTTACATGGCTCATCGATGGCCGCCTCGATGATACGTCGCCGGGTGGAGCTCTGGTGTTTGAACTGTGGAAGGACGGATCGACGGGAGAATATTCCGTGCGCACTTCCTACATGGCGCAAACGCTGGATCAGATGCGTAACGCCACGCCTCTAAGCGTCAACAACCCGCCTGAGCGCGTACCGATTTTCGTGCCTGGATGCAGCCAAGCCGATAGCTCATGCAGGTGGAGAACGTTTCAAGAGGCTCTGCAGGCTGGGACCGACTCGACATTCGTTAAGTAACCGTCGTCCGGATATGATCTGGCCTCTCCAACCCAAGAGGTCGAATTCGACAATAGCAGCCATTGCAGCTCAAGAGACGGTGCGGATAGCAGGCGCGACTCCCAATTCTCCCAGCACGCGGCACATCGCTTCTAGCAACGCTTTAATATCCATCGCAAACAACCGACCAATAGTTCCGATGCGAAAGCATGGTTCCGTCGTTAGCTTGCCACGGTAATTCACGAACCCCTGTTCGCTGAGCCGTTGGTAGAATTCGTCGAAGCAGAAGCGCGGATCCTGCGGATAGCGGAATGTAGTGATGATGAAGCTCAGGTCTTCCGCCGATAGATAAGTCTCAAAGCCCATCTCCACCATCCCGCGCATCAGTGCGGGGTGGTTTGCACGATAGCGCGCAGCACGGCCGCCCGGTCCCCCCCTCTGCGTCCAGTTCCAAAAGAGCCTGGTGAAAGGCCAGCAACACATGAGTCGGCGGGGTAAAGCGAAATTGTCCATCGGACTCAAGGCCCGCCCATTGCGCATGCAGATCGAGACTTAATGTGCGCGCTTGCCCTTTCGCTTCCAACAATCGCGTGCGCCGCGCCAATACGAATCCGAAGCCCGGCACACCCTCAATACATTTGTTCGCGGAGGAGATCAGGAAATCGATGCGTGCGGCGGCCAGGTTCAATTCGATCGCGCCGAAGCCACAATAGCAGCAAAGTAAAACAAGACTCTCCAGCCGAATCCCTGTTGTTTGAGCATGCCCATCGATTGGCGCGCGACGGCATCCCCTACCAGGTAAATTAGACTCAGGATTCCAATCACCGTGCCATAGGAAGAAAACCCAAACCAGTTGGAACAGACCTTGATGAGTCCCGCCCAACCGATGGATTGGGACAACCTGTTTGCGATCCAGGCTATCGTAAACACCGGCAAGAGGCCTGTTGAGGCGAACAGCAAGTTAAATACGATTGCGCCGCCGAGTCCCAGAGTAAAGCTTCGCTTGCCGCCCCAGACGTCTCAGAGGCCAGTCAGCGTAAGTTTACCGATGGCGTAGGCTAGTACGCCGAACGATGCAAGCTGGCCCACAGCCTGTCCAGCTTCCTGACGACCAAAAAGAAGGTTGACCCGAAGACGGCTCAGACCACCCTCCGCCAGAACAACGCGGCCTTTACGCTCCGCCGGTACACGCAAACGGACTCAGACGAGCTAATGGCGGCTCAACAAATGATGGTCGATGCCATATTCGGAGCAGCCGGAACGGCCATTCAGTAGGTTTTGGGTGATTCTTGGGTGAAATGAAGTGTGGCTCTGGCAGGGGGTGTCAATCTAAACCATTGATTCTAAAAGAAATAAATGGTAGGCACGACTGGACTCGAACCAGCGACCTCTTCCGTGTCAAGGGATGAAGATATTGAAAAATAAGGACTTACAGAAGCAGACAACTACATTGAAATACAGCTAAGTTCTTTAGAATTACAGTGCTTTCAGCGATAACGGGTTGGACAACGGGTTGAAGAAATTATGTTGTCAAAAAGCGCGTGCCATGGTCGGAAAAATGACCGTATAAATAATAAAGAACCGCATCAAAGGCCGCTCAATCCTTCGGCGACCTTGGCATCCATTTTGGGTCATAGGTCAATCCGTTGTCTTCGCTTTTAGGTGCACCCTATGCAGGACCACCAACGTCTGGCAATGGAGCGCTTCGAGCAATCGCAACAACAGTTGCATGAGGAACGGCTCAGGCAAAGAATGGAACCTGGAGTGTTTGATTTTGCTCAAGCTCCCCGAGATTCCAACCGAGCGAAGCACCCAAGTGTTTCAGAGTTGACCGGCTGATCTGATTTCTTCCGGCGAGTCATAAAACGCGAATGGATTCAGGAATTGCCGACCATAAAGCTGGGCGCGGTCTGTCGCTGACAACTTCGCCTCATCGCAGATCCCACCCCATCTCGCTTGGATGGTTTTCACTTGCTG
>Ga0302194_10001889_pt1 | contig 13326 bp, 7 predicted proteins | sample II_Bog_N1_1_FD_200227 | JGI IMG/M metagenome (GOLD analysis project Ga0302194, IMG submission 200227) | Peat permafrost microbial communities from Stordalen Mire near Abisko, Sweden - II_Bog_N1_1 | ecosystem: Environmental > Terrestrial > Soil > Wetlands > Peat | place: Sweden: Abisko, Stordalen...
TGTGAGTTCAGAAGGTTATTTTGACTCTCAGGTTATTAACTTAGGAGGAAATTTAACGTACAATATAGCTACAACAAACTTATACTCTTCAGGTCCTTATGCAAAAATAGAAACTGTTGTAGTGGGGGCATCTCAAGATTTTAACGCTTTGGCTCATGGACTTTCCGATCATCATCTGACTATAGGATTTAAGTCAAGTACATCTTCAAGTTTCGTATCATGGAAAGACACATTATTTCAGGGTTATACATCTAATAAATTTACTTCCGTTATTTCCCCCACATTATTGGGAAGTACCACTACCAATATTCAATACACAAGTGTTGCCGATGCGGCATATTTATCAAATAGAACAGTTGTTTCCTATATTGACATTAAATACCCACATACTTATAATTTGGAAGGAAGCACAAATTTTCTAATGTACATTCCTGACAATACTATTCAGGTAAAATCGTATTTAAACATTGCTAATTTTAGTGCCTCCGGCACAGTAAGATTATATAATTTAAGTAATGGTACACGTGTTACCGTTATTCAAAATGGCAATAATTACAATGCCTTAATAGCGAATAGCGGAATCGAAAAAAAGTGTTTTATTACTTCTGATGGTAATATTTTGAACATCAATTCTTTGCAAGCTGTAACGTCATCTGCACAATTTACAAATTACGCCTCATTAGCAGTTGATTCAGCATTTGTTATGGTGTACAACAAAAAACTTTTATCATCAGCAAATGATTATAAAACATACAGAAGTACGGGGACCTATGGAGGTCAGCATAATGTTGTGATGGCTGATATTGATGAACTGTATGATCAGTTTGCTTATGGGATAGTTAAAAGTCCCTTATCCATTAAAAACTTTGCTAATTATTTAATACATACATATCACACTCCGCCTCATAACTTATTATTACTTGGCAAATCCTTACATCTTTATTTGTGTCGTGCACCTTCCCCAAATGATAATGCAACGGATTATACTGCAAATTATGCAACAAGTTTAGTCCCCTCTTTTGGGAGTCCTTCCAGCGATGGCTTGTTTACGGTAGGATTAAATGGCAGTTCATTTGAGCCAGGCATACCAACGGGAAGAATTGCAGCGCAAAGTGATGCAGATCTTACTTTATATTTAAACAAGATACAATTATATGAAAACACCCTTAACAACCCACCTGCTGAATGGAAAAAAGAAGTGTTGCATTTTGGAGGAGGGAACAACAGCGTATTGCAAAATACAATTAAGACTTATTTGAATAGCTATAAAGATACTATTCAAGGTATATATTATGGAGGAAGTGTAACTAGTTTTTTTAAAACGAGTTCTGCTCCGATAGAGCTAACTACTTCTAATGTGTTGACCAATTTTATAGATAATGGAATTTCCCTCATGACTTTTTTTGGTCATGCTTCCGGTCTTGGTTTTGATCAAAGTATAGACGATATTAATTCTTATAACCCTATTGAGGGGCATTACCCTTTTATGTTGGCTAACGGATGTTATACAGGTGATATTCATGAAACAACCTTAAGTTCCAGCGAAACTTATGTACTAACATCCAAGGGTGTGATTGGTTATCTGGGTTCTATTTCAGAGGGAATACCTTACGCATTAAATGTTTATACGCAGGAATGGTATAATCAATTAGCACGAAAATCTTATGGAAAAAGCATAGGAACGGTTATTCAGCAAACTATTAAATCGATATCAAATGTTGCTACATCAGACCCTGTAGTAGGAGCTACCTGTTACGAAATAACTTTACATGGTGATCCATCTATTACGATTAATACAGAATCAAAGCCCGATTATGTTATGACTTCAAGTGATGTTTATTTCAATACTCAAAAATATGCCGATTCGGTTATTGTATACGTTATAAGAACCAATATTGGTAAAGCAACGAATGATTCTATCTTTACGGAACTTACACTCACGCTTCCAAACGGACAAAAACAAACTTATTTATCTCGTAATCATGCCCCCATGTTCAAGGACACAATTTCATTCACAATTTTTATAAATGCCGCTACAAATGCAGGAGAAAGTGAGGTAAATGTGATGCTTGATTCTTACAATGAAGTAAGCGAACTGAATGAAAATAATAATTCGTCCGGTAATGTGCCTCTGTTGATTAATGGAACAGGTATAAATCCTATTTATCCATATCAATTTGCTATTATCCCAACGGATACAATAACTCTGAAAGCTTCCACGATTAATCCGTTTGCGAAAACAACAAATTATATTTTTCAAATGGATACTACTGATACCTATAACAGCCCTTTTGTATTAAAAACTACAATTAGCGCTCCCGGTGGTGTTGTAACATGGAAACCCCCCGTTACTTTTACTGATAGCACCGTGTACTATTGGCGTGTAAGTCCGGATTCTACAATTATTACTAAAGGTTATATATGGCAAGAAAGTTCATTTCAATACATTATCGGCAAATCTGGTTGGGCGCAGGCTCATTTTTTCCAATTTAAGAACGATGACTATCAATATGTGCAGTTTAATCGCCCAAAACGCAATTTCATTTTTCAAAATACGACCCAAAACGTACAAATGCACAATGCAATTTACCCAACAATCGACTGGACTCTTATCAACTGGAAGTTGAATGGATATGTGGAAAATGCTTGGAGTTGTAATCAGTATAATCCGGATATTAGTGTTGTTGTATTTAATCCTAAAGATGCTTCAAATGCCTTAAGTCCGGTAGTTGCTAATCCTAACTCATCGGTAAATAATGGAGTATATGGTAACTGTCAATGCCGTGATTATGCAATGAATACGTTTGATTTTTTGGTTTCAACGTCTCAGCAAAGAGCCTATTTGACGGCATTTTTAAATAATAGCAGTATAATTCCAAATGGTTATTATGTAATGGCGTATTCAATGAATAGTGTGAACTTTCAATCATTTGAACCTGCATTACAACAATCATTTCAATCATTAGGCAGTTCGCAAATAACAAATGTTCCACCATCTGTTCCTTATATCTTATGGGGTAGAAAGGGTGACCCTATCGGTTCTGCTACTGAAATTATTGGTACTTCATCATCTTCCGTCATCGACTTAAATACTACGTTTTATACAAATTGGACTGTTGGAACAATCACTTCTCCTGTAATTGGTCCTGCCACGCATTGGGGATCGTTTCACTGGAGGCAGGAACCTGTTAGTACCAATAAACTAGACGATACCATTTCAGTACAAATAATAGGAATAAAAGCAGATGGAACACAATCAACTCTTGCAACATTTCAGCGAGATTCTATTGATATTTTAGATTTAAGTTCTTATGTGAATGCCTCTGTTTACCCTAATATACAATTAATAGCTTCAATGAACGATGACTCCTTGCACATGCCTCCTCAAATGAAGCGTTGGCAGGTTATTTTTGATCCCGTTCCTGAAGGTGCACTTAATCCTTCGGATGGATTTTACCTGTCAAGTGATACATTGCAGGTTGGACAAACTTTAACGGTTCATCTCCCTTTTAAAAATGTCTGTAATATTCCTTTTAGTGATAGTTTGCTTTTTACATATTGGTGCGAAGATGGAAATAATGTTGTTACCAATTTACCTTCCAAGCTTAAAAAAAAGAACCTGCTGCCAAATGAAATAATCAAAGACACATTAACAGTAAATACTTTAAATTATCCCGGTATCAACGTTTTGTGGGCAGAGGTAAATCCCATCAATCAACCTAAATCTCAATTAGAGCAATACCATTTCAATAATGTTACCCGAATACCATTGGTAATAAATTCCGATAAAATAAATCCTTTGTTGGATGTAACATTTGATGGCGTACACATTTTAAACAACGACTTAGTTTCTGCCAAACCAAACATTTTAGTTTCATTAAAAGATGAAAATCAATTTTTAGCATTGAATGATACCGGAGATTTTAAAGTGTTTTTGCAATATCCGGGAGCTTCAAGTGCACAGCAAGTGCATTTTGGCAATGAAATGATTTTTACTCCTGCAGTACTTCCGAATAATAGCTGCAAAATTAATTTAACACCAGTTCTCACTCAAGATGGCACTTACCAATTAGTCGTTCAGGCAAAAGACCGTTCTAATAATTTGTCAGGCGAAATAGATTATATTATCAATTTTAATGTAATTAACAAATCTACTATTACTCAGGTGATGAATTATCCTAATCCTTTTTCTACTACAACACATTTTGTTTTTACATTAACAGGATCGGAAATACCAACCTATTTTAAAATTCAAATTGTAACAATTACAGGAAAAGTAGTGCGGGAAATAACAGAAGAGGAGTTAGGACCGATACATATAGGTAGAAACATTACTGAATATGCATGGAATGGAAAAGATGAATTTGGAGACCAACTCGCAAATGGAGTTTATTTATATCACGTGGTTACTTCAATTAACGGACAGGCAATAGATCAGCAAGCTTCAGGAGCTGATCAATACTTTAAAAAAGAGTTTGGTAAAATGTATTTGATGCGCTAGTATTACGATACATAAAGCATTTCAGCCGTATCCCAATTAACGGTTTTCCACCAGTCATTAATATAATCTACTCTCAAATTTTGGTGTTTTAAATAATAGGCATGTTCCCATACATCCAACGCAAGCACTGGTTTACCTTTATGTTCTATCGTATCTAAACTCATCAAAGGATTATCTTGGTTAGGTGTAGAGGTGATTATTAATTTTCCATTACTTTCAATTAACCAAGCCCAACCTGAACCAAACCGTTTCATGGCACTATCTGAAAATTGTTTTTTAAATTCTTCAAATGACCCGAATGAGGTTTTAATGGTATCTGCCAATTTACCTTTAGGTTCACCGCCACCATTGGGTTTCATTAATGTCCAAAACAGGGAATGGTTGTAATGCCCACCTGCATTGTTTCGTATGGCAACAGGCAGCGTACTTACATTTTTAAAAATATCGTTAAGTGTTGGAGATGTTCCTAATCGGTTATTTTCAAGTGTTGCCAGTGCTTTGTTCAAATTATCAACATACGCTTTGTGATGTTTTGAATAGTGAATTTCCATCGTTAATTTATCAATAAAAGGCTCCAACGCATCATAAGCATAAGGCAAAGTAGGAAGTGTAAACTTTTCATCACCCAATTTGTTTTCTACTTTTGAAAAAGAATTCGTTGCAAAAGCACTATTATCAAAAGCCGATGTGGCAATAGTGCCTAATGCTAATGCCGCTGATTTTTTTAAAAAATCTCTTCGTGAGTTGGTCTTTTCCATAGTAGTTTGGTGTTTAGGTAATTAAGAAAAATTAACGAGTACTTGATTTTTTTCAACAGCGAGCCCCTTCTTCACATTAATTTTGCTGATAATTCCGTCGGTTGGTGATTTTATGATATTCTCCATTTTCATAGCTTCCAATACCAATATAGGGTCGCCTTTTTTAACGGCACTGCCCACCTCTACTCTTATATCCAATACTAATCCGGGCATTGGAGCTTTTATTTCATTTACTTTTTTCGTATTCAAATTATCAAGTCCCAGATTCTTCAGCAGCTCATCGTACTTGTCTTTTACCTGTATTTGATAATTGTTGCCATTTACATTGATGGTAAAAGATTTCTCCTCCGCATTGGCTTTTATAACTTCTGCATTATAGGATTTGTTATCTTTTATAATATTAAAACTTCCGGCTTTCACTTCTAACAAATCCCAGATAAAAGGTATTCCATCAATTACTCCTGACACAGAATCATTTAATTCAATGCTATGTTCTGTTTTATTATTTACTTTCGCTTTTAACATACTCCAAATGTAATAAAAAAGACCTCTAAAATTTAGAGGTCTTTCGTTTTATAAATATTTATCCTAAAAACATTTTAATTAACCTTAACAGATAATAACCAATCTTGTTGGGAATTCTTTTTTCTTTACTTTCTAAGTTGATATTTACATTAATAGTCAATACATTTTTTTCATCTAAATAATTCATTAATTCTTTTTATTAAATTGGTTGGGGTTTATTTATTCTTTAAACTAATTATAGAAGAAGACCCCGTAATTCCTTTATAATTATTTTTCTTTACTAATCAAACACTAACTACCACAAGCCTCGCAAGCATCCGGATTATCCAAGGAGCAACTTAAATCAGCAGCATTTTGTTCTACTTTTTTAAGTTCTTCTTCTACTAAAAGAGCCTGACGTTCTGCGCTAATCTTTTGTTGGCGCTCCAGCACCAATATATCTTCATTCCCCAGTACTTCGGGAACATCCTTGGCAGCAGCGGCGTCTACTGTAAATTTAATAGCATCAGCAGCGGCTTTGGTTCTTAAATAGTACATGCCTGTTTTTAAACCTGCTTTCCAGCCATAGAAATGCATAGAAGAAAGTTTTGCAAAGTTGGCATCCTGTACAAACAAGTTCAACGATTGCGATTGGCAAATATATGCTCCACGATCCGCAGCCATATTGATAATTACCTTTTGGGAAATTTCCCAAACGGTTTTGTACAATGCCTTGATATTATCAGGAATCTCTCTGATGTTTTGTATAGAACCGTTAGCTGCTATTATTTTATTTTTTAAACCATCGTTCCAAATGCCCAATTTTACAAGGTCTTTCAATAAATGTTTGTTTACAATAACAAACTCTCCCGACAATACTCTGCGCGAATAAATGTTTGATGTATATGGTTCGAAACATTCGTTATTTCCTAAAATTTGCGAAGTACTTGCTGTAGGCATTGGCGCTAAAAGCAAGGAATTACGTACACCGTGCTTTTTCACTTCTTCTTTTAAAATATCCCACTCCCAACGCGCAGAAGGTGTTACCTTCCACATATCGTATTGGAAAACACCCTGAGATACAGGGGAACCAGGGTATGATTCATAATGTCCATCTACTTTTGCAAGATCTTTAGAGGCTGTCATTGCAGCGTAATAAATGGTTTCATGTATTTCCTTGTTCAGTTGAGTTGCTTCAGGGGAATCGAACGGATAACGCATTAAAATAAATGCATCCGCCAACCCTTGAACACCTATACCTATAGGACGGTGACGTAAGTTTGAATTGCGAGCTTCCGCAACAGGGTAATAATTACGATCAATAATTTTGTTTAAGTTTTTAGTAATTACATAAGTAATCTCAAATAACTTTTGGTGATCAAATTTTCCGCCTTCCACAAATCTGTTCAGTGCTATTGATGCAAGGTTACACACTGCAATTTCATCTGCAGAGGTGTATTCCATTATCTCACAACACAAGTTGGAAGACTTTATGGTCCCCAGATTCTTTTGGTTGGATTTGCTGTTAGCTGCATCCTTGTAAAGCATATACGGGTTACCGGTTTCAATTTGTGATTGAATGATAGCTGCCCATAAGTCGCGCGCTTTTATTGATTTTCGGGCACGCCCTTCTTTTTCATATTTGGTATATAATTTTTCAAACTCTTCACCGTAACACTCTGCTAAACCCGGTGCTTCGTTAGGACAGAATAAACTCCAGTTTTCGTTTTCTTCAACACGTTTCATGAACAAATCAGGAGTCCACATAGCGGTGAACAAATCACGTGCACGCATTTCTTCTTTACCGTTATTTTTTCTTAAATCTAAGAATTCAAATATATCCGAATGCCAAGGCTCCAAATAAATTGCAAAAGAACCTTTACGTTTTCCTCCGCCTTGGTCAACATAACGTGCTGTATCATTAAATACGCGCAACATAGGAACAATGCCGTTAGATGTGCCATTTGTACCGCGAATGTATGAACCTGTAGCCCGTACATTGTGAATGCTCAAGCCAATACCACCTGCACTTTGCGATATTTTAGCACAATTTTTTAAAGTGTCGTAAATACCATCAATACTATCGTCTTTCATTGTTAATAGAAAACAAGACGACATCTGTGGTTTAGGAGTTCCTGCATTGAATAGGGTTGGTGTAGCATGTGTAAACCAACGTTCGCTCATCAGATTGTATGTTTCAATTGCCGAAGCAATATCATCTTTATGAATGCCAACAGCTACACGCATAACCATGTGCTGAGGGCGTTCTACTACCTGACCGTTTATTCTTAATAAATAAGAACGCTCTAAGGTTTTAAATCCAAAATAATCGTACCCGAAATCGCGATCGTAAATGATTGTAGAATCCAATTCCTGAGCGTTTTTACGAATGATTTCATATACATCATCTGCAATTAACGGTGCGTTTTTTTTCGTTTTAGGATCTACATATGTATAAAGCGCTTCCATTGTTTTTGAAAACGATTTATTAGTGTTTTTATGTAAATTTGAAACAGCTATACGACTTGCCAGTAAAGCATAATCAGGATGACGGGTTGTAAGCGAAGCTGCTGTTTCGGCAGCAAGATTATCCAATTGGCTGGTGCTTACTCCTTCATAAATCCCTTCAATTACCTTCATAGCAACACTAATAGGTGTTACGTGAGTAGGATCTAATCCGTAGCAAAGTTTTTGGATACGAGCTGTTATCTTATCAAATTTAACTGATTCGCGGTTTCCATCTCTTTTGATTACGTACATATAGTTGAGGTATTAGGTATTTATAATAAAATTTTTTCTGCTACTCTAATCGTTATTCTATTCTTTTAAAAGTCTTCGTCCAGACTGAATATATTGTCTTCTTTTTTGCCCATCACGCCCGATTTTTGGTATTCTGCAACGCGTTTTTCAAAGAAGTTAGTTTTCCCTTGCAATGAAATCAACTCCATGAAATCAAACGGATTTGTTGCGTTGTATGCTTTTGAACAGCCAAGCGCTAATAACAATCTGTCGGCAACGAATTCAATATATTGACACATCATTTCAGCATTCATCCCGATTAATCTTACAGGAAGTGCGTCTGATACAAACTCCTTTTCAATTTCTACAGCGTTAGCAATGATTGCTTTTACTTTTTCTTCAGGTAATTTATTTTCAAGTTGCGAATACAATAAACAGGCAAAGTCACAGTGCAAGCCTTCATCGCGCGAAATTAATTCATTAGAAAACGTGAGACCCGGCATTAATCCACGTTTTTTTAGCCAAAAAATAGAACAAAAACTTCCGGAAAAAAATATTCCTTCAACTGCAGCAAATGCTATCAAACGTTCGGCAAAGCTTTCGCTTTCTATCCATTTCAGTGCCCATGCTGCCTTTTTACCAACGCATGGAAGTGTATCTATAGAATTGAAAAGTCTGTTTTTTTCATTCGGATCTTTAATGTAAGTATCTATTAGTAAGGAATAAGTTTCGGAATGAATATTTTCAATCATAATCTGAAAACCATAAAAGCAACGAGCTTCAGGATATTGAACTTCGTTCATAAAGTTTACCGCCAGATTTTCATTTACTATTCCATCGCTGGCAGCAAAAAAAGCAAGAACATGTTTAACGAAATGTTTTTCATCTTCGCTCAACTTATTTTCCCAGTCTTGCCCATCAGAACTTAAATCAATTTCCTCTGCTGTCCAAAAACTAGCCTCTGCTTTTTTATACATTTCCCATATATTATGGTGTTTAATAGGAAAAAGCACAAATCTGTCTTTGTTCTCTTTTAAAATCGGTTCATTTTCCATGTGTGTAGTATCTTTTTTCAGTATTTAATCTTATTAAATCAAAAAAACAATGCTCCCTCCCGTTGTTTTATCTGAATATTCCTTCAAAAGCTACTTTCAATAAAGAACAAATGATTTGTTTTAAGACCCTACAAAAATTGAGATAAAAATTTGTAGTGTCAAGTACATTGAATTAACATTTAAACGAAGTTATAAACATTAACTTTTTTAAACTTATGTTAAATTTTGATTAACTTTTTAGAAAACACCACTTTAGGTTTTTTAAAAAAAATTTTAAAAAACAGCTGTAAAAAACTTGTAAAAATTAAAAATAAACGCTAATAGTAACACAAGTAGTTTGAGAGGATTGATGTTTAAATTGCTTTATTAGCAAGCATTTTAAGCCATCGTGTTTTTTATTCTATCTGCGAGCTCCAATTGTTTGTACCAATTGTCGCCGTATTTTCTTATCAGTGGTTCTTTTAAAAATTTATATAAAGGCACATTTAATTTGCTTCCGCATGCGCATGCCGACTTGCATATATCCCATTGGCTGTAATTAACGGCATCATAGTCTTTATACTTGGTAATTCGCACCGGATATAAGTGACATGAAACGGGTTTTCTCCAGGTAATCACCCCTTCTATATATGCCTTTTCGATGGCACATTTAGCAATGCTATTTTCAAAATAAACAAAAGCGCAATGTTTACCTTTTACTAAAGTGGTTGTATAATCGCCATCTTCATCAATCACATAAACTCCTTGTTTAGCAATAGCTTTAAGACCATCGTTTGGTATATAAGTTTTTACCTTATTCAAAACCTCTTCTAATATTTTTATTTCCTCAACATCAAGCGGTGCTCCTGAATCTCCTGCAACACAGCATTCTCCCTTGCAGGCATTCAAATCGCAAACGAATTTTTTTTCAAGTAAATGTTCTGAAACAATGGTATTATCTATGGCGATCATATAATTGATTTTCACCGTAAAGGTACTGATTTTATTGATAAATATGCTACACACAGGTGTTTAATTTAATATTTATTAACTGTAAATTATTATGCTTCAAATTTTGTAATTAACTTAGTCGCCATGAATCATTTAAGCACACGATTTTTTGTATTATTAGTCGGTGTTATGTTTTGTGCACAGGCAAACATCTCTTATGGGCAAGGTTCTTCCGATTCCAATACCGTTGATGTTTCAGAAATTCTAATTCCTCAGTGTGAAAAAATCAAACATCAAAAAAATGTATATTACGAGGTATATACCTCACAAGATCACCTTTCATCTCCTTCTTATTGGTACAAAATTTTATTTAATAAAGATTGTTCTTTTCATTTTTCATTATTTCCGGTATACGAAGAAGATACATACGATTTTTTCTGCTTTAAACTTGAATCGGACAAGGATATTTGCAATGCTATAACTGAAAATAAAATCATTTCATGTAATACAGAAAGAGTATACAAAGACTATAATGATGAAGTGGTGAAAACAAAAGTTGAATCTAAATTTGTAGATCTGTCGGATATAAAAGTGAAGGCCGGAGATGCTATTTACATTGAAATATTAAGTACTCGAGGAAAAGATTGTGGTCATATTTTGGACTTCAAAACGAGTTCATCTTTGTTTGTTTCCAAATTGATAAATCGAAAATGTCCTACAAAAGAGAATTATAATTCGGATATTACTATATCGATGAAGAAATACCAAACTATACAAACCGAAGCGGAAGCAATTGAACTGTTAAGTAAAACATTTTGCAAAATAAAGAAGGATGAGCTGATGGTAACATCTATTAAAATAGATAGACAAAATGCAACATTTAATCCGGGCTTAGACTTTGTCACTTATGCAAGAAAACAAGAAGGTATATCTGCTAATAGTAAGTCTTCCGGTTCTTTACCTAAAGCCACTTCACTTGTTTCTAATACTAATGTTTTTGTTTTAACAAGTATCAAAAAAGATTCTGTGATGATGTCCAAACAAACAATACCAGCGACTCCTTCAACAATAATACTTCCTCCAAAAGTAACCCCCGATGACACTATTAAAAAAACAAGTACTGTTAAATCTACGGCAGATTTGGCAGAAACAACGCTCCCCAATAAAGAACAGTTGCAGGCGAACAGCAATGCTTTTAAACATGCCCGACTAATGGTTGACAACGCCCAGTTTTCTACTTTGCTTGAAGAGATAGAAGGTAAAATAGAAAATAACAATAAACTTATAAAAAGTTATAGCAAACAATTGAAGAAGGCGGATACTAAGGAGCAAAAGGCAGAAACAACTTCATCTATAAAACAGATAAAGCAACAGAATGCGGAGCTTAAAGTAAAGATGAGAGAAACTAAATTTAAATTAAAAACCATTCAAAAGCTTTTGGATCAAAGCGAAAAGAAGAAAAAATAGATTGTATTTTTTTCCGGCCACAAATAGTTATCTTGGAATTTATTTCATAAAAACCTTCATAAATTACAGCCGTTTGAAAGTTTATTCCAATATGCCTCATGAAGACAACTAAATTTAGAAACGAAAATTCGTTGCAAAACAGAGTCATGCAATTGGAAGCCATCTTAAGATCACTCCCTGAAAATCGTATTATTGTTGGAGAGGATTTAAAGATAGAATATATTAGCATTCCTTCTCTAAAAGATTCCAGTAGTTTTATCGGTAGAAATACATTAGAACTGGCACATCCCGATTACCACCAAATTTATTTAAAAGGTATTGATGACGCTCTAAACGGCATCTCATCATCAAGAGAATTATTGGCAATTAACATAAAGGGAGTCCCTGTTTGGTATAAAGCGGATTTTATTCCACTTTTCAGCGATACTGAAAAAAAGAAAGTACAAATAATCGCCAGCAATATTTCGGAGGAAAAAAAAGTACTACAAAAGTTGGAAATAGCGCGGCATTTGCTAAAAAAAACCAGTTCGATTGCCCGCACAGGTACTTGGGAGTTTGACTTTGGAAAGATGGCATTTATACCGTCTGATGCGCTTAATGAGCTTATTGAGGAATCTGACAGCGAGAATAAGAAACTGTCTGAAGTAATGGACTATTTTGATGACAAATCAAAAAACATTATTAATAAATTAGTTAAGCGATCATTTTTAAGAAAAGAAGGCTTTGATATTACCTTGCCAATTACTACTAAAACTGGAAAAAAGCTTTGGTTGAGAAATATTGCTGAAATAGAACTGCAAAATAATACTCCTTTTAAAATTAAAATTGTTTCAATAGATGTAACGGAACAACAAAATTTACTCTTGTCGCAAGAGCTTACAAAGCGCCAACTTCAAAAGCAGTTGCAAATAACAGAAACCGTATCAAAAATTCAGAGAAATTTTATTGCCTCTATTAACAATAAAAAGCTTTATAATGAGGCTTTGCAAGGATTACTTGCTATTTCAGAAAGCAAATTTGGTTTTATAGGAGAAGTGTTTTATGGCAAGGACTCACATCCATACTTAAAAAACAAAGCTGTATCTGCATTTCTATTGAATATTGAAACGAGCGAAGTGGATAATGGAAAAAGTTATTCTAGTGTAGAATTTCAAATTTTAGATGGACTATTCAATCGCATGCTGCAATATCAAGCCCCCATAATAAATAATAATCTGGATAAAGAGGAACGGAAAAAAGCTTATTTAACTGCAAATAATTTGTTGTTTAAGAGATTTTTGGGTGTTCCTATTCACAATACTAATGGGGAGTTGATAGGCTTGATGTGTGTAATAAATAAAGAAAGTGATTACACGAATATTGATATAGAACA
>Ga0302194_10001898_pt1 | contig 13301 bp, 23 predicted proteins | sample II_Bog_N1_1_FD_200227 | JGI IMG/M metagenome (GOLD analysis project Ga0302194, IMG submission 200227) | Peat permafrost microbial communities from Stordalen Mire near Abisko, Sweden - II_Bog_N1_1 | ecosystem: Environmental > Terrestrial > Soil > Wetlands > Peat | place: Sweden: Abisko...
TCCACAAACACTCTCAATGCTTTTGCTTTCGCTACTGTAGTAGTAATACGTTTGTGCAAAATTAACGAACTAGCCATGTTCGACATCATTGCCTTACGGTGTGCTGATGTTCTACCTAAATTATTTAACTTATCTCCGTGTCTCATTTTGTTTTTTTATTGAGTCTCAATTCTTAAGTTTAAGTCGCAGATAGTTTATATCTACTAAGGACTAACAACTTATTAACTAACGACAATAATTATTCTTTATCTAATTTGTATTTTGCTAAATTCATTCCAAAAGTTAAGCCTTTGTTTGCCACTAAGTCTTCTAACTCCACTAGTGATTTTTTTCCAAAGTTACGGAATTTTAATAAATCATGCTTAGAAAATGACACTAAATCTGCTAAAGTCTCAACATCTGCTGCTTTTAAGCAGTTTAAAGCGCGCACTGACAAATCCATATCAACTAGTTTTGTTTTTAATAATTGACGCATGTGCAATGAAGACTCATCAAATTCTTCAGTCGCTTTTTTCTCTTCTGTTTCCAATGTTATGCGTTCGTCAGAAAACAACATGAAGTGGTGAATAAGAATTTTAGCTGCTTCTGTTAATGCTTCTTTAGGATGAACAGAACCGTCAGTAACAATATTTATGATTAATTTTTCATAATCTGTTTTTTGTTCTACACGAAAATTTTCAACACTATATTGAACATTCTTTATAGGAGTATAAATAGAATCGATAGGGATAACTCCAATTGCAGAGTTGACTGATTTATTCTCTTCTGCCGGAACATATCCACGCCCTTTGTCAATTGTCAATTCTATTTTGAATTTTAAATTAGGCTCCATGTTACAAATTACTAAATCTGTATTCAATACTTGAAAGCCTGAAGTAAATTTACCAATATCACCAGCCGTTAACTGAGTTTTACCAGACACATTTACTGTTACTTTTTCAAAATCAATTCCATTTATTTGCTTCTTAAAACGTACTTGCTTTAAGTTCAATATTATTTCTGTTACATCTTCTGTTACTCCTTTGATTGTAGAAAATTCGTGATCAACACCTTCAATCTTCACAGTAGTAATGGCATGACCTTCAAGAGAAGAAAGTAAAATTCTTCTTAAAGCATTACCAATAGTAATTCCATAACCAGGCTCTAAAGGACGGAACTCAAATTGTCCTTCAGTTTCGCTCGAGTTAACCATTATAACCTTATCCGGTTTTTGAAAAGCTAAAATTGCCATTGTATATTTACGTTATTTAGTTAATAGTAATTAATTATATTTTTATAGCATCATAATAAATAGCTATGACGCATATTTGCTATTCACTATTGCTTTGACTATTTAGAGTACAACTCTACAATCAATTGTTCTTTTATGTTTTCAGGTATTTGAGAACGCTCAGGAACGGAAATGAATTTACCTGTCATAGCAGTCTTATCAAACTCTAACCAAGGGTTACTATTTGTAGAACTCGCAACGAAACTACTTATCACCTCCAATGTTTTTGAACGCTCACGAACGGCAACTGTATCTCCAGCTTTTAAAACATAAGAAGGTACGTTAACTACATTGCCATTTACGGTAATGTGGCGGTGACCAACCAACTGACGAGCACCACTACGTGTTGGAGCAATCCCCATTCTGTAAACAACGTTATCTAAACGAGATTCGATTAATTGTAATAATACTTCACCAGTTACACCATGTGATTTTTGCGCATCATGATATGTTTTTTCGAACTGACGCTCCAATATACCATAAGTATATTTGGCCTTTTGTTTCTCTCTCAACTGAACAGCATACTCAGAGTGCTTAGCTCTTTTGCTTGCCACACCATGCATTCCAGGAGGATAGTTCTTTTTTTCTAAAACCTTATCCGGACCAAAAATTGGTTCATTAAATCTTCTTGCAATTCTTGATTTGGGGCCAATATATCTTGCCATTTTTATATTATTTGTTATTTGTTATTCTAACTATTTGCTGTCGGAAGCCCTTTATAATTTGGAACTTTTAACTTACTATTTATACTCTTCTTCTTTTGGGTGGACGACAACCATTATGTGGAATTGGAGTTATGTCCATGATTTCAGCCACTTCAATTCCAGCTCCGGATATAGTACGTATTGCCGACTCGCGTCCAGCTCCCGGTCCTTTTACAAACACCTTTACTTTTCTCAAGCCTGCATCAAAAGCAACTTTTGCACAATCTTGAGCTGCTAACTGTGCAGCATAAGGAGTGTTTTTTTTTGAACCTCTGAATCCCATTTTACCCGCACTAGACCAAGATATTACCTGTCCGGCAACATTGGTTAATGAAATAATAATGTTATTAAATGTAGCATTGATATGGGCTTCGCCAACCGCTTCTACTTTTACAACTCTTTTTTTGGCTGCAGCTTTAGCAGCTGTTCCACCTTGTTGATTTTGTTTCGCCATTATTTATTTAGTTGATCGTTAACTTTTGAGTTAACCTATTTATAGTTATTTAGTTACTTTTTTCTTGTTCGCAACAGTTTTACGTTTACCCTTTCTAGTGCGTGCATTATTTTTTGTTGTTTGTCCACGAACAGGTAAACCAACACGGTGACGAATACCTCGGTATGAACCAATATCCATTAAACGTTTAATATGTAGCTGGATTTCGGAACGTAAAGCCCCTTCTAATTTATGTTTTTCGCTAAGAATATTACGAATCGCAGTTAATTGCTCATCGTTCCAATCTTGAACTTTAATGTTTTTATCTATACCCGCTTCCGCTAATACTTGTTGAGCTTTACTACGACCTATTCCGTAAATATAAGTTAAGCCTATTTCCCCTCTTTTGTTATTTGGTAAATCAATACCTGCAATTCTTGCCATTTTTTTAAAAATTTGATAATTTGAAATATACTAATTTGAAAATTAATAAACGGTCTTACTTAGTTAAGTAGCTAATTTTCAAATTAACTAAATTCCCGAATTAATATTACCCTTGTCTTTGCTTAAACTTAGGATTTTTTTTATTGATTACATACAAAACGCCATTTCTGCGAACGATTTTGCAGTCAACACTTCTCTTTTTTATTGCTGTTCTTACTTTCATTGTTACTGTGTTTTATACGAATTAATTACGTTCTTCTACTTATTTGTATCTGTATGAAATTCTACCTTTTGTTAAATCATAAGGAGACATTTCAATTTTCACTTTATCACCGGTCAAAATTTTAATATAATTCATTCTCATCTTTCCTGAAATGTGCGCAGTAATAATATGTCCATTTTCAAGCTCTACACGAAACATAGCATTTGACAGAGCTTCAACGATAGTACCATCTTGTTCAATTGATGCTTGTTTTGCCATATATTAATTTCTAACTTTTAATGCTTCTTCAATGTATTCAAATGTCGACAATATGTCGGCCTTGTCTTTTCCTATTGCTACCGTGTGTTCAAAATGTGCTGACGGTAAGTTATCAGCTGTGCGTATCGTCCACCCATCTTTTTCTTGGACTATGGTTTTTTTTCCAAAATTAACCATTGGCTCAATAGCAATAACTAATCCCTCTTGCAACTTCAAACCATGTCCTCTTTTCCCATAATTAGGAACTTCTGGAGCCTCATGAAGATTTTGACCGATACCATGTCCCACTAACTCACGCACTATAGAAAAACCGTTTTTTTCCGCATGTGCCTGAACTGCTTCACTAATATCTCCTAATCTATTTCCAACGACAGTCTTTTCAATAGCTTTATACAAGCTTTCTTTTGTAACCTTTAACAGATTCAATATTTCAGATTTTACTTCCCCAACCGCAAATGTATAAGCCGAATCTCCAAAATACTCATTTTTTAATACTCCACAATCAACAGAAATAATATCACCCTCCTTTAACTCGTATTTACCTGGTATCCCATGAACCACTTGTGAATTTACTGAAACACATAAGGTATTAGGAAATCCACTGTACCCTTTAAACGCCGGTAGTGCTTGGTTATCCAAAATAAACTCTTCGGCAACTTTATCTAATGATAATGTTGTAATCCCTGGTTTAATAATCTTACCAATCTCTGCTAATGCCTCTCCAACAAGTAAAGAACTTAATCTTATTAATTCAATCTCTTCTTTAGTCTTATAATATAAAGTCTTAGACATAACTATAACTTAACAATAAAATATTAAGCAGATGTTGTTGTCATACTCATGGAAGAACGACCTTTTATTCTACCCGTTTTCATTAATCCATCATAATGACGCATTAATAAATGACTTTCTATTTGTTGTAGAGTGTCCAATACTACACCTACTAAAATTAACAATGATGTTCCTCCATAAAACTGAGCAAATTCTTGTGTAATGTTTAATTGTACTGCAAACGCAGGTAATACCGCAATTAAAGCTAAAAACAAAGAACCAGGCAATGTTATTCTTGACATGATCAAATCGATAAAATCTGCCGTTTTTTTCCCTGGGACAACACCAGGAACAAACCCTCCGTTACGTTTCATGTCTTCTGCCATTTGGTTTGGATTAACCGTAATAGCGGTGTAAAAATAAGTAAAAATAATTATTAATAAAGCAAATACACAATTATACCACAAACCGAAATGATCCGAGAATGTTCTTATAAAACCAGCTATCGCCTCAGAATCTGAAAATCCTGCAATTGTTAATGGTATAAACATTATTGCTTGAGCAAATATAATTGGCATCACACCTGCGGCATTCACCTTTAAAGGAATATACTGTCTAACACCGCCGGTTTGTTTATTCCCAACAATCTTTTTTGCAAACTGAACAGGGATTTTTCTCGTACCCTGCACCAACATTATTGTTCCCATTATTATGAATAATAATAATACAAGTTCCACCAATAACATAATCAAACCTCCGCCTTCACCACCTAAACGTGAACCAAACTCCGCAACAAATGCAAAAGGTAAACGAGCTATTATACCAATCATAATGATAATTGAAATACCATTTCCAATACCCTTGTCGGTAATTCTTTCACCTAGCCACATTACAAACATAGTTCCAGTAACCAATATCAAAACGGATTGCATATACCAAAACATACTGTCATCTATTACAACACCGGGCTTGTTTGTTATTTGAGTAGCGATATACCCAGGAGCTTGCAATAATGTTATCCCCACTGTTAAAAAACGAGTAATTTGATTGATTTTTTTTCGACCACTTTCTCCGGACATTTGTAATTTACGGAAGTATGGAAGTGCCATTCCTAAAAGTTGTACAACAATGGATGCAGAAATGTATGGCATGATTCCCAATCCAAATATCGATGCTCTAGAAAAAGCACCACCTGCAAAAATATTAATCAAACCTACTATACCTTCGTTTGCTGAAGAATTAGCAGCAGAAAGTGCGTCAGAATTAACACCCGGCAATACAACATAAGAACCCAAACGGTAGATTAATACAAAGCCCAACGTATTTAAGATACGCATTTTTAGCTCTTCAATCTTCCAAATATTCTGTAATGTTGTTATAAAATTTTTCATAAAATAAAAATTGCAGAATATGTTATGCTTTACCAATTACTTCAGCAGTGCCACCCTTAGCTTCTATAGCAGATTTTGCACTAGCAGAAAAAGCATGAACCGATACATCTACTTTTGAATTCAATTCACCTCTACCTAATACTTTTACTCTATCGTTTTTACTTGCTAATCCTTTTTCAATTAATAAAGCAATGTTAATTATTTTAGAAGCATTTGCATCCACCAAAGCTTGAATAACATCTAAGTTTATACCACGATATTCAATGCGATTAATGTTTTTAAATCCGAATTTAGGAACACGTCTCTGTAAAGGCATTTGACCACCTTCAAAACCTCTTTTAGCTGAATAACCAGAACGAGATTGAGCACCTTTGTGACCTTTTGTAGAAGTTCCGCCCTTTCCTGATCCTTGACCTCGTCCCAAACGTTTTTTTTCATTTTTTACCGAACCATCTGCCGGTTTTAATTTACCTAATTCCATTTTTATTAATTTAAAAATTTGAAAAAATTGTTACTTAGAAAACCAACTCATCTCCAAATTAAATTTATATTATCTCTATTTTACTTCAACTATTAAATGAGCTACCTTATTAATCATTCCCAATGTTTGAGGCGTTACTTCCTTTTCGATAACTTGATTTAATTTACGAAATCCTAAAGCCTGCAATGTACGCTTTTGACGCACCGGATGACCGATTCCACTTTTTACTTGTTTTATTTTTATTGTTGCCATTTGTCTATTAGTTATTCGTTGTTATACCTAAAGTTATTAGTCCTAAGACTTATCACGAAAAGTCGTACGACTAAATTATTACCCATTAAATACTTTTTCTACTGAAATACCTCTGTTTTTTGCCACAGAAACAGCGTCGCGCATATTCACCAAAGCATCCATTGTCGCTTTAACCACATTGTGAGGATTAGAAGAACCTTTTGATTTAGCCAATACGTCTGTTACGCCAACACTTTCTAAAACTGCACGCATCGCACCACCAGCGATAACACCTGTACCATGAGCTGCCGGCTTTAAGAATACGACTGAACCGCTAAATTTTCCGTGTTGCTCATGAGGAACAGTTCCTTTAATGATTGACACTTTAATCAAGTTCTTTTTAGCATCATCAATCCCTTTAGAAATAGCATCTGTTACTTCTTTCGCCTTTCCAAGTCCGTAACCAACCACACCCTTCTCATTCCCTACTACTACTATAGCAGAAAATGTAAAGTTTCTACCACCCTTAGTTACTTTTGTTACACGTTGAATGCTTACAAGCTTATCCTTTAGCTCGATGTCGCTTGATTTTACTCTTTTTATAGTTGCGTTTGACACGATATTAAAATTTTAAATTTAGTTTTTATTAGAATTGTAATCCAGCTTCACGAGCGCTATCAGCCAATGCTTTTACTCGTCCATGATATAAGTAACCATTTCTGTCGAAACGTACTGATAATATTCCAACTTGAACTGCTTTTTCAGCAATTGCCTTTCCCACTAATTTTGCTTGTTCAACTTTATTACCTTTTGCATCCGAAACACCTTTATCAGCGGATGAAGCAGCAACGATTGTTTTCCCAGAAGAATCATCTATTAATTGCACATAAATATCTTTATTGCTTCTAAAAACAGTAAGTCTAGGACTTCTAGCGTCACCAATGACTACTTTACGAATACGTTGTTTGATTCTGTTTCTTCTAAATTCTTTTGTAATTGCCATTTTATTTTAATTGAAACTGTAAAATCTGAACTGTTTTAATTGTCAAATTGATTAATTGATTTTATTTACCTGCAGATTTACCTGCTTTTCTTCTTAACTCCTCTCCTACGAATTTAATACCTTTTCCTTTGTATGGTTCTGGTTTACGCAATGAACGTATTTTTGCAGCAACCATTCCCAACAACTGCTTATCTGCAGATTCTAATATAACTGTAGGGTTTTTACCTTTTTCAGATGTAGTTGAAACTTTAACTTCTTCAGGTAGTTGAAAAGAAACGTTGTGAGAGTATCCCAAGGTTAATTCCAACAGCTGTCCTTTGTTTGCAGCACGATAACCAACTCCAACAAATTCTTGTTCTGTTTTATATCCTTCACTTACACCTTTGACCATTGAAGCAAGCAAAGCACGGTATAATCCATGCATCGCTTTGTGACGCTTTTGCTCTGTTGCACGCTCCAAAACTAAAGCTCCATTTTCTTGTTTAATAGAAATTGAAGAATCAATTTTTTGATGTAATGTACCTTTTGCACCTTTCACCGTTACTAGATTTTTATCAGAAATCTTAACATCCACTCCTGCTGGAACTGTTACGGGCAATTTTCCTATTCTTGACATTTTTATTTCCTCCTAAAAATTTTAGTAAATATAACACAATACTTCACCACCCACCTTCTGCACTCTTGCTTCTTTATCAGTCATCACACCCTTTGATGTAGAAATGATAGCGATACCAAGTCCGTTTAAAACACGAGGAATCTCACGAGAACCAACATATTTTCTAAGACCCGGAGTACTTATTCTAGTCATAGTTTTAATAGCAGATTGTTTACTTGCAGGATTGTATTTTAATGCAATTTTTATATTTCCTTGAGGGGTTGTTGCCGATCTCTCTTCAAATTTATAACTCAGGATATATCCTTTTTCAAAAAGAATTTTAGTTATTTCCTTTTTCAAGTTAGAAGCAGGTACCTCTACTATTCTGTGATTTGCTTTGATAGCATTTCTTACTCTCGTAAGGTAATCCGAAATTGTGTCTGTCATTTTTTTAAGTTTTATATGTTATCCTACGTGTAGGATAATTATATATTAATACTCTCTTTAAATATTTAGCTTACCAGCTTGATTTGGTAATACCCGGAATTAAACCGTCTAAAGCCATTTCACGGAAACTATTACGCGAAATACCAAACTGACGCATATATCCTCTTGGACGACCTGTTAATTTACAACGATTACGTTGACGTACAGGAGACGATGCTCTTGGAAGTTTTTGCAAACCAACATGATCGCCTGAAGCTTTTAAAGCAGCCCTTCTGTCAGCATATAGGTCAGCAAGGTGTTTGCGTTTAACCTCTCTTGCTTTCATTGATTCTTTTGCCATTTACTTATATTTATTTTTTTTGGGTTTTAAAAGGTAATCCAAACTCTGCTAATAATGCTAATGACTCTTCATCGCTAGCAGTAGAGGTAACAAAGGTAATATCCATACCTCTTATTTTTGTCACTTTATCAATATCTATTTCAGGGAAGATAATTTGTTCAGTAACACCTAATGTATAATTGCCACTTCCATCAAATCCCTTTTCATTTATACCTTTAAAATCACGAATACGAGGCAATGCAACAGAGACTAATCTATCCAAGAACTCATACATTTTATCTCCACGCAAAGTCACTCTAACTCCTATAGGAACACCTTTACGAACTTTAAAGTTGGAAATATCTTTCTTTGAAATAGTTGAAACTGCCTTTTGCCCTGAAATGGTTGTCATTTCTTTTATTGCTGTTTCAATTATTTTTTTGTCAGATACAGCATCTCCAACACCTTGGTTAAGACATATTTTTTGTAAAACAGGAACTTGCATTCCGCTGCTGTAACCAAATTTTGTTCGTAAAGCAGGTACAACCTCTGCCTTATATTTATCTTTTAATCTTGGTGAATAAGCCATTATATTTGCCTCCCTTTATTTTTTTTGTTTGCCGGCACCCGGTTTGATAAGTTCTATATTTGAAACATGAATTGAAGCTTCTTGTTTCACGATCCCTCCTTGAGGATTTACTGCGTTTGGTTTAGTGTGTTTTGACACCAAATTAACCCCTTCAATAATCGCACGGCTTTTAGCTCTATCAACTGACAAAACAATACCTTCTTGACTTTTTGAATCACCGGCAATTACCTTTACCGTATCCCCTTTTTTTATATGTAATTTAGCTTGCATTGTTGTTTTATATTTTTGCTTGCACTTATTATTTAACTTTTTACTTAAAGCACTTCAGGAGCAAGTGAAATTATTTTCATGTATTGTTTATCTCTTAACTCACGAGCTACTGGTCCGAAAATACGAGTCCCTCTAAGCTCATCCGATGCATTTAACAAAACAGCTGCGTTGTCATCAAAACGAATGTATGAACCGTCTGCGCGTCTTACTTCTTTTCTAGTTCTAACTATAACAGCTTTTGAAACTGCACCTTTTTTTATATTTCCAGACGGTAAAGCATGCTTAACGGTGACCACCACTTTGTCTCCTATAGACGCATATCTTTTCTTAGTTCCACCAAGTACACGAATAACAAGTACTTCTTTGGCACCACTGTTATCTGCTACTAATAATCTTGATTCTTGTTGTATCATTTTATGTTCCTAATTTCAACTATTGCTATTGTAATTATCCTCTAATATCTCACAATTTAAAAACTATTTCACCTTTTCAAGTACCTCAACCAGTCTCCAGCACTTACTTTTACTAAGAGGGCGGGTTTCCATTATTCTTACTGTGTCGCCAATACTGCAAGTATTTGTTTCATCATGTGCAACAAACTTTGTAGTTTTTTTAAGGAACTTCCCGTACTTAGGATGTTTTACCTTACGCTCAACCGAAACAACAATTGATTTTTCCATCTTGTTACTGGTTACCACGCCAATTTTTTCTTTTCTTAATTTTCTTTCTTCCATTTTATTAGATTTAAGATATGAGATTCAAAATCCAAGATTCAAAACATACAGTCTTATTTCTCGCACATTGAATCTTACATCTATTTTTTCATTTCTGCCAATTCTCTTTTACGAAATTCTGTCTGTAACCTTGCTACTGCTTTTCTTGAAAATTTTATCTTTTGAGGATTTTCAATTGGCGATACTGCATGGTTCAACTTTAATTTCATTAAAGTTGCTTTTTCTTCTTTTATTCTATCAACAAGATCATTTGTTGATAGTTGATTGATATCTGCTTGATCCATTATATTAACTTGCTGTTATTATTATATTTTCACTACTTTATTATGCAGCTGTTTCAGCAGCAACATAATCTCTTTTAGTTACAAATCTTGTTGTTACGGGTAATTTTTGAGCTGCTAAACGTAGTGCTTCTTTTGCAACTTCAACAGGAACACCCTCCGCTTCAAAGATGATACGTCCAGGTTTTACCACAGCTACCCAATATTCCGGAGAACCTTTGCCCTTACCCATACGAACCTCCGCTGGCTTTTTCGTAATTGGTTTATCAGGGAACACACGAATCCAAATTTGACCTTCACGTTTCATAAAACGTGTTACAGCAACCCTTGCTGCTTCTATCTGACGTGCTGTTACCCAGCATCCTTCCGTTGCCTTTAATCCAAATGAACCAAATGAAAGTTGATCGCCACGCTTTGCGTTGCCTTTCATTTTCATTTTGTGCATTTTTCTAAACTTCGTTCTTTTAGGCTGTAACATTGTGTACTATATATTAATCGATTATACGTTATTACTGTATCTTATTTTCTAAAATCCTTTTTATCTCCCCTTCTAGGTGCTCCACCCTTTGGAAACTTAGGATTTCCTCCTGCTGGTGCTCCTGCAGATCCGCCTTTTGCGCCTTGAGCCAAAGCACCAACGTTAGGAGACAAATCTCGCTTACCATATACTTCACCTTTGCAAATCCAAACCTTTACACCTATTCTCCCGTATGTTGTGTGTGCTTCACTAAGTGCATAATCAATATCCGCACGCAATGTATGCAATGGAGTACGACCCTCTTTATACCCTTCAACACGTGCCATTTCAGCGCCAGCCAAACGACCAGAACATTTTACTTTTATACCTTCAGCTCCCATACGCATTGTTGACGCAACCGCCATTTTAACTGCTCTTCTAAAAGAAACACGTCCTTCAATTTGACGAGCGATGCTATCAGCTACTAAACGGGCATCTAACTCAGGACGTTTTATCTCAAAAATATTAATCTGTATATCTTTCTTCGTAATCTTTTTTAACTCTTCTTTAATTTTATCAACCTCTTGTCCACCTTTACCGATAATGATTCCTGGTCGTGAAGTATTTATTGTTACAGTAATAATTTTCACTGTTCTTTCAATCACGATTTTAGAAATGCTAGCTTTAGCCAAACGAGCTTTCAAATAGTTTCTGATTTTTTGGTCTTCAACCAATCTGTCAGAAAAATCTTTTCCACCATACCAATTTGAATCCCACCCTTTAATGATGCCTAAACGTAAGCCTACCGGATTTGCTTTTTGTCCCATTGAAAATTATTATTATTTAGTTGCTTCTTCTTTTTTGGTTTCTATTGCTTTTTTATCCACCACAATTGTAACATGGTTAGAACGTTTTCTTATTCTGTTTGCACGGCCTTGAGGAGCTGTTCTCAAACGTTTCATTTGAATTGCACTATCAACAAATACTTGTTGTACTATTAAATTACTATTTTCCGGACGCTCTCCGGTTTTAGCTTCGTAATTAGAGATAGCAGAAGTTAACAATTTCTCTAATCTACCTGAAGCTTCTTTTGCATTGAACTTTAAAATATTCAATGCTTCATAAACACCTTTACCTCTGATAAGATCAGCCAACAATCTCATTTTTCTTGGAGATGTAGGACAATTTCTTAACACTGCAAAATATTTAGTTCTATTTACCTCTTTGCGTGCCTCTGCCGTATTTGTTTTCTAACGCCCATTTTATTAATTTGATAATTTTAGAATTTGAATATTTTCAACTATTCATCTTTTCAAATTGATTTATTATTTTGCTTTATCTCTGTTACCTGAGTGCCCCCTGAAAGTTCGTGTAGGTGAAAATTCGCCTAACTTATGCCCTACCATGTTTTCTGTAACGTAAACCGGTATAAACTTTCTGCCATTATGCACGGCTACTGTCAAACCCACAAAATCAGGAGAAATCATTGATCTTCGTGACCAAGTTTTTATAACATTCTTTTTAGTAGATGCTTGTGTTTCCAACACTTTTTTCTCTAACTTCCAATCTATAAAAGGACCTTTTTTTAACGAACGTGCCATTTTTTATTTTTGTTGTGAAACTCATTCCGAAATTAGATGAGCCATTAAACTTTATATTAATAAATTATTTTTTCTTTCTTGCTGAAATGATATATTTGTTAGAAGCCTTTTTCGGATAACGAGTTTTATATCCTTTAGCTGGTAAACCTTTACGCGAGCGTGGGTGACCTCCTGAAGCTCTTCCTTCACCTCCACCCATAGGATGATCAACAGGGTTCATTGCCACCGGACGAGTTCTTGGACGGCGACCTTGCCAACGAGAACGACCTGCTTTGCCACTAATTTCTAGATTGTGATCCGGATTTGATAATGAACCGATAGTAGCCATACATTTTGTAAGTACCATGCGTGTTTCACCTGATGGTAATTTTATAACGGCGAATTTACCGTCTCTTGCATTCAGCAATGCTGATGAACCAGCGCTACGAACAAATTTGGCACCTTGTCCCGGACGTAATTCTATATTGTGAATGGTTGTTCCTAATGGAACATCTGATAAGAACAGTGCATTTCCTATTTCAGGACTTGCATCTTTACCAGATACTAATTTCTGTCCTACTTTTAAACCGGCAGGTGCAAGAATATATCTTTTTTCCCCGTCAGCGTATGAAAGTAAAGCTATGCGGGCAGTACGATTTGGATCGTACTCAATTGTTTTAACAATTGCAGGAACTCCCTCCTTTTCTCTTTTAAAATCAATAATACGATATTGTTTTTTATGACCACCACCAATGTAGCGCATTGTCATCTTTCCTGTATTATCACGTCCTCCAGACTTTTTTACAGAAGTCAATAAACT
>Ga0302194_10001910_pt1 | contig 13274 bp, 14 predicted proteins | sample II_Bog_N1_1_FD_200227 | JGI IMG/M metagenome (GOLD analysis project Ga0302194, IMG submission 200227) | Peat permafrost microbial communities from Stordalen Mire near Abisko, Sweden - II_Bog_N1_1 | ecosystem: Environmental > Terrestrial > Soil > Wetlands > Peat | place: Sweden: Abisko...
TAACAAAATGAATCATTTTGCAATGAAATCTAAATTATATCTTGCTGCTATTAAAGCTGCTTTCAAAGAACTATGTCAAATTAAAAATTGTCACAACCCGCTTGAGGCTTCTGCGTAACATGAGATAATAATTTAAAAACTTGATTTTTATTTCTTAAAAATATCCGAAACAACCAATTTTTTGCTTTTAGGGGTATATGTGTAAAACCCCTGTCCTGATTTAACGCCAAGATGTCCGGCGTTAACCATATTTACCAATAGTGGACATGGCGCATATTTAGGGTTGCCGTAACCTTGCTGAAGAATTTGCAAAATAGCAAGACAAACATCCAAACCGATAAAGTCAGCTAACTGCAATGGTCCCATAGGGAAAGACATGCCCAATTTCATTATATTATCAATGCCTTCTATATCAGTAGTTCCTTCGTGTAATGTAATAATTGCTTCATTTATCATTGGTAACAATATTTTGTTGGCAACAAATCCCGGGTAATCATGGACTTCAACCGGAATTTTATTTATCTGTTTTGAAACTTCAAAAATAAATTTTGTTACTTCATTAGAAGTAGAATATCCTCTAATAACTTCTATCAACTTCATAATTGGTACAGGGTTCATAAAGTGCATGCCAATAACTTTGTCTGGACGGTTTGTTGCGCTTGCTATTTTAGTAATGGAAATAGAGGAAGTATTACTTGCTAAAATAGTTGTTGGAGAACATATTTTATCCAACTCTTTAAAAATATTTAATTTAACAGCCATATTCTCTGTAGCCGCTTCTATGACCAATTCCGCTTCCTTAACACCAGTTTCAATAGTGGTAAAAGTGCTAATGTTTTTTAAAGTTTGAGCTTTATCACTTTCAGAAATACTGCCTTTGGTAAGCATTCTGTCAAGACTTTTATTGATGGTAGCTAATGCTTTGTCTAGCGCTTCTTGTTTAACGTCAATTAATGACACCTTAAAACCATACAGCGCAAATGTTTGTGCAATGCCATTACCCATTGTTCCTGAACCGATTACAGAGATTTTTTTCATGAATTTTATTCTAAAAAGTTGATTTATAGTTGCGTGCTATGAGGTCTTCCTAATATTATTAAGAAAACAGTGTAAAATAAAATTTTAAAATCCATTTTAATGGACGTATTATTAATATAAAAAATATCAAAATCAAGCCGTTCGACCATTTCCTCTATATTTTCAGCATAGCCGTAGTTTATCTGCCCCCAGGATGTAATCCCGGGTTTATTTTTCAGTACTTTTTTATAATGTGGAGCTTTTTTAATAATAGTATCAATATAAAACTTTCTTTCAGGGCGGGTTCCTATTATTGACATATCACCAATCAATACATTGTAAAATTGAGGCAGTTCATCTAAATGCGTTCGGCGCAAAAACTTACCAATGGCAGTAACTCTTGGGTCGTTTTCATTTGAAAGTGCTGGTCCGTTTTTTTCGGCATCAATATACATAGTTCTAAACTTATAAATACTAAAAGGTTTTTCATTTAAGCCAATTCGTTCATGACTATAGATGATTGAACCTTTTGAACTTAGTTTTACTGCAATAGCAAGAATAATGTATAGCCAACCAAAAAGTGTAATAATCAGTATTGATCCAACAATATCGAACATCCGTTTTGCGGATAATAATTTTATTGGTTTTGCAGTAAATGACAATTCATTAATTGAACTTTCAATGATATTATGTTCATTTAATGCATTAGTTATTGAATGATTATACATGCCGTTTCCAACTTTTTAATTTATCCGACAATTATTCATAGAATGGTAGGGGGTACAAATAAACTAAAAAAAATTTAATAGATAATATAATTGAGCAAAATGACCAATTCATATATGTTTTGTCAGCATCATAAAAATAGAATAATGCTTTAGTGTCCCATACAACATTGATTTACAATATGGGAGAAATCGTCTTAGAGGATTAATTGATTTTTATTTCGGGGTCATCAATAAAATTGGAGGATGCTTTTATTTTATCTATAATCATATAAGCCACTTCTAAGGCTTTATAACCGTCATCAATACTAACCAGAGGAGTACTATTGTTTTTAATAGCATCTGCAAATGATTGTAATTCTGACTTAATAGCATTACTTTGATCAATTGTTGGATTTTCAAAATAAATTTGTTTTAAGTCTTTACCCTTGCCCAAATCTATTACGATAGATAGTGGGTTTTCCTCCGCATCTTTTGCTGTGATTTTTTTAAGGCGTACCACTTCTACTTTTTTGTCTAAAAAGTCAATGGATATATAAGCGTCTTTTTGGCAGAATCTTGATTTGCGCATATTTTTCATTGAAATTCTGCTGGAGGTTAAATTTGCAACACAACCGTTGTGGAATTCAATACGGGCATTGGCAATATCAAGTGTATCGCTAACAATGGCTACTCCACTTGCACTGATTCGCTTTATATCGGACTTTACTACACTCAAAACAATATCAATATCGTGTATCATCAAATCGAGTATCACAGAAACATCAGTACCTCTGGGATTGAATTGTGCCAAACGGTGTGTTTCAATAAACATAGGGTTTGTACAATAGCCTTTACCTGCTATAAATGCGGGGTTAAATCTTTCAACATGTCCAACTTGCACTAGCACATTTGCTTCTTTTGACAGGTGCATCAGATTTTTAGCTTCCTCAATAGTTTTGGTAACTGGTTTTTCAATAAAAACGTGCTTTGATTTTTTGATAGCTTGTGATGCACATTTATAATGCGCAATTGTTGGAGTAACTATATCAACAGCATCTACAGCATCTATAAGGCTTTCAATGGAGTCGAAGCGCTTGATGTTAAATTCTTTTTCAACAGACTCAGCTACTTCATTGTTTTCATCATAAAAGCCAATTAGTTTGAAACGTTCAATCTCTTTTAAAAGTCTGATATGAATTTTACCCAAATGACCTGTTCCTAATACTCCAATTTTAATCATGGTTTTATAAGTTTATTTACAAAAATACTTTTTTCAACAAGGTATTCTTTGTAAAATTATCTTACTTATCAATAAGTAAGTGTTAATTTTGTTGCTAATAATACATTATGATAAAGGACACATATCGCCATAAAGGTTTAAGGAGGGAGCTTGTAGCACTTTTAAAAACTAAAGGCATTAAAAATGAAATTGTTTTAAAGGCGATTGAAACGGTACCTCGTCATTTATTTTTTGACAATGCCTTTATTGAGCGTGCATACGAAGATATCGCATTTCCTATTGGAGCAGGACAAACGATTTCTCGACCTCATACTGTGGCTTTTCAATCGGAATTATTAGAATTAAAGAAAGCTGAAAAAGTACTGGAAGTGGGAACCGGTTCGGGCTACCAAACCTCGGTACTGATTGAAATGGGAGCCAAAGTGTTTTCCATAGAGCGACAAAAGGAACTGTTTGACAAAACCAAAATATTCCTACCCACATTAAATTATAATGCCAAATTGTTTTATGGAGACGGGTATAAGGGATTACCAATTTACGCACCTTACGACAAAATAATTGTTACAGCAGGAGCTCCAACTATACCCGATGATTTATTAAAGCAATTAAAAACGGGAGGTATTATGATTATCCCTTGTGGGGAAAAAGTTCAAATTATGACAAAGATTATAAAAGTGAATGAAAAACAATTTGAAAAAACTGAATATGGTGAGTTTAAGTTTGTTCCATTATTAGAAAGCAGAAGTTGAAAGGTTAGATAGAATTATAAACATAGTGTGTTAATAAAAATATGGGTTAATAAATTCAATTTTCCATTTTTGTATTTAGTTTTGCCCACCTAAACCAAAACTAAATAAAAAATGAAAAACAAATTTTTATCAATTGCAACAATTGCTGCGCTGATTGTAACATCAGCTTCAGCACAAGAATCAACCTCAAATGCAGGTGTATTAAAGAACAAAAAGGGAGAAGTATATTTGCCTGAAGCCGGAGATTGGGCAATAGGAATTGATGCTACACCTTTTTTAAATTATGCAGGTAACTTTTTTGGGAAAACTACAACTAATTCTGCTCCCGGTTTTAATTTTGCTAATAATAATATGGTTATTCAAGGTAAATATTTTAAAACAGCCCAAATGGCTTATAGAGTTGGTGTACGTATTGGTGTAGGCAATAATACTACCAACAATATCCCTGCTAATTTTTCAGATTCTGTTACCACAGCGCAAAAAACGAAAGTTAGCAATACTAATATTGCTTTAACTGCTGGTATGGAATGGAGAAAAGGAAAAACCCGTTTGCAAGGTTTTTATGGGGCAGAAGCAGGTATTGTTTACGGTGGTGGAAGCAGTACAACCAATACTTATGCTGTTGATTTAACTAATACAAATGTTGCGATGGGTACTAATCGTGTTAGTAGTTCTAAAACCGGAAATACATTTGGTATTGGTGCACGCGGTTTTATTGGTGCTGAGTATTTTATTTTACCTAAACTATCTATTGGAGGTGAGTTCGGCTGGTCAATTATGTTTAGTTCAACAGCAAAAGGCTCAAGTACTATCGACACTAAAGGAGCTTCAAGTGTAACTAGCACAACCACAAATCTTGCTAAAGGTCCAAGTTCCTTTCAAATTGATACAGATAATAAGAACACCATATTTGGTCAAGCTGCAGTTGTTCGTGTAGTTTTCCATTTCTAGTAATCAGAAAAGTTTAAGAATAAAAAAAACCGATTGCTCGGTTTTTTTTATTCTCTATAAAGCGCAAATAGAATATAATTAGACGATATTACTGAAAATTGCAGTACTAGGTAAATTTCGTGAAAGCCTTGCATCAAAAGCCATACATACGTTGCGTATAAATGGTCGAGCGTTCTTTTTTATTTTAAGATGAAATGGAGTTAGCTTAATGAGTTGATCTTTTTCCAGTTCCGAAAGTTGTTGCATCGCATTGGCAATAAAAGCTGTTTGTTGCTCGGGTTTTTCCCAACTTGTTTCAAATGTGCAAATACAATTTAATATATGTCTGCGAATAATTAAATCTTCTTCATTTAGCAAATGTCCTTTAAATATAGGAAGAATGCCATTGTTTACCAATTCGTAATACTCTTCAACTCCCTTTACATTTTGTGTAAATGCGTACCATGTATCACTAATGGAAGACACTCCAAGTCCAATCATAAGTTGAGAGTAAGAGTGAGTATACCCCATAAAGTTACGGTGCAATTTACCTTGTTCTGCGGCAGTATAAAGGCTGTCAGTGTTTAAAGCAAAATGATCCATTCCAATTTCAGCGTAACCATTTTCCGAAAATTTTTCTTTCCCTATTTCGTATAAGGCACGCTTTTCTTCATCTACGGGCAAATCGTTCTCTGTAAATTTTCGTTGCCCCGGCTTAATCCATGGCACATGCGCATAACTGTAAAACGCAATTCTGTCCGGCTTTAACAGGTTTACTTTATCAATAGTGTCAATTACACTTTTACGCGTTTGTAATGGCAAACCGTAAATTAAATCGAAGTTGATAGAAGTATAACCTATGTTACGAGCTGTCCTTACCGTTTTTTCAACTGTTTCAAAGGTTTGTATACGATTAACAATTGCTTGTACTTTGGGATCAAAGTCTTGTATTCCCAAACTTAGTCTTCTAAAACCTAATTCGTATAATGTATTTAAATGCGCTGTTGTTGTATTATTGGGATGCGCTTCAAAGCTGAATTCGGCAGCATCACAAACAATAGCGTCTGAAGTGATTCCATTTATCAATCGCTTTAAATTATGCGGAGCAAAAAATGTAGGTGTACCACCTCCTAAATGAAGTTCTTTAATTTTAGGCTTGTCTTTAAATACCTTTAAATAGAGTTCCCACTCATTGAGTAATGCGGTAATATAAGGTTCTTCCACAGCGTGATTAACTGTAATACGTGTGTTGCAACCACAATAGGTGCATAGGCTTTCGCAAAAGGGCAAATGGATGTAAAGTGAAATACCATCTGTTGTGTTGGTTTCATCAAAAGATTTTTTTACGCTTGCAGTCCATTGTTCAATAGTTGGTGGTTTTATATCCCAATACGGAACCGTAGGATAGCTTGTGTAGCGGGGACCTGCGACATTGTATTTCCGTATTAAGTTCATTCTGTTTTATATTTTATTATCTTCTGCAAACCACTCGGCATAAGATGTTGCGGTTTCCTGCAAACGCAAATGATGTAATTCAACATTTTCGGGAAGCTGTGTTTTTATTTGTGTTGCAATATCAACTAACATGTTTTCACAAGTCGGTTGATAGTTTACCAATACTAGCTTGTCAAACAATAAATTTTTTTCCGATAATGCTTTGTGAGGTGACTCTGCATTTAAAATAGTTGCATGGTCTAATCGTTCAATAATAGGTCTTATAATAATTTTCAAATCTGTAAAATCCATCACCATACCATGTTTTACATTTGCAGGATCTTTGATCGGTTGCCCTATAACTGTCACAGAAAGCAAGTATGAGTGCCCATGTATATTTTTGCATGGTCCGTCGTAACCATACAGCGCATGCGCCATTTCAAAATTAAATTGCTTTGTTATTCGTATGTTGTTCATGTTTTTAGTCAAAAGTTATAAAGTTGAAAGTCAAAAGTTCACTATATTTTTTTACGGGATTTAATATTACATATTTTTGATGATAAAAATGAATTAAACGGCAATACTACTTTGGACTTTCAACTTTATAACTTTTGACTACTTATTGCAGCATTTATGTGCAACAGGTTTTGAAGCTGATAATTCTGGGCTCACATAAGGAATACCTAAATTCGTCCCTCTTAATATGAGCAATACAGCCATTGCAATTACAAATAAAGGGATTGCTTTTTTTATTTTATTGCGGAAGTTTATGCTGATAATGTTTCCAAGTAGTGCCAATGAAAACATTGCTGGTAAAGTGCCCAAACCGAACATTGCCATGAATATAGCTCCGCTTAAACTATTTCCCGTTGAAATAGCTCCTGCAATTCCTAAATAAACTAATCCACAAGGTAACAAACCATTTAAACTACCTATAAAAAATAATGAAGACAAGCTGTTTTTTTTGAATAATAAAGCGAGTTGTTGTTTCAGTTTTCCTATATATGAATAAATAAAACCTGTAATTTTAAACTGGCTAAAAACTTGATTTGGTAATAATACAATTATTAAAATAACAATGCCTAGTGTAATGGAAACTGTTTGCTGATAACCAGCAATAACAAAACTTTCGCCTAGCAACCCGAAAAATCCGCCAAGTAAGGCATAGGTAAACATCCGCCCTATATTATAAATGAGAGTTCCACTATATTTTGATAATGGTGAACTTCTGTCTAGAGGTAATGCAAGAGCAATAGGACCGCACATTCCCACGCAGTGAAAACTTCCTAAAAAGCCTAATGTTAATGCGGTTAAAATAAGGTTCATGGAATCACTATTGTTTCTTCTGTATAGTAGTTGGTTTTATTAGCAGTCCAGCTGATGTTCATTTTGTACATCCCTTTGCTTAATTGTTTTAATCTTATATATTGTTCTAGATTATTATTTAATTGAATTGGTAATTTCAAATCCTTTGAATTGTCGGAAGGACGATAAAACTCTATGTTTCCAATTATTGATGTATTTTTAAAAATAGCAGGAAATGTGAATTTAAATGCATTTTCGGTGATATTGTGCGTTATTTTTCCCGGTAGTGAATTAGCATTGTTCATTTCGTTTAGTTTATCTTGAAACACTAGCTCCTTTGCATAATAATCATCACTTACCAAATCGATTTTTTGTTGCATGGACATAATAACCATGACTATTATCAATGCAGCGAAGCTAATGTATAGTATAGCTATTTTTGTTCCCCAGCTTATGTTTACCATTGTTTTAATGTTTAGTATTTCTTGATATAGTTCCTAAAAAATTAGTCGGTACAGTTTCAATCTTTTTTCCATTGGAATAGATTTCTACAAACAATTTTGTTTTACGTTCTTTAAGTTTGTTTTTATCAAGTATGATAAAAAACTCGCTACTCGCCAATTCTTCTTTTTGTACATGAATAGTATCTTTACCAACCATTTTAATTTCTCCCGAAACTGATTGTAACTTTAACGTAATATCCATATTGTTGTGAGTTTTGTTTATCAGCTTGATGTTATATAAATTACTGATTCTATTCTCATCTACCTGTTGATATAGCATCCCCGGAGTTCTTAATATACTTGTTTCAACATCTGTGCGGCTGAGTAATAACGTTACCAAAACACCTATTAATACTAATAGAACCACTGAGTACCCTATCATTCTTGGTGTAAGTTTTAATTTTGTGTTTTCTGCGATTCCTTTTTCGGAAGCGTAACGTATTAACCCTTTAGGAGAACCAACACTCTCCATCATGTAATCACACACGTCAATACATGCAGTACAATTCACACATTCCAATTGTGTTCCATTTCGTATGTCAATACCTGTTGGACAAACTTTAACACATTGAAAACAATCAATACAGTCGCCTTTTGATTTGTCTTCTTTTTTGGAATATTTGGCTCTAGGTTCTCCTCTGATGTAATCATAAGCAACGAGGATGGAATTTTTGTCAAGTAACACTCCTTGTAATCTTCCGTAAGGACAAACGATAATACATACTTGCTCACGAAACCATAGATAAACAAAGAAAAAGAATGCCGTAAAAATCAATAATGAAATAAGTGTTCCCTTGCTTTGTTCAATCGGTTCATTAATGAGTTTCTTTAATTCATCTATACCAATAATGTATGCTAAAAAGGTATTTGCAATGATAAATGATATTGCAAAGAAAATAGTAACCTTTAAACTTTTCTTACCAATTTTTTCGGCATTCCAAGGTTGTTTGTTAAGCGTTTTTTGATGAGTGGCATCACCTTCAATCAAATATTCAATTTTACGGAAAATCATTTCCATGAAAATGGTTTGTGGGCAAGCCCAACCACAAAATATACGACCAAATATTACTGTAAAAAGAACGATAAATACAATGAATGTGAGCATTCCCAAAACAAACAAGAATAAATCCTGCGACCAAAAAACAACTCCGAACAAAATAAATTTTCGTTCAAGAATGTTGATTAAAAAAAGAGGTTCTCCATTTACTTTTATAAGCGGTAGTGTAAAAAAAACAACCAAATAAACAATACTAAGTATGCTTCTTAAATTGTAAAGCTTTCCTTTTGGTTTTTGGGCATATATCCAAGCACGCTTTCCTAACTCACTTATTGTTGATATCGAATCTCTGAATGACTCATTATTCTTTCCGCTACTGTCCATACCATTTTATTGTTTTGTAAGTACAAAAACGATTTTATATAGCCTCATTGTTTTAAAGTTTTGCTTTTACTGCTGTCCTATCAACCGTTATAATTGTAGAATCAGTTGCAGTTGTAGTAGCGCCTTCTGTATATAATTCACCTTGTTTATCTTTTGGATTAGGAGGATTAGTACCTCTTAATGTTTTTATGAAAGATGCGATTTGACGAATTTGTACCGGCGATAAATCAGCTTGCCATGATTTCATGCCTTTATCAGGCCAACCGAATTTTATTGATTTAAAAACATCTTTGATGCTGCCGCCATGTAACCAATAGTCATCAGTCAAGTTTGGACCAACACCGCCTTGCCCTTCTTTACCATGGCAAGCGGAACACATTTCTTTAAATGTACTTCCTCCTTTTGCAATTTCAGCAGCATCAATGAGCATTGTTACATTGTTTTCATTTACATTGTTTGCGTTTTGTTTTTCATACTCCTCCTTTTCAAATTTAGCAGCAGCTATAGATTTGTCATATTCTGCATTTTGTAAATCTCCGGTTTTTATCACATGAAAATTTATCAGATAAATAAACGCAGAAATGATAGAAATATAAAATCCATATTTCCACCAAGGAGGTAAATCATTGTCAAGCTCACGAATACCATCATACTCATGATCCATCATCACATCACTTTCATGCTCAATTGCAACTGAGGCGTTTATTTTTTCAAAGAATGAAGGTTCTTCTTTTGCAATAGCTACTTTCTCCTCAGTTTTTATCAATAGTTTTATACTGTTAACTAATACTAAAACAGTAATCAATTCAAACCCAATAATGATTAGCATTAAATAAAACAGTTCGGCAGGCAGTCCACTATATCTACTGGAAGAAGTTGCGACTAAAACTGTTTGAGCAGTTGCATATTTACTATATGACATTAGTGAAATAATAGCAGCAATTGTTAGCACACTATTGCCCTTTTTGTCTTTTTTCAGCGTTATTTCACCAACGCCTTTAAGTACACTTCCTAATACAGCTATAATTATCAGTAAAAAAACAATCACAGCCAGTAATACATTAAACAATGTATTTGAAAAAAACCAATATGGATTATCATTAGAAGTAACAACTGCACCCTGAGCAAAAGCAACTATAGTGAATAATAGTGCTAATCCTGTTAATGAAAACTTAAAGGCATAAGCTCTTGTTTGCCCATTCAAGTGGTTAAAGATCTGTTTCATATATAGTGATATTAAATAAAAAATGAATCGGTTGAATTAGATTTTTCGAAAGGAATATTTTTCATTTCCGTGATATGTTCCTTATTGGCAGTAAGTGCCCAAATAGTTAGTACTAAAAAGAAAACAAAAAACACGCTCAAAGAAATCATCGGATAAATTTCTATTCCGGATATTGATTCTAGATAATTTATAAATTTCATGGTAGTAAGTTTTATTTGTTTACAGTTACAGTTGGATGACTTGCTTTAATATCCCTTCCTAATCTTTGTAAATAAGCTATAAGTGCTACAATCTCTCTATCGTTAAGTGTTTCAATTCCATCTTTTTTCAATGATGCTGTTATTTCATCAGCCTGTTTTATCAGTTCTTTATTGGCAATTTTATCAAATCCCACAGGGTAAGGAACTCCTAATGTTTGCATTGCTCTTATTTTACCTGATGTGCTTGTTGTATCTAATTCGGCATCAAGTAAAAAACTGTATTGAGGCATGATTGAACCCGGTGACATACTTGTAGGATCCATCATGTGGTTGTAATGCCATGAATCAGGATATTTACCTCCTACCCTTGCCAAATCAGGACCTGTTCGTTTTGAACCCCATTGAAACGGATGGTCATAAATAAACTCTCCTGCTTTTGAATATTCGCCATAACGTGCAGTTTCAAAACGTAACGGACGAACCATTTGTGAGTGACAGGTATAACAGCCCTCTCTTATATAAATATCTCTGCCTTGTAATTCTAATGGTGTATAAGGTTTTACACTTGCAATGGTTGGTATGTTTGATTTAATCATAAAAGTTGGTATCATTTCAATAGCTCCTCCAATGATTACTACTACTAAACTTAATAACATCAATTGAACAGGTCTGCGTTCAATCCAACGATGCCAGTGTTCTCCGGCATGACCGCCTTCATCATTTGAAAGAGGAGCGGCTTCTGCAGCTTCATTTTCAAGTAATGAACCTGCTTTAACTGTTTTTACAATGTTATAAGCCATGATGACAAATCCTAATAAATACATGGTTCCACCCAAAGCACGCATCGCATACATTGGCATTAATTGAGTTACAGTTTCAAGAAAGTTAGGGTATTTTAAAAACCCCTCCGGTGTAAATTCTTGCCACATTAAATATTGTGTAAATCCTGCCCAATATAAAGGAATTGCATAAAAAAGTATCCCCAACGAGCCTAACCAAAAATGAGTGTTAGCAAGTCTCTTAGAATACAATTCTGTTCTGTAAATACGTGGAATTAACCAATATAAAATTCCAAAGGTTAAGAACCCGTTCCAGCCCAAAGCACCAATGTGAACGTGGGCTACAATCCAGTCGGTATAATGAGCAATAGCGTTCACCTTTTTAAGAGAAAGCATTGGTCCTTCAAAAGTTGCCATACCATAAGCGGTAATGGCTACAACCATGAATTTTAATACTACATCTTCTCTTACCTTATCCCATGCACCACGTAGTGTTAACAATCCGTTTATCATACCGCCCCAGGACGGAGCAATTAGCATAAAAGAGAACACTACACCTAATGACTGTGCCCAGTCTGGCAAAGCTGTATATAACAAGTGGTGAGGACCTGCCCAGATATATAAGAATATCAACGCCCAAAAGTGAATGATGGATAAGCGGTAAGAATAAATAGGGCGATTAGAAGCTTTTGGTATAAAATAATACATTAAACCAAGGTAAGATGTGGTTAAGAAAAATGCCACCGCATTATGACCATACCACCATTGTACTAAAGCATCTTGCACACCTGCATATACAGAGTAACTTTTAAATAATGAAACAGGAAGTTCTACAGAGTTTACTACGTGTAATAAAGTTACAGTAATAAATGTTGCAATGTAAAACCATATACCTACATATAAGTGGCGTTCTCTGCGTTTTATAATAGTACCAAACATGTTCCAACCAAATACTAACCAAATAACAGCTATAGCCAAATCTATAGGCCATTCCAACTCTGCATATTCTTTACCGCTGGTAATACCAAACGGTAATGTTAATGCCGCCGAAACAATAATTAATTGCCAACCCCAAAAGTGTATTTTGCTTAACGTATCATTGAACATTCTTGCTTTACATAAACGTTGCAATGAATAATACACACCCATAAAAATTGCATTACCCACAAATGCAAAAATTACAGCATTCGTGTGCAGAGGTCGTAACCTGCCAAATGTTGTTTGAGGAATTAGGTTTAACTGGGGATAAATGAGTTGTAGTGCTATCAATAACCCTACTAACATTCCCACTAAGCCCCAAAGGATAGTGGCGAAAGCAAATTGTTTTACAATTTTGTTGTCGTATGAAAATTTTTCTACTTGCATATAGTTTATTTTTACTGGTTATTGGTTGGTTGATTGATTGGTGTTTGATGTTTTTTTCTCTTTTATGATTTCATCGTCAAATAACATTCTTACCGATGGAGTATAATCATCGTCGTACTGACCATCTTTTACATTCCAAATAAATGCGATCAAGAAGCCTACGGCAATTATTACACTTGCGATTATTAATACAAACAATGCTTCCATAATTTCCTGCTTTTTCTGCTCCAAAATTATAGGGATTACTTTTTTTGAAGAATGACAGGCATCATAAAATGGTTATGATGTAAATCATATTTTAAAATATGAGGGTATAAATTAGTTTTGTAAAATTTATTTTCAATAAAAATGAAGAGAGACATTACAAAAATCGAAGACATCAAATTACTTGTGGATAGTTTTTATGATAAAGTAAATGCTGATGAATTATTAGCGCCCT
>Ga0302194_10001914_pt1 | contig 13266 bp, 11 predicted proteins | sample II_Bog_N1_1_FD_200227 | JGI IMG/M metagenome (GOLD analysis project Ga0302194, IMG submission 200227) | Peat permafrost microbial communities from Stordalen Mire near Abisko, Sweden - II_Bog_N1_1 | ecosystem: Environmental > Terrestrial > Soil > Wetlands > Peat | place: Sweden: Abisko...
TTAGTTTAGCTGTAAGCTTTAGCGCCTCTGCAATTTCTTCGGTGGTCATTTATTTGTTTACAATTGTTTTATAATATCTTGGCTAAGTGGACTTACCGCCGGAGAGAAAAAGTTAGTTAACTCGCCTTTTTCATTAATCAGGTATTTTGTAAAATTCCAAACGGGCGGAGTGTTGTTCCAACCATTTTCCGACTTGTGTGAAAGCCAATAAAAAAGCGGGTTTTGATCTTCACCTTTTACAGATGACTTTTGAAATAATTGAAATGTAACTCCATAATTTATTTCACAAAATTGTGCAATCTCTTTATCGTCGCCGGGTTCTTGATTTAAAAAATTATCGGCAGGAAAACCAATGATTACAAGATTGTTTTTATATTGTTGATGCAGTTTTTCCAATTCCTTGTATTGAGGCGTGTATCCGCATTTTGAAGCCACATTCACTACCAATACCTTTTTGCCTTTAAAGTTAGAAAAGTCAATTTCTTTACCATTATTAGCTTTCATTTTAAAATCATAAAATGATTTTGTATTTGCAGGTAGCGTTATTTCTTTAGGTCTTGTTTTGATACCTTTTCTGATAATTAATTTTAGAAAAAGGTATTTAAGGCTGGTGATTAGTTTACTCATTTTCGATAATTGATTTATAGCTTCTATCTTTAATCCACTTTTCTGAAGGAAAGTGGGAAGGAGTATAATTTTATTTTACTTTTCTATCTCTTTAATAATTTCATCACTCAACGGATTTACTGAAGATTTGTAAAACTTCACCAGTTCGCCTTTTTCATTAATTAAATATTTACAAAAGTTCCATGAAGGAGCGTCGTCGTTCCAGCCATTTTCCTCTTTATGCGACAGCCAGTGATAAAGGGCATCCTGGTCTTTTCCTTTGACTGATATTTTTTCAAACATTTGAAATGTAACTCCATAATTTTTTTCACAGAAGCTTGCTATTTCTGAATTTTCTCCCGGTTCCTGGTGCAAAAAATTGTTTGCCGGAAAGCCTAGTATTACTAACTTGTCTTTGTACTTTTTATAGAGCTCTTCCAAATCTTTGTATTGAGGGGTATACCCGCATTTTGAAGCAACATTGACTACAAGCACTTTTTTTCCTTTGTAGGTAGAAAAATCAATTTCTTTTCCGTCAATTGCTTTCATTTTAAAATCGTAAAATGATTTTTTATTAGTGGATGTTTGTCCTGCTGCCTTAATTCCGCTCATGGCTAATAAAATTAGAAGTGTGTAATTGATTATGTTTTTCATTTGAGTTGTTTTTTATAAGTGAATTGTTATTTGTCTGCAACTGTTTAATTTTACGGAACTATCCCTTGCAATGCTAAAAAATATTTGTATATTTGTACCAAACAAAAATACAAATAACAATGAACTATTTTGAATTTAATAAAAAATTTCCTACGGAATTAGCTTGTATCAAGCATTTCATAGAAGTAAGATATAAAGGGAATATTGGTTGCCGTCATTGTGGTAGCACTAAAGTATATCACAGATTAGATACCCCAAAAGTATTTCAATGTGCGGATTGCCATAATCATTTCTCTATTTTTAAAGATACTATTTTTGAAAACAGTAGTACCGATCTACGTAAATGGATGTATGCGATACACTTGTTTTTAAACGGTAAGAAAGGCATATCAGGATTACAACTTATGCGTGAAACAGGTGTAACCTACAAAACAGCATGGAGAATGTTAAAACAGATACGTACCGCTATGAGTAGTGATACTATGAAAGGAGCGTTTGAAGCCATTGTAGAGATTGACGAAACGTATGTAGGTGGTAAACCACGTAAAGGAAATAAGGGACGTAATGATAAAGGCGAATCAACACCAAACAAACGTGGACGTGGCACAAATAAAACACCTGTGGTTGGCATTATTGATAGAGAAAACAAACAAGTTCATGCTAAAGTAGCATTACCAAATAAAGACGGTAAAAAATTAAGTGGTAAACAATTGCTTTCAATACTAAACGAAGTTGCTAAAGCAGGAACAACAGTAATGACAGATGAATTTAGTAGTTACAATATTTTATCTAAAAATGGTTTTATTCATTTAAAAGTTGACCACACCAAAGAATTTACAAGTGGAATAAATCATACTAATAATATAGAATCGTTTTGGGCTAAGCTGAAACGCGGTGTTTACGGTATATATCACAGCATCTCTGTAAAATACTTACAACACTATGTAGATGAGTTTTGCTTTAGATATAATAATAGAGCGAATGCTAATACTTTTGATTTGCTATTAATGCAAACCATTAGAAAATAACATCTATTTAAGCCAATAACCTATAATAATTCCAACCATACCCATAGCCCATTTTACTTTACCGTCATCAGCAGGAAGGGTACATATCATATAAAGTCCTACAATTAAAATAATTAAAGAAAACAATACTTGCGTAATATAATTCTTGTTTTCCCAAAACTTTTCCCAAAATTTACTCATTCGTTATTGTTCATTTAAAGGCTTCAATAACTCTTTTTATATTTTGACCGAAAAATTTTGCATGAGTATCTTCCTCCTTTTTTGTTTCATGTATATCTACAGATGTCAATAAATAATCTCTTTCAGTACCTATAACAATATTACCTGAAAGTATTAATCCATCTAAAGAAGATATACTATTAGAATTTGTTGTTTGAAAATCAGTAATCTCTAATAAGTTAGGTTTCATTTTTTTTGTTTTTTTTATAATGTTTATAAATCTATACTTTAAATTCCTTTATTTTTACTGAATCGTATCCTTCCCTTGTTATAACGATAATATCAACTGGTTCGCCACATACCGGAACCCCTATTTGATATTTTGAAAACCCAATCGTTGTAGATAAAATATACTTTACAAAGTCAATAGCATCTTGTAATGGCATTCCATCATAAACCACTTGTAATTGATATTTATTTAAAACTTCTTTCAAAGCCACCTGGTCGGTTATGTTAAATCTTGTCGCTAATTCATTTATTAAACGGTTGTCAAATCCAAAATATTCTCTTGAAAATGGGTCTCCCATTCCTCGCCAACTTGCACCGCAATCCAAGTCCCCTCTGACACTTTTAGGGATAATTGAATTAGGGAACACTATTTCCCATTCTTTTGCTAATTTATCATCATCTGAATATCCGGCAAAATAAAACCCCAATGCGGGTTGTTGTGTTATTGGTAATTGCCCAAATGCTGCATCATAAAATGTTTTTATATAATCTTTAAACATTACGCATATTTGTTCAACAGATGTTTCATTTGTTAATTCAGATTTTTTTTCATTATTAAAATCAAAAATAAAAGACTCTATCGAACGTTTTCCGATATTCCCTAATCCGTAAATCAAAACACCTACCCGTAAATCGTTTCCAATTTGAAACACTTTTTTAGCGTGCTGATAACTTTTAATAATAGATAATTGACCATTAATAACAGATTGAATTGTAGTGGCACTATCTGCACCAAGAACAATTCCATCATAAACTTTTACACTTGCAACTATTGACATATTTTGATTTTGATACTCTAACGATATGCAGTTTTAATGGTTACATATACGGTAATTGTTATATTTTATTGTTGACAAATATAAAACAAAAGGTAAGCAAAAAACAATGACAACAATTATTTTAACTAAATTTAATCTTTAATAAGTTTTAAAATAACATTCAAATTAGCATTGCAAGGGATAGTTCCGTAATTTTATTAGATGGCTGAAGTAATCGAAACCATCGCTATTTGTCCTAACACTTTTTTTCTGCACATCAACAATTAATTCATTAACTATTAATTATACTAAGTTTCGCAAATTTTATAAGTAGTTGTTTTTGTCCTATTCCTTCAAAAAATACGGTTGCTTTGTTGTTGGGGAAAGTGCCCTCCATACTTAACACTTTTCCAAAACCAAATCGTTCATGGTTTACCTGCATACCTACCTGTAAGTCCCGAAGACTTTGAGTATCAAAGTCACTGGTTGTTTTTGAAGCAGCGTTTATTTTTACCAGCTTTTTACCTATTACCGGACGCTGTACAAATGCTGTTTTTTGAGTTGGAAATTTCGGTTTTGATGAGTACTCTTCTTCCTCAATCATGGCATTTTTCCCTATAGCAGACATGTCTAAATACTTAGAATCTATTTCATCAATAAATCTGCTGGGTTCGCAAAATGTTAAATTGCCCCATTTGTATCGTGAAGTGGAGTAGGACAGGTTCACTCGTTTTTCAGCACGCGTAATAGCAACGTAAAACAATCGTCGTTCCTCTTCCAACGCTGTTCTGTCAGTTAGCACCATTTGTGAAGGGAACAGGTTTTCTTCTAAGCCGACTATGTAAACGTATGGAAACTCCAACCCCTTTGAAGCATGAATAGTCATCAACACTACTTTGTTTTTTTCTTCTGCTGTTTCTGCAACTTTATCTGCATCGGTCATTAATGCAATGTCCTGCATAAAAGCGTTTAATGATACTGTAGATTGTGTGTGCGGAATCGCAGATGGCTGAGAATTATTATTTTGAATTTCTTCTGTTGCAAATAATCCCGTGCCGAAAACATTTGTTTGTTCCGTTCCAACCGCAGGCATAGTATTATCATCTTTTGTCATTTGCGCCTCGCTATCATTTGCATTTTCCTCTATCTCAATTGCATCTTCGCTAAATTCTTTTAATCCGTTTAACAACTCTTGAATGTTTTCATAACGTGAAACACCTTCGGGAGTTTTGTCAGCGTATAAGTCGCGCAATATACCACAATGTGAGGCAATGTGTTGCCCCAGATCAAAAGCGTTATGTGTGGTTGTCATGGCACTAAAACTTTTAATCATGCTCGAAAACTCATCCAGCTTCGCTTTTGCTCCGGCATTTAAACCGATATCAAAATCCTGAACGTTTTCAATAACAGTCCAAAGGCTTATACCATGGTCATTTGCTGCTATAACAATTTTATCGATGGTAGTATCGCCAATTCCGCGAGCGGGATAATTAATAACCCTCTTTAATGAAATTTCATCGTGGTTATTGATAGTGAGGCGATAGTAGGACAATAAATCTTTAATTTCTTTACGTTGATAAAAAGATAAACCTCCGTAAATACGGTAAGGAATATTTTGTCGGCGCAAGGCTTCTTCCATAGCACGTGATTGTGCATTGGTGCGGTAAAGTATAGCAAAGTCGCTGTTGGCAGCGCGTTCGTTCATCTTGATTTCAAAAATAGAGCCGGCAACAAAGTTTCCTTCAGCATTGTCAGAATCTGTTTTGGTTACTTTTATAAGTTCTCCATCATCATTGGTGGTAAAAACATTTTTTTTAAGTTGTTCTTTATTCTTGCCGATAACCGTATTGGCAGCGCCTACAATATTTTTAGTGGAACGGTAATTTTGCTCCAGTTTATACGTATGCAATTCAGGATAATCTTTTTCGAAATTTAAAATATTCTGAATATTGGCTCCTCTAAATGAATAAATACTTTGCGCGTCATCCCCAACCACACATATATTGCGGTAAGCAGCACTCAATTGTTTTACAATAATGTATTGAGAAAAATTAGTATCCTGATACTCGTCAACCATAATGTATTTGAACTGGTGTTGATATTTGTGCAGCACTTTAGGATGATCGCGCAATAATACATTGGTGTTAAACAGCAAATCGTCAAAATCCATAGCACCCGCCTTAAAACAACGAGTAGCATAAGTTTGATAGATGATACCCATTTTAGGTTTTGCTGCCATTCTATCTTCTTCCTGTATTTGCGCATTGATAGCGTATGCCTGTGCTGATATTAAATTATTTTTTGCTGCCGAAATACGTGATAACACGCTACTTGGCTTATATATCTTATCATCCAACCCTTGTTCTTTCAAAATGGTTTTAATAAGGCTTTTAGAATCATCGGTATCATAAATGGTGAAATTTTGAGGGTATCCCAGCTTTTCGGCTTCGCTGCGCAATATGCGTGCAAAAACGGAGTGAAAAGTTCCCATCCATAAATTTTTGGCTTCACTCTTTCCTACAATTTTTGCAATACGTTCCTTCATTTCCTTTGCCGCCTTATTAGTAAAGGTAAGTGCAAGTATATTGAAAGGATCTGCGCCTTTTTTCATCAGGTGAGCAATGCGGTAAGTAAGCACACGTGTTTTCCCTGAACCCGCCCCGGCAACAATCATCACAGGGCCTTCGGTACATTCAACAGCTTCGCGTTGTATAGTATTTAGTTCGTTTAAATAATTTTTTGTCATGCTTAAAACTAAAAGTGGAATTTTCTGTTTGCTAAAACACAAATTTACTTTTTTGTTGCTGATGAGTTAGGATTGTTGAAAAGTAAAAAAACAGTTGAGTTACAACTTTATTTGTTCTCATATTCAAACAACAGTAGCTGAGTAATCTGAAAGGCGTTAAAGTTATTATCTGAAATAAAGAGGATTGTTTTTTTGTTTCCGCTCAGCGAATATCCCCATGTCATCCCTTCAATATTATCAATGTGTTTAATTCCTATTTTTGAAAAGTCGAGCAAGAGTTCTTTTTTCATAAAGGTAAATTGTTTATCTTTTAGCTCCGGCAGTTGTTTTACATCAGTTGTTTTATTCACAGTTGCCTGATATAATCTAATTGAACAACCATTCATTATTTCAAAAGCTCTTTCCAATACCCAAAGCGTGTCTGCCGAAATAGCCAGCAGTTCTACCACCCCGTTAGAATTATTTTTATATACATCTTCCATTGGATAGGCAAATTGAGACAATGTTGCTCCCGAAATTTTGTTTGCTATTGTAATGCGAATGGGTTTGATTTCATCTTTAAAAGAGTGAATATCTTGTAACACACTTTTTTCAGAACAATAAACAATATTGCTGCTCCCGGGTATAACGTCTAGCGCTTCGAATGTGGCATTGTGCTGGACACCTTTTTTGCCGGAAGAATCGAACTTAAAAATGGAATCAGTCCTCAGCCGGTGAATAAAACCCCCGTTAGTGTCCATATTAAAAATGAATGGTTGAAACATTATTCCTTTGGAATTATACCCTTCGCTTGACCAAAGAAAATGCCCGGAGCTATTGTCATAACGAATTGATTCTGCATCACTATAAATGAATTTAGCAGTATCGGCATTGTTCGCAGAAGCTTCAAAAGTTTTACCCATTGGAGCTTTTAAATGGTTTACGGCTAAAAAGTTTACATTTTTAATTCCTTGTTTTTCCGAATAGTCAATAATTACTTTATAAAATCTGGGTGCGCCATGTTCACCCGGATCATCAGATACCATGTAAAAAGTATTTCCTGAACTATAATCAATACCCGACAATCCACCAATTACAGTATTATCATGCTTTTTATCATTTTCAATAAGATATTCACCCTTTAAAGAAAATACTGGCAACCTGCTCTGTGCCAAAGCAGTATTTATAAGGAGCAGTAATTGGCATCCCAAAATCAGTAGTTTGCTTACAATATTATAAATTTGTGACCTCATCGCTTACAATTTATTAAAGCGAAGCTATTAAAACATTACCTTCAATGTGTTATTTCAGGTTATGTTTTTATTATTTTCAGGTAAATTGCATAAAGTTCAAAAAGTTTTTTTGTCTTTTATAAGCTTGTCCCCTTCTCCGGCCTTTGATAATAGATAGTTTTGGTGTTAAATGATGACTGTTGATGTTTTTAAAATGCAAAATCAATAATTTTACTACATTTATCCCCCGTTTAAAAAATTACTATATGTTAGTAGCTGATACTAAAGATACTGTTAAGCAAATTTTTTCGGATTATCTTACAAAACACGCTCACCGTAAGACTCCCGAACGCTTTGCTATATTAAATGAAATTTATTCGCAGGAAGAACACTTCGATATAGAGTCGCTATATATACACATGAAAAACAAGAAGTATCGTGTGAGTCGCGCTACTCTTTACAATACAATTGAATTATTGCTTGCCTGCGATTTAGTTACCAAGCATCAGTTTGGTAAAAATATTGCTCAGTTTGAAAAGTCGCATGAGTTTAAACAACACGATCATTTAATTTGTTCTGACTGTGAAAAGGTGTTTGAATTTTGTGATCCACGCCTACAGCAAATACAAAAAACCGCGAGCGAACTTTTGGGCTTTAACGTTACTCATCATTCGCTTAACTTATTTGGAGAATGCCTCAAATTAAAACAAAAAGGAATCTGCGAACATAAAAAAACAAAAAAACGGTATACTAAAAAGTGAGATTTATATTCACTGAAAAGAATTAAAATTACAAAGAAATGAAAAAGGTAGATGTATTGTTAGGTCTTCAATGGGGAGATGAAGGGAAGGGTAAAATTGTGGATGTATTAACACCAAAGTACGATATTATCGGACGTTTTCAGGGAGGGCCAAATGCCGGTCACACGCTTGAGTTTAATGGAATAAAACATGTATTACACACAATTCCGTCAGGTATATTTCATGATAAAAAAATCAACATTGTTGGAAATGGTGTAGTGATAGATCCTGTTATTTTCAAAAAGGAAATAGATGCATTGGTGAAAATGGGTGTAGATATTAAAACCAAACTGATTTTATCCAAAAGAGCACATTTAATTTTGCCTACACATCGTTTGATAGATGCAGCTTCGGAGGCTGCGAAAGGGAAAAACAAAATTGGTTCTACTCTTAAAGGGATTGGTCCAACTTATATGGACAAAACGGGTAGAAATGGTTTGCGGGTGGGCGATATTGATAGTCCGAATTTTAAAGAAAAATACGACACACTGGTTGAAAAACATAAACAATTATTAAATTTTTACAATTATCAGTACAATTTGCAGGAACTTGAACCGGCTTGGTTTGAAGGTATTGAGCTTTTGAAAACTTTACATAGAATTGAAAGCGAACATTATATTAATGAAGCTATAAATGCAAATAAAAATATACTTGCCGAAGGGGCTCAGGGTTCTTTATTAGATATCGATTTTGGTTCTTATCCTTTTGTAACATCTTCAAATACAATATGTGCAGGGGCTTGCACCGGACTTGGTATTGCGCCTAATAAAATTGGAAATGTGATTGGTATCTTTAAAGCATACTGCACTCGGGTAGGTAGTGGACCCTTTCCTACAGAGTTGCATGATGAAACCGGAGAACAGTTAAGGAAAATAGGTAATGAATTCGGATCTACTACCGGAAGAGCAAGACGTACTGGTTGGTTAGACCTGCCAGCTCTTAAGTATGCTGTGATGATAAACGGAGTAACGGAACTAATGATGATGAAGGCTGATGTATTGAGTGGCTTCGAAACCATTAAAGTGTGTACTCACTACCACTATAAGGGAGAAAAAATAAATTATTTACCTTATGATTATTCGCCGGAGCAGTTAACTCCTGTTTATACAAATTTAAAAGGATGGAACAAAGATTTGACAGGACTATACAGTGCTGAACAAATGCCGAAAGATTTGAATGATTATATTGCTTATATTGAAAGCGAAACAGGTGTTCCCATTTCTATTGTTTCCGTGGGGCCTGACAGAACCCAAACATTAATACGTAAAAAAGAATTAGTGTAACTAGTGTGAAAAACAATTGTAAAAAACAAGTTTTTGTCAACAGCCTAAGGACCTCCGAAATCCTTAGGCTGTTGCGTATTAATGGACTCATCCTTTTTCTTTTAGCATTTCATGTGTTTTCATTTGCACAAAGTTCAACTACAAAAAGTGTTAAAAAGTTGGAGATTATTCATGCCGGTTCGTTAATATTTGATGAAAGTCTTGGCAATGGGGCAAAACGCCTAATAGGAGATGTGAGGTTTAAGCAAGAAGATGTATTGATGTATTGTGATAGTGCCTATTTTTATAGTGATAATTCATTAGAAGCGTTTAGTAAAGTTCATATCAATCAGCACGACAGCGTTCAATTATATGGGGATCATTTAAAATATACCGGTAATGATAGAAGGGCGGTAATCACAGGTAATGTTATTGTTGACAAAGGCGATATGAAATTATATACGGGGGAATTGAATTATGATATGAATTCAAGCATTGGTTATTACCTTATTTCGGGTAGAATAGTAAATAAAGAAAATGAACTCATCAGCAAGCAGGGACATTTTTTCACCAAAACAAATGATGTTTATTTTAAAAAAGATGTTGTTCTCACACATCTGCCTGAGGGAGCAAAAAAGCCGAATTTGGTAATTAACTGTGATACGATGCGTTACAATAGTGTTTCTAAAATCACTTATTTTTATGGACCTACTACTATTAAAAATGAAAGCAATTTAATATACTGCGAAGATGGTTGGTACAATACAGATAATGAATTATCGCGATTCAGCAAAAATTCTTACATTCTTACCAGTGAACAAAAAATGTTGGGCGATAGTGTGTTTTATGATGGTAAACAAAATATAGGACAAGCTTTAGGAAATGTTCAAATAATTGACACTACTCAAAATACTACCATAAAAGGTGATTATGCCATTCATTATGAAATTACTGATTTATCAATAGTTACAGGAAATGCCTTGTTTATCAAACCGTTCACAAAGGATACGTTGTTTTTACATGCCGATACATTAAAGGCACTAGGAGTAAAGAACAAATCAGAAGATAAAAGCCAGAAGGTAAAAGTTAAAAAACACAGGACAATAGATAGGGAAGGGAAAGATTTAAGTAATAGAGATAAAGCCAAGAAGAAAAAAGGGAAGAAAGAAAGGGAAAAAAACGAACAATTAGAAGTACAAAATCAAGAGACAAAAAACATTAAACCAACTGATAAAGGAATAGATACAGCTAAAAGCGACACGACGAATCATTTATTATTTGCCTACCACAAAGTGAAGTTTATCAAAAAAGATTTTCAGGGTAAATGCGACTCAATGTTTTATTCAGCAAATGATTCTATAATGAAAATGTACGGAAAACCTATTTTTTGGTCGGGCGAAAATCAACTGACGGCAGATAGTGCAAAGCTATTTACAGGCAAAAAATCTATAAAATCAATTGAATTGCAGAATGACGCATTTGCAATTTCGCAAAAGGATAGTGTGCATTATGATCAGGTGCGTGGTAAAAATATGCACGGATTCTTTAGTAAAAATGAGTTGTCTCTTATTAAAGTTATTGGCAACGGACAAACTATTTATTACGATGAAGAAGACAAGCAGTTAAGAGCTGTAAACCGTGCCGACTGCACGAACATAGATCTTTATCTAAAAGACAATGATGTTAACCGGATTGTATTTCTTATTAAACCTGATGCAACCTTGTTTCCTATTGATGATATAGATCCTAAAGAATTCAGGCTGAAAGGATTTATCTGGAGAGCCAACGAGCGACCTCATGAATTATCAGATATATTTATTTGGTAATTTGTCTGCCAAAAAACATTTTTTTGTCTGTCAATTAAATAGAATTTTTAAAATAAATTTTCAACATTGTTGAAAACTTTTTCATCCAATTGTCAACTTTCAGGTTTATTATTGCGTCATCTTATATTGGACAATACTTTATCTTGTATGTTATTATTCTTTATTCGTCTGATAAAAATACATGAGATTTTGAACTGAATTGAATATTTATATATTTGTTCAGTTATTTTTAAAATCGGTACTAACTAATTGTATAACAAAAACTGTAATTTCATGAGAAAAATCTTTACCCTTTGTACTTTATTGGTTTCTTTGGTGTTAACCAATAGAGCTTTTGCACAAAATGCAAATGTAACAGTAAGCACAGGTAATACAGCCAATGGCTCTTGGTCAGGTGGAACTTCAGGACCTTACACTTTTTCTCCAACGGCTAATAGTGCCGTCATCATAAATACGGATATTGTAAATCGCCTCACAGGTGCAGGTGGTTACACAAAAGGTAATGTAACTATTGTTACAACCTGCAGCAGTTGTACTGATGCCGGCAATATTACAATCAGTAATGTTATTACAGCTGCTAATACAAATTCTGTAGTACCGACTTTAACATTTAATGCAGCCAATAATATAAATGTGATGGCAAACATAAATCTTACCGGAGCCGCAGGAACAGCAGGGACGGCTTTCCCTGCAGCGGCAGCAGGTGTAGGAGGATTCGGAACTAATATTTCATTAATAACTAATGCCTCTGGTTCAATTATTCTTGATTCTGCCTCTGCGGTAACAATTTCTACAACGGGAGGAACGGGTGGAGCAGGTGCTGCAGGTGGTGGTTTTGCTGCAGGCGGAGCAGGTGGAGCAGGAGGTAATGCCGGTACAATTACAATAAATGCTGCGGGTACCTATTATATGAAGAACGCCAATTCTTCATTAACAGCTAATGGCGGTACTGGCGGTGCTGGCGGTACAGGCACTACTACAGGTGCTGCAGGTGCTGTTGGTAATGCAAGTAATATTTCTATCACAGGAACGGGAGGAATAAGTATTGTTGGAAATATAACTGCAACAGGAACTGTTAATGGCAATTTTACTATTAATGACGGTAATTCAACTGTTACAAGTGGTGGTGGGGCAAATAACGGACAAACAGCAGGTGTTATTGCAGGAGGAAGTTTAACGAAAATAGGAACCGGAACATTTTTTATTGGAGGTAATAATACTTATACAGGAACAACCACTATAACAGCAGGAACATTGAGACCTACTAATAATACCGTGGTGGCAAGTACAAATGGTCCATTTGGAAATAATGCCGGAGGACTAATTTTAAATGGAGGAGCTATTGAAAGTAATGTTGCTACATTTAGCCGACCAATAACTGTAACAGCAGATGGCTCTCGTCTAGATGCTTATGGAGCTGCCCGCACCATTAGTTCAACCATAACTCAAACTATTGCTGGCACTTTTAATTTAAATGTAGGAGGAACAACTGCTGCTAGCGCAGCAGGTCAAATATTAACTCTTTCAGGGGTTATTGGCAATTCATCAGGAACACTTTCTTTAACAAAAGTAGGAACGAGTGAAGTTGCTTTATCTGCTGCTAATACGTTTGGCGGAGGTGTAATATTAAGCTCAGGAACATTGGATGTTAATAATGCCAGTGCACTAGGTAATGTTGCTGGTACTTTTACTATTGATTCGGCAACTACTATTGATAACACAACAAGTGCAGCCATCACCACATCAAATTACCCGCAGTTATGGAACAATAATTTTACATTTAGGGGAACGCAGGCATTAAATTTAGTAACGGGAACGGTAACGATGAATGCCGATATTATACTTACAACTACGACAAACACACTTACAGTAGGAGGTGCGATTAACAATTCCACTCGCAGTCTTACCAAAGCTGGATCTGGAACGTT
>Ga0302194_10001915_pt1 | contig 13263 bp, 6 predicted proteins | sample II_Bog_N1_1_FD_200227 | JGI IMG/M metagenome (GOLD analysis project Ga0302194, IMG submission 200227) | Peat permafrost microbial communities from Stordalen Mire near Abisko, Sweden - II_Bog_N1_1 | ecosystem: Environmental > Terrestrial > Soil > Wetlands > Peat | place: Sweden: Abisko, Stordalen...
TGAATTGGGAGAAGGAAGAAAAAATAATAATGTCAGTTTTTGAACCATTTAATAATGCTAACAATGCCGAATAAAAATTTGCATATCATTTCATTTGATGTTCCTTACCCTGCCGATTATGGCGGTGTTATCGATGTTTACTATAAAATTAAGGCTTTACACGCTCAGGGTATAGGTGTGTATTTACACTGCTTTGAATATGGAAGAGCGCATGCAAAGGAATTAGATACTATCTGCGAAAAGGTATATTACTATAAACGTAATATGCAAAAAACGCAATTACTAAGCTCTGTGCCATATATCGTTCTCTCTCGTTCTTCAGAGCAAATGATGAAAAATTTATTAAAAGATGATTATCCCATTTTATTTGAAGGATTGCACACCTGTTATTATTTGGATGACGACAGAATAACCAACCGACTTAAAATAGTGCGCACACACAATATCGAACATCACTATTACAAAGGACTGGAAAGCATTGAAAAAACGGCTTTAAAAAAATTTTATTTTGGAGAAGAAGCCTATAAGTTGCAACAGTTTGAAAAAATATTGCATCAGGCAGATTTCATAGTCGCAATTTCAAAAGCGGATACTAATGAACTTGCTTCACGTTATAATCTTGTACATTTTGTCGGTGCTTTTCACCCAAATAGTGAAGTTAAAATAACAAAAGGAACGGGGGATTATTGTTTGTTTCATGGTAATCTGTCTGTTGGCGAAAATAACGAAGCAGCACTTTTTTTAGTAAATACTGTTTTTTCGGAAACTACTATCCCTCTTATTATAGCAGGGAAACAACCCTCTAAAGAACTTGTAAGGGCAGTGGCAAAACATTCACACATTCAGCTCAAAGAAAATGTGGATGAAGCCACCATGCAACACCTTATACAAAATGCGCAAATACATGTATTGCCGTGTTTTCAGCCTGCCGGTATAAAGCTGAAATTGCTGGCAGCATTATTTAACGGAAGACATTGCATTGTTAATTCAACCATGGTCGCAAACACAGGTTTAGAAAAATTATGTTCTGTAAAAAATACGGCTGATGAAATGATACAGGAAATTGAACGGTTATTTAAAAAGCCTATTGATGCCAGTACCAAACAAAAGAGAGAAACACTACTCTTAAAAGATTTCTCGAACGAAGAAAATGCAAAAAAAATAATTCATCTCATTTAGCGATTATAAATGGATTGCAATTATAATTCGGTTTCTGCTGAAACATCCCAAATCCTTATTGTTCTGTCGTCTCCGGCAGATACAAGGTAATTTTTATATGCTGACCACAATAATTTATTAACCGAATGGGTATGGCCATCAGTATTATCAATACTTATGCGCAGTAAAAAATCAAATGTTTGCATATTCCAGATTTTTATTGTTTTGTCTCTGCTAGCCGTTGCAAATAAAGTACCTGCGGGATTAAAAACAATATCATAAATAGCAAAATTATGTGCGGGAACAGATTTTATATGCTGATAATTGTTACCAACATCCCAAAAATTTAAATGAGCATCCTTACCTCCACTAATCAACGTTTTGTTATCAGGAGTATAACGTACAACATTTGCTGAAAATCGATGTGCGTTAAAACTATATTTTTCCTCCAGAGAAAACAGATTATAAATACGGATATTACCATCTCCTGATGCCAGAGCTAGCTCATCAGTTATGTAATTAAAATCAATGCTACGCACTTTTTCATCGCATACTTTTTTTACCTTAAGTACAGATAACGTATCTAACGAACAAACCGCAAACTCTCCGTTGCCACTGCAAGTGTAAAAGCAGTTAGTTTTTGCAGAATATTTAATTTCAAAGATGGCGGAAGTGTGATGTTGTAAAATTTTAAGTTCTCTTTTTTCTGTTAAATCAATGATATGCACCGCACCTGATGCTGTACCTGCCAGCAGTATGTTTTTTTCGGGCACATAACATATTTCATATAACAACTGAGGAAGTGTTGCTGCAAAGTTCTCTGCTTGCATCGTTGCTAAATTCCATAAAGCAATTATTTTATCGCCGGAGGCAGAAAAGATATGAAATGCATCTGAGCCTTCACTCAAATCATAAATGCTTCCATTGTGTCCTTTTAATGTGGCTATATTGTTAGCTTTTATCTGCATTTTTCTTTTAATTTCAATTGTAATGTACTCCAAATTTTTCGAACGCTTTAATGCTCTTTACAATTATTATTACCTCTTTTATAAGTTTGTAAAAAGCCTGATATACTAAACCCGTCTAGGTTTGGTATAATACGAAAGGTATTGTGTCAAATGTCGGAATTTACAGCCTTTTTACAAAACTTCGTTTGTCACAAATCCATCAAAGTAAATTTAACTCAAATTATTCATATTCGGCTTATCTGCGCTATGATGATGTGTTAAACATATTAGAACAATATATTCCTCTAATTGGTTAAATTTTCCCGGAATTCTCGTTTTTCGAACAAAAAAGGCAGATATTTGAATAACCCGTAACAATTCATTTCACCACCTTATTTATCTGATCAATCCTACTTTGAATTTCTCTCAAACAGAATATGGTTTTTATTAACCAAATGTTAATAAAAACAAGGTTTTTGGAAGTTTTAAACTATGTATTCCCCGCTTATTTTATTAAATTTGCTAGCATTAAAAAAAACAGCATTAAAAATTGATAAATTATGGATAACACCGTGAAAGAAAATGAAACAATTGCTTCAGTAAATTATTCGGCCGACAGCATTCAGGTTTTAGAAGGTTTAGAGGCGGTACGTAAGCGTCCTGCCATGTACATTGGCGACATTGGCATAAAGGGTTTGCATCATTTGGTGTACGAGGTGGTGGATAATTCCATTGACGAGGCATTAGCAGGTCATTGTAAAAACATTTTTGTTACCATCAATGAAAATAACTCTATCACAGTAAAGGATGATGGACGTGGTATCCCAACCGATATGCACCCGAAGGAAAAAAAATCGGCATTAGAAGTAGTAATGACCGTATTGCACGCCGGTGGTAAATTTGATAAAGATTCTTACAAAGTATCCGGCGGTTTACATGGTGTGGGGGTTTCTTGTGTTAACGCCCTTTCAACGCATTTAACTGTAACTGTTCATCGTAACGGTAAAGAATACATGCAGGAATATGAAATAGGCAAACCATTATATCCTGTTAAAGAAGTTGGCCCAAGTGATTACAGAGGAACTATCGTTACTTTTCAACCCGATGCATCTATCTTTACACATACGGTTTATCAATACGATATTATTTCGGCTCGTTTGCGCGAATTGGCGTATTTGAATAAAGGAATCCATATTTCATTGACCGATTTGCGTCAAAAAGATGAAGATGGAAATTCATTATCTGTTGATTATTACTCCGAGGGTGGATTAAAAGAGTTTGTTCAGTATCTGGACGCTGCCCGCGAAAAACTGATTGAAGATGTTATTTACATGGAAGGTGAAAAAGGCGGAATACCTGTTGAAGTAGCAATGGTGTACAACACTTCTTATTCCGAAAATTTGCACACGTACGTAAACAACATTAACACACACGAAGGAGGTACTCACCTTGCCGGATTCAGAAGAGGGTTAACCCGTACTTTAAAAAGTTATGCTGAAAAAACAGGCTTGCTGGCAAAAGTAAAACTGGAAATAAACGGTGATGACTTTCGTGAAGGATTAACGGCCGTTATCTCTGTAAAGGTTCAGGAGCCACAATTTGAAGGGCAAACAAAAACAAAATTGGGGAATAATGACGTGATGGGTGCGGTTGATACTGCCGTAAGCGAAATGCTTTCTAATTATTTAGAAGAGCATCCAAAACAAGCACGTGCCATAGTTGATAAAGTTATTTTAGCAGCTACCGCACGCCACGCAGCGCGCAAGGCACGTGAGATGGTACAACGTAAAAGTGTAATGACAGGAACAGGTTTACCGGGAAAGCTTTCCGATTGTTCGGAATCTGATCCGTCCCTGTGCGAGCTTTATTTAGTTGAGGGTGATTCTGCAGGAGGTACAGCTAAACAAGGAAGAAACAGAGCCTTTCAGGCAATACTTCCGTTGAGAGGTAAAATTTTGAACGTTGAAAAAGCAATGGAGTACAAAATTTACGATAACGAAGAAATCAAGAACATATTTACCGCACTGGGCGTTTTCAGAGGTACTCCGGAAGATGACAGAGCGCTGAATATTGCAAAACTGCGTTACCACAAAGTAATTATTATGTGTGATGCCGACGTTGACGGTAGTCATATTACAACGTTGATTTTAACGTTCTTTTTCCGCCACATGAAAGAGTTAATTGAAAACGGATATATTTATATTGCTTCTCCTCCTTTGTATTTGGTTAAAAAAGGGAAAGAACAAAAATATTGCTGGACGGAAGAGGAGAGAAGCGCTGCTGTAAAAGAGCTTGCCGGTGGAGAAGGGAAAGAAGGTAGTGTAGGCATACAACGTTACAAAGGTTTGGGAGAGATGAATGCTGAACAATTATGGCAAACAACTATGAATCCGGAGTTCAGAACCCTTCGTCAGGTAACTATTGAAAGTGCTTTTGAATCGGACAGGATTTTCTCCATGCTAATGGGAGATGAAGTTCCACCTCGCAGAGAGTTTATTGAGAAAAACGCCAAGTATGCTAATATTGATGCGTAAGCTTTAGATAAATTAAGGTTTAATGTTATTCTTAATTTATTTCGGAATCTATTGTAAAAAGATGCTGAATCAAATTCAGCATGACAATCTTATAGCGATTTATTATAAATTAAAATCCGACTGAATATTTTTTATTCAGTCGGATTTTAATTTTAAACCATTTTTACTTTTTAGGTGTTATTGCTTTTAACGCATTTAATGCTTTTTCATGTTTAGGATTAATGCGCAATGTTTGTTCCCAGTCGGCTTTTGCCTTGTCTATATTTCCTATCATATAGTTAAGTCCACCCAAATCATACCTGAAATCAGGATTGTTAGGATCCAGTTCCGTAGCATTTTCAAGATCCTTAATTGCTTTCAGTATATTATTCCTGTCTTTATTATTTGCCGCTACAATATTCATTGCCTCTGTATAAAAAGCAAAACTTAATGCTTTCATATTATTTAGCAAATACGGATTGTTGGGATAAAGCTGTCGCGTAATATCCCAGTATTTTTTAGCTTTTTCAAAATCTTTTAGTGCATAATAAGCTACTCCTAAATTGATATAACCGTTCACATATTTAGGATGAATAGAAACGGCTTTTTCTAAATGATAAATCCCTTTGTCAATCAACTCCTTTTCTTTTCCTTTATTTTCAGGTTTTTGAGATATATCATAATATGCTTTCCCGATGTTTCCGTTTACTAACACGCTATTAGGAACCGTTTCTACATCCTTCATAAATAAGGTAGTATCGTTTTTCCATTGAGCATTGCGGGCAATAACTTTTTCCGAACACCAAAAGGTAACAATCAGTCCTAGAATAATTGCAACCGCTGTGCGTGCCGAGGTGTTTTTGATTTTATCAAGTAACCACACAATTCCTATAGAAATAGCCATTATAAAACCTAATGAAGAATGATAAACCAGTCGCTCACCCATGGTAGCGCCAATTTCCATAAGCAAGTTGGAAACCATAAATAAATTTAACAGGTAGATGGCAAGTGCAAAGGCTAAAATATTTCTTCTGAAAAATAATTTTACCGTTGCTATAACAAGTGAAACATGAATAAGTATAGACAACCATACCCAACCGTTTTTAAAATTTTTATAGGGTATTGAATTGTAAGAGTAATCACTTGAAAGTGGGTCGGGATAAAATAAAAGTTTTAAATAATGATCCAAAATTTCAATTTTGGTTGCTAATCGTTCATTGCCTTTTGTGAACTTAAACGGAGCATTGAGTACATCAGGACTTTCTGTTGCAGCGCCAGCACCTACAATTTTAAAACGAATCATCATGTAAACAAAAGCAACAATAAAAAATGGTATAGATGCAGTTACACTTTGTGGTATCGAATCGCCTTTTACAATGTACAGCATCATGGGCAAAAGCACCACCAATACTATTGCATATTCTTTTGAAAGGCAGGCAAGAAAATAGAATAATAAACCTAAGCCCAAATCTTTTTTGTCTTTATTATCTCTATAATTTAGTGCATAAATAAAGGTAAGAATGATAAATAAAAACGAAAGAATTTCATCGCGGCTCTTTGCATTGGCAACAACTTCGGTATGTATAGGATGAATTAAAAAAAGCAAACTCGCAACAAAGGCAACGAGATGATTTTGTTTGAAGATGTAATTTCTTAAAAAATATAATAGTACAACAATTGATAAAATATAAAATATGACATTAAAAAAATGCCGGATGTAAGCAATGTCCAAAGCAGTTTTGGCGTTTTCATCGGTACCAAACAAACTTTGTTCAATAGCAAATGTAACAATGGACAATGGTCTGTAACGCCCTCCTGCAAGCTGTTGAGAGGCACCCATCTGTCTGTAAAAACTATCATAAGCATCGGTGGTTAATATTTTTTTTATTCCTCCAAATCCTTTTTGTACGTACTCATTTCCCTGAATAACAATACCGTCATCAAGCGCATATTCATTATCAATAGAATTGGAATAAATGACAAAACCAAGTATTACAAGCAGCAATGCCTGTAATTTAAAATTATCAAAAGAATATTTACTTTTCTTTTCAGCCAAAGGTAAAGGCTTTACCTGATTATGTTGTTCCTTTTTAGCGGTAGCGGTATTTGTTTTATTTTTAGCCATCTTAATGGTATAATTTATGCGATAATTGAAACTATTAAAATTATTAACTATTAACTTTGTAAAACATACACAATTTTACAAATATAATTTTCGGTTTGTAAAAATACACCAATTTTAATCTTTTGATAAAAAAATTGAAAAGTAAACTCCTTTATCTCTTTTTATCGGTTGTTCTATTTACCGCGGCCTACCTTTTTAATCAATTATTTTTTGATAATTCTGCTAGTACTATCAATAGTTTCGAGCAACAATTGCACAAAAAAGAAGCACGGCTGAGTCATGAAATTTTAAAACTTAGCCAACAAGTTAAAACGGATAGTTATAATACACTCTTTGCAAAAGGAGCGCTCAATTATGCAAATCTGTTTGAAAACGAAGGCTTAGTATTGTTGATTTATGAAAATGATTCGTTGAAATATTGGTCTGACAATTCCGTTGCTGTCGAAAACTGGAGAAAAGAAGTTTGTCTGGATACCAAAATGGTACAACTCAAAAATGGCTGGTTTGAGGTAATGACTGCTCCACAATCTACCAATGCGGAAAACAAATCGGTAATAGGTTTAATATTTATAAAAAGTGAATATCCTTACCAAAATAAATATTTGACAAACTCATTTCAAAAGGATTTTAAAGTGCCTTCTGGTACACAATTAACACTTAATTTGTCTGCTGCACAGCCTGTAAAGGATATACAAGGTAATTATTTGTTTTCTTTAAAATACAGCAATTTTGCCATTTCTGATTCGTCGCTATCCTACATTTCTTTTATTCTAAATGTATTTGGGTTTCTATTTCTGGTAATATTCATTCGTAAAATTTCAGTTGAATGGAGAACTAAAATTGGCGACAATTCAGAAATATTACTATTTTCAATAATTCTATTATTCTTACGATTTTTATCTGTCAAATTTTTATTTCCAAAAAGTTTTTACGAATTTGATTTGTTCAGTCCCAAAATATATGCCGATGCAAGTTCTATTTGGTTAAGTTCTTTGGGCGATTTGACCATAAATACTGTACTGTTTTTTTTTATAGGATATAATTTAATAAACCATTTTAAAATAAAGGGAATTTTAGCTCAACTGAATAAGTATAACAAAACTATTTTTTCTACTTTACTGTATTGTTCTTTCATAACGGTTTGGATAATTATATCCTACGTGTTTGTTGGATTAATAAAAAACTCAAACATTTCATTCGATATAAATAATGTGTTGAGCTTAAATCAATACAGTTATATAGCCCTTTCTATTATTGGTCTGCAGTTGTTTTTTTTCTTTTTATTAGCAGATAAAATTGTATCTTTTTTTAAACAGAATAATTTAAGCAATAAGCAGTATTTATTAATGTTTATAATTTCTGTAATTTTTTACATATTGTATGTTGTGCTATTTAAAAATGCCGAACACGATATAATAAAAGCATTGCTGCCATTTATTTTGATGTTGGTGCTATGGCTTATGAAGAGACAAGAAGAGGATTATTCTCTAACAAAAATAGTAGTATTGGTTTTTTTATTTTCGTTTTATGCTCAGCACATATTTGATAAATATACGTACAGAAAAGAAATAGACACACAAAAAATTATTGCTGAAAAAATAGCAGCGGAACAAGATCCTGTAGCAGAATTTTTATTTAATGATATTGATAATAAATTGCAAAACGATTCTGTTTTACTGTCCTATATAAATGGGCTATACAGGCAACCTGCAGAGTTTGATAAAAGATTAAGACAAATTTATTTTAGCGGTTTTTGGGACAGATATGATGTTAAAATTTCATTTTATGATAGTACTTGTATTCCGGTAATCAAACCGCAAAATTTATTGTTTGACAATACGGTTTATTATGATGATCTGATTTCTAAAAAAAGTTTACCTACCTCTAACAAACATCTTTTCTTTTTAAACAATTCTTCAGGAAAAGTAAGTTATCTGGCAAAAATAATTTTATACGATCAAACACACTTATATGCTAAGCCTGGCACTATTTATATAGAATTAAATGCCAAACAAAATTCAAATGAAATAGGATTTCCGGAATTGTTGCTGGATAAAAAATTAAGTCCCTCTGATGAGTTAAACAACTATTCTTATGCAAAATATAAAAATAATAAACTCATTCATCAATACGGAAAATTCCCTTACAACAATACAGCGGCAGATTTTACTGGCAGCAAAATCAATTTTCAGGTAGAAACAAAAGATGGATTTGAACATTTGCTGTATCGCCCGGATATCAACTCATTGATAGTGGTAAGCAAACGTAATGAAGGCACCGAAGGTCAAATTACAACTGTTTCATATTTATTCACGTTTTTTAGTTGGTTGTTACTGTTGTTATTTTTAATACACCAAATTGCGAATGGAACTGTGATTGAAAACATAAGTTTTAAAAATCGAATTCAACTACTGTTGGTAAGTATTGTATTTACTTCATTACTTCTTTTTGGAGGTGGTACTATCTATTACATAAAGCAACAATTCAAAAATAAAAATAAAGAAAATATAAGCGAAAAAACACACTCTGTATCGGTAGATATTGAAAGTAAATTAGGTAATGATACAGCACTTCAGCAATCCTTGATGGAATATTCCACCTATCTTTTAAAGAAATCATCTAACATCTTTTTTTCAGATATTAATTTATATGATACCAAAGGAAACCTTTATGCTTCATCGCGCTCAAAAATATTTGATAAAGGACTGACATCCAAAAAAATGAATCCTGAAGCATATTTGCAAATGCAGGTGCTTGGTAAAAGAGAATTTATACACGATGAACGAATTGGCAAATTAGAATATTTATCTGCCTATATTCCTTTTGTAAATAATGACCATAAATTACTAGGATATATTAACCTTCCTTACTTTGCCAAACAAAACGATTTAGAAAAGGAAATTTCAGGTTTTTTAGTTGCCCTGATAAATATTTATGTGTTTTTGTTCACCCTTTCGATAATACTTGCTGTAATTATATCCAATTATGTTACTAAACCATTACGATTGATTCAGAGCAAACTAGGTAAAATAAAATTAGGGAAGTATAACGAATTGATTGAGTGGGAAGAGAAAGATGAGATAGGTAGTTTAGTGAGTGAATACAACCGGATGATTCTGGAATTAAGTAAAAGTGCTGAACTACTTGCCAAATCAGAGCGCGAAATTGCCTGGAGAGAAATGGCAAAGCAAGTTGCGCATGAAATAAAAAACCCACTTACTCCAATGAAGTTAAGCATACAACACTTACAGCGGCTTAAAGACGATAACTCTCCGGATATGGAGCAAAAGATGAAACAACTCACAGGAACGCTTATTGAACAAATTGACACACTATCAAACATCGCTACCGAATTCTCCAACTTTGCCAAAATGCCCAGAGCAAATGTGGAGAAAGTAAATCTCTATCATACCATATCAACTTGTATAGCATTGTTTGATGAATCGGAAAATGTTACGATAAACTTTAATAGTAAATTGATCAACCCATTTGTGTTGGCGGACAAAGAGCAGTTAATGCGTGTGTTTAATAATTTAATTAAAAATGCTATTCAATCTATCCCTAACGAGAGGAAAGGAATAATAGAAATTAATTTGACAAAAGAAAATGACTACTATCTGATACTTATAAAAGACAATGGAATAGGTATAGATAGCGATATTTCGGACAAAATATTTGCACCTAATTTCACTACCAAAACCGGAGGAATGGGGTTAGGTTTGGCAATGGTTAAAAATATGGTTGAATCAATAAATGGTAAAATAAAATTTGAAAGTATAGTGAATAAAGGAACTGAATTTTATATTAGTTTACCATGTTGTGATGAAACAGAATAATAAATTTTATAATTTTTCAGCAAAGACAATTACACTTATTACTAATGCACTAATAGCTGCAATAAGCACTCCCGCTGCTGCCAGATCTTTTACCTCCATTGCTTTTTTAATCGTTAAAAAGAGGAGAGGGATTCTGTTGTTTTATAATTCAAATTGGGTTTTAATTCGGGATAACCCTACTTAGGCAAAGAAAACATGGAAGAACCAAACGATTAATAATTTTGATGGTTGGTAAAAAAGTATCAACTACAGAAGTTGAGATGAGTATCTGTTAACAGATATTATTTGACAACTGTAACGGTGCCAATATAACTATGTCTCTTGCCAAACACATCGGTAAGAAGTACTTTCCAAACATAAACATCTTCCTGAACAATGTTGCTGCCACCATTGGCTTTCCCATCCCAGTATTCATCAAGTTCTGTTGATTGCCAGATAAAATTTCCCCAACGGTCAAATATGTGCAGCTCATAATTCACAATACCTACTCCCGTTCCTCTAAAACCATTATTATACTTATCTCCGTTGGGAGTAAAACTATTAGGAATATAAAACGCAAACTCGGGTCCTATAAAAATTTCACTCGAAATTGTATCCCAACAGGGGGTTGCATTGTGTACAATAAGGGTAACCGTATAGGTGGCAACTTGTCCTGGATATTTATGAATAGGGCTGGCAGTATTAGGAGCAAGTGTATCTCCATCCCCATAATTCCAATGCCAGTATACCACATCTACCGACGATTGATTAGTAAAATGAAGCTCTGTATCAAAAATGCTGGTAGGATTAGGGCTTACAAGAAAACCTGCTGTTGGAAACCTTCCTATTTTAATGGTTCCGATACCGGTACCGGGACAGCTCTTTGTTGTTCCTGTTACAGAATAAGTTGTTGTGGCAGCAGGGGCTATTGTAATAGAAGCAGTTGTAGCTCCGGTTGACCACGTATAATAATCTGCTCCTGATGCCTTAATAGTTGCTGTACTGCCCGGACATGCATTTGCAGAAGTTACAATAACTGTAGGATTAGGCTTTACAACAACAGTTCCAATTGCTGTATCCTTACATCCAAAAGCAGTAGCCCCCACCACACTATAGGTAGTGGTAGTATGAGGTGAATCCGTCATAACTATGGAATCAATGCCTGTTGACCAAACGTAACTGCTAACGTATGTGTTGGTATTGCTGTTGGAATTTAACTTATTTACATCGGTAGCACTTATCTTAGCCAAAGTACCTATACAAATTGTATCAGACGAAGCTGTAATTGAGGGCAGCGGATTTACCGTTACCGTAACGGTTGAAGAATTGGGGCAACCCAACCCTACAACTGTATATGTGGTAGTTGAAGCAGGGCTAATAATTCGTGGGTTAGCGGTTGAACCATTATCCCAAGTATAAGCAACGGCACCATACGCATACAATTGTGTTGTGCCACCAAAACAAACAGATTGCGGAAGTGCAATTACAGTAGGTGCTATCAGAATAGTGATTTTTCCGGTGGCTGTTTTTTTACAACCAAGCGATGTTCCTGTTACGGTATAAGAAGTTGTTGACAGGGGCGATTGAGTAAGGGTGTTAGTGGTGGCTCCGGTTGACCATAAATACGAGTCCGCTGTGCCGGCGGTTAAAGTTCCTGCATAGCTCCTGCAAACAGTATCTGAAATAACTGACATAACCGGAATGGGGTTAACAGTAATGTTAACCGTTGCAGTTCCTAAACAACCTAGCGAGTTACCTGTAACAGTATAAGTGGTATTTATTGTAGGGGATTTTGTAATAGATTTAGTAACAGAACCATCAGACCAGGTGTAGGAATTAGCGCCATTAGCTGTAAGTGTTGCAGCCTGACCGGAACAAATAGTTTTGGAAGCAACGGAAACAACAGGCAATGGATTAACCGTAATGATACCTATAACTGTATCGGAACAGCCAAGTGATGTGCCGATAACAGTATAGGTGGTGGTAGTAGCAGGAGCATAGTTTATACCGGCAGTTACATCTCCCGATGACCATAAATAGGAATTAGCACCGCTGGCTGTAAGTGTTCCAAAAACACCTTGGCAAACAGTTGACAAAGCAACCGATACAACAGGAATAGGATTTACCGTTATTGTTCCGGTAGCTGTATTAATACACCCCAATGTATTACCGGTAACAGTATAAGTGGAGGTGGTGGTTGGTGAAGCCGTTATGTTAACCGTACTTGCTCCGGTTGACCATGTATAAGAACTGGCACCGCCCGCAGTTAATGCAGCTGATTGTCCATTGCAAATTGTAGCAGATGTAGCTGTAACTATAGGAATAGGATTAACTGTAATAACTCCTGTGGCTGTATTTAAACAACCGAGTGTATTACCTGTAACAGTATAAGTAGTAGTAACCGTAGGGGAAGCCGTCATTGCAATTGTAGTAGCTCCTGTTGACCAAAGATATGAATTTGCGCCTCCGGCAATAAGTGTTCCTGGACCTCCCTGCCCATTACATATAGTTGCCGGACTGACAACGGGAGTAGGTAAGGGATTAACCGTAACGTTACCAATGGCTGTTGAAGTGCAACCCAGTGAATTTCCTGTAACAGTATAGGAAGTAGTAGATGCAGGACTAACAGTTATTGAGTTGGTTGTAGCACCGTTAGACCATAAATAAGAATTAGCACCATTAGCCGTAAGTGTTGCTGCCTGACC
>Ga0302194_10001916_pt1 | contig 13255 bp, 9 predicted proteins | sample II_Bog_N1_1_FD_200227 | JGI IMG/M metagenome (GOLD analysis project Ga0302194, IMG submission 200227) | Peat permafrost microbial communities from Stordalen Mire near Abisko, Sweden - II_Bog_N1_1 | ecosystem: Environmental > Terrestrial > Soil > Wetlands > Peat | place: Sweden: Abisko, Stordalen...
TATGATATTTACAATCATATAAACTATGTGATGTTTTTCGGTAGTTTTCCATCTTACAAACTTACTAAAGTCTTCGCCTTAAGGCGAGGGATTTTCTCCCCGTAAGAGATATTAAGTTGTAAAAGTGCTATAAAATGATTATATTATAAGTAGAATTAAACAAAAAGGAAGTAAAAGGTTTTGCCTGTGTTAAAAGGAGATTAGCTATCTCCTTCCTTTTACTTTTTCAATAAAACTCAGGTACAACGAAAACTATAAAAAAATGTTTAAAACACAAGCAAAGAATGCAAGTCAATTATTATTCAAACATTACCCTTCCAACTGTTATATCTATTATAACACCCACTCAATGGTTCGATAAAATCAAAAATTCTGAATACTCAGAAACAATAACACAAGCCAGAAACGGGAAACTACCGTACACTGAAATTAAATCGTCATTACCCTGCATTACGTACAACTTTTTATTCAACGGTTATAAAAAAGAAGAAAATATAATCGCTCCAACGGGGCTTATGTATATTGACATAGATACTCCCGAATTTGATTTGAGTAAAGTGGATACGTCAAAAGTATATTGCTATTACAAGTCATTCGGTGGTCATGGCTACGCTATTATTGTTCAGGTGGACGGTTTATCCAAAAACAATTTTAAACCAAGCTATTTAAATGTATGTAAGGAATTGGGGATATATGATTTTATTGATACTAATGCCATAAAATCAACCCAGTTCAACGTTCTATCTTATGATGAAGATATTTTTATAAATGAAAATTCCTACGTTTTCACTTCTACTGAAAATTCCCCCCAGTCTATTGTAAGAAAAGAAAAAGAAACATATACCATAGAAGGGGGGGAATCTAAAGAATATCAGTCAATAAGATTTAATAATCTCGATGAAATTGAAATTACTGGTGAATATATTGTTGATTGGAATGGTATCGAATGGGTTAATTGTTTCATACCATTTAAAAAAAGAGATAAGGGACGTAATGCGTTCTTATTAAGTTATACTAACAACCTTCTCTGGTTAAATCCAAAAATAACGAAGGACAGAGCATTGAAAATATTAACAAATGTCAATAAGGTAGCATTCACAACGCCTGTGCCGGAAAAGGATTTACTAAAAACAATTAATTCAATTCTAAAATATAAAAACGATGGAAGCCTTCGCCCAATATATAATTGGAAACCTCGTAAGATTGTCTTTAAACAGGGCTTAAAACTTAACAAAGAAGATAAATTAACAGCAGTACGGCGAGAATTGGCAATTAGAGCGCAATCTCAATCTCGAAAAAAAATAACTACTATTTTGGAAAATTGGAACTATGAAAAATCAGGAAAAATAACTCAAACAAAAATGTATAAAGACTATCCTATTTCATCAAAAACCGTTGAGAAGTATTGGAATGAATTTAAAGAACATATTAAAGAATTAAACAAAACTTTAGACAAAAAAATAATGACGGCATTAAACAATTTAATTATCATACTCATTAATACCCCGTACTTTTTGACACTTGTACAATCGAGATTTTCGTTTTATAAATAATTACAAAACTGACAGGATTAATTTTTTGTTGGTTTTTTATTAAACCAAAACTAGAAAAATAATAACACCAACCGTTATAGTTGGTGCTTTATTCAATGTGTCAAATGCCTCCGGTAACTTTTTCATTCATACTATCTATTACACGGTTATTAAAGATTTAATTTATCTTTTAATATTTGCATATCGTTTCCAACCTTTCCATCAATGACTTTTGCATAATGCTGTGTAGTTTTGATGCTTTTGTGTCCCAACATCTTGGAAACAGACTCCAACGGAACACCATTAGAAAGCGTAACAGTAGTCGCAAATGTATGCCGGGCAATATGGAAGGTTAATATTTTATTAATTCCACATATATCAGCAATTTCCTTTAAATAAGCATTCATTCTTTGATTACTGGATACAGGTAGAAGAACTTTCTTCTTTATAACTTCAGGATGCGCTTTGTATTTATCAATCATCTTTAAAGCTGTTGGAAGCAAAGGAATGTTAGATATTACTTTAGTTTTAGTCCTTTTAGTAAATATCCAAGGCTCACCATCAATGCCTATTTTAATTTGCTCAGGGAGGAGTTTTGCCACATCAATAAACGCCAAACCAGTATAGCAGCTGAACAGAAATATGTCCCTCGCCAAATCAAGTCTTATTGTTGTTATTTCTTTTTCCTCAAGAGCTTTTAATTCGGTTGCTGTAAGGAAATTTCTGTCTATCTCATTAACTTTTCCATCATAATGATGGAAGGGGTCTTTTTCAATCATGTCATTAGCAAGAGCAATCCGTATTATTTTTCTAAAGTTTCTCATGTATTTAACGGCACTATTATTTTGACATTTTCTTATCGACCTCAGAAAATAATCAAACTCTGAAATAAACTCATTGTTTATAAGCGCTATAGAGTAGTCGGTTTTATTATACTCTAGTGCTATAAATTGTCTCAAATGTTTTAAACATGTTTCAAACCTTTCCCATGTACCATGAGCATAATCAACACCAATTAAAGATTTTACCTTTTTATTGTGTTGTTCAAATATTTTAAATATGCTCGGGGTATTTTTTGGATTATCTGGTTTATCAGAAACAAGATTCATTAATGCGTTTGCTGTAATAGTTTTATTACTTTCTTCGAGTTTATGATGGTTTACATAAATTTTATTGCTAACCATATTTAAATATGCATTTATGGCTTTAAAATCTTCGCCAGAGCCTTTAACTCTCCCTTTGGATGCTTCCCACCTTTCAGGAGCGATTGTTCGTTTAACGGAGAAATCTACCCTTTCCTTATTAAATGTAATTCTACAATATATTGGGACTTTACCCTTAATATCAATTCTGTCCTTTCTTATGTAAAAAAGGATATTCAATGTTTTAATCATGTTGATTCCCCCTAAATAAGTTAGTAAATGTTTAAAATTAATTGCGTTGAATTTGCTTAACCCTTGATTTGATAAGGCAAACAATAAAAAAAAGGGTGATTTAGGTTACCACAACTGAATTGAAATTCTGGTATCTTATTGGTAACCTATAAATGAAAAAAGGCCACCAATTGGCGACCTAAATTTTGTTGAAACAGTATATTTTACTGTTATAAGCGGAGAAGGCGGGATTCGAACCCGCGATACCCTTGCGAGTATACAAACTTTCCAGGCTTGCTCATTCGACCACTCTGACACCTCTCCTTTTTAATTGGAGCGCAAATGTACAAAAAAAGTTTAGCCTCAATTGGTTCAATTAAAAACAGAACCGCTAAATTTAAATAAATACTACCTTTGAGGAGTATAACAACAAAGCGTTTTAAAATAATGTCAAGAATACTTACAGGCGTTCAAAGCACCAATATCCCTCACTTAGGTAATATACTTGGGGCTATTATTCCTGCAATAGAACTATCAAAAAACACCGAAAACGAATCGTTTTTTTTTATTGCAGATTTACATTCGTTAATTAACATTAAAGATGCTGAATTACGGAAAAACAGTTCAGATGCAGTTGCAGCAACCTGGTTGGCTTTTGGCTTCGATACTGATAAAAATATTTTTTATCGCCAAAGTGATGTACCTGAAGTATCTGAACTCGCTTGGTATTTAAACTGCTTTGCTCCATATCCTATGCTGGCAAATGCACATTCGTTTAAAGATAAATCAGGACGATTAGCAGATGTTAATGCAGGTTTGTTCATGTATCCTGTTTTAATGGCAGCAGATATTTTATTGTACGATGCCAATATTGTCCCAGTTGGCAAAGACCAACTTCAACACTTGGAAATTACAAGAGACATTGCAGAAAAATTTAACAATAAATATGGAGATTTATTTGTTATTCCTCAGGCAAAAATGGACGAAAGTGTAATGCTAGTTCCTGGTATTGACGGACAAAAAATGAGTAAGTCATTACATAATTTTATCAATATTTTTCTTCCGGAAAAAGAATTGAAGAAAATAATTATGAGCATTATCACCGATGCTACACCTTTGGAGGAACCCAAAAATACTGAAACTTGCAACGTTTTTAAAATTTATAAACTACTTGCAACTGAACAGCAAATCGCTGAAATGCAACAAAATTATTTACGTAGTGGGTATGGTTACGGACATGCTAAAACTGCCCTGTACGAACTGATTTTAGAAAAATTTAAACCGCAACGCAGCACCTACGATTATTATATGAACAATCGTAATGAACTGGACACAAAGTTGAAAGCAGGTGCTGATAAAGCACGAGTGATAGCTAAAACTACTTTAAACAAAGTACGGGGAAAATTGGGATTTAAAGTATATTAACCAGTACTTATTACAAACGCATTACGGCACATAATGTATAATAATTCCTTTAATCGTTAATGGTAATGACTGCTTTGTAAAAAAGCCTATCGCCACACATAAAACTTTCTGTACTTAAGAACCCAAGTGCACAGACATTTATTGAAACCGCAACATCGTTTTGTTTTCCAAGTATTCTCTCAACGGCTCTATTTCAATAGTGTTTAGCACTTCCGAAGCAAAAGCAAACATTAGTAATTTTTTTGCACTTGTTTCGCTTAAGCCACGCGCACGGAGATAAAATATTTTTTCTTCATCCAATTTACCTGTTGATGTTCCATGCGAACATTTCACATCATCTGCATAAATTTCCAGTTGAGGTTTAGTATTAACAGTGCTATCATCACTTAACAAAATATTTTTGTTCGATTGAAAAGCATTTGTTTTTTGAGCATCTTTTCTAACAAATATTTTACCGTTAAAGGTAGCCGTTGAATTACCATCCACCACTCCTTTATAAAGCTCATTGCTATTGCAGTTGGGCATTCTGTGGTCAACCAATGTGTGATTGTCCACCACCTGATTATTCTTGGTTAAATACAATCCGTTTAAGTTGGCTTCTATGTGTTGGTTGTTTAAAACTATGTTCAAATTGTTACGCACAAATGCACCGCTCAGGGTAATAGTAGTTGTTGTGAAAACACTTTGTTTTTCTTGCTGCACCTGCGTGGTACTTATAAGGTTTCCAAATTCACTTTCTTCCTGAATTTTATAATGACAAACAGTAGCATTTTCATCAACAAAAATTTCTGTTACCGCATTGTTAACTATTTTCGCAGTAGAATTAATCGTTACAAACGATTCCACAATTTTTGCTTGTGCCGATTTTTCAATCACTATTAAATTGCGAGGATTAACAATGCTGTTTTCATTAGCAGTTGAAACATGAACAATGTGAATTGGAATTTTAATCATACTATTTTTATCAATATGAATAAATGTACCACCATTGCTTATCGCAGTATTTAAAGCTGTGAATGGATCTGTATTTATATCGGCATATTTTGAATAATGGTTTTCAAAAATTGTAAAATATTTTTCGGCGGCTTCTTCTAAGCTACAAATAATAAGTCCTTTCGGAAGATTAGTTGGTGTTGATAAGTTTTCGTTAAAGTGTCCATTCACTATAACGATAGTAATGGCTTCTTTTAAAATCAATGCGGAGGATAATTGTTCTTTGGTAATATTGTTTTTTAAAGATCCAACTGCAAATTCATCTTTTAAAATTAAATCTATTTTGCAGTACTTGTATTCCTCGCTTTTACGATTGGGGATGCCTTGTTTGGCAAAAGCTGATAAGGCTAAGCCCCTCTCTATCTCTCCCCAGATGGGAGAGGAAACCTGTCTTATTGAGCTGAGTAACTTATCCGTTACTAATATTTTTTCTATCGTATTCATTATCAAAAAGAAATTCTAATATTTTTGTTATTCGGTCTACAAAGGGTAAAGTTCCTCCCCTTTGGGGAGGTTAGGAGGGGCTTACCTCTTCTTTAATAAAATCGTAGCCTTTTTCTTCTAACTCAAGTGCCAATTCTTTGGTACCCGATTTTACAATTTTTCCATCGTACAGCACATGAACAAAATCAGGAACGATATAATCCAACAAACGTTGATAGTGGGTTATTACAATAGTTGCATTATCTTTTGATTTTAATTTATTTACTCCGCCGGCAACAATACGAAGTGCATCAATGTCAAGCCCGCTGTCGGTTTCGTCAAGTATGGCAAGTTTCGGTTCCAGCATTGCCATCTGAAAAATTTCATTTCGTTTTTTCTCTCCACCGCTGAATCCTTCGTTAACCGAGCGATTTGCCAGCTTTCCATCCAACTCCACCAGTTTTTGTTTTTCTTTTACACGCGCTAAAAAATCTTTCGCTTCCATTGGAGCTAAACCTTTATAAGCTCTTATTTCGTTTAAAGCAGTTTTCAAAAAATTGATATTGCTTACTCCCGGTATTTCCACAGGATACTGAAATGCAAGAAAAACGCCTTCTCTTGCTCTGTCTTCAGGAGATAATTCTAACAAGTTTTTACCATCAAGCAGCACTTCGCCTTCGGTAACTTCATAGTCTTCTCTTCCTGCAAGTACAGCGGACAATGTGCTTTTTCCTGCACCATTAGGTCCCATAATGGCATGTATTTCGCCTGCTTTTATTTCTAAGTTAACTCCTTTCAGAATTTCTTTTCCGTCAATTGACGCATGTAGATTTTTTATTGATAACATAAGCCCCTCCAACCTCCCCTAAGGGGAGGCTTTTTTTTAATTATTAGTTTTTATTACATAAGCTACAAAATAATAGGCTTCATAATCTACTATTGTAGTAAAGTCTATTTGTCTTGTGGCAAAAATTCCGAATTTTTCAGATAATGTCTTTATTGCCTTTCCGCTAAAATCTTCATATAGAATAGACTGCCCATCCATTATTTCAACTTCTTTAATCGTTTTCAAGAATTCATCTTCATTATTTTTATGTAGAAGTACTTCAAACTTCCATTGATGAAGATTAATTACTCTGCGTCCTCCAATTTGGGTATCAATATCCCAAAATTTAGCATAATATTTTTCTATCTTTTGATCTGTTATCGTCATATCTAAATCTGTTATTGGTATCCAGTTCTCCTCCCCTTCGAGGAGGTCGGGAGGGGCTTTACCCCACACTTCCCTCCAAACTAACAGCCAACAGCTTTTGCGCTTCAACGGCAAACTCCATTGGTAATTTATTTAATACTTCTTTGCAATAACCGTTTACAATTAATCCTATTGCTTTTTCATTGTCAATACCACGTTGTTTGCAATAAAACAATTGGTCTTCACCAATTTTTGAAGTGGTGGCTTCGTGTTCAACAATGGCTGTTTTGTCTTTTATTTCAATATATGGAAATGTGTGCGCTCCGCATTTATCACCCATTAGCAAGCTATCGCATTGCGAAAAATTACGTGCGTTACTTGCACCTTTTGCAATACGCACCAACCCTCTGTAACTGTTGTTGCTGTATCCTGCTGATATACCTTTTGAAATGATGGTACTGCGTGTGTTTTTACCAAGATGCATCATTTTTGTTCCTGTATCGGCTTGTTGGTAGTTATTGGTAAGTGCTACGGAATAAAATTCTCCAACAGAGTTATCACCTTTTAAAATTACAGAAGGATATTTCCAAGTAACTGCAGAGCCTGTTTCAACCTGCGTCCAAGATATTTTAGAGTTGTCTTCCAAACAAATTCCACGTTTGGTAACAAAGTTAAAAACACCGCCTTTGCCCTCTTTATCGCCAGGATACCAGTTTTGAACGGTGCTGTATTTTATTTCTGCGTTTTTGTGAGCAATAATTTCCACAACTGCAGCATGCAATTGATTCTCATCACGCATAGGTGCTGTGCAGCCTTCGAGGTAACTCACATAAGCATCTTCATCGGCAATGATAAGTGTACGCTCAAATTGTCCTGTACCTGCCGAGTTAATTCTGAAATAGGTAGAAAGTTCCATCGGACACCGAACACCCTTTGGAATGTAGCAAAACGAGCCATCTGTAAAAACAGCGGAGTTTAATGCTGCGTAAAAATTATCGGTGTAAGGAACCACCGAACTCATATATTTCTTAACCAAATCAGGATGTTCCTGAACGGCTTCCCCAAAGGAACAGAAGATAATTCCTTTTTCGGATAATGTTTCTTTAAAAGTGGTTTTAACGGAAACGCTGTCCATCACTATATCTACAGCAATTCTGCTTTCAACACCACTCAGACGTTTTTGTTCTTCAATAGAAATACCAAGCTTTTCAAAGGTTTTTAAAAGTTCGGGATCCACTTCATCAAGACTGCCTAGTGTTTTTTTGGGCTTAGGTGCAGAGTAATAAATGATGTCTTGAAAATTCGGTTTTGGATACGTAACATGCGCCCATGTTGGCTCTTCCAAAGTTTTCCAATATGCAAATGCTTTAAGTCTGTATTCCAACATCCATTCTGGTTCGTTTTTCTTTTTAGAAATAAATCGAATGATATCTTCATTCAATCCCTTAGGAGCATTGTCGGATTCAATGTCGGTAACAAAGCCGTACTTATAATCTTCTCCTATTTTCTCTTCTAGTATTTCGTTTGCCATTACCTCTCCCGACCTCCCCACAGGGGAGGAGATTATTATGTTTAAAAATTAATTCTACTTTTCACCTCTTGTTTCCTCCCCAGTGGGGAGGTTAGGAGGGGTGTTTAAACTGAAAAAGATTCCCCGCAACCACAAGTACGACTTGCGTTCGGATTATTAAACACAAAACCTTTTCCGTTCAAGCCCCCTGTATAATCCAGCTCAGTGCCTATCAAGTAAAGGAAAGATTTTTTGTCAACAACAATTTTCATCCCTTTATCTTCAAACACCTGATCGCCATCTTTCATTTGATTATCAAATTCTAATTTATAGGAAAGACCGGAACATCCGCCTCCTTCAACACCTACGCGAATGAAAGAGTTTTCGGGGCGACTTTCGCTGTGCATCAGTGCCAACGCATGCTCTTTTGCATTTTCTGATACTGTTATCATTTTTACCTCCGTTTTATTAGTTATTAAAACTGCTTATTCTTATTTAGATTAATTCTAAACTCAACTGCAAAGATACCTAAAAATAAGTATTGCACAAACTATTTTTTTATTGTATCCCAAAAATCTTAGACCGTCTAATCTATAATCGCTCTTGGTATTATTTCTATATTTGCTCGCCCAATGAAAATACTCTATAAATTCATATTAAAATCATACGTAGGACCTTTTGTTCTTACATTTTTCATTGCAATGTTTGTGTTTTTTATGATGTTCATATTTAAATACATTGATGATTTTGTGGGCAAAGGGCTTGACTTTTCTGTTTTATTTGAATTATTCTTTTACTTTTCTCTCACAACCATTCCTATGGCTTTGCCTTTGGCAATATTGCTTTCGTCGTTAATGACTTTCGGAAATATGGGCGAACATTTTGAGTTGACTGCTTTAAAAAGCGCTGGCATGTCATTACAAAAAATAATGGCTCCGCTAACAATTAGTACGATATTCATTTCTATTGCCGCGTTTTATTTTTCAAATAATATTTTACCTTATACCAATCTTAAAGCAGGCTCATTGTTGTATGATGTGCGTATGTCGAAACCCACGCTAATGTTCAAAGATGGAGTATTTAACAATGGCATAGAAGGATTTAACATCCGTGTTAATAAAAAAGAAAAAGACGGAAAAACGCTAGATGGAATTTTAATATACGACCATCGTGAAATGGTGGGAAATAATGTAGTATTATATGCCAAAAGCGGCACAATGGAGGAAACTGCTGATAAGACGTTTCTGATTCTTAAATTAAATAATGGCAATAGTTACAAAGAAGTGGTAAATAATTCTAGTAACTCAAAAACGTATCCTTTAATAAGGGATAAATTTAAAGAACGAATCATTCGTTTTGATTTATCTGAATTTAAAATGACACGAACTAAGGAAGAACTGTTTAAGATGAATAGCCAAATGCTTAATATTTCACAACTTAATAAAATTATTGACTCGCTTAATGGAAAAAGAATTTTACGTAAAACAGCTTTTAATAAACAGTTAAAAGAAATTTATTATCCTAAAATTTTTAAGCTAACAGCAAATGCCGATACTATAATAAAAGAAGAAGTAAAAACACCTGCATTACCCAAACTATCTAAAACGGACCGACTCAACCTTATAGAATCAGCAACAAACACAGCACGCAGTTCAAAAGTATACGTAGAGTCAACTATGCAAGATTTTGAAATAGATGATTACACCAAATCAAAATACAAAGCAGAGTGGCATCGTAAGTTTACACTTTCTATTGCCTGTTTGGTTTTGTTTTTTATTGGAGCGCCATTAGGAGCAATTATTCGCAAGGGGGGATTGGGAATGCCTGTTGTAATTTCCATTATCTTTTTTATCGTATTTCATATTCTTTCCATCACTGGTGAAAAGCTTGCCAATGAAGGGGAAATCGATACAGCAATAGGAATGTGGATGGCAACATTGATATTATTACCCGTTGGTATTTTTCTTACTTATAAAGCTACAGTAGATAGTGCTTTATTTGACCTTGATGTTTACCTCAACCCATTCAAAAAAATATTTGTTCGCAAAAAAGAGGAATGATAGTATTAAGTACGTAAGATGGTAGACACTAACAATTATTGAAGAGAGTAATCTTAATTCACCTTCATAAACAATATCATCGGAGTTCTATTTGTAATTTCCAAAATAGCCCATATACAATCAACACACACGGGTTAATAAGTGGGTACCTTTAATGATGTTTTCATTAATTATTACCTCTACTTTTAGCTTCAATAAGATTATAACATTAATTTGACTGATGAAAAAACGTATTGTTGCTGTACTTGGCTTTATTCCCTTTTTGCTTTTAAGTTTTACTCCTAAACCTGATAAAAAAGAACCCGCTTTTTTAACTGATAATAATAAATGGGCGGATTCTGTTTTTGAAAAATTAACTGCTAAGGAACGAATAGCACAACTGTTTATGGTTGCAGCCTATTCCAACAAGGATAACAAACATGTTAAAGAGATTATAAAATTAATTGTTGATTATAAAATTGGCGGGCTAATTTTTTTTCAGGGTGGACCTATGCGTCAGGCTACGTTAACTAACACATACCAATCACTTTCAAAAGTTCCTTTATTTATCTCTATTGATGCCGAATGGGGTTTAGCAATGCGTTTAGACAGCACCACTCAATTTCCGCATCAAATGACATTAGGTGCCATTCAAAATGACTCTTTGATTTATGAGATGGGAACCGAAATTGCTCGTCAATGTAAACGATTAGGAATACACATCAATTTTGCTCCTGTTGCCGATGTAAATAACAATCCGATGAATCCAGTTATCAGTAACCGTTCCTTTGGTGAAGATAAATACAACGTAACACGCAAAGCGCTCATGTATATGAAGGGGTTGCAAGATAATGGAGTGCTTGCAAATGCCAAACATTTCCCGGGGCATGGCGATACCGACAGCGACTCGCACAAAACATTACCCACCGTTAATTCATCATTAGACCGATTGGATTCTGTCGAGCTTTATCCCTTCAAAGAGCTAATTTCTCAAGGTCTTGGAAGTATGATGGTTGCTCACCTCTTTATTCCTGCCATAGACACAACACCCAATCAGGCTTCTACACTTACCAAAAGTATTGTAACAGGTTTATTAAAGGAAAAACTCAATTTTAAGGGATTGATCTTTACAGATGCGCTTAATATGAAAGGCGTCAGTAAATTTTACCAACCCGGCGAAGTTGATGCAAAAGCTCTGGTTGCCGGTAATGATGTTCTTTTGTTTGCCGAGGATGTTCCAACTGCTATCAAGCAAATTCAGGCTGCTATAGAGCGTGGAGAGATTACACAAGAAGAAATAGATACACGCTGCAAAAAAATATTGCTTGCAAAACAGTGGGCAAAAGTTAATCAGTATAAAAAGATAGATACTAAAAATTTATTTGCCGAGCTGAATACTGTTAAAGCAGAAGTAATCAATAGAAAACTTACAGAAGCATCACTGACATTGCTGAAAAATGAGAATAATATCATACCGCTTCAACAACTTGATAATATTAAAATAGCTTCATTATCCCTTGGAAGCAAAGAATTAAATATGTTTCAAAAAACGCTTTCAAATTATTGCACCATCAAACATTTTGGCATAGATAAAGATGCAAGTAAAAATACCTTTGACAGTGTATTAACAAAACTAAAAGACTTTGATTTGGTGTTAGTTTACTTAAATAACACAAGCAATAAACCCGCTAAAAATTTTGGATTAAATTCTGCCATTACAAGTATGTTAAATTCCGTAATCAAACAAAACAAAACAATTGTTACCGTTCCAGAAAATCCTTACATACTGGGCAAATTAGATAGTTTACCATTTGCAGATGCTGTATTAATGAGTTACGAAAACAATGAATACAGTGCTTCCTACTCAGCACAATTGATATTTGGAGGCATAAGCGCACCCGGAAAACTGCCAATTACTGCTGGCTCTTTCAATGTAGGAACTGGAATCATAACTCCTATAGTTCGTTTTAAATATTCAATCCCTGAAGAGCTGAATATACATTCATCTGCTTTATTAAAAATTGATAGTATTGCTTTGAAAGGCGTTAAAGAAAAGGCATATCCGGGCTGTCAGATAATGGTTGTAAAAAACAATACTGTCATTTATCAAAAATCATTCGGCTACCACACATACGAAAACGAAACAGCAGTAAACAATAATGACCTATACGATTTAGCTTCTATCACTAAAGTAGCAGCAACTACTTTATCAATAATGAAATTAGTGGATGATAAAAAATTGAAATTAGATGACTCTTTATCTGTTTATTTGCCTGAATTAAGGGGTACTAACAAGGGAGGTATTATTATACGTGAAATGCTTACGCATCAGGCAGGGCTAAAAGCATGGTTGCCTTTTTGGCAAAACACAATGGAAAAAAACGAGTATAAATCTGGTATATACAATATTGTTCGAAGCAATGAGTTTCCGAAGCGTGTAGCCGAAAAGCTATACATTAGTAAAACTTATGAGGATAGTATTTACAAACAAATCATTAAGTCTCCGTTAACCGAAAAAGGCAAATATGTGTATAGTGATTTGGGGTATTATTTTTTAAACAGAATTATAGAACAAAAAACTTTTGTGCCTGAAGACCGATATGTTTTTAAATATTTTTATTCTCCACTTGGCTTACAAACAATGGGATACAAACCACTTAACAAATTTGATATAAAAAGAATTGTACCAACTGAAAATGATACGAAATTCAGAAAACAATTGATTCACGGAGATGTACACGATCCGGGAGCGGCTATGTTTGGAGGAG